>ERZ779637.830-NODE-830-length-16642-cov-9.657623_pt1 | contig 16642 bp, 15 predicted proteins | sample MGYA00514196_ERZ779637 | MGnify/ENA primary metagenome ERZ779637 (study PRJEB29562, sample SAMEA4376700) | mouse gut metagenome | isolation source: Cecum | study: EMG produced TPA metagenomics assembly of the A DSS colitis mouse model was used to assess the...
TCTGCAGCGCTGCAAGTTTGATACCCCGTTGCTTGCAGCGGGGTCTTTGATTGATTATAGAAGTAACTGGCAAACGTATGATGATACGTGAGATGGACGCTTAGGAGAGAATAAAGACCGGATTGCTGCGAAAGTACGGCAGTGTACGGTACTTGAGATCAGGGAGAGAACAATATGTCAGATTATACGCAGATCAGAGAGATGATGAAGGATAAGAAACGGATCGTGATCAAGATCGGTTCTTCGTCACTGCAGCATATACAGACGGGAGATCTGGATTATACGAAACTGGATGTGCTGGTGCGGGAGCTGTGCGATATCAGGAATCGTGGCAAGGATGTAGTGCTGGTGACGTCCGGTGCCGTAGCAGTGGGCAGGAAGGCGGTAATGATGCAAGGGATCGACGAGGATGACCCGACGGCAGTGAAGCAGGCCTGTGCGGCTATCGGCCAGGCGAGACTGATGATGACTTATCAGAAGATTTTTGCCGAATATAATCAGGTGGCGGCACAGATTCTGATGACGAAGAATACGATCATCGATAATCTGAATCGCTTTAATGCCCGCAATACTTTTGCGGAACTGTTTAAGCTGGGGGTGGTACCCATCGTTAACGAGAATGATACGGTAGCAACCTATGAGCTTGGTATCGGAGATAATGATACATTATCTGCAATCGTGGCGGCGCTGATCGATGCGGATATGTTGATACTGCTGTCGGATATCGACGGGCTTTACACGGATGATCCGCGGAAGAATCCGGAAGCGAAGTATATTGAGGTGGTGGATGAGCTGACAGAGGAACTGATGGAGATGGGAAAAGCTTCTACAGGCAGTTCTTCCGGTACGGGCGGCATGAATACGAAGCTGCAGGCAGCCAGGATCGCAGGCAATATGGGCGTGGATATGGTGATCGCCAACAGTGCGGATATTAAGGTGATTCATCGCATTTTGGCAGGACAGAATATAGGGACTCTTTTCAGGGCGCACAAGGAGGAAGGGTTTGACTTGCCGTTGTATGTGCAGCAGATGACGCATGAATAAGGGAATGATCGGATATAGAATAAAGTTAAGTAAGAGGGCAGTGACATGAATGTAGAGCAGATGACAGCCAGGATTAATGCATTGTATCATAAATCACAGGCAGAAGGCCTAACGGATGCAGAGAAAGAAGAACAGAAGCAGCTTCGCAGCGCGTATGTGGCGAATGTGCGGGCAAATTTAAAGGGACAGCTTGATAATATCTCTATTGTAGAGAAGGACGGTTCCATCACTGATCTGGGGAAGAAGCATGGAAAAGGAAGCAAATAGAAACTGTGGAAAGAAAAGTATAGATAAAGGCGAAATCCGCAGACAAATACTGGCGGCAAGGGATCGAATGGAACCGGAAGTTAAAGCGCGGTGTGATGAGGCGATAAGGGTCCGTGTCTTTGCACATCCGGCTTATAAAGAGTCGCAAGTCATTCTTGCCTATGCCAGTTATCGAAGCGAAGTGGACACGGCTGTGATGATCAGGCAGGCATTGGCTGACGGAAAGTATGTGTTTACACCGAAGGTTGCCGGTACGGAGATGGAATTTTGGCAAGTTACGTCTTTGGAGGATCTACATGAAGGATATAAGGGGATATTGGAGCCGGATGAGCGGATTTCCTTTCCGAATTGGATTGAGCGCGCGATCGGTGTGCAGCGGAGGCTGCAGTATAAAGCAATGATGTGGATGCCGGGCGCCGTATTTGACCGGAAACGGCACCGGATCGGATACGGGAAAGGATTTTATGACCGGTATCTGGGCAGGTTTTACGGGTATGATAGGGAGGAACGGATTGCCGGCGGCCAGACAGAGGTTCTTCTGACAACGGCAGCACTTGCCTATACATGCCAGCTGGTACAGGATTTGCCCTGTGAGCCGCATGATGTGAGACCGGATATAGTGATCACGGAAGCAGAGATACTATGAGCAACAGCATTTATATTGCACCTTGAACGGTAACAAAACACCCATATCCTACATTATGATGCCACCATGAATAGAAGTGGGTGTTTAGAGAATTATGCACACAAAATCGGAGATTTTGGCGCGTTCACGGAGTCCGCAGTGTAATGCGTACTCCTGATTGACAGGTTACTTCTACAGTAGATTATTACATATGAGGGGATATAATGAAAAAGACGATCATCGTCATGCCGGTAGCCAACGAAGAAGATACCATGGAGAGAATCCTGGATGAAATCCTTGCGCTGCCCTATGACAATTTACACATTTATCCGGTGATTGACAACTATTCCAAGGACCGGACGGAGGAGATCATCAGAAAGAAAGCTGCTGAGAATGGCAGAGTGAAATGCATTTTTTACAAGGAATCCAGAGGAGTGATCAGCTGCTATCTGGAAGGGTTTCGCCAGGCGCTTGCGGATGGGGCGCAACGAATATTGGAGATGGATGGCGGGGGAAGCCATCTGCCCTCGGAGATACCGCAGTTTCTTGCGAAGATGGAAGAAGGGTATGACTGCGTGTGGGGATCTCGGTTTATGGAGGGTGGCTCCATGCGCAAACAGTCTCTATACAGAAGGATTTTAAGCCAGGGAGGCACGGTCCTGGCCAATCTGGTATTGGGAACAAAACTTAAGGATATGACCAGCGGATTTGAATGTTTTCAGCGCAGGGTCCTGGAAGCTATGGATCTGGATGCATTTCTGTCTACGGGGCATATGTATCAGACGGAAATGCGGTTTTACTGTAGGAATCTGCGGACTGTGGAGGTGCCGATCCACTATGTGGGGACAGCATCCAGCTTAAAGAGCAGTTCCGTAACGGAGGCTTTGCGTCTTTTGTTTCAATTGAAGAAGAATGAACACCGAGTTGGTTTACATCTTTAGAATGGCGGTAAAACATGGAAAAAATAAAGTATCTGATCCTTGGTGCAGGCCCTTCAGGGCTTACACTGGCGAATCGGCTGAAAGAGCAGGGTGAAACGTCTTTCTTACTATTGGAGAAGGAGGAAGAGGCGGGCGGTCTGTGCCGCAGCGTGATGGTGGATGGAAGTCCTTTTGATATTGGCGGCGGTCATTTTCTGGATGTAAAAAGACCGAATGTCAATGAATTCCTTTTCCGGTTTATGCCCAAGGAGGAATGGGTGCTTTATACAAGGGACAGCCGGATCCGGGTGGACGGTGCGGAGGTCGGTCATCCGCTGGAGGCTAATATCTGGCAGCTTGATCTGACGGAACAGGTGGCTTATCTGACTTCCATAGCCAAGGCCGGCTGTAACCTGGACCGGCCTATGCCCAAACGGTTTGTCGAATGGATCGTGTGGAAGCTGGGACAGCGAATCGCCGACCACTATATGCTTCCTTACAATCAAAAGATGTTTGCGGATGAGCTGAATGAACTAGGTACGTATTGGTTGGAAAAGTTGCCAAACGTGAGCTTTGAAGAAACACTTTTGTCCTGTCTGACGCACAGACCATATGGAACACAACCGGGTCATGCGTATTTCTATTATCCGCAAAAATATGGATATGGAGAAGTGTGGATTCGCATGGCGAAAGAATTGGCACCGCAGGTACTGTACGGTATGGAGGCAGCCGATTTGGATTGTGAAAAACGTAGAGTCAGGACGAAGACCGGAGAGGTGTTTGAAGCGGAGCATGTGATCACTACGGTACCGTGGCATAGCTTTACACAGATTACCGGCATGCCGAGGGACATTAGAGGGTTGTTGGCAGAGTTGAGATCCAGCGCCATAGAAACCCGTTATGTGCCAAAGTGCCTTTCTACAAAAGCGCAGTGGATCTATGAGCCGGATCCGCAGATTCCCTGGCACAGGATCCTGGTGCGCCACAATTTCTGTCCGGGAAGCAGAGGATATTGGCTGGAGACGAGAAAAGAGCGGGTGCAGATGCTTGAGGATATTTCGGTCAAGTTTCCGGGTAATGCAGAGGACAATGCGGGAAGAAACGACATCTTGCTTAATGGGAGTGATCACGGTGATGCCGGGTATCATTATCTGAATGAATATGCCTATCCATTGAATACCATCGGCAAACCGGAGGCGATGAATAGGCTGCTTGCTTTCTGTAGAGCAAGACAGATCTACGGTCTGGGACGCTGGGGTGAACACTGTCATTATAATTCGGATGTGGTGGTGGAGCTTGCCATGCAGATGGCCCGGCGTCTGCTGCAGTCATAGATCAGGCGCTTCGGGTATTATAAAGGTACGGAATCAGGAATACAGAATATTTATAAAGGAATCATAAGTAAGATGAAAAAGGGAACCACAATCCGCAAAATAATCTACTCATTTATAGTCTGCCTGCTCTTTGGCGCCGTTATGCTGGTGCTGACACATACGGCGCAGAACGGAATGCAGACCACCCAGATTCTGCCGGGTATCAATCCGGATCCGGTGTATGTGACCTGCGAAGCGGGAGAACCACTGGATGTCATGCTGACGGCCAAAGAGGATTTTCAGGTCAGCGGTTTTCCGGTGCTTTTGGTCAATATAGCGGAAGACAGCAGAGGGACGCTGCGCTTTACGGTCACCGACGATACTTCCAGCATTTTGGTGAGTCAAGTGATTCCGGTGGAGACAATTACACCGGGGAAATGGTTTACGATTACCGGAAATATGGTTTTTACGGCAGGACAGTCGTACAAACTGACTGTTTTCGCGGATGGCAGCTCTCCGTACTTTATGCAGGTGCAAAAGGGAGAGGGTGCACAACTGCCTTTTACCGAACAGGTCTTTAAAGACGGTGAAGTGATGGAATGCGGTATTTCTCTGGGAATCGATCGGGTGGAGCCTGTCCGTATGACTTATGGGGATATTTTCTACTATTCCGTGCCGGTTTCTGTGCTTCTTACCGCCATCGGACTGCTCTGCATTTGGGCTGGCTGGCGGGAAGTGTGGTCGGTGGTCTTAAGGCTCAGGAGTCCGGCAGAGACGCTTGTGAGACGATATGGCAGCGAGTTGTTTCTTCTGTTGCTGTTCGGCTGTATCTGCGTCAGCATCTATTCCCGGGCCTATCTGAAAGGTGCATACATTTCGGCAGACTCGGCAGGCTATTTGCGTGAGGCGGTGAATCTGACAGCGGGGAACGGATTCTCCTATGACGGTCTGGCCGGATATGATACGTGGTTTGCCAACTGGCCGATCCTGTATCCTGTATTGATCGCGGCGGTGATGCTTGTCACCGGGGCAGAGGCCTATCTGGCATCCAAGATCGTAGCCATGGTGACAGCAGGACTGATTCTGCTTGTGCTGCATAAGTGCTTTGGCAAAGATGCGTGGCTTTATGGTCTGTGTCTGACCAACATCGGATATTTGAATCTGAGTTACTATACGTGGAGCGAGATTCCCTTTATGCTGTTTATGCTTTTGTTTGCCCTGCTTTTTGCCAAAGTGCTGCAAGAGGAGAGGCCGGCATGGGGGTGGTACCTGGCACTTGGCATTGTTGGAATATGCTGTTTTTTGACTAGATATTATGGTATTTTCGTGTGGATCGTGACAGGGCTGTATCTACTGGTACTGTTTGTCTTGTATCAGCAAAAGAAAGAGAGGGCGGTTCTTTCCAAACTGGTGGGGCTGACGGTGACGGCCTTTGTGTCAGGCGCTTTGAGCATGGCGTATCTGTTCATGAACAAATTAATGAATGGTATGGCGTCCGGTGTGAGTCGTACTATGTGGTGGGATGATTATCGGATTTTGACGGATGATTTGATCGAAAGCCTGCTGACCGAATTTTTCAATATCTTTTCCATGCAGATACCGGAATTGGTGGAGGGGTTTCCCTACCAGATCAAGGTATTCGTGGTAGTGGGTATCCTGGTGGGGATCGGTTGGCTGATCATCAGAAACTGCAGGCATTTTACGAGAGAGTCCGTGCTGATCGTAATGGCAGTAGTCTATGATGTGGTCTTTATCGGTATCCGTTATGTTTCATCGATGGACAGCTTCTATTTCCGTTTCTTTGAGCCGGCTACTTTCCTGCTCAGCATCGCGTTGATCGGACTGCTGTTGCCGTATCTGCGGGGGAAAAGGAGATTCTGCTATTTTGCCGGTATGGTGACATTGCTGCTTGTGACCGCAGTATGGTCTGTCTTTGCCAATGGCGGAATGGACCGGAACGATAATTATTATCTGGCATTGGAAGCGCAGTGGGAAGAGACATATAAGGGGATCCCTGAAAAGTCGGTGGTGATCTTCAACGATATTGATTTCCGGTCTTCCTATTATCGGCCGGATGTGGTGGAGGGAACGATCAGACCGGGAGACGAGTTCGCGGATCTGCAGCAGACCTATTATGGTTCAGATCACTTATGTATTCGTGCGGAGTTTGCAAAAGCCATGCTGGAATCCGGTGAGTACCACAGCAGTGTTGTCCATAGACTAAAGGAAGGGATAGAAGATAAGGAGCCGGCAGAGTTTGTGGTAATCTCTTTGCGGGAGTGATCGTGAAGTTTCGGAATAGAGGAAAACAAATGTTGTGTAAAGAAGAGAGGAAGCATATGAAATATTTAGATAATTTAGGACAAAGAGCCGTTGCGGCAAAGTATGAATTACAGAGATTATCCACAGAGGCCAGGAACAATGCCCTGCGGACAGCGGCAGTCGCTTTGACAGCGGCTACAGACCGTATCCTTATGGCAAACGACAAAGACTATGAGATCGCATCGGCAGGAGGCATGATGGCAGGGCTGCTGGATCGTTTGAAGTTGACGCCGGAGCGCATTCAAAGTATGGCGGAAGGATTGTTACAGATTGCGGAACTGACAGATCCGGTGGGGACGATCATCGAGTCCTTTGACCGGCCTAACGGGCTGCATATTGATAAAGTAAGAGTGCCCATGGGGGTGATCGGCATTATCTATGAAGCCCGGCCTAACGTGACGGCAGATGCTTTTGGACTGTGTTTTAAGACAGGAAATGCCGTGATCTTAAAGGGTGGTAAAGACGCAGCTTACTCGAATGCGGTCATCACGGAAGTGATCCGGGAAGCGCTTGTGGCAGAAGCTGTCACAGCGGATGCGGTACAGCTGATCGAAGACAATGACAGGGCAGTTACGACAGCCTTTATGAAGTTAAAACAGTATGTGGATGTGCTGATTCCCAGAGGTGGCGCGGGACTGATCCGGGCGGTGGTGGAGAATAGCACCATTCCTGTGATCGAGACGGGAACGGGCAACTGTCATATCTATGTAGATGAGGATGCGGATCTGACACTGGCTGTGCCCATCATCATAAACGCAAAGACACAACGGATCGGTGTATGTAATGCCTGCGAATCTCTGCTGATTCATGAGAAGGTCGCAGATAAGTTGTTGCCTGTGCTTGGATGTGCGTTGCGGGATAAGAAGGTAGAGATGCGTGGAGATGAAAGCGTGTGTGCACTGATTCCGGATGCAGTGGCAGCAACGGAAGAAGACTATGGCAGGGAATATCTGGATTATATCATATCCATGAAGACAGTATCGTCTGTGGAGGAAGCCATATCTCATATCAACCGCTATAACACCAAACATTCCGATGCCATTCTTACAGGGAACAAGGAAATTGCAGAAAAGTTCCTGCGGGAAGTGGATTCTGCATGTGTGTATGTCAATGCATCCACACGCTTTACGGACGGCTTTGAATTTGGCTTTGGCGCGGAGATCGGGATCAGCACACAGAAGCTGCATGCAAGAGGTCCTATGGGTCTTAAGGAATTGACGACGTATAAATACCTGATCCGTGGAGACGGGCAGATTCGAAGCTGATATTCCATATCTGCGTCAATGAAACAGTAAGATACTATTCACGGTGCAATATTGTAGTATTTTCAGAATAAGGATTGACAATAGAAATAGAATTTATTATTATACATATGAACAGTTGAGCATATGTGTAATAGTCAAAGACCCGCTGCAAGCAACGGGTATCAAACTGAACGAGAACTGTATAAGAGAGCGTTTGGGCGCAGTCCGGGGTACTGCTCGGACATGGGGAACGTGGAAATGGAGTAGACAATGGCAGAAAGCACCAAGAAGGCAGAAAGCAGCCCGTCGTTTGCGGAGAAAGAATTTTCAGAAGCACGGGAAGATATCATCAACAGTATCCAGGACCAGCAGCCGGATGACGAGATCCTGTACGATCTTGCAGAGCTGTTTAAGGTGTTCGGGGATTCCACCAGGATCAAAATTCTGTATTCCATGTTTGAGAATGAACTGTGTGTCAATGATATCGCCAGACTGTTGAACCTGAGCCAGTCTTCTGTGAGTCATCAGTTGAGGATTCTCAAGACATCTAAGCTAGTGAAGTTCAGACGGGAGGGCAAATCTATCTTTTATTCCCTGGATGACGAGCATGTGCGGGCAATCATCAGTATGGGGATGGAACACGTGGAGGAATAGAAGAAGGGGCAATGCGGCTGTTTAAGGAAATCCAGGATAATTAAGACAGGGGAACGGAGGAAATGAGATGAACAAAACGTATAAGATTGAAGTAGACTGTGCCAACTGCGCGGAGAAGATGCAGGAAGCGACTAAGAAGACAGAGGGAGTCGCGGATGCTGTTGTCAGCTTTATGACGCAGAAGATGAAAGTGGAGTTTGCAGAAGGAGCAGACGAGAAGACAGTAATGAAGAAGGTGTTGAAGGCTTGCAGGAAGGTGGAGCCTGACTGCGAGATCGTTTTCTAGAAGAAGTCAGATAATCCCACGATATCCTGCATAATATTTGGATATCGTGGGATTGAGATACAGAAGAATCTTGAAAGGATTTAGCAGGCGGCTGCTTAAAGATAAAAGCCGCCTGCTTTCTCTTTGTAAGTGTTCTATTTCTTTTTCTGCGGGTTAAAGCTGACACCTCTGTTGATATCACCATTGGGGTTCTTGCCGAAGGTATAATCATTACCCGGAAGGATAGCATTCAGGATGATTCCTGCCAATGCAGCGATCGCGAGAGAAGTCAAAGTGATGGAAGTACTGCCTACGGTAAAGGTAAGACCGCCGGAGAAGCCGAGGCCGCAGACGAGGATGACTGCAGCGATGATCAGATTTCTTGACTTTGTGAAATCCACTTGGTTTTCTACGATATTTCTGACACCGATGGCGGAGATCATACCGTAGAGGATAAAACTGACGCCGCCGATGATGGCCGATGGCAGGGAGCCGATGATAGCCGACATCTTCGGGATAAAGCTTAAGATGATGGCATACAATGCCGCTAGACGGATCACATTGGGATCGTGCACACCACTCAATTCCAGCACGCCGGTATTCTCACCGTATGTAGTGTTGGCCGGACCGCCGAACAACGCAGAGAGGGAAGTGGCAAGGCCGTCACCGATCAGTGTGCGGTGCAGGCCGGGATCTTCCAGATAGTTTTCACCAACAGTTGCGGAGATGGCGGAGATATCGCCGATATGCTCCATCATGGTAGCCAGCGCGATAGGTGCCATGACCAGAATCGCTGTCACATCGAATTTGCAGAGGAGGAAAGGCGGCAGTCCCACGACAGAAGAAGCCGCAACGCCGGAAAAATCAAGAATAGCGCTTCCGTCTGCGTTGGTAAAGCCTACTGCGTTCATGATCAGAGCTGCTATATAGGAGATCACAACACCAAGGAGAATGGGGATGATCTTCCACATACCTTTCCCCCAGATATTAAAGATGACGATGACTGCCAGCGCGATCAGCGCCAGAAACCAGTTGGAGGATGCGTTGTTCACTGCAGAAGGGGCCAGACTTAAGCCGATGCAGATGATGATCGGTCCGGTCACCACAGGGGGCAGGAACCGCATGACTTGCTTTACGCCGACCAGCTTGATCACCAGAGCCAAGATCAGATACAGAATGCCTGCAACCACGATACCACCGCAAGCATAGGGTAATTTCTCACCGTAGGTCATGTCGGCAAATATGCCGCTGTCTAAATTTGCCACTGTAGCAAATCCGCCCAGAAAAGCGAAAGAGGAACCCAGAAAGGCTGGTACTTTCAGCTTTGAGCAGACATGGAAAAAGAGGGTGCCGATTCCTGCAAAGAATAATGTTACCTGAATCGAAAGACCCTCTCCGTTAAAATAGCTGTTGACTAGGATCGGTACAAGAATCGTTGCACCGAACATTGCGAACATATGCTGCAGACCGAGTAGCAGCATCTTGGGAACGCCAAGGCTCCTTGCGTCCCGAATGGCTTCAAAGTTGTTACTCATTATAAATCTCCCTTCTCATCATGTAAAATCTATTGGATTAACAGGTAGCCTAAAGTGATTATAAAGACTGCTGTTCCTTTTGGCAAGCAATTTAGAAAACAAATAAAAATTGTTGACTTAAACGTCAGAAATCATTACTATTTATAGATAGGAGTAACCTTAGAGTATACTTGCTTCACGTTTCATGGGTGTTTGCGTCGGGAAACCAAGATGCAAGTAAGAAAAGAGGACGAAAGATGGAAAAGAAGGCAAACGTATTTATTATGGATCATCCGCTGATACAGCATAAGATCTCTCATATCAGGGATATCAACACGGGAACCAACGAATTCAGGAAATGCATCGAGGAGATCGCGATGCTGATGGGATATGAGGCACTGCGGGACCTTCCCTTGGAAGATGTGGAAGTGGAGACACCGATCGAGAAGTGTATGACGCCCATGCTGGCCGGCAAGAAACTGGCTGTTGTGCCGATCTTAAGAGCCGGATTGGGTATGGTCAATGGCATTCTGGCTCTGGTGCCAAGCGCGAAGGTGGGACATATCGGATTGTACAGAGATCCTGAGACCCATGAACCACATGAATATTATTGCAAGCTGCCTGAGCCGATCGACTTAAGGACGATCGTTGTGGTAGATCCGATGCTTGCTACGGGCGGATCTGGTTCCGAGGCGGTGGATTTCATCAAACAGCACGGCGGGAGACATATCAAATTCATGTGTATCATTGCTGCACCGGAAGGATTAGAGCGGCTTAAGAAGGATCATCCGGATATTCAGATCTATGTGGGACATCTGGATCGTTGCCTGAATGAACACGCCTATATCTGTCCGGGATTAGGGGATGCCGGTGACAGGATTTTTGGCACAAGATAGATATGCATTCACAGTATAATCAGAATATATGACCGGAGGAAACGTTTGTGATGACTGGAAATGGAGTCTCGGAGATTCGAGACGTTTTCCGATGTAATAAAATAGTGATCTTATGTGTGGTTTTATTGTGCGGCATCCTGATCACGGCATGTGGACAGGATGAGGAATTGACGGCATATCAGGAGGACATGAATACGTTTTTTGAACATATTGCTTCTTATCATGAAGGGATGAATGCGATCGACGCCTCTGCGCCGGATGCTAAGGACCAGTTGCTTTCTTATCTGGATCAGTTGCAGGCAGAGTTTACCTGGATGGCGGAACTTACCGTGCCGGATGCGTTTTCGGCGGTGGACAGTCTGGCAGATGAGGCGGACGAGAATATGCAACAGGCGGTGGCATTGTACCACAGCGCTTATGAGACGGATGTCTTCGACGAGCCGACGGCGCAGGCGGCTCGGGAATATTACGACCGAGCAAATATCCGCATTCAGTACATCATTTCTATTCTGCACGGAGAGATTCCGGAGGGAGAAGGAATTACGTACACGGAGGAGAGCGGTATCCTGGGCGGAGGCTATCTGAATAAGGATAAAGAAGAGGAAGACGGCGAAGAGGCACCTGTAGAAACAGAACAGGACGCCGGTGCGGGGGATGCCGCGGATGATTTCGATACGGATGATACCGTCTTCTATGAAGAAACGCCGGAGGAGTAATGAGGGCTGTATTAATTTTGCCGTAGAGTAATATAGAAATAGTACAATGATGCGGGCAACCGCATGGAATATCGATATCACACAGGAGAGTGCATTAGAGGATGAAGAAACAGGAATTTCAGGCATTATTCAAAGGAAGTCCCATTTTTTTGGACGGAGCCACGGGATCAAACCTACAGCAAAAGGGAATGCCTGCAGGCGTATGCCCGGAGAAATGGATCCTGGAAAACAGCAAGACACTGGTGGAGCTGCAGCAAGCCTTTGTGGCGGCAGGTACAAATATCGTCTATGCGCCTACGTTTACGTCTAATCGCATAAAGCTGGCGGAGTATGGGATGGAGGCGCAGACTCGCCAAATGAACCGGGATCTGGTGGCATTGTCCAGAGAGGCAGTTGGCGACAGGGCCCTGGTAGCCGGGGACATTACCATGACGGGAGTACAGCTTGCACCGATTGGCAGTATCGATCTGGAAGAACTGATCGATGTCTATAAGGAGCAGATCACCTACCTGGCGGAGGCGGGCGTAGATCTTCTTGTGGTGGAAACGATGATGAGTCTGCAGGAAACCAGGGCTGCTCTGATCGCAGCGAAAGAAGTCTGTGAGTTGCCGGTGATGGCTACGATGACTTTTGAATCGGATGGCAGGACATTGTATGGAACCGACGCCGTGACAGCGGCGGTGGTATTGGAGAGCCTGGGTGCCGATGCAGTGGGTACCAACTGTTCTACGGGGCCGGATAAAATGGCGGATATCATCCGTCAGATGACTGAAGTGACTTCCGTACCGATCATTGCCAAACCCAATGCCGGACTTCCGTCTCTGAACCGGAACGGGAATACGGTCTATGATATGGAACCTGCGGCTTTCGGCGAAAGTATGAAGGGGATTGTGGAGGCTGGTGCTTCCGTTGTGGGAGGCTGCTGCGGGACCACACCTGCACATATCCGGGCACTGAAGGAGGCAGTAGGCGACATGCCGGTAATATCCAGACAGAAGCCCGGGAAACGTTTTCTGACAAGTGAGCGGCAGACGGTATCTTTCGGTCTGGAGGATAATTTTATCATTGTCGGAGAACGGATCAATCCTACCGGCAAGAAGAAACTGCAGGAGCAGCTGCGAGCCGGATCCATGGAGATGGTATCCGATCTGGCAGAGGAACAGGAAGCCTGTGGCGCGGATATTCTGGATATTAATATGGGCATGGGCGGCATCGACGAGGAAACGATGATGCTGAAAGCCATTGAAACAGTGAGCGGTATTACGAATCTGCCCCTTTCCCTGGATTCCAGCCATGTGAATGTATTGGAAGCGGCGCTTCGCAGGTATCCCGGCCGGGCGTTGATCAATTCAATCTCCTATGAGAAGACGAAAGTAGACACGTTATTGCCAATTGCAAAGAAATACGGCGCCATGTTCGTCCTCCTGCCCTTGTCGGATGCAGGACTGCCGGACAGCCTTCAGGAGAAGATCGACATTATAGAGAAGATACAGGAGCGGGCTTATGCGCTCGGTATGGACAAAGAGGATATTGTAGTGGACGGTCTGGTGACTACGGTGGGCACCAACAGGAAAGCGGCACTGGAAACATTGGAGACGATCCGTTACTGCAAGGAAAGGGGCCTGGCGACAATCTGCGGCCTTTCCAATATTTCCTTCGGCCTGCCGGAACGCAGCTTCGTCAATACCACGTTTCTGACGATGGCGATTCAGGCAGGGCTGACTATGGCCATCGCCAATCCGTCGCAGGAGCTGCTTGTTAGCTGTGCTTTCGCATCAGATCTGCTGCTTGGGAAAAAGGAGGCGGACCTGCGCTATATCCAGCTGATGGATGCGGTGAAGGCCAAACGGGAGGCCCAGGGAGGCACGCAGCCGCAAAATACCGGTATACATATCCGACAGGCGGCGGCCGCACCGGAACAGGGAGGCACCATAAAGGATAAATTATATGCCGATGTATTGAAAGGCAGCAGCGGCGTTATCATAGAGGACACAAAGCAGGCGCTGCAGGAAGGATATGAGGCGAAGGCAATCCTGGACGACGTATTGCTGCCGGCCATCAATGAAGTGGGAGCACTTTTTGATAAAGGAAAGTATTTCCTGCCCCAGCTGATCGCCGGTGCGGAGGCTATGAAAGCTTCCATAGAATACTTGGAGCCGCTACTGATGGGCGACCGGTCCGGGCAGGAGATGCCGACTGTAGTGATCGCCACGGTGGAGGGGGATATTCATGACATTGGCAAGAATCTGGTCGCATTGATGCTCAGGAATTACGGCTTTAAGGTAATCGACCTTGGCAAGGATGTGCCGAAGGAGAAGATCATTGAGGCAGCAAAAGAACACAACGCACAGGTTATAGCGCTGTCTGCACTGATGACGACCACTATGCAGCAGATGCAGCATGTGATTGATTACGCGAGACAGCAGAATGTAGATGCCAGGATCATTGTGGGCGGCGCCGTGATCACCCAGGAATACGCAGATGAGATCGGTGCAGACGGATATTCCAAAGACGCTGCGGATGCCGTCAAGCTGACGAAACGGATCCTGCAGATCGAATAGCGTGTGAATGTCTTATAAGCAGCATTTTCCGCATGGATCTGAGCCGCAGTGAGGGTGCAGCATGGCAGTTAGTATGATAAGAATATAGGGAAACCATTATAGAAACGAAAAGGGAGAGTGGACTATGTTAGGTGCAGACGCGATCGTAAAATGTCTGGAAGAGGAAGGTGTAAAATATGTATTCGGTTATCCGGGGGTGGCGATATGTCCTTTTTACAACAGTATCTTAAGTTCTCCGGTTGAGACGATACTGATCCGTACGGAGCAGAATGCGGCCCATGCGGCCAGTGGATTTGCTCGGGTAACGGGACAGGCAGGGGTCTGTGCTGTCACATCCGGTCCCGGGGCTACGAATGTGATCACCGGTATCGCTACGGCATTTGCGGACAGTATACCGCTTGTGTGTATTACGGGGCAGGTGGACAGTGCGCTGATCGGTTCCGATGTGTTTCAGGAAGCGGATATTACCGGTGCGGTGGAGTCTTTTGTCAAATACAGCTACCTGGTCAAGGACGCCGCCGAGATACCACGGATCTTTAAAGAAGCATTCTATATCGCTAACTCCGGCAGGAAGGGGCCGGTGCTGATCGACGTGCCCATTGACATCCAGAATGCTGTTGTCAGCAGATTTAAGTATCCGGAGACGGTCAGCCTGCGTACCTATAAGCCGACCATCAAAGGCCATGCGGTACAGATTCAGAAGGTGGTAAAGGAATTGTCCAAGGCGAAGCGCCCAATCATCTGTGTGGGCGGCGGCGTACTCTTAAGCGAGGCGGTGGAGGAATTCCGGTCCTTCGTGGAGAAATATCGCGTGCCGGTAGTTTCCACGATGATGGGTATCAGTGCCATGCCTACCAGACATCCGCTGTATTACGGTATGGTGGGGAATAACGGGCATCCTTACGCCAACCGAGCTATGAATGAGTCGGATCTGCTGATCATGGTGGGAGCCAGAGTGGCGGATCGGGCTGTGAGCCAGCCGGACTTGATCACGGAGAACAAAGTGCTGGTACATATTGATGTGGATCCGGCAGAGATCGGTAAGAATGTAGGGCCGACCATTCCTCTGGTAGGCGACGCGAGGCATATTTTTGAAGATTTTAACAAAGAAACCTTTACCTGCGAGCATGAAGAGTGGATCGGGACATTGGATGCATACCGTTCTACAATGGCGCGGGTGAGAAAACCCGATCCGGCTTATGTAGATCCGGCGGAATTTATCAGGATGCTTTCGGAGGCTATGGAGGAGGATGCGGTCTATGTGGCGGATGTGGGACAGAATCAAATTTGGTCTTGTAATTATCACGTGGTCAAGAACGGAAGATTTCTGACCACAGGCGGAATGGGTACCATGGGCTACTCCATTCCGGCGGCTATGGGAGCCAAATTGGCAGCGCCGGACAGGCAGGTGGTAGCAGTATGCGGTGACGGTTCTTTCCAGATGTCCATGATGGAACTGGCTACCATGCGGCAGTTTAATGTGCCGGTGAAGATCATTGTGCTCAAGAATAATTTCCTGGGCATGGTAAGAGAATTCCAGCATTATACGTATAAAGACAATTACTCGGTGGTGGATCTGTCCGGAAGTCCTGATCTGGAGAAGCTGTCTTCGGCTTATGATATGAAGTTCATGCGGCTGCATACGATGGAGAGGGCGCAGGAGACGATCGAAGAGTTTTTGGCGAAGGACGAGTCTGTACTGTTGGAGTGCATCATCGATCCGTTGGATCTTGTAAAGTAGAAAATGGGGGATTGCGATGAAGAAAATATATTCGGTTTTGGTGGAAAACAGATCCGGTGTTCTCTGTAAAGTGTCCGGGCTTTTTTCCAGAAGATCTTTTAATATTGACAGCCTGGCGGTGGGAGAGACCGACGATCCTACTACTTCCTGTATGACGATCGTCAGCAGCGGCGATGAGCGTACACTGGAGCAGATCGAGAAACAGCTGAACAAGAAACTGGATGTCTTCAAGGTAAAGACTTTCGACGAGACTGCCAGCATCAGCAGAGAATTGATGTTGATGAAGGTGAAATATAACAAAGGTAACCGTCGGGATATCATGGAGACTTGCGAGATCATGAAGGCGCAGATTGTGGATATGTCCAAGAAGACGATGATCATCCAAATCTGTGACGTGCCGGAGCGCATCCAGTTATTTATCGGTATGATGCAGTCTATCAGTATCGTGGAAGTTGCCCGTACCGGGACATTGGCGCTGCAGAAATGCCTGGAGACGGATAATTAGTAGTTACTATTCACGGTGCCCTGCACCTTGCTGCATGGGCATTGAGTACGTAGTA
>ERZ779637.832-NODE-832-length-16572-cov-16.369074_pt1 | contig 16572 bp, 15 predicted proteins | sample MGYA00514196_ERZ779637 | MGnify/ENA primary metagenome ERZ779637 (study PRJEB29562, sample SAMEA4376700) | mouse gut metagenome | isolation source: Cecum | study: EMG produced TPA metagenomics assembly of the A DSS colitis mouse model was used to assess the...
TCTGAGGGAATGTTGGCATCGGCATAATATCCCTCCTCTCAGCTCAGACGGATGATGGACAGGTTCGCGCCGCCGGAGCCAGGCATCAGGGTGATATTGGCGAGAGGGCCAAACATCTGAAGGGATACGGTGGACTTGGCGGTCAGATCCACAATGATCTCAGCGGAAAAATGGCTCTTGAGCACTGCGGTGGACGGCACTACGGTGGATGGCGCTATGACGGAGGCCGGGTTGGCTGTGCCGTTGATCATCAGACGCGTGCCGGCGTTAGAGGGCAGGCTGGTGTTGACGTTGTAGGAGATCAGGTAGCGTCCCGGAGTATTCACCGTGACATCCTTGCCGTTTGAAGTGCTGATATCCGGGGAATTCTGCACAATGTCCATCATGGAGATGGCAGCGCCATCTGCCAACACATTGACTGTCTGGGCGCTGGTATTTGCCAAATAGGCAGCGGTGGCAGTGACGGCAGTACCGGCAGGGCCAGTCGGGCCAGTGGGGCCGACAGGGCCGGTAGCACCAGTGGGACCAATAGGACCGGCGGCTCCGGCAGCCCCCTGGGGCCCCTCCGGACCGGTGGCACCCGTAGCGCCCGTAGCGCCGGTGGGTCCGGTGGCTCCAGTAGCGCCAGTGGCACCCACAGGGCCGCCGGCAGGGCCGGTAGCGCCGGTAGGGCCGGTAGGACCGGTGGGACCCTGCATGGGAGAGGCCGCCAGTGCCCCCTGCATCTTCGCCTTCAGGAAAAGCTGGTTCTGCACGGCGGTCTCCAGCATGCTGCGGACACTCTCGGTGGCGGTCAGCACGTCGCCAACCGTGGCAGAGGGACCGCTGAGACCGGGCAGTGTCCCCAGAATATACTGTAGCTTCTCACCCTCAGCGTTGAGGATATGGCTCAGTCCAAGCTCCTCCATGGCGATGGAGGAGAGAATTTGATTGACTGCGTTCTCCCGCTCAATAGGCGGATCAACCTTGGGAAAACTGGGCAGAGACATGGGCGAAAAATCTCCGTTCGATCTGTGAAGTCGCTGTGCGAACATGTCGGTGCGGCGGGAGGGGGTGCCTCCCCGATGCCGCACGTAGGATACTCTATGCGCCGCATCGTCTACGTGTTCCGGCTGGAACCAACGGGTCTCCATTGTCATAGGGTAGGACAGCGGCACAGATATCCTGCCGCACATTTCGGTCCCGGCTTTGCCGGGATGTGCTATGGAGTTTTTGAATATGTCTATGCCTTCCTTCCCCCAAAACGGGGTGGATATGACACGGGAAGAAGCTCTAAATCTGATAATTGCCTGCATTGCCATGGAGGAGCTTGCACTGAGCCATATTCTCAACGCCGGGGGCGAACATCTGCAATTCATCCTGGGAACGCTGCCTGGAACAAGCTCCCAGGACGTGCTGGCCGCCCATAAAAGTATCACCGCCCTTATAGAGGCCGTGACACATAACCAGATGCTGCTAAAGAACAAGCTGGACCATGTGCTGGAGTTTGTCCCGCATCCTCCTGCTCCGCCCCAGCCTCCATCCCCACCGCCCTACAGGCCGGACCCGGACCCAGATCCTCCGACGGACCCCGATATTCCCATCTGCCCGACGCCCTGCCCTCCGCAGTACGAAGTCTCCTGGCCTCCATACCCTCCGTCTCCATGCCGGGTACTGCACTGCGCAAAAAGCGCCCTTCATCTGGCTGGTCAGCGGGAGAAAATGCTGTGGGAGCCAGACAACTACCTACTCTGGAGGCAGCGGAGCCGCTGTGGGCGGAGCATCTGCTGGAACGGATGCGCCCCTGAGCAGATCCAGCTCAAGCCTGGAAAAAGCTATGTGGTCCAGTACACATTGACTGTCTGTGCAATTTCCCCGGCAGAGGGGACCGTCAGAATCCTGCTCAGCCAATCTCCCTGCGGCGTCTTTGCGGATACGCCGCCGCTGTGTCTCCCCTTGCAGCGCCTGACGCATGGCCGTCAAACCCTGCACCATGTCTCAGTGCTGCGCCCCTGCGCAAACTGCGGACGCGGAGCGGCACTGTCCCTGGCGCTGGATTCGCAAACGTCCCTGCGCGTCGAACGGGCGTCGATGGATATTACAGAGCTTTAGCAAAAACCCGAAGGCCTTGATACATCAAAGCTTTCGGGCATTCGGGCAAAGAGCGCCCCCGCCCGATGGAAACGGCTGACAGCCGCCTGTACCAATCAGGCAGGTCATGCGGCTTGGGCGCGGGAGGACAGATCTTCGAATTGGGGCGCTTCACTCCTGCTGCCGCCCCTTTTTGACCGGCGCGGTCAGACAGCGGAGGCGTCCTGATCGGATAGACGAAAAGGCGCCGGCAAACCGCGATGCGGTCTGCCGGCGCCTTCTTTTTCAATCGCTGCCGGAGAAATCGTACCGCCAGGCCGGAGGGGTGCGATTACTGCGGTTTGGCTGCCAGGAAGCACATATCATTGGGTTCCCCGTCGTCAAAGAAGTTGTAGAAGGTAAAATTATAAAGGAAGCGTTCCGCGCCATATACGCCGTAGCCGTCCTGGTTGTGGTCAGTGGTGTCATAGGGGTCAGCCACGATGATAACGTCATCCTGCGTGGTCTCTGTTCCCATCGTGTCGTAGCCAATAATCACCTGCCAATGACCGCCCCAGTCGTTCCAGCCCACCAGGATTGGCGTCCCGGCGGCCAAGGTCTCCCGGATAAAATCAAAGGTGAAAATCTCGTACGCCTCTTCGTCTCCGCAGTCCAGGCGGGAATAGAGGTCAAAGCCCCCCACGCCCTCGAAGATCTCGACGAGCTGGCTCATACTGGTGGCGCCCGGCTCCAGGCCGTTGCTGCGGTATGCGGCCAGCGTCTCCTCTGAGTAGTCACCAAGCCTGTCGAACCAGTTCAGTACCATCAGCGCGCTGGTAACGCCGCAGCTCCACTCGCTGGTCTGCTGCTGCGTTTTGAAATGGGTGAGGATGGTCAGGGTATCGCTGGACTCCATGTTGTAGAAGTCCAGTCGGCTGAAGTAGGGACTGTCCTGGTGATCCCCGTCCCGCTCCACGCTGTCGGCCCCATCGCTCTCGCTCAGATCGCAGGCGTACGCGATTTTCATTTCATCTGTGTAGTTGCCGTGATCGGTGTTTTCCTCCGTGCTGGCGCAGCCGCTTAACAGTGCGGCGCATACGCAGAACACAAGGGTAAATACAATTAGTTTTTTCATCGTCTTTACACTCCAATAAAAAAGTAATTGTACTTGCTAAACAAACCCGACTTGGAGCCCATCTGCGGACAAGCTCCTTACATTGTATTATTTCCGATTGGGCGGAGAGCCGCCCTCCCTTTATTTATCCAATTTTGCGTCGTCTTTTAATATTGAGTCTATATAGTAATTTGTTCCAATCAGAACGGTCTACTTTTACTACTCTCATGTTGTTTTATACAAGTACTGGCGGGACAGATATCCCACGAGACCTACGGAGCGAATACTGCTCCGCGCTATAAAATTTTGAGCCCGCATACGGGCTCCAACAAGAGATCGCGTTCCGGCCCGGCCCTCCTCCTTACGCAGAGTGCGCCCCACAAATGTGCGGCGGCCCTTATTATAGCGGAAGTCCCTTTTATTTGCAAGAACAAATTGCCCTCATACAGCCGATGGCTGAAATAAGGCCCCTGCATTCACAACCGGGGGATGCGCTCCAGGAAAACACAATTCCTTCAGACAGGGGAAATCAAGAGCCCGGCGGACACGCTCGTGTCCGCCGGGTCTGTTTTGCTGTTCGTACTCCGGCGGGGCCCGTCACATCCCCGCCCTGTCCGGTTACTTTGCGTACTCCACCACTTTGGTCTCCCGGATAAGGTGGACCTTGATCTGGCCGGGATACTCCAGCTCGTCCTCGATCCGCTTGGCCAGATCCCTGGCCAGAATGACCATCTGATCCTCGCTGACCTGCTCCGGCCGGACCATGACCCGGACCTCCCGTCCGGCCTGGATGGCGTAGCTCTTCTCCACGCCGGGATTGGAGCTGGTGATCTCCTCCAGCTTCTCCAGGCGCTTGATATAATTCTCCAGATTCTCCCGCCGCGCGCCGGGCCGGGCCGCGCTCACCGCGTCCGCAGCCTGGACCAGGCAGGCCATCAGGGTCTTGCACTCCACGTCCCCGTGGTGGGCCTGGATGGCGTTGAGGATGTCCTCTTTCTCCTTGTACTTCCGGCAGAACTCCACGCCCAGATTCACATGGGTACCCTCGTACTCGTGGTCCAGGGCCTTGCCGATGTCGTGGAGCAGGCCGGCCCGCTTGGCGGCGTGGACGTCCAGCCCCAGCTCGGAGGCCATCAGCCCCGCGATGTGGCTGACCTCAATGGAGTGCTGGAGGACGTTCTGACCGTAGCTGGTGCGGTAGTGGAGGCGGCCCAGCATCTTCTGGACCTCGGGATGGAGCCCCCGCACGCCGGTCTCAAAGGCGGCCCGCTCGCCCTCGCTCTTGATGACCGCGTCCACCTCCCGGCGGGCCTTCTCCACCATCTCCTCAATGTGGGTGGGGTGAATGCGGCCGTCGGCAATCAGCTTCTCCAGCGCCACCCGGGCCACCTCACGGCGCACGGGCTCAAAGCAGGAGACGGTGATGGCCTCCGGGGTGTCGTCGATAATGAGATCCACACCCGTCAGAGTCTCGATGGTGCGGATATTGCGGCCCTCGCGGCCGATGATGCGTCCCTTCATCTCGTCATTGGGCAGGGGAACCACACTGACGGTGATTTCGGAGGCATGGTCTGCGGCGCAGCGCTGGATGGCGGTGGCCACGATCTCCTTGGCCCGCTGGTCAGCCTCCTCCTTGGCGCGCTGCTCGATCTCCTTGATCTTCAAAGCTGTCTCATGGGTAACCTCGGTCTCCACCTGGGCGATGAGGTAGTTCTTGGCCTCCTCCACGGTGAAGCCGGAGATGCGCTCAAGCATCTCCGTCTGACTGCGCTTGATGAGCTCGATCTCCTCCTGGGCGCGGTCAGCGTCCGCGTGCTTCTGGACCAGCGCCTCCTCTTTCTTCTCGATGTTTTCCGTTTTCCGGTCCAGGTTCTCCTCTTTTTGCTGCAAGCGGCGTTCCTGCTTCTGCAGGTCAGCCCGGCGGCTTTTCTCTTCCTTCTCGTACTCGGTGCGGCTGTGCAGGATCTCCTCCTTAGCCTCCAGCAGGGCCTCGCGCTTCTTGCCCTCAGAGGCCTTGATGGCCTCGTTGATGATGCGGCGCGCTTCCTCCTCCGCGCTGGAGATCTCCTTTTCTCCTACCATCTTGCGGTAGGTGATGCCGAGAAAGAAGGAAAATACCGCCGCCGCAAGCGCGATTATCGCTGTATTCACTAATGGCATGTACGGTTTTCCTCCTCATTCGATTTTGCGTAAAAACTGTATGGGATGGGGGTTTGTGCTGCTCCGGCGGTGACAGTCGCCGGACGCGGAAATAATCGGCGGATACCCCTTATTACCCACCGACAAAAATCCTATTCAATAATACTCGCTCCACCCGCTCCCTGTCAAGTAAAACCGTAGCTTTTGGCGGCAAATTTCCTGGAAAGATTTCTCATCTGCCCCTCCGGGCGGCCCTTTGGCCGCCCGGAGCGCGGGTCACAGCTCCCCGTTGGCCGCCTTCCGGTCGATCTCCTGGTACAGGCGCCGGAGGGTCAGCAGGGCCGCCGCCGCCAGGATCACCTCCGTCACCGCCTGGGCGTAGGCCAGGCCGTAGAGGGGGAAGAGGGCGTTGAGGATATAGAGGGCGGGGATCTCCATGATGATCTTGCGGAGAATGGCGAAGAAGAAGGCCTTCCGCCCCATGCCCACGGCCTGGAACACGCCCACGGCCATGAAGTCGATATTCAGGAAGGGCAGGGCCAGACACATGCCGTGGAGGAACCGGGCCCCGTAGGCGATAATGGCCTCGTTGCGGATGAAGAGGCCCACAAAGAAGGCCGCGCCGAAGTAGTAGCACAGCGCCACCGCAGTGAGGAAGGTGACAGTCAGGCGCATGGAGAAGCGGACGCAGGACTGCATCCGCTCCCGGTTGCCGGAGGCGTAGTTGTAGCCGATGATGGGCATGACCCCCTGGGACGCGCCGAAGGCGATATTCATGGGCACCATGTTGATCTTCTGGGCGATGCCCATGGCGGCCACCGCGTCCGCGCCGAAGCTGGAGGTGAAGTTGTTGAGCACCGTCATTCCGGTCACGTTCAGCAGGTTCTGGATAGCCGCCGGGATGCCCACGGCGCACACGCCGGAGACAATGACCTTGTCCAGCCGGAACATGCTGGGGCGGATGCACACATAGGTTTGGCCCCGGCGCACGAAGAGCAGCACAAAGAAGTAGGCGCAGGCGGCGCAGTTGGACAGGAAGGTGGCCAGCCCCGCCCCGGCGGCCCCCATATTGAGCCCCCAGGGCAGGATAAAGAGGGGATCCAGGACGATGTTGAGCAGACAGCCGCTCATGGTGCCGATGCTGGCGTGGAGGGTGGCCCCCTCTGAGCGGACCATATAGGCCATCACCACGTTGAGGATGGCCGGAGCCGCGCCCCAGGTCACGGTCCAATGGAGGTATGCGCCGGTGGCGGCGGCGGTGCCGGGGTCCGTGCCCAGCAGGGCCAGCAGGGGGCCCTTGGCGGCGAGCATCAGCAGGGTGAACACCAGTCCGCCGCACACCGCGCCGTAGAAGCCGAAGGCGGAGGAGCGGCGGACGGTGTCGTAGTCCCGCCGGCCCAGGGCCCGGCTCATCATGCTGGAGGAGCCCACGCCGAAGAGGTTGTTCACCGCGTTGAAGGCCAGCAGCACCGGAGCCGCCAGAGTCACGGCGGCATTCTGGATCGGGTCCCCCAGCATGCCCACGAAATAGGTGTCCGCCAGATTGTAGATGACCATCACCAGGGAGCTGATGATGGTGGGCACGGCCATGGACACCACGGCCTTGGAGATGGGAGCCTCCTCAAATAAGTATTCTTTCTTCTGATCTTCCATGTAATCTCTACTTCTTTCTTCGTTCGCGTTTTCTCTTCTTTTCTTTTTTGAAAAAAAGAAAAGAAGCAAAAGAAAAACCCTGGAGGTGTTTATACAGGCTGCCGGAGCGTACTGATATCACTGGAATTGCGGGATAGAGCCCGCTCGAAGCGCCTCTGAAAGTTCTTTTTGCCTCCTTTTTCTTTCAAGAAAAAGGAGGGGTTCTTTTTGATTCTTTTTCTTACCAAGAAAAAGAATGATTACCTCTCTGCCGCCATCCGTCTCCCGAACGCCGCCCCCCGCTCCGCTATGCCGGGCAGGCGGACGAGACTGCCCTTCTCGTTGGCCGTCTCCAGCATACAGAACCGGGGCGGCAGGTAGAAGCTCTTGTTCATGTTCAGGGCGGAGATGAGCTGCCGGGCGATGAGGTCCCCGCCGGAGTAGCCGGAGACGATGAGCCCATAGAGCCGCTTGTCGTAGAAGCGGCTCTGGCGGAACAGGGCGGTGAGGCGGTTGACAAAGGCGGTGAGGTTGGCGGACAGGGCGTCGTTGTAGTTGGCGCACAGCATCACCAGCGCGTCGCACTCCCGCACCGCCGGGAACACCTCCTCCACCATGGGGCCCCCGTAAAAGCACCCGCCCTGCTGGCCGAAGTGGAGGCAGGCGGTGTAGCTGCACCCGATGCAGTCGGCCAGAGCGCCGTTTTGCAGGCACAGCTCCTGTACCTCCGCCCCCTCCGGCAGTCCCGCCTTCACCAGCTCCCACAGGGCCAGGGTGTTGCTGGTGGCGCGCACGGAGGCGTGGAGGGCCAGCACGCGCCTCAGCGGAAGCGGGCCCGTCCACGCCTCCAGCCGTCCGATGAGCTCCGCCGCCGCCAAGCGGAAGGCGGTGGCCTCGTCGGTGCCCTGGATCTGGGCCTGGACCCGGAAGTTGCGCAGGGACCCGGTGGCCTCCACCAGGGGCCGGCCCAGAAAGGCGCACCCGGCCAGATTGGCCGCCAGCACCACGTCCCGGGCCACGTCCTTGGTGTACAGCTCCCCCACCCCCGTGACCACGACGCCGGCGGTGCACCCGTCCAGCAGGCCCTCCGCCCGGCGCAGGACGGAGAGCATCCGGTAGCAGGCGGCGTTGCACCCGCCCTCGTCCAGGGCCACGGCAAACAGGAGCTTCTCCCCGGCCAGACCCTCCCAGCCCCCGTCCGGGTCCAGGAAGGCGCTGCCCGGCGGGACCAGGGGCTCCAGAAATGCTCTCAGCTTCCCGCTGTATTGGTCCGGGGGCAGAATAATCTTCATAGCGCTCCTATCCTCCACGCGAAGAGGAGGGCGGCCTCTCAGCCGCCCCTCCGTTCCTCATCGCTCAGTCCTTGGTGTAATTGCGGCCGAACTGCAGGTCATCCAGGTTCAGCACCCGGGTGTCCTCCAGATCCCCCGCGCCGGTCCCCTCCTCGGCAAAGGGGTCTCCCACCGGCTCCCCGGCCTCCGCCGCCGGCTCGACGGCGATAGCGCTGAGCACGTCCTGAAGGTTCCGCTTCACCTCGTCCTCCTCTGTCTCCGGAGGGGCCGCCTCCTCCGCCGGCTCCTCCGCCGGCTCCGCCGCCGTCATGGCGGCCATGGCGGCCACAGCCAGAGGCGGCGGCGCGGCGGGCTCCGGGGGCAGCTCCGGCAGCAGATCCAGCGCGGCCAGCTCCTCGTTGCACACCGCGCGCACGTCCCGGATAAAGGCCCGCAGCTGCTCCTGGCCGGCGGCCAGACGGCCCCGCTCCACCTCCAGCTCCCGGTTCACCTGGGCCCGGACCTCCTCCAGATGGCGCTCCTGGGCCGCCACCTCCTCCTTCAGGGCCGCCAGCCGCTCCTTGGCGGTCCTGGATGCCTCGACGATCATGGCGTCCCGCTTCTGCTCCGCCTCGGTCATCATGGCGCTGGCCATCTTCTGGGCGGTGAGCAGGGTGGTGCGGATGGCGTCCTGCTCCTCCCGGTACTCCGCCATCTTGTCCACCGTCACCTTCAGCTTGGCCTTCAGCGCGGCGTTTTCCTTGTAGAGGCCGGCGTAATCCTCTGTCAGCTTGTCCAGAAAGTCGTCCACGGACGCCATGTTGTAGCCGCCCATCATGGACTTTGCAAAGGTGCAGTTGGCCACTTCCTGTGGAGTCATCATTGCGCGATTCCCTCCCCATTCTCTTTTGGTTTCCGCCCAGGCGCGGCGTATATCTCAGAGCCTGCGCGGCGTCTCCCCACCCGCACCGAAGCGCGAAGCGGGTTCTCAGCTGAAGGACTTGAAGTTGTTCTCCAGCTCGTCGATCAGATCCCCCTGGATCTCCACGGAGTAGGGGGTGATGATGTATGTATTGGCGGCCACCCTCTTGATCTTGCCCTCCCCCGCGTAGGCCACGCCGGAGAGAAAGTCGATGAGGCGGCGGGCGATGTCCTTGTGGGTGGACTCCAGGTTCACCACCACGGTCCGCTTCTCCTTGAGGTGGTCCGCAATCTCGCTGGCATTCTCAAAGCGCTCCGGCTTGACCAGAACCACTTTCAGCTGGGTGGTGGCGTGGATATTGACCACCTTGCCCCGGCGGCTGTCCACCACGCCCCGGTCCATACCCCTGGGCCGGTCCTCTACAAAGGGGGACTCTTGATCGTCAAAAGCCTCGTCATAATCGTCGTCCTCATCGCTGATGGGACTGATGATCCGCTTGATATTTTCCATCCAGCTCATTGTGGAAACCTCCCAAATTGTCTTTAGTGGTACTGTCTATGACCAAAGATAGCCGATCCCACCCGGACCACGGTGGCCCCGGCGGCAATGGCGTCCTCAAAATCGTCGCTCATGCCCATGGACAGATAAGTAAACTCATTATCGTACAAATTCCGGCTTATGTCAACATAGAGGCGGGCTATTTTTGCAAAAAAGGGTAAATTCCCGTGGGGCTCCCTCTGGATGGGGGGGATGGTCATGAGGCCCCGGACCCTGATATTCCCCAGGGCTTTTGCCCGCTCCGCCGCCTCATACACCGCCTCCGGGGCAAAGCCGCTCTTGCTCTCCTCCCCGCCCACGTTCACCTCCAGCAGCACCTCCTGGGTCAGCTCCCGCCGCTCCGCCTGCCGCTGGATCTCCTCCAGCAGCGGCCAGGAGCCCACGGAGTGGATGAGGGAGACCGTCCCCACCACCTGCCGGACCTTGTTGCGCTGGAGGTGGCCGATAAAGTGGAGGGGAGCGCCCTCGTAGGCGTTCCGGGCCAGCTTCTCCGTCATCTCCTGGACCCGGTTCTCCCCCAGCGCGTCGATGCCCCCGGCGATGGCCGCCCGGCAGGCCTCCGCGCCGTTCATCTTGCTGGCGCCCACCAGGAGGATCTCCCCCGGGTCCCTTCCCGCCGCCTCCGCCGCGGCGGCCATGCGGCTGCGGATGGCGCGGATGTTTTCCGCGATGCTGTTCATCGTATCACCTTCCCGTCGTATAGATCCGCCGCAGCGGTAATCACCTCGTCCCCCGCCCGCAGGCGGCGGCTCTCCTTGGTCTGCTCTGCGGCGTACTTACCCAGGGCCTCCTCGTCCGGAGCCACCAGGATGTACTCCTCCTCCTGCCAGAGGATGGTCACCGGCTTGGACCGGGCCTTCTCCCCCCACAGGCAGTACACGCACGTCAGATTCCGGGTTATGGGGTTGCCGTTGCTGTCCAGCAGGGCCTCGCCGTCCTCGTCCGTCAGGGGCTGGGCGTTCACCCGCACGGCGGAGCGGGGCACCCGGATGCCGTCGTAGCTCTCAAAGATGATCTGGGCGTTCTGGAGCCGCAGGAGGGTGGTCAGGTGGAGGTACTTGTCCGAGGTGAGCACCACCACCCGCCTTCCGTCCTCCTCGGCGCTGACGGAGGCCACCTCCACGGCCATATCCCGGTCCAGCCCCTTCTGAAAGCGGAGGGTGAGATTGTCCCCGGGCTGCATCCTGCCCACGTCCTCTGTGCGCATCATCGTCACAAAGGACCAGCCCGTGCCGTACACCAGCCGGCCCACCCCGGCTGCCCCGGCCTCCGGGGTGATGGCCCGGTAGCTGGAGGGGGTGAGCGCCAAAATATTCTCCCGGGTGAGCACGCTCTCATACCCGTCCACCAGACTGGAGAAGAGCCCCGCCCTGGGCGCGGTGATCCGGGCGGTGCCGGGATCGGCCGACGCGGCCAGGGCGCTGATGCGCTCCCGGAGCGCGGCGGCGGAGGCGTCCAGGCCCCCGGAGCCGGAGTAGGCGTAGCTGCGCTTGAGCACGGCGGTGCGCAGGGCGGCGCTCTGGTCCGCGGCGGCGGTGAGGCCGCCGGCGGACATGGACTGGCGCACGCCGATGAGGGCGCTGGTGATCTCGTCGTCCAGGCGCACGCTTGTCCGGGATCCGGCGGCCAGGGCGGCGGCGTAGTCCAGCTGCTCGGCCTGCTCCTGGAGAGAGCGCAGGATGTTGGCGTCCTGAAGGGCCTGGGCGCTCTGGTAGATCTGGGCCACCGTGCCCCCGCCGCTGACGCGCTCCCCCTCCCTCCGGTTGGAGTAGACCAGCTCTCCGCCGCCGGGCAGCACCTCCTCGTCCCGGACCACATAGCCGGAGACAGTGACCGCCCGCTCCCCCACGAAGCTGTAGGCCAGGGTGGCGGTATAGGGGTCTGTGAAATAGGAGGCGGCGCTGAAGCCGAAATAGATAATCACGGCCAGAAAGACGGCCGCCATGGCCAGCCTGGTGGCGAGGGTGCTGTTTTTCATATGTACTGGTCTCCTTGGACGGCGGGGGTGTGTTTCTGCGGGCCTAGGGCTTGTTTGATAATTGGCGATATGTCCGGCAGCAAGGAATTTTTTTGCCAGACAAGGCAAATTTTCACAGGCATACTGTTGTATGACAAGAAAATTTAACGCAGTATGGCGGAAAAAGGCCTGCTGTTTGGGCGTGTTGCCAATTTTCAAACATGCCCTAGAGGGTGTCCTCCCACTCGGTCAGATCCACGCTCCTGCTGGGGCTGACGGTGGAGATGGCGTGCTTGTAGATCAGGTTCTGCTTGCCCTCGGCGGTGAGGACCACGGTGAAGGCGTCGAAGCCGGTGATGGTGCCCCGCATCTGGAAGCCGTTGACCAGAAATACGGTCACCTGGGTCTCGGTCCGCCGGGCGGATGCCAGGAACACGTCCTGAAGGTTGGGGGATTTTGCCATAGTTGTTCTACCTCTCTTTCATTGGTGAGGGGCATTGCCCCGGGGTCCCGGCCATACCGGCGCGGGCCCTGGGCCTATTGTAGTCCCTGGGCGGTGAGGATTTCTGTCGCAATTTGGAGAGCCGCGTGAAAATCCCTCTTTTTTTCCCAGTAAATCCAGTGGATGTGCTGATTTCGCCGCAGCCAGGTCAGCTGCCGCTTGGCGTACTGCCGGGACCGGCGCTTCACCAGGTCCACAGCCTCCTCCAGGGAGCACTGTCCGTCCAGGGCGGCGAGGAGCTCCTTGTAGCCGATGGCCTGGAAGGCGGTGGCGGAGCGGGGCACCCCCGCGGCCAGCAGTGCGCGGACCTCCTCCAGAAGCCCCGCGGCCAGCATCCCGTCCACCCGCCGGTCAATCAGCTCCCGCATGTCCGCCCGGTCCCGGAAGGCCAGGCCGATATACACGGGAGTATACCGCGGCGGCAGCTCCCGGCTCTCCCGGTCGTGCTGGGAGATGGTCCGCCCGGTCTCCCGGTAGACCTCCAGAGCCCGGAGGATCCGCTTGTGGTCCGCCGGGTGGAGCCGCCGGGCCGCCTCCGGGTCCACCCGGGACAGCTCCTCCAGCAGCGGCCCGATCCCCTCCTCCTCCAGCTGGCGCTGGAGGGCATGGCGGACCGCCCCGCTGGCGCTGCCGGGGGCGAAGGTCCGCCCGGCGAGGATGGCCTCCAGGTAGAGGCCTGTGCCGCCGGCCAATACGGGGAGTTGATTTCTTGATAAAATATCCCGAATGCACTCATCCGCTGCCGCTGTGAACCGGGCGGCGGACCAGCTCTCCGCCGGGTCCGCCACGGCCACCATGTGGTGGGGGACCCCCTCCATCTCCTGGGGGGTGGGCGCGGCGGTGCCGATGGTCATGCCCCGGTAGATCTGCATGGAGTCCACGCTGACCACCTCACCGCCGAATGCTTGGGCCGTCAGCACGGCCAGTCTGGTTTTTCCGCAGGCCGTGGGGCCTACGATACAGGGGAGGACAGGGGGCATGGCTTCTCCTTTTACGCAGTCGTTTCAGCAGAACCGGGGTGCGGTTCCGCCCGTTGATCCCGGGGCTGGCGATATGTTACACACGCATCAAAAGCAGGTATCCTTCTATTTTACGCTCTTTTAAACATTTTTTCAATCTCATATTTTGACAATTTCACCTTTACGGGTCTGCCGTGGGGGCAAAACTGCACCTCCCCGCTCTGTACCTTGTCCATCAGCGCCCGCAGCTCCGCGGGATCGCTCTTCCAGCCACCCTTGATGGAGGCCTTGCAGGCCATGGTGTGGAGCATGGCGTCCCGGGCGGCGGCGGGGTCCGCCCCGCCGGAGAGGAGCTTGTCCGCCAGCTCCTCCAGGGTCTCCCGGATGCGCCCGGTCTCCAGGTCCGCCGGCGCGGCCCGGACCACGAGGCACCCCGCGCCGAAGTCCTCGGCCTCAAACCCGAACTCCCCCAGCAGGGGCAGGTTCTCCAGCAGCACCGCGTACTGCTCCCGGGCCAGATCCACCGCCGCCGGGGCCAGCAGCCGCTGGCCCATGATGGGCTCCGCCCCCGCCTTCATGCGGTCAAAGTTGATCCGCTCGTGGGCCGCGTGCTTGTCGATGAGCCACACGTCCTCCCCGTCCTCGGCGATGATATATGTGTGGAGCACCTCCCCGGCAAACCGCCAGGGCGCGGGCTTCTCCGCCGCCAGAGCCGTCTGCTCCGGCGGGGCGGCGGGCTCCGGCATGGGCTGGGGCGCTGGGAGAATGGGCGAGGGCTCCCGGACCGGCGGCCGGTCCACGGCCCTGTCCAGAGGCGCAGGCCGCTCCTGGGGGTCCGGACGGCAATTCATGGGCGCGTCCTGGTCCGGGGGCAGCGCCCGGGGGACCGGGGCGCTCTGCCGGGGCGGCCGGGCCCCGTCCCGAAAGGTGAGACGGCCCGGGGACTGCCCCGTCTCCCGCTCCCGAAAGGTTCTGGCGTCCATGGTCTGGTAGAAGTCCCCCCGGGGAGCGGCGGCGAGCGCCCCGGCCTTTGGCGCGGCAGACCGGGCGGCCGGGCGGATCTCCTGCCGGACGGGCGGCCGGTCCTGACTGTCGGGGACCGGGGCCGCGCCTTCTCCGGCCCGGTCCAGAGCGTCCTTGACCGCGTGGTGAACGGCGGAGAACACGGTCCGCTCGCTGACAAACTTTACCACCGTCTTGGCCGGGTGGACGTTCACGTCCACCTGGTGGAGGGGCAGGTCAATGTGGAGCACGCAGCCGGGGAACTTCCCCTTCATCTGCCGGTTGGCGTAGGCCTCCTCCAGGGCGGCGGTGAGCAGGGCGGACTTGATGGTCCGGCCGCAGCAGAAGAAGGTCTGCATGGCCCGGGTGCCCCGTCCGGCCAGGGGCTCGGTGACAAAGCCCCGGACCCCCACGCCCTCGCCGCCTCCATCCACCTCCGTCAGGCGCAGGGCGAACTCCCGGCCCCTGGCGGCGTAGATGGCGGAGAGGAGCTTGCCGTCCCCGGGGGTGTGGAGCTCCTCCCTGCCGTCCCGTATGTAGCGGATGGACACCTCGGGATGGCTCAGGGCCAGCTGGCCCAGCATGGCCGCCACGGCGGCGGCCTCGGCGCTGTCGGTTTTCAGGAATTTCAGCCGGGCGGGGGTGTTGAAGAAGAGCTGGCGCACCATCATGGTGGTGCCCTCCGGGCACCCCGCCTCCTCCACGGAGCCCGGCGCGCCCCCCTCCAGGGTCAGGGAGGCCCCCATGGGGTCCCCCTTCCGGCGGGTGAGCACCTCCAGGCGGCTGACGGCGGAGATGGCGGCCAGGGCCTCCCCCCGGAAGCCCAGGGTGCCGATGGCGGCCAGATCCCCGGCCTGACGGAGCTTGCTGGTGGCGTGGCGGAGGAAGGCGGTGGGCAGCTCCTCCGGCGCGATGCCGCAGCCGTTGTCGGTGACACGGATGAGGGCCATGCCGCCGTTCTGGATCTCCACCACCAGGGCGGACGCGCCCGCGTCGATGGCGTTCTCCACCAGCTCCTTGACCACGCTGGCGGGCCGCTCCACCACCTCGCCGGCGGCGATCAGGTCCGCCACGTGGGGGGACAGCTGCTGAATATGGGGCATAATGCCCTCCTTTCCCTGCCTGGGCAGGCTGATTTTCAATCCTTGGGTCCGTACTGACGGACGATATAGAGGTGGGTCCCGGTAAAGAGGCCGGCGAAGACGGCCAGGACCCAGTGGCGCAGGAGGGCCGCCTGGAGGAGGAACACCCCGCAGGGGATCAGCGCCAGAGCCAGGGCCAGCTTCCGCCCCGGGCCCCTGACGGCGTAGAGGACCCAGCAGACGCAGTAGGCCGCCAGCAGCGCCGCCATGCCGGTCACCCAGACAGCCACCTCCTCCAGGGCGTAGAAGCCGAACTCCCCGCCCGGCACGCCCAGCGGGACCACCATGAAGATCATGGAGCCGAACCGGCCGATCTGCTCCAGAATATTGATGGCCCGGCTGGGACTGGAGATGCCGGCGTCTCCCCGCCGGAGGGCGTAATAGAGGATATTGGGGAGCAGGAGCAGGACCACGATCCCGGCACTCCACAGGTTAAAAAGACTGTATACCATGTCAAATTCCTCTCAAATCCAGATGCCGAAGTCGCCGTAGTCAAACTGTCCGCCGCCATGATGGAGGAGGCCTCGGGCCTCCAGGGAGCGGAACGCGTCCCGGATCCGGACCAGGATTTCCGGCTGAATATCCAGGCTGTGGTGGCCCGGGAACACCCGGCTGGCCGGCAGCGCCGCCACCCGCTCCATGGACGCGAGGTAGGCCGCCGGGTCCGTGGAGGGGTAGTAGGCGAGGAGCACGTCCTTGTACACCAGATCGCCGGTGAAGAGGTACCCCCGCTCCCGCTCAAAGAAGCACATATGGCCCGGGGAGTGGCCCGGCGTGTGGAGGACCTCCAGCCGCCGCCCGCCCAAGTCGATGATATCGCCGTCCTCCAGCAGCCGGGCGGGCGCGCCCTGGAAAACCCGGTAGTTTTCAACATGAAAGTCCTCCGGCGGGGCGCACCGGTCCAGGACCATCTCCCGGACGGTCTCCATGGTGAGGGGGAAGCCGCCCTGGAGCCAGGGGAGCTCCGCCCGGTGGGCGTAGAACTCCGGGTAGTACTGGTGGCCGCCGATGTGGTCCCAGTGGATGTGGGTTGCCGCCGCCGCCACAGGCCGGTCCGTCAGCGCCTTCACTGGGGCGCTGATATCGCAGATGCCCAGACCGGTGTCGATCAGAAGGGATTTCTCCTGACCCTGGAGGAGGTAGCAGTGGGTCTCCTCCCAGTGGCGGTACTCGCTGATAATGTATGTATCCTTGTCGATGGTGTCAATGGTGAACCAGTTGTCCATGGTCTGTATCTCCTTTTTGGCAGAGTGCCTGTCTGGTTGATTAACCCGGGGCCTGCGCGGCCCCGGACCCCGCGGGTACTTTTTGTGCAGACAAAAAGT
>ERZ779637.833-NODE-833-length-16518-cov-11.779809_pt1 | contig 16518 bp, 14 predicted proteins | sample MGYA00514196_ERZ779637 | MGnify/ENA primary metagenome ERZ779637 (study PRJEB29562, sample SAMEA4376700) | mouse gut metagenome | isolation source: Cecum | study: EMG produced TPA metagenomics assembly of the A DSS colitis mouse model was used to assess the...
TCCATTCATTTGCATAGATTGCGGTGATCCCTCCTTGGATTCATATTTGTGCGTTACTATGATATGGCCATATCCTTTACTGCACAGCGAACTCCTTGTTCTGTTAAGGATATCGGCAGGAATCCCTTTTACTTAACCCCATTTTAACAGTTTTTAATAAAAATGGAAAGAAAATCGTCTAAAAAAATACATAAAAAATACAAAATGCGCGACAAAACATACGGTTTGGCGATAAAGGCAGACAAATTAGAAAAAACATACTCCAGTGTGAATCCCACAGAAATTGACAGAAAAAATAGCAGGTATATAATATTTTAAAAACGAGGTTGACAGATGACTACCAATATACTATGCTAAAAGAGCAAATGGTAGGCAGATGTCAACCTTTTGCTTTGTCGGGAAAAGACGGAATGCCGGAGAGGAAAAAGTACGAAACATGGTGAAATTATCAGAGGCGGAATGGAAAGTGATGAACGTGCTGTGGGAGCAGGCGCCGCAGACAATGATGCAGCTGACACGTTGTTTTCAGGAGACGACGGGCTGGACCAAGCATACGGTCATGACTTTTTTAAAGCGGATGGAGGATAAGGGAGCCGTCTATTATGAGACGGGTGCGCGGGCAAAGATGTACTATCCGAAGATTGAGAGAAGTGAGGCGGCTTTGCAGGAGACGGAGGAGTTTCTGGAGAGAGTCTTTGGCGGACGGATGGGGCTGATGCTGAATACCATGGTGGAGCAGAAGGCGCTTTCCGGGTCGGAAATTGCGGAGCTTTATGAGATCCTGAGGAACGCCGAGGCGCAGTGCGGGCGTGAGGAAAAGGAAATGGGACGGGATGTGCCGGGAAAGGACGGTGAGGGGCTGTGATGTTGTTTGAGATGCTGTTTACATCGACGATATTAATTATCGCTATTTTCTGCCTGCGAAAGATGACTCTGGGGAAGATCAGCATGAGACTTCGTTATGGGTTGTGGCTTCTCGTGGCAGTCAGGCTCCTTGTGCCCTTATCTGCGGGGACGAGCGCATTCAGCGTGATGAATCTTCTGCCGGAGACGATTTCTGAACAGGTGCAGATGTTTATTGACGGCGGAGCGGACGGGCAGAGGGTTCCGGCGGATACGGGCAGAGCGTTGACGGCCGGCGGCGGAGTGGATCGTGAGTTTTCCGATGGGCAGAATACAGGAGCGGAAACGGCGGGCAGCCAGCCGGAAGCGGAAAAGGGGAGTATGCGGGATGATACGGCTGTGGACATGGTGCGGACGGAGGAGGCTCCGGCGGGGATGAAATCCGAGGACAGCTTCTCTGCGAGGAGCGAGGCGCTCCGTGGGAGGAAGATAAGCGCGCTGTCACGGTTATTGGGGCTCCTGTGGCTGGCGGGATTTCTGGCGGTTGGCGGTTATTTGCTGTTTTGCAGGCGGCGGTTTGCCGGATTTCTTTACGGAAACCGCAGAGAGCTTCCGGCAGAGACGGTTCCCGAAGCGTTTGCGAAACGGCTGTCGGAGCGGGATATGAAGGTGTACCGGGTAAAGGGGCTGCCCGGTCCCTGCCTGGTGGGACGGCATATTTATATCGGAGAGGGGGCGTCTGTGCAGGACCGGAATTTGTCCCATATCCTTGCGCATGAATACTGTCATGCCATGCACAGGGACGGATTCTGGGCCTTTCTGCGGTGTGCGCTGACGGCGGTTTACTGGTTTGACCCTTTTGTGTGGGCGGCGGCTTATGCGGCCAGACAGGACAGCGAGCTTGCCTGCGACGAGGCGGCGGTTAAGCTGCTCGGGGAGGCGAGCCGGTTCGATTACGGCAGGACCCTTCTTGCCCTTTTGGAACATGCGGGCGGCAGGGAGAAATGTCCGGGTATGACGTTTATGACGGAGGGCGGCGAGCGGAGTGTCAGAGAGCGCATCATGGCGCTCTCGAAGAAAAGCCGGACGAGAGGTTCTGTTTTGGCGGCGGTTTTCGCGGCTGTCGTCCTGATCTGTGGCTGTGCCTTTACGGGGGCGGAGCGGGAAGGCGCGAACCTATCGGGAGAGCTGGGGGAGCAGGAGACGGCAGGGACAAACGGAAACGGGCAGGCAGGCAAGGACACCGCGGCGGTTTCCGGCGCGCAGAACAGACAACAGCTTAATGAGGGGGACAACGAGGAGTTTGCCCGCATTCAGAAAGAGTACGAGAAAACCGTGAAAAACGCCAAACTGGCGGAAGTACAGGTCGGAGAAGTGGAGAAGAACGCTTTGCAGGAGGCAGACCGGGCGGCTTTTGAGGAGGCTCTCAATTATCACGGCGTCATGGAGGGGAAGGATGACAGCGAGCTTTCCTTAAATCGGCAGGTGGATTGTCAGGCATACTATCAATATACCAAGGGAGAGGCTGAAACTCCCATTTAGAACGGCTGGTATCTGCTCTGTGAAAATATGGATGCATGGATATCGCTCTACGGCTTATATACGGAGGAATTTGGTTTCCGCGGCTTAAAGACGTTGATTGGAGAGGATGTGAATACCTTTGACGGGAGATGGTGCGTTTCTTTGGTTAATTCCATGGACGACAATATTCGCGTACTGGAACAGACCGAGGATGGGCTGCCCAGACGTTTTGTTTGGAAATTGCTGGCGGAAGAAAGTGGTACTGTGGAAATTTGGCGGTTTTATTACGCGAACCGCTATGACACGGGCACGGTGGATATGAAAATGCTTTCGGAAGAGGGCTGCCTTGCATGGGCGAAGAAGTATCTGACCTTTGACGTTGATAAAGAGGCGAAGGAACTACTTGTGACCTATGACGGGGACATGTATCTGGGCGCCATCGATATATCTGCCTATCAGGACTTTGAGACGGAGGACGTGCAGATCGTACCCGACGCGGTTGCCTTTATGCTGGACGATCCGGGCGCGGATATGTATCAGGCATATTCGGATACGGTTTGGGAGAAAACGGCGGTGCATCTGATGGTCGGACTCAAGTTTAAGGGGATAAAGGGGCTGTGGTTTGACGGTCTGCCTATTTTGACGGTACAGGTTGCGGAAGATGAGAAAAGCGCGTCCGGTTTCCAACTGGGTCATCCGAGAATTGACGAAACCTATGTGGCAAGTGCGCCCTGGCAGGAGAAAAAGATTTCAAAGCTACGGGAAGGGACGGCGTCCTCGCAGGCGGGTGACTCTGACTCTGCGGGAGCAGGACGGAATGATCTGGAGAAACCGCTCCTGAACGGGGCAGAGGGGCACCATGATGTGGCGATAACATTCAGCAATCCCTGCCCGGCGTTCGACAGAATTTCAGACGGGTTCGGAGAGCGGACACATCCCGTCACGGGCGAGGTCAGGACACACACCGGCGTGGACATGGCAGCACCGGAGGGGGCAGATATTCTCGCCGCCGCGGACGGCACGGTCAGTATGACGGGATTTGATACGGTGAATGGAAATTATGTGGTGCTCTGGCATGGGCAGAGCGGTCAGATGACATATTATACGCATTGTAAGACGATAGCGGTGGAAAAAGGGCAGCAGGTGGCACGCGGAGAAAAAATCGCAACCGTGGGAAAGACGGGACAGGCTACCGGTCCCTTCCTCCACTTTGCGGTCAGCAGTGGCACAAACTGGGAGGAACCCCACTGGGAAGAACTGGGCGATTAAAAAAATTTGGATAAAACGCGATAAGATTCTTTCCTATTGTGTTGCAGTATGCTATACTCTTACATGTAAAAATAGTTGAGTTCGATTTTACATTATAATAAGAGGTCGGAAAACACATGAAATATAAGAAGATCAATGATGCAACAGTACAGTGTATTGTCTCGGCGGACGACATGGCTGAGTATGGGCTTGCGCTGTCGGATATCTTTGAGCGCAACGAGAGAGGCGAGGAGTTTTTGCGGGATATCATCGAACGGGCGCATGAAGAGGTGGGTTATCAGATCAACAACGGCAACATTGCCATGCAGATTACGCCGCTCAAGGACAACGGCCTTGTGGTGACCTTTACGGACGAGGGGCCTGCGGCTTTCAGGGAGATGCTGCAGAATCTGAAAGAAGTGCTGCAGGAATTCAGCGCGGAGCTTGCCGGACAGGAGGAACGCTCCCGGGTGGCGGCACAGAATGCGGGCGAGTACGATGAAAACCGAAGGATGTTTGTTTTCAACACGATGCACCAGACGATGCAGTACGCGGCTACGATTCCAAATACATATTCTGTGAAGAGCCATCTCTATAAGGAGGGCGAGGTTTATTATCTGGTGCTTGAGAAAAACAGGCTCTCTTATAAGGCGTTCAACAGAATCAGCGCGCAGGCGGTGGAGTTTGGAAATCTGATCGCGGTTTCCGATGAGCGGATGCAGTACCTGGAAGAGCATGGGGAGTGCCTGATCCGCGACAGGGCGGTGAGCAGGCTGCGTAGGATTTACCGCGCTTAAAAAGCTACATGAAAGCATAAAATGAAACAGAGAGTGGTTGACAGGTGCTGCCATGCCTCAAAAGCTGGCAGCATCTTTCTATGCGCAGACCCGAAGGAGTAAGTTGGCGGTTAGTGCAATGTGCGGGTCGTGCGGCGGACAGATGAAAAAGCATATCGACCCGATTGCAGAGCGCATGTGGTAACGTAAAAAAATTGATGAGAGAATGAGGGAAACATGAGTAGAGAAAAGAAGAAAAACGAGTATTTTGATGCCTTTCTGGAGAAGGAAATTTTGACGGCGAACCGTTATGACGGCAGTGCAGGGGAGACGGAGAGAGAGCAGAAAGAGGGGCTTCGCTATGAGGACGCGGGAATCGACGGCAGGATTCTGCGGGCGGTGAAGGAGCTCGGCTTCGAGCATATGACGCCCATCCAGGAGCAGGCTATCCCGCTCTTTATGATGGGGCGCGACATCATCGGGCAGGCCCAGACCGGCACGGGCAAGACGGCGGCCTTCGGCATCCCGATCTTGCAGAAGATCAACCCGGAGAACCGCTCTTTGCAGGCGGTAATCCTTTGTCCCACCAGGGAGCTTGCCATGCAGGCGGCGGATGAACTGCGCAAGTTTGCCAAATATATGAACGGGATCAAGGTGCTGCCGGTGTACGGCGGGCAGGAGATCTACAAGCAGATTAAAAACTTAAAGACCGGCGTGCAGATCGTGGTGGGAACCCCGGGGCGCGTCATGGATCATATGCGCAGGCGCACACTCAAGATGGATCAGGTGCATACGGTGGTGCTGGACGAGGCGGACGAGATGTTGAACATGGGCTTTCGGGAGGATATTGAGACCATTCTGGGGGAGATGCCCGAAGAGCGGCAGACCGGCCTTTTCTCAGCGACCATGCCGAAACCGATTTTGGATATCACAAAGACATACCAGAAGGACGCGGCCTATGTCAAAATGACGCCCAAGGAAGTGACGATTCCTTTAATCAAGCAGGCTTACTATCAGGTGCGGAAGCAGGATAAGGAGGAGGTGCTCTGCCGCCTGATCGACTACTATACGCCGGGACGCGCGCTGATTTTCTGCAACACCAAGCGGATGGTGGACGGGCTGACAGAACATCTGAAAGGCCGGGGATATGAGGTGGAGGGTCTTCACGGGGATTTGACACAGGGCCAGAGAGATACGGTGATGAACCTGTTCCGGAGCGGCAGGACGAACATCCTGATCGCCACGGACGTGGCGGCCAGAGGCATCGACGTGAGTGACGTGGAGGCGGTCTACAATTTTGACGTGCCGGAGGATATCGAATACTATGTGCACCGTATCGGCAGAACCGGGCGCGCCGGCAAGACAGGGCGCTCTTTTACGCTGGTAGTCGGCAGGGAGGCTTATAAAATCCGGGATATCGAGCGCATCTGCCACACGAAAATCAAGGAGCGCAAAGTGCCGAGCGCGGCGGATATCACGGCAAGGAAAGCGGAAAAGATATTGAAGGAAGCCACGGCTGTGATCGAAAACGAGGATATCAGCAAGGCGACCGAATATATTCTTGACGCGGTGGCATTGGGGCAGTACAGCGCCACACAGATCGCGGCGGCGTTTATGAAGATGAAGCTGGGAGACGAGATTGAGGATATCCGTGCGGAGAAGTTTTTCTTTGAGAAGAAACCCTTTCAGGGCGGCCGCGGCGGCAAGGGTGGCCGGAGTGATGGCAGAAACGGCAGAACCGGCAGAAAAGGCGGCGACGGGAGCAGGAGCGGTTACGGTAAAAAGCCCGGCGGCTGGAGCAGCGACAAAAATAAGGGCGGTTACGGCATAAGGGGAGGCAAAGACGGAGAAAAGAGCAAGGGCAGTTATGACAATAAAAATAACAGCCGGAATGAAAAGAGCGGTTTTTCAAACAAGGGAGAGAAGAACCGGGATAAGGGCAAATTTGCAAACGGAAAGCCGAAGGATGTACGGCGTGACGGCAGCGCGGCATACAAAAGGGAGTCTGATTTTGAACCGCGTTACGGCGGCCTGCGGATTAAAACAAAGTTTGATTAAAGTATCAGTTCCTGCCCGTGTTCCTTCAGCCATTTTCTGTGGATGCGGTAGTCAGGGCAGACGCTCTCCACAAGCGTCCAGAATGCCTTTGAGTGATCCATGTGGGTCAGATGGCACAGTTCATGTACGACCACATAGTCGAGAACGGCAGGCGGTGCCAGCATAAGCCGCCAGTTGAAAGAGAGGGTGCCTTTTCCGCTGCAGCTTCCCCAGCGGGTCTTTTGGTCGCGGATGGTGATGCGGCTAAAGCTCCCGCCCGTGAGCGGCAGGAAATGGGCTGCCCGTTTCGGGAAATAGTCCTTGGCTGCGGTTATATAACGCTTCTCAAGAGCCGCCCGCTGGGTGTCCGTCAGGTCGGACACGGGGCGGTTTTCCTGTTGCTTTACGGCTTCCAGATAATGCGTGATAATCCAGTGCTGCTTGTCCAGTAAAAGACGGCTCACCTGCGTTTCGGAAGTTCCGAGAGGCAGACGCAGGGTGATTTCCCCTTCTGCGGAGATGCTGACGGCGCAGGTTTTGCGGCGGCTGTAGACCACCTCGTAGGGCAGTTCATATAGTTTGCTCTGGTATTTTATGCGGTATATGTTTTCCATAAAGGTTATGATAGCTCAGATGGTAAAGAAAAACAAGCGGCATAACTTTACACTTTTCCGGAAAACGGATATAATAAGGCTGTAACCGGCAGGAGAGATACTGAATGGAAAGAAGGTGATTGTATGCCGACAGGTATTGAGGTGACAAAGGCGGCTCTTGATGATTTTAAGAAGATCCAGGAATATATGTTGTTAGCAAGAAAAGAAAACGCTATGGAAACTTACGAAAAACTGAAAGATGAGTATTTGACGATTAAGGCTTTGCTCAGTGTGTCCGGCGTGAATCTTGTAGATATCGACAAAATAAAAGAGTAATAAGGAAACGGAAAAGGAGAAACAAGTCATGGGAACAAAGAAACCGGCAGTATTGATGATTTTGGACGGCTACGGCCTGAATGAGAAGACGGAGGGCAACGCGGTTGCACTGGCGAACACGCCGGTGATGGACAAACTGATGGCGGAGTGCCCCTTCGTGAAGGGTAATGCCAGCGGCATGGCGGTGGGCCTGCCTGACGGACAGATGGGCAACTCCGAGGTGGGGCACCTCAACATGGGCGCGGGGCGCATCGTGTATCAGGAGCTTACGAGGATCACGAAAGAGATTCAGGACGGCACCTTTTTTGAGAACCCCGCCCTTCTGGATGCGGTGAACAACTGCAAGAAGAACGACTCCGCCCTGCACATGTTCGGTCTGCTGTCAGACGGCGGCGTGCACAGCCACAACACCCACCTCTACGGTCTGCTGGAGCTGGCTAAGAGAAACGGGCTGAGCAAGGTGTATGTTCACGCTTTCCTGGATGGACGTGACACGCCTCCGGCAAGCGGCAAGGGTTATGTGGAAGATTTGGAAGCCGAGATGAAGAAGATCGGCGTGGGCGAGGTGGCTACCGTGACGGGCCGCTACTACGCGATGGATCGAGACAACAACTATGACAGAGTGGAGAAGGCTTACCTGGCGCTTACCAAGGGTGAAGGGCTGGAAGCGGAGAGCGGCCCTGCCGGGATTCAGGCTTCCTATGACAGAGAGGAGACGGACGAGTTTGTAAAGCCTACGGTGGTGATGAGGAACGGCGCGCCTGTGGCGACGATTCAGGACGGCGATTCCGTGATCTTCTTCAATTTCCGTCCGGACAGGGCAAGAGAGATCACAAGAAGCTTCTGTGATGATGATTTCAAGGGCTTTGCGCGGGAGAAGAGACTGGATCTGACCTATGTGTGCTTTTCGGATTACGATCCCACCATTCCGAATAAGGAAGTGGCGTTCCACAAGATTTCCGTCACCAACACCTTTGGCGAGTGGCTGGCGGCGCACGGCATGAAGCAGGCGAGAATCGCGGAGACGGAGAAGTACGCGCATGTGACCTTTTTCTTCAACGGCGGCGTGGAGGAGCCCAACGAGGGTGAGACCCGTATTCTGGTCAATTCCCCCAAGGATGTGGCAACCTACGATCTGAAGCCCCAGATGAGCGCCTATGAGGTGTGCGATAAGCTGGTGGCCTCCATCAAATCCGGTGATTACGATGTGATTATCATTAACTTTGCGAACCCCGACATGGTGGGGCATACCGGCGTGCAGGAGGCAGCCATCAAGGCTGTAGAGGCTGTGGACGAGTGTGTGGGCAAGGCGGTTGCCGCACTGAAAGAGGTGGACGGCGTGATGTTCATCTGTGCGGATCACGGCAATGCGGAGCAGCTTATCGACGAGGAGACGGGCGCGCCCTTCACGGCGCACACCACCAACCCGGTGCCTTTCATTCTGGTCAACGCGGATCCGGCGTACAAACTGCGCGAGGGCGGATGCTTGGCGGATATCGTGCCTACGATTATCGAGCTTATGGGCATGGAGCAGCCTGCGGAGATGACGGGGAAGTCTTTGTTGATGAAACCTTAACCAACATTAAGAAATATTGGCTGTTTCAAGATAAAAGGCGGTGGTTGCATGGAGGTGTCGGAAATGACTGAAAAAGAAATGATTCAGAAGAATATTGAAGAATTTTCGAGATTGCAAAGTTATATGATTGTAGCGGAAAAAGATTCAGAATCATACAAAAGAATGAAAGACAGATATGTTGAATTGAAAGTTATTTTAACCGCGTTTGGAATCAATCTCACCGAATTAGATAAAATCAAGGAATAGCAAAAAAAATGAGCGGTAAAACAAAAAGTGTAAAGTCCATTGGAAGAGAAAGGGTTTTACACTTTTTCTTTTTATGCGTACACTTGACAAATTTTGCCGACGGGGGTATATTAACTGTACCGCCACTGATAGTACAGTTAGTATTGTTGGGGGGGGTAAAAACGTGAGAAAGGAGACGACATGGTACTGATTGATTACAAGGATACCCGCCCCATTTATGAGCAGATTGTGGAGCGGTTTAAGACCCTGATTTTAAAGGGCGTCATGCAGCCCGACGAGCAGATGCCGTCGGTGCGCAGTCTGGCAATGGAGCAGTCCATCAACCCGAACACGATCCAGAAGGCGTATGCGGAGCTGGAGCGGCAGGGCTTTATTTATACGGTTAAGGGAAGGGGCAGCTTTGTGCTCGGGGACAGCAGTCTTGTGGAACAGCGCAGGAAGGAATATCTGGATCAGATTATAAAGCTCGTGAAAGAACTGCTGGAGATCGGTATGACAAAGATGGAAATTGTTCTGGAAATTGAGAGTCTGCAGGTGTGACTGGAAGGAGAGCAGATTGAAAAATCACGCTGGTGCGCTGATTTTTCAATCGCGAGTTTGTGTCGGAGCCACAAACTCGAAATCGCAGATGAGAGAATCGCTGTGTTGTAAACAGCACGCAAATTACTCAACGCGTATCTACGAAAAAGGCGCTCCGACAAGGAGGAACGTATGATTGAGATACATAATCTGACGAAGCAGTTTGAAAAAATAAAGGCTGTCGATGAAGTCAGTGTGGAAATTAAGGAGAAGACGGTGTTCGGCCTGATCGGCACGAACGGCGCGGGCAAGAGTACGGTGCTGCGCATGATCGCGGGCGTGATCAAGCCCGATGAGGGTACAGTGGCGGTAGACAATATGCCCGTGTACGACAATGTGGAGGCAAAGAAGAGATTATTCTTTATTGCCGATGAACCTTACTTTTTTGCCAATGCCAACGCAAGGGCTATGGAGCGGTATTACAGCGGCATCTACGAGGCTTTTGACCGGGAGGAGTTTTATCGGTATCTGGAAAAATTTAACCTTGATAAAAATCGGAAGATCGGCACTTTTTCCAAGGGTATGAAAAAGCAGCTCGCCCTGCTTCTGGGAATATGTGCCCACACGAAATACATTCTGTGCGACGAGACCTTCGACGGACTTGATCCGGTGATGCGTCAGGGCATCAAGTCCATCTTTGCGAAGGAGATGGAGGAGCGGGGGCTGACACCCGTGATCGCTTCCCACAACCTGCGGGAGCTGGAAGACATCTGTGACCATGTAGGACTGTTACATAAGGGCGGCGTTCTGCTGTCCAAGGATCTGGAGGATATGAAGTGTAATATCCAGAAGGTGCAGTGTGTATTTTGTGCCGTGGAGGATGAACGGAAAGCGTTAAACGGGCTGGAAGTCTTAAAGAAGGAACAGAGGGGATCCCTCTGCACGATTACGGTGCGCAGTACAAGGGAGGAAGTGGAGGCGCGGTTCGCCACGGTGGACACGATTTTTTATGAGGTGCTTCCGTTGTCCTTGGAGGAGATATTTATCAGCGAGACGGAGGTGGTAGGCTATGACATCAAAAAACTCATTCTTGGCTAGCTGCAGGGAAAATCATAAACGGAGAGTATGGGTCTGGATTGTGGCGGTACTGTCCCAGCTTCTCGTTTACGGCGGCATGATGATGATTTATTTAAGCAGGATCAGGAGCTATCAGGCGGAGGGCAGCTACAGAACCATGGCGCAGTTTCAGGCGGCGATGTATCAGGCGGCCAAGGACGCGCTGGCATTTTCCGATAATGTGTACGGAGTCATAATTATTTTGGCGGCAGTTATCGGTATGCAGGGATTCTCTTATTTGTATGACAGAAGAAAAGTGGATATGTACCACAGTGTTCCGGTGTCCAAGGACAGAAGGTTTGCGGTGGTTTACCTAAACGGCATCATAATTTACCTTGCGGCTAACATGTCCGGCATGATTTTGGGTGCAGTCATTGCGACGGCGCAGGGAGCGGTGAACATGGATGTGCTGGCGAACGCGGGACTGGCCTTTGTGTGGCATCTGTTTTTGTTTCTGGCGGTCTACCATATGATGATATTGGCGGTGATGCTGACGGGAAACCGTTTTGTGACGGTCTGTGTATTTTTGACTTTTGTGCTGTATGACCTCTGCCTGCAGGGACAGATTGGCACGCTGAAACGAATTTTTTTTGAGACCTATTCCGAATATTATCTGAGCACGAATCCGAAGTTGTCGGTGCTCTATGACTGCATGATTCATATCTGGGATATTAAGAACGCGAAGGATGCCGCAGTCGCGGCGGCCATCGCCATGCCTATTGTGGCGAAGTGGATTTTGATTGCGGTGATGTTTTTGCTGCTTGCCTATTATGCCTACAAAAAAAGACCTTCCGAAGCGGCGGGCCGCGCTATGGCGTTTTCCTTTACGGAGCCTGTGTTTAAGGTGGCGGTGGCAATTCCGGTGGCGTTTATGGTGGGCGGAATGGTGTACGATATGTCCTATCAGAATGAAATGCTGCAGGTAGCGGGGATGCTTGCCGGCGGCCTGCTTTTCTGTGCGGCGGCGGAGGTGCTTTTTGATTTTGATATCAGAAGCATTTTCAAACATCTGCCCACGAGCGGTATCGCGCTTGTCGGTGTTTTGGCAATATTTAGCGTCTTTAAATGGGATGTGTTCGGGTATGACAGTTACATACCGGCGCAAAATAAAATCGAGAGTATTGCAATTTCAGCAGACGGGTACTATGATAACTATTGGGATGAAGACAGGCAGTATATAGAAAAAAACGAGTTTGAAAAAGACAATATGTTTCTGACGGACGCTTCGCCCGTTCTGAAGCTGGCGGAGGCGGCGCAGGGGGCTGACCCGGAGGAGATGGGGGATGACCGTTATGTACAGATTCTCTACCGCCTGAAGTCGGGCAGGCAGAAAGCCAGAAGCATACGGGTAGATTATGACGATTCCGGCACGGAGGAGCTCCTCAATCAGATTTTCCGTACGGATGCCTATAAAAAAGGTACGTTTCAGGGGATCACGGACGAGACTGTCTGCAAGGATGTGACCCGGATTACCTACACCAACGGTCCGGCGCGGACAGTGATTCCGGCGGCGGAGGCGGCGCGGCTTCGCGAGGCGTGGCTTAAGGATATGGAGCAGTTTGACTTTACGCTTGTGCGGCATAATCGTCCGTGCGGCAGTCTCTCTTTTGAGTATAAAAATTATAACCAGAGACAGTGGTTTGTGTATGACAGTTTTACCAATACGATTGCCGCGCTGCAAAAGCTGGAGGCGTATTATCCGATGGAGCTTGACGCGGCGGATATCGAGTCGGTGACGGTGACCTGCTACCACAATGAGCTGGCGGAGCAGGAGAACGCAGAGGATGCCGAAATCGAGCCGAGAGCGGTGGCAGAGACATGGGATGGCGGCTATACGGATTATACCGTTTCCGAGACCTTCTACGAGGAGGAGCAGATTGCGCAGATTCTGCCTCATATCTACTGTACATGGATAGACGCACCGTGGAGCCGCTACAAGGATTTGGATGACAATTATTCCGTGGAGGTTGTGTTTAAGCGGGATACGGCCTATCCGTATCAGCGGGACAGCTATTATTTCGGTTATTCCTTCTATGCGGAGCAGGTGCCGGAGTTTGTGGTGGAGGCCACGGCATACACGGGTGAATAGCGTGAGAAGAACCTCTAATCACTCGCAGCTAAGGCTGCTTCGCGAAGAAGTTCCAGGAGTTGCTTTGCAACTCCGTCTCACGCAGGATAATGCCTGAAATACGGCATTATCCGCATAAAGAAAGATACTTACAGAAAGGAAACGGACGTGGACGCTAACAGGTGGGACGAGCCTGTGATTCAGGTGACGGATTTATATAAGATATACCGGGTCGGGGAGGAGCGGGTGCGCGCCTTAAACGGGGTCAGCTTCTCCATCAGACGGGGGTGCTTCTGCTCGATTGTGGGCGCCTCCGGCTCCGGCAAGTCCACGCTGCTCAATATGCTGGCGGGGCTGGAAAAGCCCACCAAGGGCGAGATCGTGATCGCAGGTGAGCACATGGAAAAAAAGACGGAGAACCAGCTCGTGGCATTTCGCAGGGAGCACATCGGTTTTATCTTTCAGTCCTTCAATCTGATGGGCACCATGAACGCCATCGAGAACGTAGCGCTGCCGCTGACCTTTCAGGGCATGGACAAGAAGAGCCGCAACAAAAGGGCAGAGGAGATGCTGGATTTGGTGGGGCTGACCAAGCATAAAAGACACCGCCCGAACCAGATGTCCGGCGGACAGCAGCAGCGTGTCGGCGTGGCCAGGGCGCTTGTGGTGGAGCCGGAGATTATCTTTGCGGACGAGCCCACGGGAAACCTCGATTCTAACACTTCCGTGGAGGTGATGAACCTGATGAAGCGGGTGGTGCGGGAGAAAAACCAGACGCTGGTGATGGTGACTCACGACAATTATCTGGCGGGTTTTGCGGATATCGTGATTCGGATCCGGGACGGAAAGATTTTGGAGATCGAAGAGCGGAGCGGGGAGGATATGCCGGAGGAGATTGCAGCGCAGGAGTCTTGCAAAAAAGTTTGAGAATTGGAAGGATAGGAGAAATGAGAGGGAAAATGGAGAGCCGTAGGAGTGCAGTAAGGCGTTTGGCAGGAAGTCTGGCGTGCCTGTTTTTTGCGTTAGCCGTGGTGGGACAGACGGGCGGATTTGGCGCTGCGTCCGTGGCATACGCGGAGGAGAAAAAGGAGAGCGTCAGTGAAAACGATGCGGAAGAAATTAAATATGTGGAGAGAAATTCCGATCGTGTGATCACGGACGACGACCGCTTTGACGCCGACGAGGATCTGCTCTACTATATGCAGAGTCTGGAAGTGAAATATCATCTGGATGAGAAGATGATGGAAAGCCTGCACAAAGTGTTCGACAGTGCGGTCTACTATATTGCCAATACGGAAATGTCTCTGACGGAACTGTGGGCCTATGTCAATTCCGTGAAATCGTCCATGGAATCCGCGGCGACAACGAAACTTTCGCAGACGACCAGCGAATTTATACAGGTGGCGGACAACTGGCAGACGCCGGTTGTGAGTTACGGGCAGGGCGTATCCATCGTGCTGCCTATCGTCAATTTCGGAACGGAGGAGTTAAACGACCTGATCGTGGAGCCTGTGATTTCCACGCTGGTGACGGAGTGGCCTTTTGAGCCGGATACTACCAACTATTTGCAGACAGAGCCTTTTATTCCCGGATGCCAGACGAAAGAGGCGGCTATGGCGAACCGCAGGGAGTTTACCTTCCACTTTAAGACGAGAAGCGATGTGATGACGGGGTATTACCCGTTAAAATTCCATATATCCTACACGAAAGCGGGCGTCCGCAGCGAAGAGCCGGCGGAGCTTACGGTGTACGTGAAGACAATCGGAAAGCCGGGCAGCGGTATCATCGGCGGCAACGGGCAGGAGGCATCCGGCTCAAAGCCCCGTATTGTGGTAACCGGCTTTGAGACGAATCCGGCAAAGGTTTTCGCGGGGGAGACCTTCACCTTGACCATCCATGTCAAAAATACCTCCAAGGATACGACGGTGACTAACGTGCTCTTTGATATGCAGGCGGCGCAGGAGGGTGAGGACAAGACGAACACGTACTCCGCCTTTCTGCCAACGTCGGGGTCAAGTTCTGTCTATATGGAGAAAATTGCCCCGGACACCTCGGCGGATATCGAGATTGAGATGACGGCGAAGGCGGATCTGGCGCAGAAGCCGTATGTGCTGGACGTCAACATGAAGTATGATGCGGCAACGGTTTTTGATCTGACGGACAAGGCGAGCGTGTCGATCCCGATTTTGCAGGAGAGCCGTTTTGACACGAGCATCCCGGAAGTGGTGCCCGACAATATAGAAGTGGGCTCCCAGTCCAACGTGATGTTCAGCATTTACAATACGGGAAAGACGACTCTCTATAATGTGCAGGTGAAATTTATCGCGGAATCCATCGCGGAGGCGTCGGCCTTTGTGGGCAATCTCCAGTCCGGCAACACGGGAAATGTGGACGTGATGCTGACTGGCCAGGCGGCAACGATGGACGACGGCATTGTGAAATTGGAAATCTCCTACGAGGATGACGCGGGCAATGTGACCACGGCGGAGAAGGAGATTACCCTCTTTGTAAATGAGCCCATGATGGACGACATGATGATGGGTGATGATGGCATGATGGGCGGTGACATGATGATGGACGACGGAGAAGGCGGCAACCCTAAGACGGGGATAATTGTTGGCAGTGTTTCCGGGGCTGTTGTTCTGGCTGGCGTGGGGCTTGGCGTATTCTTAAAGCTACGCAAAAAGAAAAAGGCGGCTCTTCTGGAGGCGCAGGAGCTGGCGGAATTAGAGAAGGAGCTGGATGAGTAAAGGGTTATGAAATTTCTTGATTTGCTGCGGATGAGCAGCAGTAATCTCTGGAAAAGAAAAGTGAGAACGGTCCTGACGGTGCTTGGCGTGGTGATCGGCGTCGCTTCCATTGTAGTCATGGTATCTCTGGGTCTGGGCTTGAGCCGTTCCCTGATGGCGCAGTACGAGTCATACGGAAGCTTGACCCAGGTCACGGTGTACGAGCCGTGGGGCGATTCCTCCTCGGAGGAGGTGAAGCGTCTGGACCAGAAACTGATCAACGAGATCAGCGCCATGGAGCATGTGGAGTCGGTGTACCCTATGCTGCGGACGCAGGCGCTTGCCAAATACGGGAGCTACGAGGGTTATCTGCAGTTACAGGGACTGCCGAAGGAATATTTTGAGGATTTGGATATCAAGGTGGAGCAGGGACAGCTTCCCGGGAATGACGAGAAACTCACCTTTTTCTATGGCTGTCAGGTGTTACAGGACTTTTACAATTCAAAGGGAAGCGGCGGCAGTTACTACGAGACGGGGACACTGCCGGATATTGATTTGATGAAAGATCCCATTTTTATCATTTTTGATATGAACGCTTACTATGAGGCGGGTTCCACGGATGAGAATGGACAGACGAAGAAACCGCCGAAGAAATATCTGATTGACACCTGTGGGGTGGAGGCACAGCCCGGGGAAGACCAGTGGTCGCAGTACGGTTGGTATACCTTTTGCGATATCGATCAGCTCATGGCAGAGCTGAGAAAAATCTTCAAGAATAAGGTGATTCCCGGACAGCCTTCAACGAAGACGGGAAAGCCTTACAAGGAAATTTTTTACAGCCAGCTTCTGGTGAACGTGGACAGCATGGACAATGTGGTGGCACTGCAGAAGAGCCTGCAGGAACTGGGGT
>ERZ779637.837-NODE-837-length-16438-cov-12.188671_pt1 | contig 16438 bp, 15 predicted proteins | sample MGYA00514196_ERZ779637 | MGnify/ENA primary metagenome ERZ779637 (study PRJEB29562, sample SAMEA4376700) | mouse gut metagenome | isolation source: Cecum | study: EMG produced TPA metagenomics assembly of the A DSS colitis mouse model was used to assess the...
CATTCCACCCAGAGTCTGCATACTAATTTGCGAAATAATCTTGACACTACCAAAAGTCCCCGTACCGTCCATGTACCGGAATTGAAATCTTTGTGGGTTTTCGCCTTCGTCATTTACATCTGTGCCATCAATGTCTGCTTGCGTTCATCAAAAGTATGCCCGTACATATCCAATGTAGTGGACGGTTTTGCATGGCCCAGTATCTCCGAAACTGTGATGATGTCTGTGGTTTTCTGCAATGCCTCCGTAGCAAAAGTATGTCTGGTTGCGTGGAGATTAACATTTTTAAGCTGGAGATCCCGAAGAATTTTTTGAAATCCTTCTTCCAATGTTTTGACCTCATATGGATGCCCATCTTCAGTGCAGAACACCAAATTATGAGGATTAAATTCTATGTTTCCCTCCGCAAATTCCGCCGTGATAGAGCGAATCATTAAAAGAGCATCCTTTGCTCTGACAGGTAGATAGATCATTCGAGTCGCCTTTTTGGTCTTAACTGGCCCCAAATAGACTGCGGTCCGATTTGTTTCCGGTGCATATGTGTCCAGACGAACATAGGGATATGCCGATTGACTGACGTCAAATTTTCGGAGTCGAGATACCGTATGCCGGATTTTGAGTGTTCCATTTTCTAAATCTACATCCTGCCATTGGAGGCCCAATAACTCTCCTCTCCGCAGACCGCAGGTCAGGAGAAGGATAACTCCCTGTGCCGAAAGCGCATAAATGGTTGCTGCATAAGTACATATCTGTTCCTTTTCGCCCGGTGTTAAAACACGCTGCTCCGGCCCATCTGGCACTGGCAGCCGCACACCGTTGACTGGGTTGGATGGAATCAATTTTTCGTAATATGCTTGGTCAAAGGCCACATGAAGCATGTACTTTATATTTTTCAGCGTTTTGGGAGACAGACCGCCAGGTTTACCGTCTGCCCTGCCTGAAATCAGCTTTTCATTAAAGAATGTTTGCAGCATGCGTGTTGATACATTTTTGAGTTTGACACGGCCAAGCTTTGTATTAAAATGGCGCTCAATGGTCAACTCATAGTTCGTAAATGTTGCTGGCCGTAAGGTTGGTTTTGCGTATGAGCGTAGCCACTCATACAGCCAAGAGATTAATGTGTGCTGATTGGGGCGGGTGTAATTTTCTTTTTCAATAGATGTAACGATTTTGTCCAACTGCCGTAATACCTCCTCTTTTGTTTTACCGTATATACTTCTACGTTCCCGCTCATAAGCGTATTGGCCTTCCCAAAGGCCGTTCTTCCGTTGTCGGATGTGACCGGTCAACTGTCTACTCAATATACGCTAGTCCTCCTTCCTGAATTTTGAGGGTAAGACACATTATAGCATATCTTATCCGGCTTTCCTAGCGGGAACTTTGCAACTGCGCAGGAAGTCTCGATAACTCTCTAATACCAACCAAATTGCCTCCATCATGAAAACTGAGGCATGATTTTTTAATCGCTGAGCAATAAATCCTATACGATACGCACAAGTATTGCGGGTCTGGTAATTCTGTAGAAGCGGTTACATAGTTACTTGTCAAAATTATGGAAACATGATAAAGTAGATGTCGAAAAAAGCAGAAACAACGGAGGGATTTCTTGTGGCAGCGATTGCGTGGCTTCATTTATCGGACCTGCACTTTAATGATGTAGGAGCAGAGACTGATTTAATGCGCGAAAAACTTATTGCATATGTTTCAAGCCTCTCCAAGTCTCAAGCATTTTCCTATTTCTTTTTAACTGGCGATATCCGAAATGCGCCTGACCATGATTACCCGCTGGATGCAATTCCCTACCTCGAAAGGATTTTAAGAGCGGCACATGTCCCATCAGACAACTTCTTTCTTGTTCCCGGGAATCACGACATTGAACGAGATGCGCTGGGCCGGGGTAAAACAATTTGCAAGGTCCTGGAGAACTATGACCCTAAAAAAGGAATCATTGCCGCTGACGACTTGTGCCTGTTAAAAGGGGAACGCACAGAATATCTTCGTCTGCTTCAGCCCCTGCTTCCTTCCAAGCGGGCCGACAAATACGGCGTTCATCAGCCGCCGCACTTTGTTGAGGAAACAGAGCACCTGAATGTCATCCATTTGGACAGTACGCTCGTATATGACGCAGAGCATGAATCGAACCTTATCATTGGTTCGTACCCCTTTTCCAAAGTCATCCAGGAATGCAACCCTGATAAGCCGGCAGTGATCCTTTCTCACTATTCTTTTGACAATATTCGCCGGGAGGAACAGGACATCCTCTTGGCTTGGATGAAACATCAGAATATCCAGCTTTGGCTGGCCGGACACGAACACCGTGATATCGTCCGAAAACAAAGGGATTGGTTCTTTGAAATTCAAAGTGGTAATCTCAACTTTGCTGACCGAACAGCACCGGGATTTGTTGTTGGAACGCTGGACACCGAGACTGGCCACGGCTCATTTCAGGTTCACAGATGGAACCATAGTGCCGATTGGGCTTTGTATCAGACCCTCTCAGATAAAGAAGACAGGACCACGTATCCATTTGAACTCCAGTGGGCTCAGCCAAAGCCAGATCCCATCCTTGATGTTTCCCGCCGACAGCTGCAAATGCATTGCTCGCGTGGAGGACGCTTTTACTGCCTAGAACTGAAAAACGATCTGCTGCCTCTGGTATCAGAGAATACTGTGTCTTCTGAAGCGGGGCTAGAACCCCTCCCGCTGAGCCGGATTCTGGCAGAGCAGATCGCAGGCAATGACTTTGAGCCGATTCTTCTTCTAGGCGAAGGTGGCTCCGGAAAAAGCTGTTCGGTTCTGGCCGCCTGGAAACGGCTTTTAGAAAACAAAATTCCGACGTTCTATTTTCCGCTGTATGAATTAACTGAAGACGGACCATCCATTGAACAGCGCCTGGAGGACATTGTCGGACAGGTGCTATCCTCCGCATTCGAAGGACATACGTCCCTGCTTGTCCTGGATGGCTTCAATGAGCAGCGACCAAACTGCATTTTTCGAACCATTCAAAGCATCCGGCGTCTGATGAGAATGGGGAACATCAAACTGGTGATCACATCCCGCTATGATTTCAGAACTGCCTACGCCCTGCCCGAACTGAGGCTGTTCTATACGCTCGCCTTGTCTGAATCGCAGATTAAGAGGCTGCTGTCCAATATTTCCGTTGACATGGAATCCCTTTCTCCACCCCTGCGGAAATTGATTGGCAATCCTATGATGGCGATTTTGTATTTCCAGATGACTCCCCTGGCGCAGCGGTATCAGGATATCTCCTGGGTGAACTGGCGAAGAGACATTAACTGCGCGGAGGATCTTCTCCAAAACTTCTTTCAGATCCAGTCGGCGGATTTGCTCCGTCAAGACTGCTCCGGCGACGAAATTTTTAAGAGATGCTTCGTGATTGACCATGTACTCCCTGGAATCGCCGCGCTGGCTGCGTCAAAGGGGATCATGGAACTTACTGCGGATGAAATGGAGGACTTCACGAAACAGGTCCTGGGACGGTTTTGTGAGAAATGGGTATCGGATATGCCCAGTGGGCTTCAGCGTATACGGCGTGAACTGGAAAGCCGGTCTGAACTTCCGGATGCCGAAGAAGTGCATCAGATTCTGACGAAGCGGTTGCATTTTCTTTCCCGGTGCGGCGATGCATATACGTTTCAGCACCAGATTTATCAGGACTATTTGTGTGCCCGGTACTACTGCTCCATCTTTAACGAATGGCATGATATTCCAGCGGAATGGAGCGCGTGGTATATTCCTGAACGCATACTTGCGTCTATTCGCAACATGACTGCGGAACCTTGGGCGGAAGCCGGCGTTGCAAACCGGTTTCTTGCAGCTTGCAGGGACCTTCCCACCGCGCTGCCAAATCGATTTTTGAAAAACACACTGGACTGCTGGATGCCATCTCCTTGCGGGTCCGGACAGATTCGAGATTTATCGGAACTAGATTTTCGCCATTTTTCATTAGCACCATATCTTCAGCGCCCGATTTCCGGAAAGATACGCCTGTCCAAGGCGCTGGTTTCCCAAGGAACATTTTCTGATGTCCCAGAGCATGATAAGATTTGCTCGCTGGCCTTTTCAGCGGATGACCAGCTGATTGGGATCGCTTCGCACAACGGATTGCTCTCTGTTTACGACCGCAGTACAAATGAGCGGATTTTTGCAGAAAATACTGGTCGCCGCTGGGGACGTATCTTTTTTGATAAAAACAACCGGTTGAAGGGAACTGATGATACGGAAGGTGAAGATAAGGATGTCCCACACCGCGAACGCATTGACCAGTTCCTTTCTGTCTTAGATAAGGAGAAAAAAACCGGGAGCGCTACAGCATATGGAAGAAGTAGGCCGGAAGTGGCTATTGGACATACGGATGGGAGCGTAGACATATGGGACTGTGAGGAACAGATCCAAGTCCTGCATATTTCGGTGGGGGTCCGGCAGACTGTTTGCGCCGCAGTCTCTTTTGATGGCCACTGGCTTGCTGTGGGTGCCGGCAGCCAGTTGGTGCAGATATGGGACCTGGCGAAGCTGGCATATCGGGGATGCGCCTATTTGGAGCGTCCGGTGACGCAGCTTCGATTTGACTGGACCGACAGGCCCGAACGTCTATTTTGCAGTTTTGCCGATCAGAGCGGAGCGTTTTATGACTGTGCGAAAATGTCCCTCCTGCCGGACAAGCAGTCTCCTGAACGGCCGCATTTTAATCGTGAGAAGATTGAGAGAGTCGCTGGAACATCGGCTTTCTCGCGATTTGATACAAGCCCTTCCGGCAGCGCTGTGGCATTGCTGGCGGATGGGGCGAGGGTAATTACTTGGAATCAGAGGGAAGGCCAGTGCCACTACCACAATCGTCAAAAACAGCCGATCCTGGATGCTGCACTGTGCCGCAGGGATGACCGCTTTGCTGCGAGCTATGCGGACGAGGTCATATCGGCCGCAGAACTCCGCAGAATAAGCGATTCCAAACGGAAAGCTGTGCTTGCAGGGCAACGTGTAATCAGAGTCTGGCACACAAGTACCGGCCAATCCGTTATACGCCTTTCAACCGCTAAACGGCGTTTAAAGAGGATACGCTTTTTTTCTAATGGTATCCAGTTAGTTGGCTTCTCAAAGGACCACCAAATCCTTGTTTGGGAGCTTACTAATGAACAGTGGTATGGCGGTACGAAAGAAGTTGGCCGCTGGAGTTCAACGCCCATCACTGTTCCGGGGCGCTCAGACCTGCCGCTGGAGTGTGCGCTTTTGCAGGCGTATTACAAATTTGTACTAATTTATCCGGATGCTTCTGTGGTGGTTTGGGATATAAAAAGCCGGCACGAGGAAACATTTCAGACGATTCCAGGGATATCATTCGATGCTTTGGACATTTCAGATGTTGTTGCAGAAACAGATGTCCTTCAGTTACTGTCTGCATATAGCAAAGGTTTGGATGCTTAAAGGCTTGTTTTATGAATTATGTTGGTCCCTTCTGTTCCCACGTTGAAGTTGAGTCTCTCTAGTTAAATCAGCTTCCAAGGAAGCGTCTTGATTTTTTATTAAACATTCCGGAACAACGGCCAAATCAAAAGTGGTTTGATGAGATTATGTTGCTTGTTAAAAATTTTTATAGAGATTGCTGAGGAGACCGAGTCTTTGCCTTTGTTTGAGCATCTATGATTTTTCCCAAAGTATGCTTTTTGAAATGTTTCAAACGGTCATTGGCTAGGAGAATATCAATGCATAGGAAATGCAGAGTATCGCCTTATATTCCTCTAATTGAATTACAACACCAATTTGTCGAGTTTAGGGGAAAAGTTGGTAAATCCAAGTTGACAATCCAGCGGAGCATTGATAAACTAGAGGTGTTAAAAAGGCGTTGATGCAGGAGTATTTTGGATGGGAAAATTTCTAATGGACGAAGAGAAGAACAAAATTGTTGATGAGTTTGCAGATATTGGCGGCAGTGTAGCAGGTGCATTGGCTGGTGCCGGAATTGGGGCAGTGATTGCCGGACCAGTCGGTATAGCTGGGGGAGCAATAGCTGGTACAGCAATAGAAAAGGTAATTCAACGAATTGGGAAAGAAATTCAAGAAAAATTTCTATCAAAAGCGGAGAGCCGAAAAATTGAAACAGTATATTCGTGCGCAAAAGAAAAGATCGAATCAAACTTGAAGAACAGAAAAGCTCTGCGTAATGACGACTTTTTTTCAAAAATGATAGATGATCGTTCTTCCTCAGAAGAGATTTTAGAAGGAACAATTTTTGCTGCCCAACGTGAACATGAAGAGAAAAAGCTTCCTTACCTTGCCAACTTGTATGCAAACATAAATTTTGATTCAACAATAAATCGGCAAATGGCAAATCAACTTATTAAAATTGCATCTGATATAACGTATCGTCAAATAGTCATTCTTTATGTCATTGGTTCATACCAAACAAATCCACAACTAGTTCCTAAGCGGCGTGATAGAATATTTGAAGGCATTCAAGGATACGAGAAAATTAGCATCGCATCTGAGATCCTGGATTTATATCGGCGCAGTTTAGTTTTCTCAGAAAATGTGATTCTTGATAAAGGTGGGTTTACTCCGTCACTTTTGAAACTTGCTGGAAATGGTGCATTGTTGTATAATTTGATGGAACTGTCAACAATGCAGTTTGATAAAATAGCACAAGACATTGTTAATCTTTTATCAGACAACAGCTGAAACTGCTATTTTACAGAGATGACCCCTATGCCCAACTTCACCCCCTACCAGACTGCCCAATTTGCCACCTTCTCCCCTGCCGCGCTGACGGCGGAGCGTCTTTATGCCATCGCCCCAGCCGCCTGCGCTATGAACTGCCGGCGGGCCATGGAGCTGGCGGTGAAGTGGATGTATGCGGTGAACAAGCAACTGGTTTTTCACTATAAGAAGGACCTCTCCGTCCTGCTGAGCACCGTGGAATTCGTGGACCTGGTGGATGATAAAACCTCCTCCGGCGGCTGGACTTTCTGCGCCGTTTAGGCAATACCGCCGCCCACAGTACGAAAAAAATCTCCAGGGGCCAGGCCCGCCTGTCTCTGGAGAATCTCTTTTATTTCCTGATTTCATCGCCTATTGCTACGACCCGGACTACCAGCCTCACGACTCCGATCCCGCCCTGCTGCTGGAATTGGAGGACGCGGTGATCGTGGACCGGACGGACCTCGCGGCAACTGCGGCGGAGCCCGTAATGTTCTACAGGGCGGCGGCGGAACAAGTCAGCCAATTTACCCAGCGGCGGCAGGAGCAGAAGCCCGCTTGCGTCCCCAAGCCCCTGGACCTCACCAAGTACGGGACGCGGAAGCTCTACATTGACACCATGCTCCAGGACGCTGGCTGGACGGAGGGTGCCGATTGGCTGAACGAGTACCCCGTGGAGGGGATGCCCAACGCCTCCGGCACGGGCTCTGTGAACTACGTCCTTCTGGGAGACGACGGCCGACCCTAGCCCTGGAGGAGGCCAAGCGCACCTGCCAGGACCCGGTGGCGGGCCGCCAGCGGGCCAAGCTGTACGCCAGCCTGCTGGAGCAGAAGTTCGGTCGCCGGCCGGTACTACCAGGTGGAGGCGGTGAAGGCCGTCTGCCATGCCTTCGATACGGAGAACCGCCGGAAGGCGCTGCTGGTGATGGCCACCAGTTCCGGCAAGACCCGGACCACCATCTCTCTGGTAGAGGTGCTGCTGCGCCAGGGTTGGGTAAAAAACGTGCTGCTCCTGACGGACCGCACCAGCCTGGTGACCCAGGTCAAGTGGGCGTTTGCGAACCTGTTGCCAGACAGCGTTTGTGAACCTGCTACCGGACCTGAGCCTCACCCACCTCTGCGAGGACCGGGAAAATTTTACCGCTCGGGCGGTGTTCTCCACCTACCAGACCATGATAGGCTGCATTGACGACACCCGGGATGAGGAGGGCGGAAAGCTGTTTACCGTGGGGCATTTCGACCTCATCATCGGGGACGAGGTCCACCGGAGCATATACAAGAAATACCAGGCGATTTTCGACTATTTTGACGCCCATCTGGTTGGCCTGACCGCTACATCCAAGGCGGAAATCGACAAAAACACCTACGGCATCTTCGACCTCCGGGAGGGGGACCCAACCTACGACTACGAACTGAGCCAGGCGGTGGAGGACGGCTATCTGGTGGACTTCCGGTGCCTGGAGACTAAGCTGAAATTCTCCAGCGAGGGGATTGCCTACGACCAACTATCCGACGAAGATAACGAGCAGTACGAAAATACCTTTACGGATGAGGACGGTGTCCTTCCAAACCGGATCGAGATCGCCGCCCTCAACGAGTAGGTATTCAACGAGGATACCATCCGCAAGGCACAGGATACCCTGATGTCCCAGGGCATCCGGGTAGACTACGGCAATAAGCTGGGTAAGAGCATCATTTTTGCAAAAAACCACCGCCACGCGGAAAAGATTCTGGAGATGTTTAACCGGGACTATCCCGACTATGTGGGCTGGACTCAGGTGATCGATAATCAGACCCGGTACGCCCAGAGCGCCATCGACCAGATCTCCGACCCGGCCAAACTGCCGCAGATCGCAATCGCCGTGGATATGCTGGACACCGGCATCGACGTGCCGGAGGTGGTGAATCTGGTGTTATTCAAGCGGGTCATGACGGTTAAGCTGGGCTGAACCCTGCCCGTGCAGCCCCTTGATTTGCTCCTGTTTACTTGACCATTGCTTGTCTGCTTTTACACAACCTTTTCTGGAGAACCAGATAATATGAATGTAAATATTAACTCAATCCGCCCAAAAGGAAGCCAGCGGCTATCTCACGATAACCGCTGGCCCAACTTCCGCTATTTATAGGGATAGAGCATTTACTGCTTCAGCATTTCTGCATACTTCGGCTTATCAGCTTCCGACACCCCCAATACTGCCATTGCTCGTTCGACAGATAACCCCATATTTTTGATGAGATTCTGGATTGATTGCAGTGTCCCTTCTGTCATACCTTCTGCACGACCCTTCTGAAGCCCATCCTTCCGGGCATCTTCCGCGACATGGTAGTCATGGATCTCCATGATCTTCTCCTGATCGAATAAGGTTACCATAATCTCTGCCACCTCCTTCTGACGGGTTGTCAAAAATGGCGCTAACACATTTTCTTCTATACACCTGCGCAACGTCTCTTCGATGGCCTTCCGGCTGCGCCCATGCTCCTTCCGCTCCTCGTCCGATATCTTGCAGAATCGGACATATTGATCAACGATGTCCCCGGTTCCGTTTCCTCGCAACACTTTTACGAAGGATTGCTTTGACCTTGGACCACATTTTCTCGATGGGGTTCAGATCAGGGCTGTAGGGTGGAAGGTACAGCAGTCCTATGCTTTTGATTTCCAGAATCTCTCGGACGGCTTTTACATGGTGAGAGCGCATATTATCATCACAACGATGTCGCCCGGTCGAAGAGTTGGAAGTAAAGTCTCCTTCAAATATTGGACAAAACGTTCCCCTGTTGTTCCTCCCTGATAAGTTGTAAATACTTTTCTCCATCAAAGCGAATGGAAGAAAGTATGGTCGTTGTCTGCGGCGTATTCAGGGGAGCATGATCCACTGCCCTCTGGGATGAAGGTGCCCGTCCATAAAGGCGGGTCAGATCTGTATTAACACCGCTTTCGTCCAGAAATACCAAGTGTTCCACCATATCAGGTTTTATGCTCTCATTCCATTCCTTGCGTTTTTCCTGTACATCGAATACGGTCACGCTCACTTGCATAGAGTGATTTCTTTTTCAGGGTATAGCCCATTGCGGCTATCGCACGCTCCACGGTGGAATAACTCGGAGACAGTTTCAACTGCTCCCGGATCTCTTCGATTGTGATGTCAGGCTTCTCATCTATGCAGCGGCGGATATTTTCCCGGTCCTCTGCTGTCAGAACTGGCTTTCGGCCTCGCTGGCTGGTTTTCACAGCCATGCTGCCTGTTTTGCGCTTCTGGCTCACCAATCGGTACACTGTCCTTTGGCTCACCGAATATGCTTTGGCTATTCCTTCCGCATCATGGCTCGCTTCATATCCCTGTACCAGCAACTCCCGTGCTTCATTGTGTAACATATTCTCATCTCCGCTATTTGTTATATCACCTCTGTCAACTACTGCTGCTATTTTTGATGATTGCTATAATTAAATGAAAACGGGGCAAGAAACTACCGTTTGCACAATATAAATTACATTTGTAGCCGAGTAGTATAAAGATGAGATATTTGAGCAACACAGTAGGAAAGTTGTCCTTGCGTTTTGTTGATGACAACAATCATCCTTTGCTTATTTGAAAGGTAATTGACCCCGTGATTTAACCTTTCTTCTTTCAAGACGGAGATGTTACTTAGTTAGATAGAGTGGATTCTAGATATTTGCGGATTTCATTCCAGTCAAATTTTGTACTTTTTACAAGCGCAAGATGATTACGTAGTTGCACTACAGCACTGTTAATTTCGACATCCTGTTCCAAGTGTAACTTCAATTGTTTACCGCATTTCAGTAAATATTCTTCCAATTGACTTGCTTCGTCTGCTAATAGTACAGAACTATCCATACGGTCTGTGATATAACTACGTTTCCAAGTGTATTTCTCCTCATTTTTAAAAGCTCGTACGCTTTGCCAATGTTTTGCCTTCTCCATAGCAGAAACAAACCAAGAACTGCTTTTTTCTGCAGCATTCGGGGTCGCTGTCCATCCTTTCTGTATATGCTCGAGGGTCAGGATTACCATTGCGAGACGATCCGTATGCCGTTCAAAGACTCTTTGCTCAGGACCTCGATGGGGGGATACACCAAAGCATTTCTCTTCATCCTCATAAATACAATGGTAATAGTCCGAAAGGCCACATTGCAAAACTAAAATCATGGATACATCTGCATAGCACTCCTTATACAGATGGCAGAGATATGCTACATGTTTGGAAAATGCGCTGTCCATTTGGATTCCAATTTCCATAGTATTCAAGCTGCACATCTGACGAATTTCGGACAATTGCGTTTGCGGTGTTTCATTTTTAATGAGAACATTTTGAAAATCTTTCTGGTTTTGCTGGTTAGCACCAGCCTTAAACATGGCTCCCGGCAGTTCCGCTTTGATGGATTTCAAATACGCAAATTTAAGGGTATTTGAGGAGAGTTGCTGTTTGATCGAATATGCAATCTTCTGCTGAAAATTTCTCTCATCTTTAATCGTCGATTCTTGATATCGGTAATTGGCGGAAACATAGGCACCAAGGAAAGACGTAACATAGGCAGCAGCGCTTTGCACCAAGCACTCTAAACGTACTTGACGGTATCGGAGGATATCGCCGGAGTAGTGTTGGATCTCATGCCCTAACATATAGGCGATCTCCCAAGGCTGATAAAGGCGCTGAATCGGTAAGAAAATGCATAACGGACTATCTTTTGTATAATTACGGTCATGCTCCGGATCCAGAGGACACATCGTATGAGTGTTTTTCTCCAAGGTAGGGAAGAGAATGGGTGCAAATGAGCGAGAAGTGCCAAACATCTCCTGACTTGTAGTAGCGCAGTCCAATTTCTGAATAGCTTTTACGTAATCCATAACAAAATTTCGCTCAAATTGGAGAACCATTGCGGGAATATAGTGGCGGGCTGGTGTTAACTCAGGATGCTGCACCATCTGACTTTCAAGGTGAGAGATATCACTTGCAAGTGCGGCCCACCAATCTAGAAAATTGGAAACATCATCATCATAGCTTTCTTCCCATAAATCATGCTCTTTTAGGTAGCATATTCGTTCTAAAAATGCATTGACACCCGGAATCAATTGCAGAGATAGTTCGTCCATAACGCTGTTTTCATACATAGCTTTCAATGTGCCCAAGAGTCTTGTCATAGGATAACGCCAGCGATCCAAAGATTCGCAGAGTAGCTTTGTAATCTCCTGTGCTCTGGGAATCAATTCCGAGAAGGCAGTCCTTTGATATAGATCCTGCCTAGAACCTATGGGTATTCTATAATCTGTCCCAACACGAGTAATAATGTCCAAAAAGGCCTCATATAGTTCCGAGAAATTAGCAATCCGGCTCATCTCCCGCAAGAACTCTGCTTCCGTGCAAGGTGCCCATTCTACAATGATGTCTGCTGTGCCGGTAACAAAACTGATTCTCTGTGTCGTTTGGCGAATTTGAGCAAAAAGATTGTCTGCTGCTTTGGCAAAGCCTACAGAAAAGCGGGTAGTAGCATGAGTCATTGTAGTACTTTCTAATGGTGTAAGGCGATTAGGCGAAATATTCAGGAAAGTCGGATTCTGCAAAAGGCAACAATCAACACCACAATAAGTATAAGCATCACTGACAACCGGACATTCGTATAAATGTTGCAAAATTTTCATAGCTACCGTGAGAGAATTGCTTTTAACAACGCCTACAATATCTCCCAGTTCCAGAGAATCGTAGAACACCACGGAGGCCATTCCACAGTTATGCACATCCTGAAAGCGGATATAGCCTTCCGTTTCTTCGGAAATATATAGGTTTCCCCTGAAAGCGTAAGCATTGCTTTCAAAGCTGCGGCAGCGATCTTCCAAAATTTTAGAAAACATATTCTGGTTGCTGTCAATGCGATCACAATGAAACCGGGTAATAAAAAGAAAATTCTGCTCCGCTAACCAGAACTCCTTCAGTGCATTTGTCTCACCTTGAGGCATGGTACGCTGTTGCTTGAGAATATAAAGCGGATATTGATAATTTTCACCGCCATCTTGAGTTTGTTCTTGCATCTTTTGAAGGTCGTCTTGAATAACCTGTAGCGGAAACTCGTTGGAGGTAAGAGGGGATACCTCCATCATATCGAAATGGCCGAGACAGACATAGTGACCGAAGCCTTTTTTTAAAAAAGAACTGAGTGCTTTTGTAGAAGCAGACTTGGTAAAACGGATTACTTGTACATCATAGACGGGATTGTTTTCAGTCATGATATTCCCTTCATTTTACTATTTTTGATTAAGACAACACTGCAGTTGCTGGATAATGGTGGGAATTTGGCGATTTAAGTCTATCCGTGATGGCAAAATAACCCCCGGGGAGGCAAGTGACAAGAAAATGATATAGGCAAAACTTAGGTATTCGCAGAGGAGACGTTCATCCCAATGAAAAAGGAAATCTATACTGTTATTATTATTCAACTCACTATGAAACAGTGCGCGAAATGATTCTCCGACCCCCGTTATGGGAGAATTCGCCTCCTCCAGAAATGCAAGGCAGAGAAACAAAATAGTAATATCTCGACAACAGCATCTCACCACTTTTTTCGCTCTTTTCTGAGCTTCCTTTGCTATGGAAAAAAGCTCTAGGTTGCTGACAACATTTGCCGTACGTGCAATAAAATAGGCGCACTTTCTCCATCCACGTTCTCCTTCAGAGTGTTGGATGTATGTACTATGTAAATAGCGAACTAAGCCACAACACGGATATACAACCTCAGGAGAACTATATAATAACTCACAGACAAACGCGGCACACTGCTCCTCGTCTTTGAGCTGTGAAAGGAGATTAGCCCATAGAATACTGTAATGCTGAATACCATGTTGAAAGTTTTCACAGTGATCTTTATATGCTGGCAATAAAAATAGGATATACTCAGGCTCCAAACCGGTTTCAGAGGAAAAGACTGTCAGAAAAATATTATATACGCTATCGAACGCCATGTCATCTCCCGATGGAATTTCTGTGGAGGCCGAGTCCCTGCTTTTGGATGTCACATCCTCTGGGACATCTGCTAGCATTAACAGTCTCGTCATGGAAAAAATGATACTTTCTTCTCTTTTATGCCAATGCTTTCGCAAGCAAATAGGCTCACCTAAGTTAATATTGTGAGTTCGGTATTGTTCACCAATATATTGTCCAAGTTGATAAGCTGCTGGTATGGATATCTTTGGATTAGCATCTCTCAACAAATATTTTATGTATTTCTCGACAAGCTTATTACGACTATTTCGGCTAAAGCAGACTGCATTAGCCATATTCAGTGCATAAACCAGACAAACGAGCATTCCAATCAAACAAATAGCAGCAGTGCGAGGGGCTTTCGGCGTGATATCCGCAGCACTGTATAATCCCAGTATTGCAAAACAACCATGAAGAACAAAAACCTTTCTATAATTGGGAAAAAAATAGGAAATGATGTTTTCTAATAAAATTCCATTCACCCGGCGGGCTTTGGTTGAATCAATATAAGATAATGCAAAGCACACTGTCCCAAGTGCTGTAATCACAGCTTGAATCGCATCTGTATCTACTATTCGATCTGGATAAGGGAAATATGACAAAATCTGCGATAAATCCAAAAAATGAAAGCCAAAGACAAAATTTATCAAAGCGTATACGAATAGGCATATGAGCAATATAATCCCCCAAAGCCCGGACCAACATCTCAATCTCACCGGATGATGAAATAATGAACCAGCTGGATGCTTCAATGCATATTTGCCAAAAAGCTGCCACAACTTGCATCTCATTTGTACCATCTCCAAACTCGTAACGTTTTGGAAATCAAAAAAATAGCGCGGACTTATTGGCTAAGCAAGTCCACGCTAATTTACAACACCGTTAACAGGTTATCCCCGCCCAAACCTACGCGTCTTAAAAAAGGGCAAATCTGCGCCTTTGTCACTGCTCTCCCTGCTAGTGATGGAGTAAGATTTTCGATCCTCAAGCGATTCATCCTTATTTCTATCGGTAATAACTTGGCAAGCTACACGGAGTTGTACCTCGCGTTGAGCTGAAGTACTGTCAATCTTTAAATAACTCATGCAGCCACCTCTACAATTTTCTCAACTTGGTGTTCATACTTTTGTAACAAATACAGCGGTATTTTATCATATAATTTCCCATTTGTCAATACCTATTTCTCCTTAAATACAAAAAATTTTATGGTACAAGACAATACTATTGAACCTCCAAATCTACAATATCATTCTATTTCTTAATATACTCTCAAATTTAATTCAAGCTGTTGATTAATCGTTACTATTCTATGAACTTTCCCGAAACATTATTAGTTCTCTTGTCTTGAAATAAACACTTAATTTGCTTTCCCATTTAAGCGGGCGGTGCGATTACTACTATAATATGCTAAATGGGAGTTAAGTGGTCCATCAACTATAAAGCGGGAGTGCCTGTTTCATACAATTTGGCTGTCTTACTCCGTTTCACTTCAGATTGTCACGCCTCCTTATTTGCAAATAGCTGCCTCAAAAATACTCATATCTATGGATCAAAGCAGCCAAAAGTTGTATGCTCATATGCAACTTTCGGAAAAATTTGTACTCGTATTAACTTCCATTGTTTTGCTGCCCCCTTGCTCCTGGCATCTGCCAGAAGCAACTCCAGCTTGCGGACCTTGTTACCACCCAGAGCCACGCCGGTATGTCGTCCTGCTTGACGTAAATATTCTTCCTGATCTCCCGACTCAGGTTTTCCAGCTTATACAGGGCGTGGGCAACTGAGCGAAGGGAATGCAGGGAAAATCAATCATTTGTTTCATAAGAACGCCTCCTTTGGCTGCACAGATCATTATACGCAAGGATTGAGTTCTCCGGACAGTGGCAGCATTTTATTGGTTTTCGCAGTGGAATTTGATCGTTGGATTCGTTTTGACCATCCAACTTCCGAAAGCTATCCAGCCGCAGTTCACGCTTGAGTTCCTCCTCGGTAGACAGATATGTGAAATATTTTGAAGCAAAGATCTGATTGTTATTTTCTGGAAGAGTATACTTGATAACCGCATCATTCTTTCTGCCGCATTGTTGACTGCTGTTTCATACTGCTTTGCTGTTAATTCCATATGACCTTTCCTTTCGCAAAATCCGTGACCTCCGGGTTTTTGCCCCGAAGATTTTTGATCAAAATTTTCAAACTGCTGATGCTTATCCGATGCTTATGGGATGAGAGCAGAGAGACTGGATGCCAAAACAGTCTCATTCAATCTCATAATGTGAGAATTATGAGACAAATGAGACTGTTTTTTACCAGAGAGACGACTTTCACCGTCCTCATAACCCGGAGGTCGCAGGTTCAAGTCCTGCCGCCGCAACCAGAAAAAGAGGTCAAGAAAGATTTTTGGTGAAAAAACCGAGAGATTTCAAGACCTCAGAGGCCCTTGGATAGTGAAAATCCAAGGGCCTCAAAATTTAGATTTTTCCCCACCTCCTATTCACTCAGGCAGGACTTAAACCTGCGGCAAATCAGTTTCAAATAGGGCGCTAAGATTTTGAACGCCTGCATCGGGCGTCGGTCCGTCAATCCCAAGGGAATTGACAGACCGGCGCTTTTTGTTTTCCAGGAAAACGCAATACTCCCAGCGCCTGTTTTCAAAACAGGCAAAATCAAAAAGGGTCCCAGACTTTTGTGGACCGGTTCAGTAAAAACGGACAATAGACAAAAGGCCCCCTGTGTAGGAAAA
>ERZ779637.838-NODE-838-length-16431-cov-7.579079_pt1 | contig 16431 bp, 15 predicted proteins | sample MGYA00514196_ERZ779637 | MGnify/ENA primary metagenome ERZ779637 (study PRJEB29562, sample SAMEA4376700) | mouse gut metagenome | isolation source: Cecum | study: EMG produced TPA metagenomics assembly of the A DSS colitis mouse model was used to assess the...
TATTGTGTCCAGCCGTCGGTTTCTGACCGCTTTAGGCGGCGTTGTCTGACGAACAGGGTATTTCACGGAACGGGAAATACCCTGTGAGGAGTTTCGCCGCCGTGGTCAGAAACCGACGGCTGGACACAATTAGAAATAGCCCATTTTTGCCATCAGGTTTGAACAGATGCCGGCAGGGGAAGCGCAGGGAGGCAGGGGCAAACCGGGCAGGGGGTTCCTCTCCTGGCTTTTGCGTCCTCCCTCATCCCCCCTCGTTTGCTCAGGATGCTTTCCTTGCAGGTGAAGAAGACATAAAATCAATAAAAAATACCATGTTAAAATATTTACTGAATAGAAATCCTGCCATATGGGTAAAAATAGGAAAGTAAGGAGCTGTTAATCAATGACTTATTTTGGAGGACCCGTATGATTGGATTTTTTATTGCTTTAATTTCCGGCGCTTTGATGAGTGTACAGGGGGTATTTAATACACAGGTGACGAAATCTTCCACTATTTGGGTGGCAAATGCTTTTGTCCAGTGTACGGCGCTTTTGGTCTGTCTTGGGGTGTGGCTGGTGTCGGACAGGTCTTCGCTGGCGGCGGTCTTTAAGGTGGAGCCGAAGTATATGCTTTTGGGCGGCGCCATTGGGGCATTCATTACTTATACGGTCATAAAAAGCATGGATATGCTGGGACCGGCAAGGGCGGTGATGCTGATTGTCGTTGCGCAGCTTATTGTGGCATATGTCATAGAAATGCTCGGCTTGTTTGGCGTGGAAAAACAACCGCTGGAATGGAGAAAAGTAATCGGTATGGCGGTGGCTATTGCCGGTATCGTAATTTTTAAATGGAAATAGGAAAAGGCACTTGCGAAAGAGGGATAATTATTTTACAATAAAAGAACAGTCGCATAGAGGGGTCTTCCTGGAATAAAGCAACATCATTATGTTAAGATTAATTATTTAAGATTAACGGAGATGAGAATATTTAAGATATTTAGATGTAAGAAAGGAAACTATGCGGATGGAAAGAATTAGAACAGGTAAATATAAAGTCAGCAAAATCGTGAAAGGTTCCGGCAGGGTTTGGATACTGTCTGCCATGTTGTGGGCGATGTTTTGTTTGACCGCATGCAGCAGCCGGGAAACGGTTCTGTTGGAAGAAGACGATTTGGTTTGGACGGAAGAAGCCCAGGATAGGGAAACCGGAGGGGAATTCCGTTTGGAAGCGGCGCCATCCGGGACGGCAGGCGGTCCGGGCAGTGAGTCTGCGGGTGCGGGAATGACGCCGTCCGGTACGGGAGACGCGGAAGACGGTTTGGAAAGTACAGGGCAGGCGGGAATGTCCACCCTGTTTGTACATATTTGCGGCGAGGTGGTAAAGCCGGGGTTATATGAACTCCCGGAGGGAAGCCGGATTTTTGATGCCGTGGAGGCTGCCGGAGGTTTTACGCAGGATGCCTCCGAAAGTTACGTGAATTTGGCGCAGGTATTGGAGGACGGATGGAAAGTGGAGATTCCCGGGGCAGGAGCCGTCTGCAATGCCGGACCGGGCAATATGGCGGGAATTACGGGGAATACCGCAGATATGGGAGGAAACGCAGGCGCGGGGGACGGACTGGTGGATATCAACACTGCCACGAAGCAGGAATTGTGTACCCTGCCGGGCGTGGGTGAGAGCCGTGCGGAGAGCATTATTTCCTACCGGGAGAGAAACGGCGGATTTGAACGGATAGAGGATATTATGAAAGTGGAAGGAATAAAGGAAGGGATGTTTTCCAAAATGAAAGATAAGATTTGTGTCAGAGGTGGAAAATGAGCAGGAGAGTGTTGGTCGTTGACGATGAAAAACTGATTGTGAAGGGAATCCGTTTCAGTCTCGAACAGGACGGGATGGAAGTGGACTGTGCCTATGACGGGGAGGAAGCCCTGCAGCTTGCAAAGGAGAACCCTTACGATATTATATTGCTGGACGTGATGCTGCCGAAGCTGACCGGTTTTGAGGTTTGCCAGCAGATTAGGGATTTTTCCAATGTGCCGGTGGTCATGCTGACCGCAAAGGGGGACGACATGGATAAGATTCTTGGTTTGGAGTACGGTGCGGACGACTATATCACCAAGCCCTTTAACATTTTGGAGGTCAAGGCGAGGATTAAAGCCATCATGCGCCGGACCAATACGAAGGAAAAAGCAGGGGAAAAGGCGAAAGTCATCGAGAGTAAGGATATGAAATTAGACTGCGAAGGCAGGCGGGTATATATAAACGGTAGGGAAATTAACCTGACTGCCAAGGAATTTGAGGTACTGGAGCTTCTGATGCTGAACCAGAATAAGGTATACAGCAGGGAAAACCTGCTGAAAATTGTATGGGGAAGCGATTATCCGGGGGATGTACGGACGGTGGACGTACATATCAGGAGGCTGCGGGAGAAAATCGAGACGAATCCCAGTGAACCGAAATATGTCCATACGAAATGGGGCGTGGGATACTACTATGCATAGATGGGCGGAGCCTTACCATGGATATGAAAATCAGGAATGTTTGGAACCAACTGAAAATCTTAAGGAGCTTAAAGGCGAGGATTTTCATCATTGTTTTCTTAATCGGCATTATTCCCAGCGTCATTATGCGTTACGGTATCCTGACCAGTTATGAGGACCGTGCGGTGAGTCTGCGGACATCCGACGTGCAAAGGCAGTTGAATATCATTGCGGACCATCTGATTGCATACAGCTATTTAACGGACGCTTCTTCGGAGGTCATCAGTGCGGAGCTGGAACAGCTTTCCAACCTGTATGACGGGCGCGTCATCATCATTAATTCCAACCTGAAAGTCATTAAGGATACGTACGGGATCAGCGAAGGCAAAACGGTGATTTCGGAGGAAGTGGTAAAGTGCATGAAAGACGGCGCCGGATCTTCCGATTTCAAGGATGAGTATGATTACATCGAGTTTATCACGCCGATTTTGGAAAAGGTGCCGATGGAGGAAGCGGCGGGCGGGGAAAAGCCTGCAGGTGACGGCAAGGGGAAGGAAAAAGACGTGGTACGCGGCGTGATGTTAACCAGCGTTTCCACGGACAGCATCATTGCAACCATGGATATCTTAAGCCGGAAAGCGCTGATTATGGAAATCATGATGCTCTTTGTCATTTTCGGTATCGCCCTTGTGCTGGCAAAGATTCTGGTGAAACCTTTTGAACGGGTGACAAAGGCAATCAGTGAAGTAAAGGAAGGGTTTACGGACGAGCCGGTTTCCGTACCGGATTATCTGGAAACGGAGCATATCGTGGATGCTTTTAACGAGCTGCTGTCGCGCATGAAAGTGCTGGATACGTCCAGGCAGGAGTTTGTTTCCAACGTGTCCCATGAGCTGAAAACGCCGATTACTTCCGTAAAGGTGCTGGCAGATTCCCTGCTGGCGCAGGAGAATGTCCCGGCAGAGCTTTACCGGGAATTTATGGTGGACATCGCGGAGGAGATTGACAGGGAAGATAAAATTATCAACGATCTTTTGTCCATGGTGAAGATGGATAAGAAGGTGGCGTCGCTGAATATCAGTGTGGTGGATATCAATGCCCTGACGGAAATCGTTTTAAAAAGGCTGCGTCCGATTGCCTGCAAGAGGGATATCGAGCTGGTATTTGAGAGTAACCGTGCGGTGACGGCGGAGGTAGATGAGGTGAAGATGACACTGATTCTCACCAATCTGGTGGAAAATGCCATTAAGTACAACAAAGAGCAGGGCGCCGTAAAAGTGGTTTTGGATGCGGACCACCAGTTCTTTACGTTAAATATTGTGGATACGGGAATCGGCATTCCGCAGGATTCCCTGGAACATATTTACGAAAGGTTTTACCGTGTGGATAAGTCCCATTCCCGTGAAATCGGTGGAACCGGGCTGGGGCTGGCGATTACGAGGAGTGCGGTATTGCTGCACCGCGGCTCCATTAAGGTTTCCAGTGTGGAAGGTGAGGGGACCACATTTACGGTGAAGATTCCTTTGAGCTATGTGGTGGTATAGAGGGATACCGCCGGGGAAGGCAGATGCGGAAAAAAGATGCCTGCCGGGTATGTGGTGGTATCGGAAAAGCCGGATACGGGTGCGGCGGAAGGAGTGCGGCATGGGAAAAAAACGGGGATTGGTATGGCTGTTTGCCTGCTTCGCATTTTTGGTTTCCTGCGGGAGCGGGGAGGAAACGGACAGGAGCCGGGTTTATAATATTTATGCGCTGAATAAGGAGGAAACGAGAATTTTCTCCAATGAATATGAAGCGCGGAGCACGGAGCAGTCGGCGTTAATCGAGGAACTTTTGGCACAGCTTACGGCAACGCCGGAGAAACCGGAGTACCGTGCGCCTTTGGCGGGAAATTTTGAGTTAATCGGTTATTCCGTGGAGGAAAAGCAGTTAATTTTGAATTTTGATGAGCAGTACAAGGGACTGCCGCCTACTACGGAGGTACTTGCCCGTGCAGCGGTGGTGCGGACAATGACGCAGATTAAAGGGATTGATTATGTATCGTTCCAAATACGTTCGGCGCCGCTTACGGATTCTGCCGGTAATGTCATCGGTATCATGTCGGCGGACATGTTCATCGATAATGCGGAAAGCGAGATGAATTCCAAGGAAAAGGTGAGGGTGCGGCTGTATTTTGCCAATGAAGCAGGGGACAAACTGATTGAGACGAACCGGACGCTGGTGTATAACAGCAGTACCAATGTTTCCATGGAACGACTGGTGGTGGAACAGTTAATCGGGGGCCCCAGCGAGCAGGTGAAGGATAAGGCGTTTCCCACGGTGAACCCGGAAACGAAAATTGTCAGCGTTGCGGTGAGGGACGGGACGTGTTACGTGAATCTGAATGAGAATTTCCTTTCGCAGATTTACAATGTTTCCTCGGAGGTAACGATTTATTCCATTGTAAATTCTTTGGCGGAGCTGCCGAATGTGAGTAAGGTGCAGATTGCGGTGAATGGGGATTCCAATGTGATGTTCCGGGAAAATACCAGTTTGGCGGGCACTTTTGGACGGAATTTAGATATTGTAACAACGACTTATTGAGCGGTGGGGCGGAGCAGAAAACCGGACGGATGTCCGCCGGAGAAAAAGGAGGTTAGAATGAGGAGACCGTTGTGCTTGATATGCGGTTTGTTTGCGGGGGTGCTTGCGGTTTGTTTTTGGCGGGGTCCCGCGGAGGATACGGATGTGGGGGTGTGTGACGGGGAGAGGGTCTTGGTGGAAGGTGAGGTGTACCGGAAGGAATGGAAAGAGGGGGAGGATGATTCCGGCGGGGGGTTTGCGGTTTATTTAAAGGATGTGCATGTCTTAAGCGGATTCCGTGAGGAATCCGGGGACTCCGGACGGTCTGGACGGGTCTGGTCAGAACAGTTTTCCCAAAAGAATGAAAAAAGTAAAGAAGTAGGAAATGTGGTTTGTTACGTAAAGGATTTGGACGGCGTATCCCTGCCCGGGATGGGGATGCGGGTTAAGGCGGAAGGAAAGGCGCGTTTTTTTTCCGGGGCCGGCAACTGGGGAGAGTTTGATATGGGGGAGTATTACCGGATGGGGAAGCTGTCGTTCCGGCTGTCGGATGCGCGGATTGTGGCATCAAGCGGGAAAGGGAAGGCTTTGGCGGAGGGATTGTACCGGCTGAGGGGATATTTTTCGGGGGTGCTTGGAGAGGTATTTCCCGAAAAGGAGGCTTCCGTTTTGCGGGCGATGCTGCTTGGAGAGAAGGAAGGGCTGGACGGAGAGGTGGAGAAGCTGTACCGGGACAGTTCAATCATACATATTCTGAGTATTTCCGGGCTGCATATTTCCATAATCGGGATGGGGCTGTACCGGTTGTTCGGCAGGATAGGGATACCGAAAAAGGCGGGGGCCTTGTGCTGCATAGGATTGATTTGGTGTTACGGGCTGATGACGGGTATGGGACTGTCATCCGTGCGGGCAATTCTGATGTTTGTGCTGCGTCTGAGCGCGGAACTGCTGGGGCGGACTTACGATATGCTGACGGCGCTGGCGGTGGCGGCAGCGGTGCTTTTGGCGGGTCAGCCCATGTACGTGGGATACAGCGGGTTTTTGTTTTCCTTTGGGGCGGTGCTTTCCATAGGCGTACTGCTTCCGGTTTTGCTCCGGGGAAAACGCGGGAAGACCGGAGGAAGGCTTTGGCGGCTGGAACAGGCGGTGTGCTGCAACGGCGCGGTGACGCTGGGGACGCTGCCCATTCATCTGATGTTTTCTTACCGGTTTCCGGTATATTCTTTTCTGCTGAATTTGGCAGTGATTCCCCTTATGACAGTGGTGATGGCGGACGGGCTTTTCTGTATGCTGATGGGCGGTTTTTTCCCCGGGATTGCATCCGTGGCAGGCTGTGTTGACCGGGTGTTATTGTGGTTTTTTGAAAAATGCTGCATGGTTGGAAGCAGGATTCCCTATGGGGTGCTGCAAAGCGGCAGGCCGGAACCGTGGCAGGCTGCGGCTTACGCGGCGCTGCTTGTTGTATTGACGGCATTGGTGTACGGAAGGGGAAAGAAACTGCCCGGTTTTTGGAAGTGCCAGTGGATTTTGGGGGCGCTTTGCCTGTTGTTTCTTAGGACGGAAAGCGGATTGCAGGTCACGGTGCTGGATGTGGGACAGGGTGACTGCATTTATATCCGCAGCGGGGAAGGGAGGCATTACCTGATTGACGGAGGCAGTTCGTCCAAGAGCGGGGTGGCGCAGTATCAGATGCTTCCTTATTTGGCGTATGAAGGGGCCGGGCATTTGGATGCGGTGTTTGTCACCCATTCGGACGGCGACCATTGCAACGGGATATTGGAATGGCTGGGGGCATATCCGGCAGAGGGGATAACGATAGGAAGTCTGATTCTGCCCGATATTGACGCAAAAAGCAGGGATGGGGAATATGAGGAATTAGTCAGGCTTGCCGGGGAGAAAGGAATCACGGTGCGCTACATGAGCCGGGGACAATATGTGGAGGACGGCGGGATGCGCCTTACCTGTCTGCATCCGGTACAGGGGTACGGGACAAAGGAGGCAAATGAATACTCGCTGGCACTGCTTATGGATTACGGGAATTTTTCGGCGTTGTTTACCGGGGACCTGGAGGGCAGGGGGGAAGACGAGACATGGGAGTATTTGCGGAACGATAGGGAGGGGCATGGCGGAAACGGGGAAACGAGACTCACGCTGTTAAAAGTGGCACATCATGGTTCGGCATATTCCACGAAAGAGGAGATGCTCTCTTCGCTCCGTCCAAGGTTTGCGTTAATCTCCTGCGGGAAGGGAAACCGTTACGGGCATCCCCATGGGGAACTGTTGGAAAGGCTGGAAACGGCAGGATGCCGGATTTATACTACGGCGGACTGTGGGGCGGTGAAAGTGCGGACGGACGGGAAACGGGTGTGGGTGGAAAGTTTTAAATAGATGCGTCGATCAAATAAAATGAAACTATTTCTCCCCTCCAATCGTATTTCTTATAGACGGGAAAGGACAGGACGGTCTGCGGCAGGGGAAAGATTGGAAAGGGAGGACGCTTATGGAATTTGGCGGCAGGATACGGGAAGTGCAGGCGCTTTCCGCGGTACGGGAAAAGGGGACGTTTAAAACCGGATTAGGGGAAAGCGTGTTCCGCGCTTACCTGAAAGATGCCATCCAGAAAGAACGGACGGTTTTCCAGGAAGGAGGGGATGTGGTGATGTCCTATCCTCCTCTTATGGCAGTGAAGTACGGCGTGGATATGTCAAAGCCGGTGGAAGACATGACGATGGATGAGTACAAGCAGTATTTATGCAACCGGGTATCGGCGCTTCCGGTCAGTACAGGTATGAGGATTGGCGGTTCAGGGGTTTTGGTTTTTAAGGAAGAAGCCTTTGAAAACATGAAGGAAAACCGGGAGTATGAGGAAGCCGTTTTGGGGATGCTGGCGGAAAAATGTGCGGAGGAAGTCCCGGCGGGTATCCTGAATATGCCGAAGGTAAGTTATCAGGTGATTGGCGCAAGTCTGGAAGAAAGCTATGGCGCAGAGATTCCGGTGAAAAATTACGGGTTGGACGGTTCCCTGTATGGGAGTTTGGGGCAGAACAGCGCTTTGTATGGTTTAACAGGAATGGACGGTTCTTTGTACGGGCTGGCAGGTTCTTTATATGGAATGGCTGGATTGGGCGGCTTTCCATTGGCAGGCGGCAGCGGCTTCCTGTCAGGGGTGTCGGGAATGTCAGCCGCATATGCGGCATCCAATAGCGCGGCAAACCGTTCCGGTATGATAAATGCCTACCGGAAGACACTGGAAGGAAAGAGCGGGGATACAAGTATCCGCAGGTACATCGGAAACTGGAGGGAAAATTGAGTTTGCGTCCGCGCGGCAAACGCAAACAGGCAGGACATTTAAGCCATTAGCAAAAAAAGCAGCGCAGAAATGAGGGTAAACATGAATGTAAATGGATTCGGATGGAAAGAATACGGTGCACAGACAGCGGGAACCGGCAGAAGGCAGGCGGCAGAAACGCAGGAGAGCGGGCAGTTTGCGGCAGAGTATGCCGCGAAGATATCGGCAAAGAACGCGCAGGCAGGTACGCCGCGTAAATGGGACGTTACCTGCAGCGGCACAAATGTGGTGCTGCACGGGGCGGACAGCCTGGAGGGCGAAGTAGTGACCGCCTGGGCAAACGTGGCGTCGGGAACATCCATGACCGTATATAAGCCCCAGGGATTCGATCCGGCAAACCCGGTTTATAAAGTAAAAATGTGGGATGCGTCCGGCAAGGAGCAGGAATTTATGGTGGATATTTCCAAGGTAAATCCGAAGAATTGTAATACCATAGAAATGTACGCGTACAGCGCCCACTTAAGCGCCAGCGGGGAATGTCCGGATGCTTTGGAACGGTTTCTGATGGCGCAGGCGCATTACAGGGATTCCATTGCCAATTACGGCTGTAAGAACCTGTTTGACCGGACCGACTGGCTGCAGGTGGTGAAGGATGTGATGCAGATGCAGTATAAAGCGGGGAACCTGAAAGGGTACCTGGAGTATAAGGGGTTTTTGGGTTTCCTGATGCGGAAGACATCGGAAAAAGAGGGTTCGGTGGAGCGGAAGCTGGACGAAAAAAAGGTGGATACCGATATACAGGTGAAGCCGGACGGTTCGAGGGTATTGGTAATGACGAGACAGATTGGCGGAATGTCCACGACCACCAGCATGGAGATTTCCAAACCCACACGGATGCCCAACGGTACGGCGCCGCAGGAAGATGCCGGGACGGGGGCTTGCGCCGGACGTCAGGATGCAGGTATACCGGACGGTAATAAATGATACCATGAATAAAAGTTCTGACTCCTGCAATAATAAAGGGTAGTCAACAACCCCGCTGCAGGCAACGGGGCATCAAACTTCCAGCGCTGCAGGCAGCGGGGTATTGCCTCCCGCGGCAGCCGCCAAATATCCGCACAAGTGCGGTTGTCTGGCTCGCTGCCCGCGGGAATAAACGGAGGAATTGCGATGGCACAGGAAACTCTTTATTTGAAAGCGGAACGGAACGTGGAGGTTACGGAGGAGGATGTATTTTTAAAGGATATAGCGAAGGTATACTGTAAGGATAACCATATTGCGGCGAAGGTAAAAGCAATCAAAATACACCGCTTCGGGAAAGACGAACAGAAACGGCAGGTATTCAGCATATTGAAACTCATTGAACTGATTACAAAGCAGTGCCCGGAAGCGGATGTACAGAATATGGGAGAGACGGATGTGCTGGTAGAGCTTGTGAGTGTGGATAAACATAAAGGCGCGGTGCAGGCGTTTAAGGTTGTTTTCGTGGCGTGCATCAGTTTCTTCGGCACGGCATTTACCATTATGGCATTCCATAATGACGTGGGGATTAACCAGGTATTCGGTAAGGTGTACGAGCTGGTAATGGGGCAGCAGGCGCCCGGTTATTCCATCCTGGAATTTACGTATTCCATCGGGCTGGCAGTGGGAATCACGGTGTTTTTTAACCATATCGGCGGCAGGCGGATTACGAAGGATCCTACGCCTATCGAGGTGGAGATGCGTGTCTATGAAAAGGATGTGAATGATGCGCTGATTGAAACGGCGGACAGGGAGGGGAAGACCATTGATGTATCTTAAGCAGTTATTTTTGGCGCTTGTGGGAACCAGCTTTGGGGTATTTGCAGCGGGCGGCGTTTTTACGGTACTGATTTCGGTCGGGCTGATTCCGCGTTTTGCGGGGAAAATGCATGCGAGCAAAAAGGTCTTTCTGTTTGAGGAAGCGGTGGTGTTCGGCGTGATGGCGGGGACTTTTTTCAGTGTATTTGACCGGTATGGGAAGATTGGGGAGTTTGTACGGGAACGGCAGCTTTTCGGAACGGGAACGGACGCCCTGTGGGATGGGGCCGGTACGGCGGTGGTGATGGCATTCGGGCTGTTTGCAGGAATCTTTGTAGGCTGTCTTGCCCTCGCCATTGCGGAAATGCTGGATACCATTCCCATTTTTGCGCGCAGGATTGGGTTCCGGCACGGACTGGGTATCGTGGTGCTGTCCATTGCCCTTGGGAAAGCGGCGGGAAGCCTGCTTTATTTTATGAAGGCGGTTTACCTGCACGGCGGGATGTGAGTGTTTCCCCATACCTTTGGAGTGCATTTGGCATGGTAAGCCTGCGTTCACCGCATAGCCGCAAACAGGATATCTGCAAAGTATAAAGATACCATGACGATACCTTCCGCACGCCGGACGGATTCCCTGCTTAAAGAAAAGAGGAAGGCGATGACGCTGACGGCAAGCAGGATTACCAGGTCATAGACGGAGGCGGCGTTTACCGTAACCGGATGGATGGCGGCGGAGGCGCCTAAAATAAGCAGGACGTTAAACAGGTTAGAGCCGATGACGTTTCCGATGGCGAGTCCTGTTTCGCCTTTTCCTGCGGCAACGACGGATGTCACCAGTTCGGGGAGGGAAGTGCCGACGGCAACGACCGTCAGCCCAATCAGGGTTTCCGACATGCCCATGGTGTTTGCGATTTCTTTTGCACCGTAAACGACCGCCTGCCCGCCGCCGATGATTAAGGCAAGACCGGAGGCAATCAGAAGGGCACATTTCCAGACTGGGAGACAGCTTTCCGTTTTTTCGTCTGCCGGATGTTTCCTGGCATCAGCAATCAGGTACAGGAGGTATGCCAAAAAAACTGCCAGCAGAACTATACCCGTAAAACGGTTTACGGTTCCGGCGTTATCATCCATGGCAAGCTGCCAAAATCTGCCGGTGCGTATGGTATCCGCGCCCGTCATAAGCAGAAGCAGAAGCGTAGCGGCTATGGACAGGGGAAAATCCCTGCGGATAACGCTTTTATCCACCGGTACGGTATGGATGACGGCACAGATGCCAAGCACGCACAGGAGGTTAAAAATATTGGAGCCGACCACGTTACTGAGTGCGATTTCGTTGGAACCCTGGAGTGCGGCGGAAAGGCTGACGGCCAGTTCCGGTGCGCTGGTTCCCAATGCGACGATGGTTAAGCCGATAATCAGTGACGGCACCTTGAAATTTTTGGCAAGGGAGGAACTGCCGTCCACGAACCAGCCGGCGCCTTTGATGAGTGCGCCAAAGCCGGCGGTGAGCAGTAATATGTGCAAGAATAACATTTCTCCATCTCCTATCTTAAAATTTTTAATGTGGATAATAAATCAAAAAGTTCATTCATAATTTTCCTATAAATTCTTGGAAAACAAAAAAAGTCTATCATGTTCCGGTCCTGCCTGCAAGCGGCGGGGGAAAATTTTACATAAATTTTACAGCCGCATCTCCCTGCTTTTACAAAGGGATGTTATGCTCGGACTGTAAAGAAAAACAGGGCATTCCTGAAAATACTTTCACGGATATGTTCAGACATGGGGTACCGGCAGGCTGCCGGGATACCGGAACAGGAGGATTGGGGATGGACGTATTTCATTTAATCCGTATGGTTGGCGGGTTGGCGCTTTTTCTGTACGGAATGCACCTTTTGGGGGAAGGGCTTGCCAAACTGTCCGGCGGAAGGCTGGAAGCCGTGCTTGCGAAAATGACGGATAAGCCCTTAAAAGGGGTAGTGCTCGGTGCAGCGGTGACTGCCGTTATACAGTCTTCTTCCGCCACGACGGTAATGGTGGTGGGGTTTGTCAATTCGGGTATTATGCAGTTGAAACAGGCGGTGGGCATCATCATGGGGGCAAACGTGGGAACTACGGTGACTTCCTGGATTTTGAGCCTTGCCGGTTTGGAAAGCAGTAATGTCTTTGTCCGTATGTTAAAGCCGGAGAACTTCGCTCCGTTACTGGCAATGGTGGGCGTGGTGTTTTTGGTATTCGGTAAGGCGGAGAGGAAGAAATTGGCGGGAAATATCCTGTTTGGCTTTGCCGTCCTGATGATGGGTATGGATACCATGAGCGCGGCGATGAAGCCGTTAAGGGATGTGCCGGAATTTACGGGGATGTTTGCGGCGTTTTCCCATCCGGTGGCGGGAATGCTTGCCGGAACCGTGCTGACTGCCGTAATCCAAAGTTCTTCCGCATCCGTCGGTATCCTTCAGGCGCTTTGCGCTACCGGAGCGGTTCCTTATTCCGCGGTACTGCCTATTATCATGGGGCAGAATATCGGAACCTGCGTGACGGCATTGTTAAGTTCCGTGGGAGCCAGCGTGAATGCCAAAAGGGCGGCTTTCATCCACCTGTATTTTAACCTGATTGGAACTGCCGTGTTTATGGCGGGATTTTACCTGATGCACTATTTTGTCCCTTTCGGTTTTTTGGAACAGTCTGCCACGGCTGTGGGAATCGCATTTGCCCATTCTTGTTTCAACCTGTTTTCCACCGTGCTCCTGCTTCCGTTTGCGGGCGGACTGGTGACATTGGCGGAGGTCAGCATTTCCGGCAGCGGGAAAAGCGGAGAAGGGCAAGAGGGGATTCCGGGGGAACTGGCTGCGCTCTCCAACATGGATAAACGTTTCCTGGATAATCCGTCGTTTGCGCTTATGCAATGCCGGAAAACGGCACGGTCCATGCTGGAGCTGGCGGAAAACGCGTTCCGGTCGGCGTTCGGGCTTCTGTTTGATTACAGCGAGGAACAGTCTTTCCGGGTGCGGGAGCTGGAAGACTATGTGGACCGGTACGAGGAGGAAATCAATGATTATATGTTCAGGCTGGGGGCAAATCCTTTGTCAGAGGCGGACGTGAAAGAACTCTCAGCCATGCAGCACAGTGTGGGAAACATGGAGCGCATTGCCGATTATGCGCTGGGAATCGCCATTAACCGGGAGAAAATGGAAAAAAAGAAGCTGTCTTTTTCCAAAGAGGCGGAAAAAGAACTAACGGAATGCGGCGGCATCGTCCTGACGCTGATGCGCCGTACGATGGAGTACTGGGAGTCGCCGGATGCTTCCGGGGCGGATGGCGTGTTCCAACTGGAAATGGAAATCGCGCGTTTTAAACGGAAAATCATGAAGAACCACAGGAAGCGGCTGAAAAAAGGAGAGTGTAGTGTGGATCTTGGTTTCCTGCTTTCGGATATCCTGCTTGGATTTGAGAAAGTGGCACAGCACAGCGCCCAAATCATAGATGGCGGGTAGTGCATATTTGGAAAACATCGGAAATCATTCCGGCAGTCTTCCGCCGTGCAGCGTGCCGCCGGAAACTTACTGCCCCGCTGTTTCCGGCGACGGCGCTGGTCCTTTAGAGGGCGGGAAAACGGATGCGGATGGTGGTTCCGGCATTTTCCTCGCTTTCCAGTGTCAGGTCGGCATGGTGGACTTCGGCGATATGCTTCACAATGGCGAGTCCGAGTCCGGTTCCGCCCGTTTTCCGGGAGCGGCTTTTGTCAACGCGGAAAAAGCGTTCAAAGACACGTTTCTGGTGTTTTTGCGGTATGCCGATGCCATCGTCGCGTATGGTCAGTCCGTCCGAAACGGTGACCCATACGTGGCCGCCTTTTTGGTTGTAGCGGATGGCATTGTCGCAGAGGTTGCAGAGCATTTCCTCCAAAAGCGCTTTGTCCCCCCGCAGCCACAACGGCGTTCCGGATAAGGAGAGGATGATGCCGTGTTTTTCCGCTACCGGAGCCATGGTCCGGATGCAGCGGGCGGAGAGTTCATACAGTTCCACCGGTTCGGTGGAAAGGTTCTGTCCGCCGGCGGCATCCAGCTCGGACAATTGTAAGATGTCGTTGATCAGGGACAGGAGCCTTTGGGCGCTGCCATGGATTTCCGCCGCAAAATGCCTTGCCTCTTTTTTGGATGCCATTCCGGTGGCAATCAGTTCCGCATAGCCGGAAATGGAGGCTAACGGGGTCTTTAATTCGTGGCTGACATTGGCGGTAAATTCCTGCCGGATTTTTGCGTTTTTCACCATTTCCCCATGCTGGGCACGGATTAAGGAAAGGAAGGGCATGAGTTCTTTGTAGGTTGCCGTGTCCGGGGGCTGGTCCAAATGCTGTGCCATTTGTTCGATGGGGCGTACGAAGGATTTCGTCAGGCGGGCGGCAATCCACAGGCAGAATACGAAGGAGAGGGCGGCGATGAGGAAGGTCACGGGCAGGGTGTTTTGGTAAAGATGCCAGATACTTCCCGCTTTTTTGGCGATGCGCAGGACGGTGCCGTCTTCCATGGTCTTGGCATGGAAAAAGATGTTCTGCTCCATGGTTTCGGATTTGCGGATGCAGGCGCCTTCGCCGTTTTGCAGGGCCTGTACGACTTCGGGCCTTTTCCCGTGGTTATCCAGGGAGGTATCCCGGACATAACTGTCATACAGGACGGAGCCGTCCGCGGCAATCCATGTGACGCGCAGTTCGTTGTCCGGCCGCAGGAATCCCTGGTTTTTCATTTGTGTCAGGAGATTTAGGTCGTCCATGATGTCCGCAAAGGAGGAAAGTTCCGAAAAGACTTCCTTTTGGAACAGCCGGTAGGATATGACGGACGTAAAAAAGACCGTCAGGATAATGGAAACCGCCGTAACGAATAAGAAGTTTAAGTTTATTTTTTTAGCCATTGGTGTTCTCCTTCCTCTATGGAGGAACTTTTTTCTTCCGCCAGGTATCCAACGTTCCGCACGGTTTTGATATGGATGCCTTCATCCCCAAGTTTCCGGCGCAGTGTTTTAATATGTACGTCCAGCGTCCGGGACTCTCCGATGAAATCCGTTCCCCATACGTTTTCCATCAGTACGTCCCTGGTCAGTACGATTCCGGCATTGCGGATGAGGAGGGAGAGAAGTTCATATTCCTTGTAGGTCAGTTCCACCGGTATTCCGGCCGCTTCGCAGGAGCGGCTGGCAGGATGGAGGGTGATGCCGGAAAGTGTTAACGGGGTATCCGGTACGGAAGGAGAAGTCCTGCGAAGGAGCGCTTTTACCCGTGAAATCAATTCCATGACGCCAAAGGGCTTGGTGATATAGTCGTCGGCGCCGGAATCCAGTCCTTTGACCTTATCGATCTCGGCAGTTTTGGCAGTTACCATGATGATGGGAAGGTGTTTTGTGGCGGGATTGGAGCGCAGCTTTTTTAAGACATCGATGCCGTCTTCGTCGGGCAGCATGATATCGAGCAGGATGAGGGCAGGTATCTTTTTACGGACGGCTTTCCAAAATCCCGCGGCATGTGCAAAATCTTCGGTTTTGTAGCCGCTGTTTTTTAAGGCGAAGGACTCGATTTCCCGGATGTTGGCATCGTCTTCCAGGATGTATATAAGGCTCATGTGGTTTACCTCTTGATGGTGGATGGTTTGCCGGAAAGAAGGCATGGGTCAATTCCCCGAAAAAGGGAGGTTTATCATGAATTGCTCTTTTCGGGGACGACCGGAACCAAAATTATGCGGGGAGGATGTCCGTGATTCTGCGGGGGGAAAATCCCCACATAAACTTCTGCAGTTCAAGCAAATCCGCTTGTACGGTGGAATATTCCCTTTTCATGGCATCCCTGTTTGGGCAGTCCGCCTGTTTCGGTTCCTGGATGCGGAGTACGGTTTCCTGCCGGTCCGTTTTGGGAACGGTATCCGGTGAAAAAACCTGTTCTTCGGGGAAATCAATATCAGGCAGTTCAAAATCTGTCTGCATATCTTCCGGTGCACCGGAAACGGTGCGGTTATCGTACTGCGGCTGGTAAGAATAGGTCTGCAGGTAAGCGCCTATTCCTCCGATTGCAAATGACATGTTCTGTTACCTCCTTTTTCGGTGTGTTCCTTCATGCTTTCTTCTGCATGTTTTTCGTTGTCTCTGTTTTACCGTTGTGGCTTAACGTAAATATATAGAAAAGATGGGGCTGCGTCAATATGCAGGAAAGAAACTTTACCTATATTTTACATAGCCGTCGTGTGTTTTTTTGCGGGCGGACGCACGGGAGGGAGTTTTTTGCGGGGCGGCGGCAGCGGGATTACCTGTCCCGGTTTTCCGTGCACTTTTTCCGGCTGGGAGTTTCTAAGCAGAATGGC
>ERZ779637.840-NODE-840-length-16412-cov-6.000306_pt1 | contig 16412 bp, 13 predicted proteins | sample MGYA00514196_ERZ779637 | MGnify/ENA primary metagenome ERZ779637 (study PRJEB29562, sample SAMEA4376700) | mouse gut metagenome | isolation source: Cecum | study: EMG produced TPA metagenomics assembly of the A DSS colitis mouse model was used to assess the...
GCGTCTTTAACAAGACTGCTTCTCCACGATATATAATCCATATCAGCAAGTTCAATTTTGACTTTTCTGCCAAAGGTAAAGAGTTCATCTCCATTTTGGTCATCGAGGTCAAAGTCGTCGATGTCTGTGATATTTGTAAGTTCAAGATCCACAGAAGATATACGGTCGTAATTATCAATGGTCTGTATCGTGTTTTCAATTAATTCTTTTATACGCTTCAAAGTAAGATTAAAGGAAAATACCGAACTTTCCATACGTTTCATCAGGTTGATCGCCGTAAGTCTGCGTATACCCTGTTCACGGTTTGCCTGCGTAAATCCTATGTTAACTTTATTGTCTTCATACATTTCAGCATACTTTTCCATCTTACTTGGAAGAATGTAGTGCGTTGGCGTGTAAATTGTTAACGAAAGAAGCATAAGCTGCTCAAAAATCTCGTTGTAGTTTATCGCTTCTTTCAAATCCGTAAGCTGCGGCCTTAGAGATATGGGTTTTAATCTTATCGGAAACGAACCTATATCGGTAGTATCATAGTATTTTTGTATATGTTTTCGGGAACGGGCAATGGTAACGCTGTCCAATACTTCAAAAAAGTCAAAATCCAACATTTTTAGAAGATTATCCGTTGTTCTCTCCTGTGTTTCCCATTTGCTCCAAATGTTAAATGCTCGTTGTGCATTCTTGAAAATATCGTCAATTGACCTTGTTGTGTTCAGCTTTTCATCTATGTAGTCGGTGTTGCCCTCATAAGCAAGGGCAAGTTGATTTTTCAGGTCGTTAAATCTGTTATTTACCGGAGTCGCCGAAAGCATTAAGACTTTTGTTTTTACGCCTTTACGGATAACTTTATTAAGAAGCTTCAGATAGCGGTTTTCCTTTTCATTATCGTCCCCTTTTAATTTTCCGCCGTTACGGAAATTGTGCGACTCGTCTATTACTACAAGATCATAAGCGCTCCAATTCAGTCTGTCCAATTCTATACCATTCGACTTACCATAAGTACGGTTCAGATCCGTATGATACAGAACATCATAACGAAGCCGGTCAGCCGCAACAGGATTGTTTATATAATTGTCTTTATATGTATTCCAGTTGTTCGTCAGTTTTTTAGGACAAAGAACAAGCGCCGATTTATTTCTGTTTTCGTAATATTTGATAACGGCAAGCGCCGTATAAGTCTTACCAAGGCCGACGCTGTCTGCAAGAATACATCCGTTAAACTTCTCAAGCTTATTTATAATCGCCAGGGCGGCATCTTTTTGGAAATTGTACAGCATATTCCAAATCTTACTGTTTTTAAATCCGGTAGCCTCATTAGGAAGCACATCCTCCGAAATATCCTCAAGAAACTCATTAAAAATGTTATACAAAGTAACAAAATAAATGAAATCCGGCGCGTTCTCCTGATATGCCGCGGTTATACTGTCTATTACTTCATCGGTAACAATCTGCATTTTGGAGCTGTCATTCCAAAGACTCTCAAATAATTCAATAAATGTAGCCGACGCCGGCATTTCTGTTTTTTGAACTATATTATAAGCGTTATTGCCGCGCTCACATCCCAGATCCACTGTTGTAAACCCGTTAACAGGCATATAGCTTTTATCATCAAGATTGATAAATCCCATCATATTTTGATTTGTAATATTGGATTTGAATGTAACCTTCTCTCTAATCCATTCTGCACATTCTCTGGCAATAGCTTTTTGTGTCAGTTCATTCCGAAGCTTTACTTCAAATTCTGTACCATACAGACTACGCTCACGGTTGAGTCTGGGAATGTAAAACTCCCTTTTTTCTTTTTTAGCTTTCTCAGTCGTAAAGGTCGGAGAAGTAAAAATGAAACGTAATTCCTCAATACTTTTTAACTCTTCTTTCAATTCCTGAAAAGCATAGATAGAAAAACAGGCCGCCGCAACGGACAGTTTGCTGCCCTTTTTTATCTCAACAGATAAATCATCTCTTAAAGTTTTACTCGTATTGTTTATCAGTTCCATTTTCTCTCCTGTTTATTTAATTTTTTCATTTTACATTATACCTTAATAAAATTAATTATTCAAACTAATAGCAAAATATCTTGTCTGACAACTGGAAAAAGTGTTATGATTTCTATGTTCTTATAAAAAAATATAAACAGCAAGGAGTCTTAACATGTACGCCATCACCACCGCCATAATAATCATTACAGGCACTATCCTCACCATCTTCGCAAAAAAACTGGGAAAAAATAATAAAACGCGGAAAATCTGTATCCGGACGGCAGGTATTATTTTAATTTTAACAGGTTTATTATTGTTGTATTTTGTAGTCTATGGTGTTATGCTTTTACCATTGTACTAAGAGAATGGAGATTAGAAATGACAGACCGGAAAAAAACATTACTGCATTTAATCATAGGTATTGCAGGCGCTATGGCAGGCTCCTTTTGCGTAATTTCCTTTAATGCAAATCTGCTTATGAAGCTGCCGCTGGTTCCCAGAATGGCCGCCATGTTATTTACCTACTGGATCGTTGCGGCAGTTCCTTTCGTTATAATGCTGGCGGCAAAGGACAGGCCTTCCGATTACGGATTGTCGGGAGAAAAGCTTTTAAAGCAGGTTATTACCGGCATAATAACAGGGCTTTGCATGTCTTTTGTGCTGACGCTTCTGCCGATTTTTGCCGGAAAAGGGGACTGGGTCAGCAACGGACACGAATATCAGTATCTGTGGCAGTTCATTTATGATTTTGTATACTTTATCTGTGCTGTTTCCCTGACGGAGGAATTTGTTTTTCGGGGTTTTATTTACGGTAAAATACGGATATTGAGTAATTCCGATACTGCCGCCGCAATCATTTCGTCGGTGCTTTTCGGGTTGTTCCATTTTATGGGGGGTAATGTCGTCCAATTGATTATGACCGGTTTGATCGGGTTGTTTTTGTGCCTGTGCAGAATGAAAATCAAGAACTGTACGCTTCTATCCCTTATTATCGCGCATGGAATCTATGATGCGCTGATAACGGTGTGGGGCTGTGTTTTTTAGACGGGGAAAGACAAGGTAAGAGGATCAGATGCGCAGACGTTGGCGGCGCTTCAAGAGTTTTAATCCGGCAGGGATTGCCATACGCTACCGTATTATCCGGAATATCTTTTGTCACGACGCTTCCCGCACCGATTACCACATTATCGCCGATTGTAACGCCGGGTATAATAATAGCGCTGCCGCACTAATGTACGGCAGCCTTATTTTTTTAACGGCATGCAAATTTACGCTATAAATTAAATTTGTCAGTCGGCAATCTCAAATCTCCAAAGCTGGTTAGCCTGCGCATCGCCTGCCTGCCACTGAATCACATTTCCGCCCGGCTCTGTTGACCAGTCGTCCGCATCCAGGGAAAGCCCGCTTAACTTATTAATAACAAGTCTGTAATCCTGATTGCCGTTTTCTATTCTCCATTTCTGATTGTCGCCGTCTACGTAGTCCCAGACATGCACATTTCCTCCGTTTGCAGTCGAAAGTTCTGCAACGTCAATGGCTTTTTTGTTCATAACATTTATTATTTTATAAACTCCGTCTTCAACAGCGGTAACTTTCCACTGCTGCCCTGCGCTTTGATCAGGCGTATTCTGGATCAGATTTGTTCCGTTATCCTGTCCGCCGCCGGCAATATCCAGTACCAAACCGCTGTTTTTGTTGTAAATATAATACGTAGCTTCTTCTACTACAAAGGATGTAATAGCATCGTTCCAATCATTGCCTACATAAGAGCTGTCAGCCGAATAAACTTTACTTTCACCGCCAAAATGAATATCCCTGTATACGGTCAGTTTATAACCAAGCGGCACTTTGAGGGAAGATATGGAATCATTGGGTATTCCTGCGCGGATCATATCTTCCATATCATATCTTCCGATATCAAAAGATACTGCTTTTCCCTGATAATCATTATCAAGATACATGGTTACAAGACCGGCCCGTTCACCATTTCCCGGATTGCCTGGGTTTTCCGTACCCGGACTCTGCGTTGACGCACCCAATGTATAGGATGCCCACTGGGTATCCAACGCACCATTACCCGGATTATAAGTAAAGAAGTATTCAATGGTATCGCCGTCTTTTAAATCCGATACGGTATAGGTAAAGTTTCCGTTTCCGGAATTTTTCATTCCCACATTGATCTGTCCGCCGTTATTAACTTTATAATGGAGATCGGCAAAAACGGCATTATTAACATAAAATTCTACGGTTGTGCCGGTTCTGTTAAGGCCTGTAGTTCCATCTCCCACATGGTCATTTCCCGGTTGCTGTGTTTCCTGTATATCCACCTTTACGGTACAGGTATCCGAATATTTACCGTCCTGCGTCTCTACGGTAACTACCGCGGAGCCTTTTGCAACGGCGGTTACTTTGCCGTCCGAAACAGTAGCCACATTCGTATCGGAAGAAGTCCATGTTACGTTCTTATTGGACGCGTTGGACGGCGTTACGGCCGCTGTCAGAACCGCAGTCTCTCCGGCCTGTTTTAAAGTAATTTCTTTTTTATCCAGACTTACGCCTGTTACTGCCACACCTGCAGGGGGAGGGGTACTTCCCAATCCGGATCCTGATGCGGTAGCCTTGGTATCGCCTTCTTCTTTATAAACACGAACATAATCTACCTGCATGGTAGCGGGAATATCGCCGGGTCCAGGCGTAATACCGCCGTCAAACCATCCGCCTACGGCCAGGTTCATTACAATGTAAAATTCCTGGTCAAAAGGCGCTCCCTTGGCGCTGGATGCCGTCGTATACCATTGATCGCTGTTGGCGTAGAAGAATAAATTACCGTCAACATACCATTTCAACATATCTTCTTCCCATACCAGGCTGTAAGTATGGAAATCGGTATCAATTCTTTCTCCGTTCTCAAAAGCATAGCTGCCGTCGAGATAGGTGTTGGCAGGCCATGCTCCGCCAAAATGAATGGCTCCGCTGCTTGCTCCGGGAATACGTCCTCTGGCTTCCATAACATCGATTTCACCGGATGCCGCCCAGGTTCCGTATGTATCGTCGTCGGGTAGCAGCCAGAGCGCCGGCCATAAACCGTTTCCGGCGGGAAGCTTTGCCCTGAAATCAATACGTCCGTATTTAAATGCAACCTTGCTTTGTGACGTAATTTTTCCTGAAGAATATTGTGCGTACCGGGTGGGGTCCTGCGGGAAGGATTTAGGCTCCTCATATGCCGTCAGATTTAAATTGCCACCCGCCACGTTAACGTTTCTTTCCGAATCCGTATAATGCTCTAACTCGTTATTTCCCCATCCCCATGTGCCCGGGTCGTCATTGATATAATAACCGGTAACATAATTCCACACATTGGTGTTCAGGGTGTTTCCTGTGAATTCATCGTTAAATACAAGATCATATCCGTCGATATGAGGATCATTGGGATCACCAATCTTGAAATCATCCGGGGGAGGTGTAGGTCTGTGTGCTCCAGGACTTCCGATAAATGTATAATAAACAAAATTATCGTTAACGGCGGCGCCCTTTTCACCGTTTTCAGGATAACCTATACGGAGCTCATAATTCTGCTGGAGAGGCTGGAACCAAAGACCGTAAATATAGTCTACCCAATAACCCCATTGGTTTTTATCAGACATTTTGTTATATCCGTTCCCGGAATATACAAAAGTACTCTTGCTGTAATCTCCCAGTTCAACCCAGTTGCCGTCGATTTTAATTTCATAAACGAAATTTTCCAAATCTGTCTGGTATGCCGGACTGCCGTCGATTTTAGGCAGCGGAATCCCAAGGGCGCCTGTCTTTTCGTCAGCTTTTATAGTAGTATTTTCATCATAAGGGCTGAGCTTATAGGATTTTCTTTCAGCTTTTTCATATTTCAATGTATAAATCAAAGAAACACCTGACGTCTTTGATTCTAATTTCACGTTAATGGATTCTGTCAGCGTAAACCAGTATCCGCCAGGGCCGTCTCTGAACTGCCCAAAATTGTTGTCATAAATCCATCCGCTTGCTGCGTTGTTGTCAATATCGATCCACTCCGAAGAATTTAATGTTTTAACATAAACCTTTAAGTCATCCGCAACCGCGTCATAGATAATGGAGCTGTCTCCGTTAAAGGTGGGATATGTAAATCCTATGCTCCCGGTAGGTCCGGCCGTTAATTCCGGTCCGTCGGTTGCCGTCATGGATGTAATGGTGGTTTTATTCAGATTGGTGAACTCCAGCGTATAATCCAGAGTTACTCCCGTAGATTTGGAATAAAGCTGCAGGTAGGTCGTTTCGGAAACCTCAAACCAATACCCGGTAAAACCGCCGTCATTCCAGTGTCCCCAATTCTGGTTGTAAACAAAACTGCTGACGCTGTCAATATCCGTATAGATGCCGTCTGTTTTTACCTTTACGGACAAATCTCCCGATACATCCTGCCAGCTTGACTGGCCGCCGTTAAATTTAGGCATTACAAATCCATAACTTGCTTTGCCTACGCCCGAATTTTTCAATACGGGACCATCGCTTGCAGAGTAATACTCCATGGAATTAATAACGGACTCTGCCGCCTGTACCACCTGAAGCCTGTCCTCTGCGGGCATGATTCCGCTGCCGCACAGCATGGCGGCTGTCAACAGAACCGTACCAACTCGTTTTAAAAATTTGTTTTTCTGTAACCCCTTCATTTTAACCTCCTGCTTGTAGTATTTTCCATTCCCAAAATGGATAGTAACATTCTATAGTAAGAGGCTGTACTAAAAAAAGGAGCATTATTTTTATATAGGTATGTTTTTTTTATTTTTTTGTTATTCTTTTGTTAAATATGACGTATTTAATCGGATTTTTTTGATTCATTTTGTTATATATTCTTTATTTTTTTAAAATTTTATTTCATATTATTGTAATTTTGTACAATTTTGTTATTGATTAACCGTTAACAGATATGATACAATACACATTATTTTGGAAAGGACACAGGTATAATTATGATACAGTCAAGAACACACAATTGCAATGAGCTCCGTATTGGGAATGTCGGTGAAAGAGTTACTCTGGCAGGCTGGTACGAAAATCTCAGAAAGGTTTCCAAAAATCTTGGATTTTTGATTCTGCGGGATTTTTATGGTACAACTCAAATCGTAATTGAAACGGAAGAAATTATGCGGACGCTGGAGGGAATTAATAACGAATCCACGCTTTGTATCAAGGGAATTGTCAGGGAACGTTCCAATAAGAATCCGAATGCTGCAACCGGAGACGTTGAGGTGGTTCCTGATAAAATTACCGTACTTGGAAACTGCCGGTATAACGCATTGCCATTTGAAATCAATCATTCTACCGAGGCTGATGAGAATATCCGGTTAAAATACCGTTATCTGGACCTGCGTAATCCGCAGGTTAAAGACAAAATTGTATTAAGAAGCCGTATTGTTGCCGAATTGCGGCAGAAAATGACAGAGCTGGGATTCCTGGAGATCACCACTCCGATTCTTACATGCTCTTCTCCGGAAGGGGCTCGCGATTACCTTGTTCCTTCCAGGGTTCATCCGGGAAAATTTTATGCATTGCCCCAGGCGCCGCAGCAGTTTAAGCAGATTTTGATGGCGTCGGGCTTTGACCGTTATTTTCAGATAGCTCCCTGCTTCCGGGACGAGGACGCCCGCGCCGACCGGTCTCCGGGAGAGTTTTATCAGCTTGACATGGAGATGGCGTTTGCAACGCAGGAGGATGTCTTCTCCGTAATTGAGCAGGTGCTTCCGGCGGTATTTGAAAAATACGGCGTATATAAAACGGCTTCCCAAACTCCTTTTACGCGTATTCCCTATTTGGAGGCAATGGACAAATACGGTTCCGACAAGCCGGACCTGCGCAATGACCTGATCCTTAGAGACGCAACGGAATGTCTGGCAGGCTGCGGCTTTGCTCCTTTTGAGGGCAATGTGGTAAAAGCAATCGTGGCAGACCGGTTTACCCCGACCCGCAAGGTAATCGATCAGCTTTGCAGCGACGTCGAGGTTCAGACCGGAAATAAAGTATATTGGTTTAAAGTCGATGAAAACGGTGAATTGGCAGGCGGTATGAGTAAATTCTTAGTGAATATCAAAGATGAGGTAATACGCTGCCTTGACTTAAAGGCAGGCGATTTTGTGGGCCTGGCCGCCGGCAGGAGAATAAAGGCGCAGAAAACCGCCGGAGCGCTCCGCAACAGAATAGGCGCCTGCTGCGAGGCCCATATGAAAAAGGACTGTTATGAGTTCTGCTGGATTGTAGATTTTCCGATGTACGAAACCGGCGAGGAATCCGGCGAACTGGAATTCTGCCATAATCCCTTTTCCATGCCGCAGGGAGGCATGGAGGCTTTGGAAAAACAGAACCCCCTCGACATTGTTGCATATCAGTATGACCTTGTATGCAACGGCGTTGAGCTTTCTTCCGGAGCGGTACGAAACCATGATCCGGAAATTATGATTAAGGCCTTCAACTTAATCGGTCTCGGGGAAGAAGACGTAAAAGCAAAGTTTCCCGCCATGTATAACGCATTTTGTTACGGCGCGCCGCCCCATGCGGGAATCGCCCCGGGGGTGGACCGTATGATTATGTTGATTACCGGAGAAGAGAGCATTCGGGAGATTATACCGTTCCCTATGAATAAAAACGCCATGGACGTTATGATGAACGCTCCTGCTGCCGTTGAGCAAAAACAGCTGGATGACGTTCATATCCGGATTAAAGAATAACGATAATAATACTGCTATAAATACAACCGCCGGTAGACATTCTCCCACTGCCCGCGGTTTTTTTCCGTTGCCGCTATTTCTCCGTTTTTTAAAAAAACCGCGGTATCAGCAATACTTTCCGCAAAATCCAGCATGTGGCTTGATACCAGAACGATACTGCCTCTTTTCTTTGTTTCTCTTATATACTGCTTTAATACCAGGATTCCGGACGTATCCACGCCATTGGTCGGTTCATCCAGAATAACAAGCCGCGGATTCCCGGTAAGCGCGGCAATCATGGATACTTTCTTTTGGTTTCCCATGGACAGCCGGTCGAAAGCCGTATGTTCGCAGGACGATAAACCAAATTCTTTCATGGCCTTCTCAAATTCTTCTTTATATTTTCCGCCGTATTTGTAATCGGATATCATATGAAAAAAGTTTCTGACCGTCAAGCCGCGGGCAAGCTCCATGCTGTCCGGCATATATCCTGTTGCTCTTTTGACGTCGGTCTCTTTCGCATCATGGCCGTCTAACAGGACGGAACCTGCATCGGCTTTCAGGGCTCCCGCTATAATTCTGAGCAGAGTGCTTTTACCGGAACCGTTAGGGCCGATCACGGATATAATTTCTCCGGATCCGCAGGAAAATTGTATGTTCCTGACTCCCATCCTTTCACCATAGCGTTTTGTAATTCCATTTACGGACAGCATTTTTATTCCCTCCACCGTTCCATAACTTTTTTATACAGCCATAACAATACAAACAGATTGGCCGCCGGCAGCACGCAGGCCGCCAGTAACACAAGATTACACAGCAAAATAAGACCGGTCCGGTCCCGATGCACCGTCAGGTATATAAATATCTGCGCCAGATACCAAAACAGCAACAGGTAAAGCAGAATACCAAAGCATAAAATAACGGCAGCCGGTTCTTTTATAAAAAAGATAAAAATCAGCAGCGGCGGAATCAAATTAAAGCAGACTCCTGCCATAACGTGTACGGACAGGTATTTAGTCAAAGGAATCCCAATATTGGAAAAATAACGGAAATTACGGCTTTCATTCTTCCAGTAACTGTCATTGAGTAAGATCAGAAAACCGCCGGAAAGAAGAAATACCGCTTCACTTAATATATGCGTATATCCGCAATAAACAAGAAAAGCAAGCAAAAGAACTCTTGCCGCCGCCAGGCCTTTTTGCCGGTGCAGGCCGGAAACCGTAATCATTAAGAGCTTTGCTGCAGGAAGGTTTTTAAGAAATCCTCCGCCTGTCCTTGCTTTTATTCCGGTCCGTATATGGACTCTGTAAAGCTTTTTCTGTGCCGATCTGCAGGAAATAAACAGAATAATTACAAACAATCCCGTCCCTGTTAAACATGCCGTCCACGCCGGCGCTATAGAGCGGTCCCAGACAGCCAGCAGGATTATTATGTAATAATAGTACCATATTACATTCTGTAAAAATACGCAGACAGCTCCGGAGCTATGGTTAACGGTAAGCTGAAAAAACAGGTCTTTGTTTTTATGGCAGGTCTCATACACGAACTTTCTTATTGTTATAAAGGTTATAACGGAATACACCATGCACCATGCAGGACATAACAGATCGGCGCTTAATCCGGATATTTCCTCCGCCCGCCTGATAAATAACGGATTTATATACACGGATACCGCGATAATACCCATAATAAAGAAAAAGAATTGTATTGCCGCTATAAACGGGTTTGTTATTTTTCTCCATATTTTCACGCCGGCTGTCAAATGATTGAACATTTTTATATCCTTCAAATAATGTATTCGATCATGCACAAGTGCACACTTTGCATAAACCGTCTCTGTTTTTTAAGTCACCTATTACTACCTGTCCTTTTGCCGATGCATCATCCATAATCAGTTCCCCTACTTCCGGCGCCTGAATCCGGCCGGACAGGGGATTTTTAATGCTGTCTACTTTTGTCGTAATTACCGCTTCCACCTGGGATTTCTCAAAGGCAAGGTCCGTACCTGTCATTTCGCAGTTAATCAGCTTCAGATTTTTACAGTAGCATAACGGCTGTGTTCCGATAATCTTACAGTTAATCAAGGTCAGTCCGTCCGAATACCATGCCAGGTATTCGCCCTTTATCACGCTGTCTTTGACCGTTACGTTATTTCCATGCCAGAAAGCGTCCTTCGTATCAAATACACAGTTTTCAAACGTTGCGTTCCGGATATACTGGAATGAATATTTGCCCTGGAAAGTCACGCCGCGAAAGGCCAGATCCTCCGAGCGCATCATAAAATATTCGCTGACCGCTTTCGTATCTTCCATGCGGATTCCCCGAACCGACCAGCCGAATTCCGGCGATATAATGTCGCAGTTCTTTATAAGAACGTTGCTGCATTCCCTAAGCGCCTTAATCCCGAGGAGTTTACTGTCCGTAATCTCTACATTGTCGGAATACCACAAAGCCGCACGGCAAAGCTCTGTCATTTCTGAATTTGCAATTTTTAATCCGCGGTCATGCCAGAAGGGATAGCGCAGGTTAAAAAAACAATGCTCCGCTGCAATATCCCGTCCTTCTTTGAATGCGCTTTCACCGTCCGCCGGTCCGTCAAAAAAGCAGTTTTTTACCAGCACGGCGCTGCTTCCATAAAGCGCGCGTTCCATATCAAATTTTTGATTTTCAATTATTTTCATAGTCTGTCTCCATTTCCTTGTTTATTCTGATTCTTTCAGACAACGCCCGATCTGGTAAACCAGATAATCCAGGCAGTCTATATTTTTTTCTTCCCGGCAGGATTCGTTCCCGGACGAAGGCTTTGCTTTATGCACTCTGGTAAGAAGGCCGTTCCTGTGCTCTTCCAGCCGTTGCAGCAGTTCTTTATCCCTGCCCTGCTCCATGCAGGCAATGCAACATTCAATAACGTCGGGGGCACATCCTGCGTCTTTCAGATTTTGAATTACGGCTTCCTTTGAACCGTATGAAATCATTTCTTCCAGTTTCATTGCTTTATCATTCATTTTTATACCCATGCCTTTCTCACATGAGTTCTTCCCATGTGGGAAAGGCCCAAATACGTCAGGTTGAAAGCGTTTTTCTTTCAACCTTATACCTGTGCCTTAATCGCCGTAACTTCTGTCTTTAATTCAATATAGCGGAAAAAACTCATAATAACAAATACTTATATTTGATATACATTCATAATTGAAGCCTATACAAAAATTTGTTATACTTTATGTAAGTAAAAGAAAGAGGAAAGCAACGTATGGAATTGCGCGTACTCCAATATTTTCTTGCGGTGGCAAGAGAACAGAGTATAATAAGGGCCGCAGAATCACTTCACCTTTCACAGCCTACCCTTTCCACCCAGTTAAAGGCTATGGAAGAAGAATTAGGGAAGCAGCTTTTGATTCGGGGAACAAAGGGTTCCAGAAAAGTCACACTTACGGAAGAAGGTATGATTTTAAGAAAAAGGGCGGAAGAAATCCTGAATCTGGTGCAGAAAGCCAAACGGGAAATTTCTTTTTCCGATCAGGTTATTATGGGTGACGTCCATATCGGAACAGGCGAAACCGACGCCGTCCGTCTTATTGCAATGGCGGCAAAGAAACTTTACAAAATATATCCCGGTATTCATTACCACATTTCCAGCGGAAATGCGGAATTTGTCGTAGAGCAGCTGGATAAGGGGCTGATCGACTTTGGAATTGTGTTCGGAACCGTAGACCATACAAAATACAACTCCATACCGCTGCCCTATAAAGATACCTGGGGGATACTGATGCGGAAGGATTCGCCGCTTGCTGCAAAAAAAACCATAACTCCAAAGGATTTATGGGACAAACCTCTGATTATATCACGGCAGAATGATACGGACAGACCGCTGGCCGCATGGATCGGACGTGAAATTTCAGAAATTGAAATTGTTGCTACTTATAATTTGCTTTTTAACGCCTCATTACTGGTAGAAGAAGGCCTGGGGTATGCCGTTGGATTTGATAAAATTATCAATACGTCCGGGAACAGTAACTTGTGTTTTCGCCCTCTCTCACCGAAAAGAGAAGCCGGTATGAGTATAATCTGGAAAAAATATCAGGTATTTTCCAAGGCTTGCGAAAAGTTTATGTTGGAAATAAAGAAATTATCATAATTTGTTGAAAGAGGTATAAGGTTGAAAAAAATTTTGATTGGCAGCGGAAAATGGGCATGCATGGCAATATCTTATTATGGAGAAAGCCATATAGCATATTTTGTGGATAAAGCGCCGGATGTAGAAGGAACGTTAAAGAAAATACCCGTTATATCTATGCCGGAATTAGCCGATTTATCTTTCAGTCAATATGAAGTCGTTATTTGTGCCGGTAATTATTGGGAAATCGCACAATTGCTTGAAGACATGGGAGTAAAATATGTTATTTTTCCTCCAATATGCGAGACATGGCCTGTTATTTCACAAAAAATTTCGCATGATAAGTGGGTTTCTTATTTAGTCGAATTATTTGACAAACCGGAAGTAGAAATCCTGGAAATAGGGTCAAGAAGAGTTACCTTCGGAAATGTCCGAAGCGCTTTTAAAAATGCAAGATACACAGGATTTGATATTTATGCCGGAGAAAATGTTGATGTGGTAGGAGATGCGCACTATTTGTCCTCTTATTTTGAAAAGGGTAAAAAATTTGATTTAATATTTTCTTCTGCAGTTTTTGAGCACTTGGCAATGCCCTGGAAAGCTGCAGAGCAGATTAGCAGAATGTTAAATCCGGGAGGATATTTTTTTGTCGAAACGCATTTCAGTTATTCTTATCATGAAAAACCTTGGATGTTTTTTCAGTTCAGCGATATGGCGCTGAGAGTTCTTTTTAACAAAGAACTGGGCTTTGAGGTAATAGAAGCCGGTGTAAGCGATCCCATACAGGCAAGGTTTTCATGCTGTGCAAGCAAGTATCTTAAGGGACAGAATATAGGAAATTTATGGTGTCATAGTGAAATATTTGGAAGAAAGGTTTCAGAGCCTGAAGTTTTCGACTGGAATCAGGTCGACATTAATCAGTTAGTAAATGAAACCCATTATCCAAAACCGGCAGGCAGCATTTCTGCGCAGGAACAGACAGAAAATATAATTGATTCCATAGAGAAATTAATAGCCATATTTGAAAAAAATGATTTGAACGCCAATAAGCAGCTATACCAGGCAGTAACGGAAATGTTAGAAATATCAACCGGGTATTTGAATCAACTGTTACAGAAACAGCAATTTAAGGATTTGGGCATTGACCTTGAGGATTGGAAGCTGTATAGAGAATTGATTGCGTATAGCAGAGATAATATGATTGATTTATATGAATCGGTTATTCCGTTTACAAAATATCTGTTGGAAACTTTACATTCCTAAGACCAGCGCTCACCATGGCAGCACTATTTGTACTGAACTTGTTAGCAGAACCTTTTCTTAATAAAACATGTAAAAAATAATGGATAAAATTCCGATTCTATAATATAATGACTTTATGTGGCATTTTGCTCGCTTATGCTTTAAAAGCGGTAAGCCCATTCTGACAGGGAACTTATTTAGCAGGCATTATTTAATATATGGTTGCACTACGAAAGGGAAAAGTAAAGACATGGAAATATTACATATAGTTATGCCTGCATATAATGAGGAGGCTAATATTGAGAAAGTCATTGATTCTTGGTATCCAAATTTAGGAGATAATAAGAACTCGAGATTGGTAATAGCAGATAGTGGTAGTACGGACAGAACTCATCAAATTTTATGTGAGCTCAAAGAAAAATATTCCAGATTAGTAATTCTTACGGATACTAAAAAACAACATGGACCTAAAGTAATTGCTTTATATAATTATGCAATAAAGAATGGGGCAGAATATATTTTTCAAACAGATTCAGATGGACAAACAAATCCGGATGAATTTGCGGATTTCTGGGAAAAAAGAAAAAAACATGATGCAATAATTGGTATGCGTTTAACGCGTGGAGACGGCAAAGCACGATGGCTGGTTGAACGTGTTTTATGCATGCTTCTTAAATTCATTTTTAACGTGAAAGTGCCGGATGCAAATGCTCCTTTTCGCTTGATGAAAACAGAACTTGTTGAAAAATATTTATATCGATTACCTGCGGATTATAATTTACCGAATGTAATGTTGACTACATATTTTGTGGCATTTATGGAAAATGTAGAATTTTTAAGCATATCTTTTAAACCCCGGCAAGGAGGGGTAAATTCAATTAATCTTTTGAAAATAGTAAAAATAGGCTGGAGTGCGATTAAAGATTTTTACAGGTTGAAAAAAAAGATGAAAAGGGATATAGGTTTGTCTTGATACAAGTGAAAGGAGTTGATTAAGGGTGAATTTTGATTCTAAAAAGATTAAACTGGTTTTTTGGATTTTGGTTGGAATTGCACTGCGATTTTTTGTAATGACATTAGGGCATAATAGTGATTTTGAAGCATATTGCACTGTGGGTAAACTGGTTAATTCCGGAAAAAATGTATATGCTGAAACACATCTTTATAATTATGGACCTATTTTCTTATGTATACAAGGAAGTTGCTGGTGGGTGGCAAAGCAATTTGGCGTCAATTGCATTCTTATTTTTCGAATTTTAATCGTGGGAATTTTAACATTGACTGATATGGGGATCATGTGGTGGTTGATAAAAAGATATACGATAAATTTAGGACTTATCTTTTTTCTAAATCCTGTTTCGATATTTATTACAGGATTTCATAATCAATTTGATAATATAGCTGTTTTCCTTGGTCTGTTATGTGTGTTTTTTTATAATGAGGAAAAGAAGATCACAGGAAAAGATTTATGCTTTGTGATCATAATGTCTTGTTGTCTAATTACAAAACATATTTTTTTCTGTTTCCCTTTTTGGATATTAGTTAAAAAAGGACTTCCAATTATGAAGAGATGCTTATATTCTTTTATACCGCCAGTGTTGTTTTTGCTCAGTTTTGTTCCTTTTTGCATAGGAAATACGGACGCGTTTAATGGAATGGTAGATCATGTTTTTTTGTATCGTTCAATAAACAATTCTCCTTTGCTTCGAATCGTATATGAAGTATTAAATGTACCTAATAGTTTTTATTTCTTTGTGTATTTAGGATTTCTGTTATTAATACCTATTTTATTTCGAAAAAAAAGCTATGAATATTTAACTATTTTATATTTGATTTCCATGGTTACTTTTGCATCCGCAGTAGCCAATCAATATCTTATTATACCAATTGTTGCTTTATGTATTTTTAGTAAAGGTATTTGTCGCAATTTTTATTTCCTTTATGCTGCAATTTTCCTATTGCTTAATGATTGTGGATTAAATTTGGCATCAAAAATAGTATTTTTTCAAAATCCACAATATGATTTTATCAGATCTTTGTTAAGCGGTGGTGCAGCATATACAATTTTGATGGGAATACTATTTATTGTTATAATAAAAGAATGCATTATTTTATTAAGCAATGAAAAAAAAGATAATTTAATGATACAGAAATTTTTGGAAGCTAAGGTCATTAAGTATTTGTAGATCCATAGAAGGTAAACACAATTATCGTCCAGCTTTGAGACCATCCCAAAGTTTGTGTAAACCTCCAGACTGATGTAAGATAAAATTACGCAGTATGGAGGTTTTATTTATGTCATTGCCATCTTTGAGCTTTTGTAGTGTAACGTCCCGCCGTCGTTCTTTACCTTGTTTGGTTTAT
>ERZ779637.842-NODE-842-length-16352-cov-10.826532_pt1 | contig 16352 bp, 12 predicted proteins | sample MGYA00514196_ERZ779637 | MGnify/ENA primary metagenome ERZ779637 (study PRJEB29562, sample SAMEA4376700) | mouse gut metagenome | isolation source: Cecum | study: EMG produced TPA metagenomics assembly of the A DSS colitis mouse model was used to assess the...
CTGCCGTGACCGCGCCGCCAAGGTTTTTCCCTCGGAAGGTCATTCGACGCTGCTCAGGCGCGATGAACGTGTCCAGCATAGAGAAGAATGCATCGCTGGCATTGATGGCTTTGTTGCCGGCAGCCGTGCCGACAAGCAGTCTGTCCGCAGCGGAAATGACGCTGACCTGGGGAATATCAGCCATCTTTACCCCCGCGATAAAGTCCCCCGCACTGAGCAGGCTGACCACAGCCTTGGCCAAATTGGAAGCAGTCATCGCTCGGTTACCATCTTCGGTTCCTACCAGAATGTCGTTGTCAGCCGACAGGGTTGTGATCTCCGTGAGCTCGCTCATGGTCAGACCGGAGATAAAGTCATTTGAGCTCAATGCTGCAACCAGACTCTTGGCCAGATTGGCCGCAGTGATAACCTTATTGCCGGCATCGGTGCCCACCAGCAGCCGGTCTGTAGCAGGAATTGTGTTGATGGCGGAAAGATCAGCCATCGTAAGGCCGGAAATAAACTCCTCCGAGCTCAGAAGCGCGATCAGCCCCTTAGCCAGAGCATCCGCCGGGATAGCCTTATTCCCGTCTTCCGTGCCCACCAGGAGCATGTTCTCTGCCGGAAGGCCCTCGGCCGCAGTCAGAACCCCCATGTCCAATCCGGAGATGAAATCCTCGGAACTCAGCAGGTCAATCAAAGCCACGGCCAAGTCGGACGCCAGGATGGTCTTGGTTCCGTTTTCGCCATCAAGCAGCAGCACATCGTTGGCGCCAACCCGCTTGACCTTCTCATAATCTATGATTTTCATATCGCATTCTCCTTGTTATGTATTGCCCACGATGGCCTCCAGAGCTTCTACCCGCTCCACCAGCTCGAACACCACCTGGATGAACGCCTCAAATCCAATGGCCTTCACGCCAATGGTCTCCCCGTTGCTGTCCAGCACAGGATCGTTGCCGGCGTCCCGCAGGATCTGCTCATAGGTGTAATCAGACAGAAGCGTCCGTATAGACTCCAGAAGCTTAGCATAGTCCGTCAGCGCCGTCAGCTTCTCCAGCACCGTCTGCGCGTAATCTCCGGCAGAGGTTTCAGACTGCCTGGCCTGCTCCGCGAAAGCGGCCGCGCTGATTTCAGACGCTTTTGCCTCTGTCTGGCTCTTGAGCGCATTCTCTTCCGACCGCAGAGCCAGCTTAGCAGAGTTGTCCGCATCACACGCCTTCTGCGCGGCAGCTTCCGCAGAAGCCGATGCGCTGACCTGGTGCTCCCGGGCTGCCGCCGCTGAGACAGCCGCCTCAGAAGCCCTGTCCCCAGCCGTGCGTGCCGCAGCCAGCGCAGACTGCTCTGCCGCGAGAGCGAGTATCGCTGAGTTTTCTGCATCGCCCGCCATCTGTGTGGCATTAGCGGCATAACGTGCGGCCTCTGTCTCGGACTGCTTTGCAGCGGATGCGGACCCGGCAGCTTCGCCGGCCTTCTGTGCCGCACTGCCCGCGCTGACAGCAGCCGCAGTTTCCGACGCCTTGGCAGCCGTCTCGGACTGCTTCGCTTTTGTCTCCGAGGCGTGGGCGGCAGAAGCGCTTCCAGCAGCCGCAGAAGCTGACTGACCGGCCTGTGCGGCATAGGCCATAGCGGAATTCTTCGCATTGGATGAGTCCTGAATAGCCTGGGAGGACTCGACATTCATCGCGGCAATCGCGTCATGAATGGACTGACGGACCTCCTCACCGTAGACAGCGGCAAGGATTTTCGCCAGATAGGTGGATACGTTTGCCATATCGCCCCTCCTAGTCCTCCAGCATCCAGTCGATGCTCAGAATTTCCTCGCCGGACAGGGCGCCAATCACATCGCCGTATTTCAGCGTCATCAGCTCTACCTCATGCTCCATGACATTGAACGGCTCCAGCTCGTTGAGAAATTCCTGAAACTTCGGAGAATCCATTTTGAGAACGATCCGGCCAGTCTCCCTGCCGGCGTCACCATCCGTCTCCGGCTCTCCGTACTTCTCCACGAGCCGGTTCTTGAAAGCCGTATACTCCGTGAGAGATCGGGAGAGAACGCGGGTATTCCTGGCGGCCGCGTAGCCGACAATATCCCTGTGGGACAGCAGCGGCTGAAGCTCCTGGACCATCGCCGCCATCTCCAGATTATTGAATGTCTTTTTCATACTGCTCCCTTCTAGCTGATAGAATTCAGCGCGTTTTGCAGGTTTTGGAAGAAAGCCGCGCTGACGGTATCGCCGCTGTATACCCGGGCAGGAACGCCTCTGGCGGAATTAACAGCGGCAATAGCGTCTCTGGCCTGGTTTACAATAGCCGCAGAAATCGGCAGGCCGCGATAGACTGTAGTGAAATAGTATGCGGAGAGACCGGCGTATTCCCGGAAAGCGTTGATCCTGTCGCAGAACGCGTTCCACTCGCCGGCTGACAGCGAGATTGTCGCTCCACTCTGAACAACGCTCTGCCAGCGCCAGTCACTGGGCCTCGGCTTGGCATCGCCTCCGCCGCTCTGACTGGGGGTGGTAAATGTCTGCGCGCCGATCCAGGCCGTGCCGCTGCCGGAGACGACGCCGGCGTTCACTGCGTATCCGGTGGATGCCTTGAGCCCGCCAAACGTCTTGGTCAGCGACGAGCCGGACGAGCGGTACTGCTCGTCAACGACCACGTCTGAGCCGGGGTTTCTGCGCACGTAAAAGCGGATCGTATCGCCGCTGGAAATTCCCCGAACCGTAATAGATACGGAGAGCGCTGTACACGAGTAAGTAAAGCTTGCCATGGTTCCTCCTATGCGAATGTAGCTGTCGTATCCAGCCCGATGATGTGGGCCCAGTTGGAGAACGTCAGTGTTCCGCCGTTGCCTCTGATAACTGCCTCCGGACCATACCCGCCCATATCGTTAAAAGCGATGGTGAAAATATCGCTGTATTCGCCAGCGCTCAGCACAAAGGAGCCTCCCCCTCCAGCCAACACTTTGAATGTTTTGCCGAGGAAAGTACCGCCTACAACGATATTGCCGGCCAGGGTGGGAGCCATTACAGTTGTTCCGTTAATAAAAGTACCATTGATATACTCGCCATTGGCGATCTTTGCTGCCAGATCCTTTGCGGAGTCGGCAGCCTCCGCCGCCGCGCGTGCGGCCCCATTAGCGGTGGAGGCCAGGGTGTAGGCGGGATTATAGTCCAGATTATAATTGCCCACCTGAGCCCAGTTGATGGAGCTCCCGGTGCCCATGGTGACGTTTCCGTTGATGGAGACCTCTCCATTCTCGGTGATCTGGAACGAAACCTGATTGTTGTCACGACGGCGCACCGTCAGACCATACAAGTCCAGGTATTCGGAGGAGAACTTCATCCCGTCCATCATGCTGTTGCCATTCTTATCCAGGAAGTCCTCCGCCTGGACAATTCCCGCAAAAGTTCCCTTGACACCCACCAGTTCGCCGGCGAAGGTGCCTCGCCGGGCGGTCAAATTCCCCTCCTTATCGACAATAAAGTTGTTGCCGATATTGATGGAACCCGCCTTCATGGTCAGCTCGCCGGTATCCAGATTGAAGACGGTGTTTTTATTCACCGACTCCAGTATTCCGGTACGAACCCTGTCCGCGCTCATGGTGCCGACAGTGATAAAGTTGGCGACAATGGCCCCGTCCATGGTTATGGCGGCCACCAGACTGTTGGCGTTGTTGTACCTGGGGTTGTTCTTGTCATAGTAAGCCAGACCGTTGAGGTTCCAGCGCCAGTACCGGGTGGCGTCCTTGTAGTTCCTGGTATCAGAGATGTAGAGCTCGTTGGTGCCGTACTCCCCCTTGGTGATGGTGATGTAGCCGTTTGTGGCCATGTTCATGATCGCGTCGGCGTTCTTCCGCGCCTCGTCCAGAATACTCTCCTTGGTGGGCAGGGCCTCAATCCGCTCCAGAATGGCGGAGCTGGCCTTATTGGTGCTCTCCGTCAGGCTCATGCGCTCGCTCTTGCCCAGGGTGTACTTCGCCTGCTCCGGGTGGTCCAGTGGGAGGACGATCTTCGTCACGGGGAACACCTTGTCCATGCCGTGGAGGTAGGAGCGGCACTGGAGCTGGTCCAGAATAGCCACCGGCTCCGTGCTGCCGCTCATCAGGTGCAGATCCACCATGGAGACCTCCAGCACCAGGTTCTCAAACTGGGTCTCCTGCAGATATTCCTTGGCCTTCTCCAGCAGCTGGGCGGGATCGGAAATGTCCGGCCAGTCCACCACCTGCTCGATCCGTCCGAACTGGGCCAGCGTGTCGGCGGCCACATAGATGGAGCCGCCATTGACACTCTCCACAGTGGTATAGGCGTCCATATCCTTGATAGGGGATTTCTCCAGCTTCTTTCCCCTGGGGATAACCACCGTCGCCAGCTCCGTCAGATCCCAGGTTTTCGTGAAGTCCAGAAGATTTTTCCCGAACTCAACAACCTGGCTGTTGGTATTGGGATACTCAGCCAGATAGTCCAGATAGCGGACCCCGTCCACCTTCCTCACACGGATACGGCCGCCAAACACTTCCACCAGCTTTCCGCTGACACACTGCATGGTGGTCTCATAGTTGGTCCGCCATGTGTAGGTATGGCCGTCGTCCGTCATGGTGACAGCCCCCAGGCGGAATTGTTCTTTGCATTTTGAATTGTGAACGGCCAGGAGCTGATTAAGAAAGCCGATCACCGTCAGCCCTGTATACTCGGCGGGGGGCTGGACGCTGTCATTGAGGTACCCCAGCTCCCCCTCACAGGTGAGTATGCGCCGTTTCCAAAAGTCCTCCTTCTCGTCCACCACCCGGCCGGACCAGATCTCTTCCCCCTCCCGGCATACGCTGATGACAGATGAGAGCCGCTTTACTGTGGAATAACCTACATTCTGGGGCGGAACGGTCAGCGTGAGGGACCCGGCGGAGTTCTCCGCCAGCGTCAGCTTGGCTCCCACCACCTTGTACTCCGGCATGGAGTAGATGTCCTCATGGATGCAGTTTCCATCCGAATAAATGCTGTACATTACAACCTCCCCTGGTGAAAGTCAATGGAGACTGTCCCGTTTCCCTTGAAATACAGGATCTCCCTCCCCCCGACAAAGAGGAAATCGGGTATTTGATGAATTCCGTCCCGGAGATGCCGGGTGGCGTCGATATGGACGGTTGGGTTCACAAACCGGATGTCCATACCGGCGCTCCCGGTCCCCTGGATGGCGAAGGAGGGGCATACCGGCGCGGAGCCCACCAGCTCAGACGGAAAGGTCTTCTGGGTCCAGGCTGCGCCGCTGGTGATGCGGATATTTTTGAAGAAAGCGGCGGTAATCACCCCATTCTGGAAGTTGAAGGGGTCCCACAGCCAGTCGTCGCAGGTCTTCCGCACAGACCACTTGTAGGGGCCTACATTGTAGCCGATGGTCACGGTGGTCCAGGGAGTGGTGTTTTTCCAGTCCTTGATACAGAAGCGCCCCTCATAGAACCAGTTCCGGTCATCCTCCAGATAGCAGCGCATAGCGCGGCCATGGAGATAGTCGGAAATCTCGGAGTAAATATCCTGCCAGGCCTCATAGCCGTTGAGCCGCAGGAACTCAAAAGAGCCCTCCCGGTTGTTGAAGATCGGGTATCCGGTCAGCATCTCGCTCAGGTCAATAGCGCCGCTTGCCCCAGGAATATCCAGATAAGTGGTTTTCTGTGTGGGCGGCGCGAAGGATGGGAGGACAGGGGAAACCAAACGCCAGTCATCCCAGGTGTTTTTCTCCCCGAAGGTAATCGAATGGTACATGCTACATATTCCTCCCTCTCCAGTTGGCCAGATTTCCCAGCTCCTGATCGACAGCCGGGGCGATTTCGCCTACCAGGGCCCCTGTATCCAGCACCATCTGCATCCGGCCTACCCGGTCACTCAACGCGGCCATATCGCCGCGCAGCTCCTGAATGGCGCTGACAATCCGATCGTCCCCGGAGGACAGACCCTCCCGCAGCGTATCCGACAGACTGCCGATCTCGTCCATCCGGTTCCGAGAAATACCAGCATTTTGAATTCGCAGCGCGTACTCCCGGGAGAAGAGCGTGTCCAGCTGTCGGGACCCCGCGTCCAGATTACTCAGATCCAGCACCGGACGGATCACCGGCTCCGGGTCCCGCTCCAGAACGTCGGCCATGGCGTTGGCGGCAAAGGACAGACCGTCCCGGGCGCTCTCCGCCATATTCTGGCCCACGTCGTAGGCCTTCCCGACATAGCTGGACAGCGCGTTGATAAAGCCCATGCCTGTGAAATTTCCCAGCTTGTCGAACACGCCAGACGGCGAGTGGATGTCCAATGTGGTCTTGACAGCCTCCACCCCGGCATTGGCCAGATCGGTGAGGCCCTGCACGAACCCTTCCTTCTGCGCCTCAATGCCGTTGGAGAGGCCGGCCACGATCTGCTCCCCCAGCTCCGTCCACCCTGCCTGGCCGAGAATGCTGTTGGCGGTCTCCACCATCTCGGTGAACTCCGCCTCCGTATACTCCGGAAGAATACCGACGGTCTTCTCAAAGGTGGTTTTCAAATCCTCCAGCTGCCGGGCGGTGGTGGACTCCAGCTCGGACATCTGCTGCTGCCACACCGCGCGGTACTCGTCCAGCTCAGCGGCGGCGTCCTGACGGAGCCCCGCGATTTTGCTGTTGGTCTCCACGCGAAGCCCCTCCAGCTCCTCCGTCGCCTGCCGGCGGGCCAGGGCGTGCTTGATGCCCCACAGAGACGCGTACTTATCCAGCTCCGAGTCGCTCATGGCGCTGAGGGCCTTCAGCTGCGCAATGGCGGAGGGGCCCATTTCTTGCAGCTCCTCCACCAGACCGGGATCGAGGCCGCGAGCGGAAAGCGCGTCCAGCGTATCCCGCCAGCTCTCGAACTCATGAACCTGGTCCATCAGGTTACCCATCAGCTCCTCGCTGCTGACCTCCTCCTTCTCGGAAACAGCGTCGAAGAGCCCGTAGGCCTTATAAAGACTGTCGGCGCGGCTGTCAAGAGCGCTGGCGTAGGCGTCATTCAGATCCTGAATATCCTTCTCCAGCTGCTCGTTGACCGATTTGACCTTGTCCGCGTACTCCTGCTCCAGGGAGAGACGCTTCTCGTGGTAGTCGGACTGGGCCTTCTCCACATCCGCGTAATAGTCCTTTTGGGCCTGCCACAGCTGCTTCTGGAGATTGTAGACCTCCCTGTCCAGCTTCTTCCGCTTGTCGGAGCCCTTTTCATACCGCTGCTGTACGCGGGTGTAAGCAGCCAGTTTTGCCGCTGTGCCCAGCCGGTCATAGGCCTCCTCCTGCTCGATCCAATCCATGGAATGCTGATAGGCGGCCTCAGCCAGCTCATTTTGAACGCGGTACTTCTCCCGCTCCAGCTTTTTCCACTCCTCAGTGCCCTGTTTATGCCGGGCCTGGACACGCTCATAGGCCGCCAGCTCCTCCTCCAAGGAGAGCCGCTGGTAATATTTCTCCTGCTCGATCCAGTCCATGGAGTGCTGATAGGACTCGTCCATCAGCTGTTTTTCCAGTGTGTAGATCTCCCGAGACACCTTTTTGCGCTCTTCAGCGGTGAGCACATAGGTGTCCCGCACCTTTTTATACTGCTCCAGCTCCTCCTCCGTGCTGAGCCGGTTGTAGTACCGCTCCTCCTTGATGTAATCCAGGAAGACTTCATAGGCGCTCTTGGCCGCCTGCGTCTTCGCTTTGGAGGACTTCTGCGCGGCGGAGGCCGTCTCCTGCGCAACCTTGGTCTCCGCTTTGCCTGCGTCCTCAACCGATTTGGTGGTTTTGCCGATCCATTTATCCAGGTCAAGGGCCGATTTGGTGGCGTCAACAATGCCGCCCGCAACCGATTTCGCAGTGTCCGCGACTTTTTTACCGGTGCTGGCTACGCCAAGCGCCAGACCCTCGCCGGCGTCCTGGCCTGCCTTATATTCCTCTACCGACGGCGAGTGACTGTCCAGCGCCCTTCGGGTAGCGGAGACCACCGCGCTGCCAAGCTCTGTACCCGCGCTGGATACTGTGCTCTTTTTGCTTCGTATACCGTTGATAAATCCCTGTGCCGCATCCTGGCCGGCCTTCCGGAAGTCGGGGATCGTGCGGCGGATCCCTGTTTCCAGATTGTCCCCCAGAGTTTCTCCGGCTTTCCGGATATCGGAGGCGGCGCCGTCGAAGGCGCCGATGAAGTCGTCAATACGGGTCTCTGCAAGGCCCTGGAGAAAGCTGCCGAAGTTCTTCAGGCTCTTCTCACTTCCGCCGTCTCTCGCCACCTCAATGAGGGCGCGAAGAGCGTCTGTGACATTGGCCATCCTCCCCGTATCGCTGATACCGGAAATACTGTCGTAATACATTTTGAAGCTGCTGCCGAAAGCGGCCAGGCGTACTCCAAAGTCGTCGATATTGTTATTTCCGGCAAACAGGCCGGCCAGCCCTCCGGAATTGGGCAGAGATTGGGCCAACGCGGCCAAAGACTGGGCGGCGGCAGCGGAAGCCGTAACTGTTTCCGGTGTGATGCCGTCTATCGCCCGGGCATACTCCGCAAAGGCGGAACCAAATGGCACGAGCTCAGCGGCAAAGGCGGATAGGCTGTTGTCCCCCGCAATCCACGCCAGAAGGCCGCCGGAATTGGGAATGGAAGCGGCAAACTCCGCCAGTGATTTGGCAGCGGCGGCGGAGGCGGTAACCACATCCATATTGGATACGCCGCCCATGGCCGAGGCGTACTCCGCGAAAGCGGGGCCGAAGCTCTTCAGCTCTTTGGCGAATGCGCTGAGGGTGTTGTCGCCTGTCAGCGCGGACAGCAGGCCTCCGGCGTTCGGAAGAGCCGCCGCAAATTCAGCAAGGGATTTCGCGCTGCTGGCGGAGGCGGTAACTGTGTCGGGAGATACGCCGTCAATCGATCGGGCATACTCCGAGAATGCCTTGCCAAAGGGGACCAGCTCCGCTGCAAAGGCTGAAAGGCTGTTCTCTCCCGTGAACCTTGCCACCAGACCGCCGCTGTTGGGGGTAGCGGACGCGAACTCGGCGAGGGTTTTGGCGGCGCTGGCCGACGCGGACACGATATCCATATTTCCGATCCCGCTTACTTCGTCGGCATAGGAGCGGAAAAAGCCTCCGAATGACGCAAGCTGACGTCCGAACGCTGTCAGCGACGTTCCGCCGGTGAGCCAGGAGGTGAGACTGTTTAATATATCAGCCTTGGAGAGCAGCAGGATCGCGTCCGCCATGGCCTCTACCCCCGTCATAGCCGCCGGATCGATGCCTGATACATTGTCAAAGAAGGGTTTCGCGCTGGTCATAAATCCAGACAGATTTTCCCCGATGGCGGGAAGACCGGCGGTTGTCCCGGCCAGAAATCCTCCCGCAATATTTCCCGCGAAGGCCCCCAGGCCATATCCGATCCCCTCCAGCGCGGCAATACCGTGGTTCAGGAACTTGTCCAGATCCGGGAAATATTCGCACAGAGCGCCAATGCCGGCCATCAGTCCGCCCATTGCCGCAATCGTCGCCGAGAGTGCGCCGATGCCCACAAATGCGGCCGTACCTGCCGCTCCGACTTTGCTCAGGATGAGACACGCGCCGGAAAGGGACAGCAGCAGCGTGGAGAGCGACGCGGCGTTCTCCATCGTGGACTCCACATTCATATAGGAGAGCACACCCAGTATCGCCGCGAGCCCCGCTGTTACCAGCGTCATCGCTCCGATGGCGGTATAGGCGCCGGCGGAGATTGTGCCTGCCTTTCCGGCGATGACCATAGCTCCTGTCAGCGACAGAAGCAGTGTGGACAGTCCCTGCGCCGCGCTCAGAACAGATCCGTCGGTAAGGCTGGCCAACAGCCCCAGAATTGACGCCAGCGCCGCCACTGTTCCGGTCATCACCAGGATGGTGGAATTTGCTTTCTGAGCCAGAGCGGTGGAAGCCACCACCAGCGCGAACGCCCCCATGACCAGAGACAGGCTGCCGCTGGCGGCGCGGAGGTTGTCCGCGTTAATCATGGACAGCCCGCCCAGCGCTGTGGCCAGCAGCCCGGCGGATACAGACAGCATCATCAGAGTGCCCTTGCAGTCCTTTGCCAGGTGGGTCACGGCGATCAGGGCGCCAAATACGGCCTCCAGGGCGATGATGGCCCCCAGCGCCCGATCCAACCCCTCCGGCTCTATATGGCTCAGGAGAACCATAACCCCGGCGAGCACAGTGATCGCGCCGGACATGAGCAGAAGCATGGTCCCGGCCTTAACCGCGTTTGCCCCCGCCAGCTGACTGGCCGCCGTTACAGCGGCGAAAACCAGCAGCAGCTTTGCAATCGCGGTACTGGCCCGCTCCATGTCCAAGGGGTCAATTTTGCCCAGCCCTTTGATGGCCGGAACAAGAAGCAGAAGGGCGGCGGACATGGCGAGAATTCCCATCCCAGCCTTTGCCGCGTGAGCACCAGCCAGCTTGCTGGCCGCCATAATACCCGCAAAGCTGGCGAGTATGGCTAAAAATACGTCTGCGTTCCCCTTTGCTCTCCCGGCGTCCAGGCTGGCGATCCTCTGGAACGTGCCTGTGAGAATGCTCAGACTGGCCGCTACTGCGAGAATACCGGCAGCTGAGCCCATTTTGAGGTTTCCGCAGGCTGCCGCCACGACGCCGAGTCCCGCAACCGCAGTAATAAGCAGGGGGACGGCTTGGCCGCTCTTGGCCGCATCCAGCTTTTCCATGCTCTTCAGCGCGCCAATGAGGAGGTGCATAGAGGATGCGAATGCCAGCAGAAAGACAGACCCCTTGGTGAGCTGAGGCGAGATCCGCCCCATCACGGCCGCTATCGTCGCGAGGCCTGTGGCCAGAAGTCCCAGGACGCCCATATTTCCCCAGAGCCGGTCTCCGTCCATCTTCTCCAGCTTTTTCATAGCTGTGATAAGGATGAACAGCGAGGCGGCGATCCCGGTCATGGACGCTCCGACCTTCTTGAAGTCGCCCACCTTCTCCAAAGCCCCCAGCGCGGCGCAGACGCCGACAATACCCGCGGCCAAAGCGCCCAAAGCGCCCACAGATGACCACAGCTTCTGCTGATCCAACACGGTCAGCAGCGCGATGGAGCCGGCCAGAATGGCGATTGCCACGGCCGCATTTTTGAGCGCCTTGGTCTTTGTCTCCAGGGCAAAGGCGTTTACCGCCTTGGAGCAGCTTTTCAGCAGTCCGTCGAAGCTCTTTACCACGCCGGAAATATCGCTCAGCGGCCCCGACAGTATTTCAAGGGCGCTCCCGATCTGTTTGGCGACTACGATGAGCCCGGCTCCCATGCCAACCGTCAGGATCTCTCCAAGGCCGATGTTCTCGTTGAACTTTTTCCTGGCATTCTCACCGAATTCCAGCAGATGGCCCATAAAGGATCCAAACTGTCCGCCCATATCGGTGAAATAGCGCGCAATACGCTCCCTCAGCGCATCCGCGCTGTCGCCGACGCCGTCAAAGCATAGCTCGGCCCGGCCTTTCAAAGCGGAGAGAACATCTCTGAAGCTGTTGAACCGTCCGTCCAGCGTGAGAAAGTATTTCAGAACATTCTCCGAAAAATCCTTGAATATATGGCCAAAATCAGACAGGCTGATATGATCCAAGGCTCGCACCCGGGTGATAAACTCCTGAATACGGTCAATGCCGCCATCGAAATAGGCGGACACATTTTTCAAGGATCTGGCGTACCACCCCTCCAGCTTGGATACGGTGCGCTGGACCTGAGGGATACCAGCAATCTCCCGGGCCCAGCCCTGAAGTGCGGAAGCCGTTCCCTGAATTGCCTTCTCAAAGAATTTGTTCTCCCGAATGGCCTCGTCCACATTGGTCAGCCACTCCCCCAAATTACCGGTTGCACCCAGAAGGCCGCCGCTGAGCTTTCCCAGCCCGCCGAAGAGCAGCGAGACCAAGCGAGCCATTGCCGAGAGGCCCTGCTTCCCAATATCCAACACAGCAAAGAAGCCCTTGAACGTATTTTTCACATTCTTGGCGGTCTCCTCGCTCATTTTGAATTTTTCGGTAAGGTTTTTCAGGTTCTCGGTAAACTGGTAGAGTTGTTCTGACGTCGTGGCTGGGAATATGTCGCGGAAGGCCTCCTTCACGGCTGTGACCACCCCTACCAGATCCCCGGCCTCCTTAGGCGCGGCGAAAAGCGCGTCCCAGGTGTTCCAGAACGCGGCGATCAGGTTTTCCCTGCCGGAGAGCCGTCCGATCTGCTTGGCGTAGTCCTCGATGTTTACCGCGCCGTCTTTCACAGACTGGTTCAAATTTTCAAGCGCGTCTGCCTGCTGCCGCGTCAATCCCAGGCTCTTCAGTTCTTCGTCGGAGAGACTGCTTGTTTTTTTTGAGAGACTTTCCAGAGACTCTGCCAGAATGTCAGCGGTGAGCCAGCCCTGCTTCAGGCTGTCCTCGAAGCTGTCCGTGTTGGCCGCCAGGTCCTCAATGGCGCCCCCATGGGCCAGAGCCGCCTCCACGATGCTCTCCTTAAAGGCGACCGCATCGGCAGAGCCCTCGTTCAGAAATTTAGACCAGCCGGAGTCCAGGCCGCCGGAAAGCAGCTCGTTGCGGGCGTTGGCGGAGGCGTTAATCATATCGCTGAGGACGTCGCTGATCCCGGTCCACAGCCCCTTCGCTTCCTCGAAGTCGCCGATGATGGTCTCCCAGCTCTCGGTCCAACCGGATTGGACGGCCTCCTTGGTTGTGTCGATCAGCTGGGTGAAGGTCTTGACCTTGGTAGCGGCGTCGCTGGCCGTCTTCCCCATCTCCAGAATGGCCGCGGTCTGCGCCTCAGTGTAGCCCATCTCCAGGAGCTGCGCCTTGGTCAGATCCCCAGTAAACTTTTGCAGCGTCTCCGTCAGAATATCGGAGGACAGCCAGCCCTTTTGCAGCGTCTCCCGGAAACTGCCCTGGTCTGCGATCATCTGATCGATGGCGATGCCGTGAACCCTGGCGGTATCCTTCAAAGCCTCCTGAAACACCTGGCCGCCCATACCGGCGTTGACCACGCTGTTCCAGTCCTGTAGCTTCACCGTCCCTGCCGCAAGGGCTTGGGAGAGCTGATACATGGCGGTGGACGCCTGCTGGGATGTGGAGCCCGAGACCGCCGCCAGATTAGCGATGCCCTTAATTGCCCCGACAGAAGTCTCCAGATCCACGCCGGCCGCTGTAAACGTCCCAATATTACGGGACATCTCCGTAAAATTGTAAATCGTCATGTCGGCATAACGGTTCAGCTCATCCAGCGCCGCGTTGACCTGCTCCAGGGTTGTCCCCTTGCTGGATGTGTTGGCAAGGATGGTCTGTACCGCGTTGATCTGGGTCTCGTACTCCTCAAGGCCGCTCTTGACGGGATCAAGCGTCAACGCCTTGAGAACCCGCTTCCCCGCGTTGACAGCGGAATTGGTGATGTTGGCGAGGGCTGTGACCCCCATGACCTCCAGAGCGGAAAAGCGGAGACGGACCGCGTCCACCGCCCGGTCCAGCGCGTCAAAGCCCTTGGCCGCGCCGTCCATGTCAAGCTCACGCTTGAACTTTTTAACAGAGGACATGGTCTTGGAAATGCCGCGCTCGAACTGCGCGTTGTCGAAGCGCATTTCTAAGACCCGCTCCTCCACTGTCTTGGCGCTCACAGCTTAGCAACCTCCTTCCACGCATTTTCCGCGATTTTGTCAAAAATAGGCTGGATCGCGGGATTGATGTAATCTCTTCCCTGGACCCAGCCGCCGCTGCGGGTTCCATGCCCGTATTGCAGGACGATGGCGATAGGAACCCCATTTTGAATATTGGAATTGTAAAACGCGATTGTCGCGGATCCGTTCTTCTGTTCAATCCTGTAGGACCACGACGCCGCTGTCAGCCCCGTGTCTTTTGGCGTCGCAGATGCGAGGGCGGCCACTCCCTCACGTCCGTATTTATCCAGCTCCCCAAGACGGACCGCCTCTTTTGCCCTCTCCAGAAAACCAGTCAGCTTGGAGAAGTCGCCCTTATGCCTGAAAGTGACCATTCGTCCCCCTCTCCCTCAGATGCCTGGGCTGTTTGCACTCTCCTGAAATCCCGCCGATTTCGCCGCTTCAAAAGTGATGCCGCCCTCCTTATGGTCACTCTTGGCCATGTTGAGGTAAAAGGCGCAAACAACCCCATGGGCAGTCCAAGGGAGCCCCACCATAGCGGACAGCCACGGTAAGGCTCCCAGATAATTCGCTTTAATGCAGTAGGCGGCCAGCACAAGCCCGCCCATGGTCACCAGCCACAAAAGGCCTCGGATATCAGAGATCAGGCGCTTGGAATACTCCACGGTTACGCCTCCCCCATGATAAGCGCCCACCGGTACAGCAGCGTGACCATCTGCTCCCTGGTCAGCAGGTCCTCCCACATGTAGTTGTCAGAACCATCCGGGAGCTTTCCGCCGCCCTTGATAAGCCCCCTGGCGATGGCCCAGGCTCTGGCCTCCTGGCTGTAGGAACTGGCGTCGTTGTCCCGGAGCGTTTTTCGGTGGCTGTCCATCGCGGTCTTGAACATCTGATTGAACTTTTCCTGATCCATCTCTTCCTCCTTGAACGGTCTGATATAGGCTTTCACCAGGCTCTTGCGTCTGGAGCGGCGGAACACCCCGCCGCCGTTGTCCTGACTGCCGCTGTCTCCGGGGGATGTATTTCCCTCAATAGCGGTCACGGCGCTGCCGAAGGAGCTCTCCACAAGGCCGGTGTGACCAAAATTGTAGATGATAATGTCCCGGGGCTGGGGCTCGGAGACGATACACTCCGGCTGGTGCTCTCTGTACCAGTTCAGCAGAGCGGAACAGGAGCCTGTCCGAAACGGCAGCGGCCTCCCGGCCTGGGCATAGCACCACTGGACAAAGGACATACACCACGGCTGGCCGTCCAGCTTCATCCACTTGCCGTATTTCGTCCTGTTGCTCCCGGCAGGGCTCTCGGTGTTTCCCAGCTCGCCCCGAGCCACAGCCAATACATCTCTATCCATGGCCGCCGCCCTCCAGCGCGTCCTGCACCTTCTGGGACTGGGTGCCGAAATAGAACGCGATAACCACCGCGTATACGGTCATGAAGTCCTGGGAGATGGTCCCCCGCAGGGCCATGACCGCAAAAACGGCGGTGAGCGTCAGGGTGACCAGGCTTTTCACGCTGAGAAGGTTTCCAAGCCGCTTGATAACCGATTTCTCCATAGCGCTCTCCTTTCTTATCCTCTTGTATTCAACCGTTTACAACGGTCCCTATTCAACGCGATATTTCGCTGCATGATTTCCTCCATGCTCAGCTTTTTGGGCGGTCTGCTCCGGCGGTCACACTCTTTGATAAGCGCGATCAGGCGGTTAAGGTGCCATTTCTGGCACTCAAACGGGATCCCCAGCGCAATCATGTTGGCGTAAATTGTCTCTGCGGTCATGACCGGCCGGGGCCCCTCTGGGGATTTTGCTTTTCGCACTTTAGCAGCGCTCATAGGGGCCCTGATATAGCGGTTGACCTCGGCGATATTGGCGGCAGTAAGGCGAAGATAGACCTCTGGGTCTACGTTCTGTGTGAGCGTCATGCAGCGAATGTAATCCACCGTCTCCTCAAATGACAGCGGCTCCTTGCCGAGGTAGGGCTTCTCCCATTTGCCTTCCCATTTTGAAAGAGAGACAAGGGAATGCTCCAGTTGCAGCGCCACAGTTTTGTCGTGCACAAATTCCTGCTTTTTTTCGTCCCAGCGTTCTCCGCCGGGTACAGTAAGTTTCAGCACGTCCCCACCTCCCGCGCCTTACCATTCAGCTCTGCTCCGGGAGCGCCGCGGCCTTGTCAGAGATGGCGGCGGTAAATTTCTCCTGAAACTCAGCGGGGAGAATGCCGGTGAAAAACTCGGCGGCCCGATCGGGATGCCGGAAGAGCTCCACAAACATATCCGAATAGGCCTCCGTCTCTTCAAACGCCTTGGAGAGCTCCGGGCTCTTGATGAACCTCTTGCCGTCCGCGCTCTTCTCGCCGTAGCTGCTCAGAATGATTTTCTTGAATTCCCGCATAATCGCAGGCGTATTCTGGGCGGAGATAATGCGCTCCATAGACTCCAGCCATCCGCCGTCAACGCTGGCCTCCAGCTCCATCAGCTCCGCCTTGGAGAGATTGAAGTAAAAGTCCTCCGTCCGCTGGTTGTCGTTGAAATCATTGTAGGTAATCGTCTTTTTTACCATGGTGTTTTTCTCCTTTCCAATATAAACGGGGCCGCCAGCTTACCTGAATACGGCCCCTGGAGGCGGTCAGGCCGCCTTGAGCAGTTCGAGCACCTCGTCGGGCAGGGGCAGGCGGGGCTCGGCGCCGTCGGCGGCGTCCTCCGCAGACGGATCCTTGCCGTACTGTCAACGCCAATTTGAAATTGTAAGAAAACGCCGAAGAAATTTTGTAGTTTT
>ERZ779637.844-NODE-844-length-16335-cov-6.108477_pt1 | contig 16335 bp, 12 predicted proteins | sample MGYA00514196_ERZ779637 | MGnify/ENA primary metagenome ERZ779637 (study PRJEB29562, sample SAMEA4376700) | mouse gut metagenome | isolation source: Cecum | study: EMG produced TPA metagenomics assembly of the A DSS colitis mouse model was used to assess the...
CTTTCGGCTCTGTGTCGTCCTCGATCACGGTGTTTAGCTGGAAGTCAAAGGGATTCCTCCTTATACAATCGTCCTGTATCGCCGTATAAAACGCGGCTTTTTCGGAACGGGAATGTCCGCAAAGACTGTAGAATCGTGAAAAAAGGCGAAGTCTATGAGTGCAATCTTTTTACCGCCAAGAAAGATACAGACCGATATTTTATCTACATGCAGATGGATCACTTCGGAAACACGCATTCCGGAAGAATACATTGTTGCAAACATGGCCCTATATTTGAGGTCATCAACAGCATCCATCAGACGGTCGATTTCATCCATCGTCAAAACAGTTGGAAGCTTGTGTTCCAAAATCATGTGGGGGACTCCAGCTTCCTCAAGCTGTTCTAAATATTTTTCGTACATAATAAAATCCTCCATGTAAAATCAGCAGCAATCAAAAACACTGCTTTACACGGAGGTGCATTTGGGGCATAAAACGTTTGCCAACCAAGCGGAAGGGTGGTATTCTTTTCATAGGCAGTGGGAAGGTCGATCCTGTTTGATTGTTGATTGTGGTGATTTAACAATACTACTTTTAGGACTTGTTTCCACTGTTTTGTTATAGAAAAAGTAGAATCGCTATGCCATAGCCTTGGCTGGCCATCGCACAGCGATTTTGTTCAATTCTAATTTATCGTGCGAACGGCTCGGCTGACCATTCGCGGATAAACCCGCTATAAGCATCGATCTCAAACTCGTATTCCATGCCATCATAGATAATTTCTCCTTCATATAGGAGCATTCCATCGTCATGGTCCGTTTTGAATTTCCGAATATCACTCTCAGATGCACCTGGGACCTGTGCAAGAGCTAACTGCTGGGCTTGCTCGGCTGTGATGGCACTGGAACTGCCCTGCTGGGAAGAATAATATTCTGCATCATAGTCAAAGCTGATTATCGCTCCGGTGTAAGCATCGATTTCGTAGTCGTATTCTTCATAATTCTGAGTGTAGAACTCCACCTCGTATTCCCATTGGCGATCATCAAACTCCAGGAAGGCGCAGACAATTGTAACCTGGCTTTCATCCAGTCCTGCGTGTTCTAAAGCGATGCGCTTGGCCTCATCCTCTCCAATGCAGGCGCTCGCATCAGTGCTCGAAGTCGCCGGAGCAGCAGTTTCAAGGGATTGCTGGAAAGAAGGTGCGGCGGAATCCAAATGCTCGATCCCCTGCTGGTCGCCCATTTCAAGTTGATTTGTTTGGCTGCTGGCTGTGCTGTTAGAGGGTTGTGCGCTGATAACTACTCCAGTGAGGGCATCAATATCGTACTGGTAAGTCTGACCTGCCGCCTCGAAACGTACTTGGTAATAATCCAGCCCATCACGAGTACTCATATCCGTACTGATAGAGCTAACCTCTTGCTCTGACAGGGCGGCCGCCTCCAATGCGGTCTGCTTTGCGGTTTCAGCGCCGATATAACTCGTCTGGCTCTGCTGCTGGGAGCAACCGGCAAGGAAAATAAAGGCCAAAGCTATTATACATAAAAGTATTTTTCGATTCATAACTGTCTCCTTTCTTGCTTCTGTATGCAGTCTGCCTCAATAACATGAAATCTACATGAAATTTGCAGAAAAATTTTCAAAACAATTCCGCCGGAGAATGACCTGTCCGGCAGGAGATTCCCCGGCGGCTTGTTGTTCTGGTATTGGTACATGAACTACGCATTTGTGGAAGCGGCTGGTTTTGGTAGATGGAGGATAAATGCACTGCCAACCTGCGGGATGCTTTCCACTGTCATGTATCCTCCATGGGCTTGTGCAATCTGTCTCACAATAGATAAACCAAGACCTGTGCCGCCTTCAACGTCACGGGCCGCATCTACCCGATAGAACCGCTGCCATATCTTATCCTGCTGATCGTAGGGGATTCCAATGCCATTATCCCTCACTTCCAGAATAACTTCGTTATCCTCTTGGCGGGCTGATACCCATACGCAGCTATCCGGTCTGCCATATTTGAACGCATTTTCTACCAAATTCCGAACCAACCTGGACAACAGCGCCGTATCCGCTGCAACCATTATATTTTCCGGAATTTCCAAAAGTAAGCGTTGGGAATCATGTGGAATTTCTTCACATTGAGAACAGATTAGCTTGTTCAGATTGATACATTCCAAGTGGGCCAGTTCTGTCCCTTGTTCTAATCTAGTCATGCTCAATAGCTGCTCGATCAGCAGGGATATTCTTTCAGCCTGACGGCGAATCATGGTAATCGTCTCCTGTCGTTCTTCTGGGGTTTCATCATACTTTTCCGCATATTCACAGGCTCCCTTAATAATGGAAACCGGGGTGCGCAGTTCATGAGACGCATCGGCTGTAAACTGCTTTTCAGATTCAAAGGATTTTTCCAATCGCTGAAATAGCTGGTCAAAGGTAGTGCCAAGCAAAGTAAACTCGTCTCGCCCAGGTGGAAGCCCGATACGCCGGGATAAGTCCTGAGCTTCATTGATGGATGCTGCTGTGGCGGTAATATTGTCCAAAGGGCGAAACGCTCTTTTTGCGATCCAATAACTGCCCCCGGCAGCTAACGCCATAAAAACCGGCAGGATAATCAAAGCTACCAGCAGTAAATTAAGCGCAAGCTGCCGGTTTTCTGGCGCCTCCATGATACCTCGAAGCCAGACGCCGTTTTCCCATCCTATTGGAAGCCACATATCCAACACCAGATACTGTTCATTTCCTGCGCTTACTGTACGAATCAAACCGTTTTGAAAGTTCTCCTCAACTGTAAAAGAGCCAGGAACCCGACCAGCCAGCAAAGCTTTGTCCCGGCTATAAATCAAAGTGGACACACCGTTCCGGTAAAATTTGAAATCACTGCCTGTTTCGAGGTGGTCATTGGGCATTGAGGTCTGCGCCAGATTGCTTTGGACCGTCTGTGACAGTTGGGACATAGCGGTTTTAGTGGCAACCATCTTGCTTATGGAAAGCATAAAAGCCAACAGTAAACCTGCCAGTACCCCCATCAGCAAAGTAAGCCATATTGTAATCCGAATCTTCACAGAGAGGTTTTTCATGCGTCCTCCTCAGTTTCCTCCAACTTCAGCACCCAACCAACACCTCGGATTGTGTGGAGTAATTTGCACCTGTTCCCATCATCTAGTTTCTTTCTCAAACGACTGATATACACATCTATGTTATTGGAATTGCCGGAAAACTCATAGTTCCATATTTGATTTTCTAATTGCTCACGGGATAGGACAATGCCCTGATTGCGAATCATATACTCCAAAAGGGAAAATTCTTTAGGAAGGAGTGTGATTTCCTCTCCGCTCCTGTAAACTGTCCGCCGTTCAATATCTACTGTCAGATCAGCGATAGAAAATTGATTTTTGCGATTTCCTGCACGTTTTCGAGTCATGGCTCGGATTCTGGCCAGAAGTTCATCAAATGCAAAAGGTTTGACCAGATAATCGTCCGCCCCCAAATCCAGCCCTTTCACTCGATCAGCCACAGTGTCTTTAGCGGTAAGAAACAATACAGGTGTTTCTACATCCCTGCTTCTAAGCTGTTTCAGCAGGGAATAGCCGTCCAATTTTGGCATCATTACATCCAAAAGGACTGCATCATACTCCGTACACAACAGATAGTCTAAAGCTTCCTCGCCGTCGAAACAGCAATCAACACTATAACCAGCTTTTTTTAATGTCTTTTCAATCAATCGGTTCATATCTCGCGTATCTTCGACTACCAGAACTCTCAAACAGGACACCTCCCGGTAATAACAAATGTTGCGTTTTCTGTCTGGTTTTGAGCAATTCGATTATAGCCGCAGCAGTACGGTGCTGTCAAGCGAACTTGTCCCTTACGGGTCATCGTCCGGCACCAGCGCAATCACATCGGAAATATCACAGTTCAGTGTTTTCCACAGCGGTTTATAGCTGATTTTCATAGTCTGTTCGACCTTTCCGGGCCAGGGCCGGCAGAAACAGCTCCGGCCCTATGGCCTTTTTGACATTATACTGCCCACATTGAGAAAACACAATGATGGCTTGCAATTCTTCTCCAAAAACTGCGGCATACACAATGCATTTGTTCTCAAATTTTTTACATCATGGCATTAAAAAGCACCGCCCGTAAATCAAGGCTTTTTTGAGATAATCAACCATTTTAAAAAGAAAATTTAATGGATTTCGGCAGATAGTCAGTTGCGTTTAAAGATATAGAAATGTTATAATGAAAAGGATGTATTATTCAGAAACAGTTACGTTGTTAAAAGCATTACAAAATGTTTAAATACGAAAGTAAAGTGTGGTGAGATAGTGGAAGAGCAAATTTGGAATCCGGAAGGGAATTTTGATTTTGAAGGTGGTTCTCTTGATTTTTCATGCACAAAACTGGAATTAACGCTGTATAAGGATGAAATTGCCGAAGGCAGTTTTATGGTTTACGGGCCTGAGGGGAGGAATTCCAGAGGCAAGATTTATACCTCCGATTCCAGGATGTATTGTTTTCCGGATACTTTTTCCGGCGAGGAAGAAGAGATTGCCTACACTTTTGACGGAAGGGGAATGGACGAAGGGGATGTTCTAAAAGGGGAGATATTCTTTATTTCTGATCAGGGAGAGTTTTATCTTCCTTTTGTGGCGACAGTTTCCTATCATACGCTGAACTCTTCCTTAGGTATCATTAAAAATCTTTTTCACTTTACCAATCTTGCGAAAAGCAGTTGGGCGGAGGCAGTTAAGCTTTTTTATTCTCCGGGGTTTTCCATCGTGTTTTCCGGCAGTGACAGACAATATTACCAGCTTTACAAAGGTTTGTCCATGTATAAAGGGAATGAACGGAACATGGAGGAATTTCTGCTTGCAGTCAATAAGAAGCAGAAAATAGATTACAAATGCAGCGAGGATGCGGTGCGGATAGAAGATGCGGCGGGATTTGCGGAATATCACCTGACGCTGACACGCAACGGATGGGGTTACACCAGTCTGGAGATTGGTTCCGCAGATGGGCTTTTGCTGCCGGAAAAGGAAAGGCTGACGGAAGATGATTTCCTGGGGAACCACTGCGATATCTGTTTCCGGTTGAACGAACAAAAGCTGCATGACGGCAATAATTATGACAGACTTGTGATAAAAGCATCCGACCGTATGATTTTTGTGCCGGTAACCGTTGTAAACGGAGGCGGTTCGCGGCACGGAGGGAAACGCCGTATGCAAAGACGGCATACGGTTCAGCTGATGGAATTTTACCAGGCGTTCCGGTTGAAAAAAATCAGCGCATCAACCTGGCTGAAAGAAACGCAGAAGCTGATAGAACAGATGATTACGCTTGACGATAAGGATGCGGCTGCGAGACTTTTCCAGGCGCAGCTTTTAATCAGTCAGGAACGGTACAACGAGGCCCAGTGGATTCTGGACCATACGGTACAAATGATGGACAGGCAGCCGGGAGGCGGTGAAGAACCGGTTCTTTTGGCATACAGGCTGTACCTTACGACGCTTATAGGACGGAATGAAGCTTATACTAATGAAGTGGCGGCGGAGGTGGAAGAGTTATATAAGCAGTACGGGGACTGGAGGATTGCGTGGATTCTTTTGTATCTGTCGGAGGAATACAATAAAAGCGGTTCCAGAAAGTGGCTTTTTTTGGAGGAACAGTACCGGAGGGGCTGCACAAGTCCGATGCTTTATATTGAGGCGCTGATTCTGATCCGCATGAATCCCACGCTTTTTATGAAGCTGTCCGGTTTCGAACTCCAGATACTTCACTATGCTGCGCGCAGGGAAGCGCTTACCGGTGATATGATCGAACAGTTAAACTGTCTTGTGCCGAGAGAAAAGGGATACTCGGAAGTACTTTTTAAAGTTCTGGAAGCCGCATACAAAAAAAAGGCGGAGAGGGAAACGCTGACGGCAATTTGTTCCCTTCTTATTAAAGGGGGCAAGACGGACAGCCGTTATTTTGGCTGGTATGAAAAAGCGGTGGAAGCGGGAGTACGACTGACAAGATTGTACGATTATTATATGCTGTCGATGGATATTACCAAACCGGCGCCGGTTCACAAAATGGTATTGATGTATTTTTCCTATCACAGCAGTCTGGATTATGAGAGAAATGCGTATCTTTACGCGGATGTTCACAGGAGAAGAAAAGATTTTCCGGATTTATATCTTACCTATCTGCCTCAGATCGAAAAATTTGTGATAGAGCAGATCAGTAAGCGGCGTATGAATAAGGATATTGCTTTTCTTTATAAATATTATATTAACGAACAGATGATAAATGAAAGGTCGGCCAGGGATTTGGCAAATCTTCTGTTTATGCATCAGATTCACGTGGAGGAAAAAAGATTTTCCCGGATTATTGTCAGACATCCTGCCTTAAAGGAAGAGGCCGAATACGGTCTGAACGAAGGAACAGGGGTGATTCCTCTTTTCGGGCAGGATTGTACGATCCTGTTTGAAGACCAGGAACAGTATCGTTTTACCGGGGACGGACAATACACCATGGAAAAACTGATGCTTCCCGGAAAATTGCTTAAAATGCTGAACGGTTACGCCGAAGATGAGACGGGACTGAATTTGTACCTTTGCGGCGCAGGACATGAGAATCCGGAAATTCATGAGGAAAACGGAAAAAGATTCGAAGCGTTGTTTGCGTCGCCTCTTCTGGAAGAATCCTGCCGGAAGCAGATTGGAACTGCTCTTGCAAAATACTATTACGAGCAGGACCGGATGGAAGAACTGGATGCCTTTCTGGAGGTTTTGGATCTGAACGGGTATGACGGCAAAGCACGCAGCGAATTTATCCATTATTTTGTGCTGCGGGGAATGTACGAGAAAGCATATGAGTGGATTCGCATTTACGGAACTTATGGGATGGATGTAAAAACCATGGTCCGCCTGTTTGATTACCGTATTTCCATACAGGGTATGGAGGAAGATAAAACGCTTACGGATGTGGCGATTTACTCATTCAGACGGGGAAAGTATAACGAAGGGATTCTTAATTATCTGAGTTCTTTTTACCAGGGAATGACGAAAGAGCTTCGGGATTTATGGAAGGCGGACGCATCGTTTGACGTAGATACGTATTATTTAAGTGAAAAAATAATTCGGCAGATGCTTTTTACAGGGTCTTACGTGGGGGAGCAGATTGAAATATTTAAATCGTATGTCAAAGGCGGAGCCAGGACAGAAGTGGAGGACGCCTTTTTATCTCAGTGCGCCTATGACTATTTTGTATACGATAAAATCATGGACAGCTATATTTTTGAAGAAATATGCAGGGAGCTTGACGGAGAAAACGGGCTCCATCCGGTATGCAAGTTTGCGGTGGTCAAATATTATTCCGATAATCCGGAAAACGTCGGAAAAGAGCAGTGGCCCCAGCTGCAGGCGTATATTAATGAAATGCTTTTCGGACAGATGCATCTTTCTTTCCTGAAAAAGTATGCGGATTATGTGCCGGCGGTAAGGCAGCTGGCGGATATGACCATTATCGAATATCATGCGGCCCGGGGAGCCAGGGCATATATTCATTACGTTATGGAAAAGGATTCGGGAGAATCCGGCGAATACAGAACGGAAGAAATGAAACAGGTCTGCGGAGGAATCTGTTTTAAGGAGTTCCGGCTGTTTTTCGGAGAAAAAATTCAGTATTATATTATGGAAGAGACGGACGGAAGCGGCCAGCTCACCGAAAGCGCCGCAATTCAGAAAAGCGATATTGAAAAGGAAACGGACAACAGCCGTTATAATCTGGTAAATGATATTGCGATTGCCCATTCTCTCCAGGATTATGATACGATCGACGGACTTCTGGAAGAGTATGGAAGAATGTCTTATATGACGGACAGACTGTTTGGGTTAAGATAGGATGGGATTAAAATGCTGCTTGGCAAAACCGTAGAAAAACTGAAGAGTGAAAAACTGGTTATCGGCTATGAACTGGGAGACAAAATGTCCCAGATCAGTTATTGCTATCTTAACAGTAACGAACCGGAAACACTTTCCGTAACGGCGGGAACGGAACAATTTAATATTCCTACGGTATTGTGCAAGCGTTTGGAAGTAGGACAGTGGTTTTATGGAAAAGAAGCGCTGCGGTATGCGGGAGAGGAGGAGGGAACCCTTTTAACCGATCTGGTGGAACTGGCTAAAAAGGGCGGAAACGTGGAAGTAGAGGATAACGAATACGACGCGGTGGCGCTTCTGACGCTTTTTGTGAAAAGAAGCCTGACGCTTTTGTCTCTGGTAGCGGGAATGGAAAGCGTTACGGCCATTATGTTTACCTGCGATAATCTGGACCACAGAATGATTGAGGTGCTGACACAGGTTGCGGCGGGGCTCGGACTGAAGAACCGGAAAGTGTTTTTTCAGTCCGGACGTGAAAGCTTCTATTATTATATGCTTAACCAGCCGCAGGAATTATGGAACCATGAAGTCTTATTATGTGATTATCGGGAAAAATATTTAAAAATACACCGTCTGGAATGTAATAAAAAAACGACGCCCATGGTCGTATACATCGAAACGGAAGAATATCCGTCTTTTTTATTTGAAAGCTTTCCGCAGGAAGAAGACGCCAGGAAACAGGCGATGGAAGAAAAGGACAGGAGGTTTTTGGAGATTCTGTCCGAATGTTGTAAGGAGCGGGTGATTTCTTCCGTGTATCTGATCGGAGACGGGTTCAGGGAAGAATGGATGCAGGATTCCCTGCGTTTTCTATGCAAAAGCAGGAGGGTGTTTAGGGGAAATAATTTATACAGTAAAGGCGCCTGTTTTGGAATGAAGGACAGGCTTGAGCAGAACGACACTGCAGGTTCTTATGTTTTCCTTGGCGAAGACAAGCTGAAAGCCAATATCGGTATGAAAGTTCTGCGAAGGGGAATCGATTCCTATTTTGCTCTTTTAGATGCGGGACAGAATTGGTTTGACTGTAAAAAGGAGTGCAGTTTCATTCTGGAATCGGATAATTATTTTGAAATGCGGGTGACTCCCCTGAACGGGCGGGATGCGAAAGTGGTTGAGATTTTTCTGGACGGCCTGCCGGAGCGGCCGGAGAGAACCACCTGTATACATATGGATATTTTTTTGAAAGACGAAGATACGGTAGTATTATTATTGGAGGATAAAGGGTTTGGTGAAATTTTTCCGGCATCGGGGAAAAAATGGCGGGAAGAATTTAAGATATAACGAGTATAGAAGGGGTTTTAAAATTGGGAAGAGTAATTTTATGTATAGGAAATCAAGCAAAAATTCCATACTATTTTGAGAAGCTGGGAATCCAGGTGTGGTCTGTGGAAGAATTGTGTTATTGTCTGAAAGAAAACGTATTTCTTCTGGACCAGGAACTGGTATCCGTAAAGCTGGCGGACTGGCTGGAAAAAGAATGTGGCCTGCAAGAGCTTGCAAAAAGTCTCAATCCCTTAGTAAATCAGAAGGAAAGCCTGCCCGTTTTTGTTTTCAAAATTCTGGAATATACCGGGTTTTACGATTCCCACACCTTAAACGGAATCAGTCAGAGCCTTCAGGCGGGAGCAAGTCTTTCGGAGTTTGAAAAAAAGAAAAAACGGGGTGATTTTCTGGTAAGCAACCATAAATATACAAAGGCCCTGCTGGAATACGAATGGCTTCTTTCGGAGCTTCCCGGTTCGGAAACGCAGATCCGGGCCGGAGTGCTGCATAATATGGGGACGGCGTTAGCCAGACTTTTTATGTTTGAAGAGGCGGCGCAGCGCTTTTTGGAGTCTTACCGGCTGAGCCCTGAACCGGATTGTTACAGAGATTATCTGGCGGCTAAAAGGATGTTTTACGACGATCAGGAATATATCGGATTTGTGGCGGGCCTGCCGGAGGCTTATGACGTTTCCCTGAAACTGGAGAGAGAAGTGGATTTGATTTTGGAAGAATGGGAAAACGGAGAAGAAAGAAAAGGGCTGGCGGCGCTTTTCTCACTGAAAGAGGATGGCCACAATTCCCTTTATTATGAAGAAATTGATATACAGGTACAGCGCTTAAAGGACCGTTACCGGGAATATACACAGTTTTAGCCGGGCGGATTAACAAATCGGAAGGATTATTATGGGACTGATTAAATGGTTATTGGAAAAAAGAAAGAAATGGGACGAGGGAGAGGAGGAAGCCTGGGATGATATTGCTTATGAGCAGGACGAGCTCGATATTCATAACCGGGAAGAACGCCATAAGTACATCAATGAGTGCCTCGCGCAAATGAAGGATGCATCGCAGGAAATTCAGATTTTGTCCGGCGAGTATAATGTGGTAACTTCCTATTTGACCGATATGGAAGAAATTGAGAGGCTTCCCGGGCAGGAACAGGAAATATTAAAAGAAATCTGTACCAAAATCGTAACCTTAAGCGAGGACAAAGTTTCCTATGAGGAAAGAAAAAGCCGGATGCCGGATGAACTGTACCGGAGCATGTCCAGAAGAGAGGAAGACGCGGAAGAGGGAATTCATAAAATTGACGAAGCGGAAAAATATCAGGCGTTAATCAAGCAGGATATGAGAAAGCTGGACAGTGAAAAAAGCGCGTATCATTACAGGCGGAACGAGCTTCGAAACGAACTGCTTAATTTACGCGGAATGACTATGATTATTTTAGGGGCTATTGCGTTTTGCTTTCTGTTGTTGTTTATATTGCAGGCGGCGCTTTCGTTTGACACCCGGCTGGGTTATCTGCTTGCAGGAGCAGGAGCGGCCATTGTTATAACATTCATTTATTTCCGGTATGCCAATGCGGAACGGGAACTGACGCAGGTAACGCAGGCTATTGGCAGACTGGTGCAGCTGCATAATACGGTGAAAATACGTTATGTAAACAATACGGGCCTATTGGATTATCTGTACACAAAATATGGCGTGGACAGCGGCGCACAGCTGCAGAGCCGATGGAAGCAGTATCAGGAGGAAAAGGAAGAACGCAGAAAATTCAGGCGGACCGAGCTGGAACTGGATCTGTACCAGACCGAGCTTATGGAGCATTTAAAACAATACAACATTACGGAACCGAGACGCTGGCTGAATCAGGCGCTTGCCATTATCGAACCGAAAGAAATGGTGGAGATCCGGCATGAACTGATCGTCCGGAGGCAGTCTTTAAGGAAACGGATGGATTATAATAAAGACGTGGCCGGGAGCGCCAGAGATGAAATTATGGACGTGGTCACAAAGTATCCTGAGTACGCAGACGAGATACAGGGGATGGTGGACCGGTATGAAAAAATGTATTGATTCACGCGGGCGGCGGACTTGTTGACTTTGGAAGGTTCCTGCGCTATAATGGGCGCGTAGGTTCAAAGATAAAAGACAGAAAGGCGGAAACAGATAATGAAGAAACTGGAACAGCTTTATGAAGGAAAAGCAAAAAAGGTATTTACAACGGAAGACCCGGATGTTCTGATTGTTGATTACAAGGATGATGCTACGGCGTTTAACGGTGAAAAGAAGGGAACCATCGTCGGCAAGGGCGTTATTAACAATCGTATGACCAATCATGTTTTTCAGCTGTTGGAAAAAGAAGGCGTTCCCACACATTTTGTGGAGGAGTTAAGCGACCGTGAGACGGCTGTGAAAAAGGTGGAGATTGTGCCCCTTGAGGTGATTATCCGTAATGTAGCGGCAGGAAGCTTTTCCAAAAGGCTGGGTGTGGAAGAAGGGACTCCTTTTGCAGAGCCTACCATTGAATTTTCCTATAAGAATGATGAACTGGGAGATCCCCTGATTAATTCTTATTTTGCGGTTGCGTTAAATCTGGCGACCTGGGAAGAAATCGAAATCATTAAGAAATACGCATTTAAGGTGAATGAAGTGTTGAAGGCCTATTTCCTGCAGGCGGATATGAAGCTGATCGATTTCAAGATTGAGTTTGGCCGTTTCCACGGGGAGATAATTCTGGCGGACGAAACGTCGCCGGATACCTGCCGTTTATGGGATGTACATACGAATGAAAAGCTGGATAAAGACCGTTTCCGCAGAGATCTGGGCAACGTAGAGGAAGCCTATAACGAAGTATTTAAACGCCTTGGTTTATAATCCGGCGATTAGTTTTGATAAAAAAGGAGAACCGAATGAGTACAGACAGATATGAAAGCCCCTTGTCCGAGCGGTATGCCAGTAAGGAAATGCAGTATATTTTTTCTCCGGATATGAAGTTTAAAACATGGAGAAAGCTTTGGATTGCGCTGGCAGAGACCGAGATGGAACTGGGACTTTCCCAGAACGGAAAGCCGGTCATTACAAGGGAGCAGATCGACGAACTGAAAAGTCATGCCGAAGATATTAATTACGACGTGGCAAAGGCGCGGGAAAAGGAAGTCCGCCATGACGTTATGAGCCATGTGTACGCTTACGGGCAGCAGTGTCCGAAGGCGGCGGGAATTATCCACCTGGGGGCGACCTCCTGTTACGTAGGCGACAATACGGATATAATCGTTATGACGGAAGCGTTAAAGCTGGTAAAGAAAAAATTAGTGAATGTGATTGCGGTGCTGGCAGCGTTCGCTGATAAATATAAAAATCAGCCGACACTGGCGTTTACCCATTTCCAGCCTGCCCAGCCCACGACGGTCGGTAAGCGTGCCGCACTGTGGCTGCAGGAGTTCTGTCTGGATCTGGAGGATCTTGATTATGTGCTGTCCGGAATGAAGCTTCTTGGTTCCAAGGGAACGACAGGGACGCAGGCTTCTTTTCTGGAACTGTTTGAAGGAGACCAGGAAACTATTGATAAGATCGATCCCATGATCGCTGCCAAAATGGGATTTAAGGAGTGCTGTCCCGTATCCGGACAGACATATTCCCGGAAGGTGGATACAAGAGTTGCCAACGTACTGGCAGGAATTGCCGCCAGCGCCCATAAGATGAGCAATGATATCCGCCTTCTCCAGCATTTGAAGGAAGTGGAAGAGCCTTTTGAAAAAAGCCAGATCGGTTCATCTGCAATGGCATATAAAAGGAACCCCATGCGAAGCGAGCGGATTGCGTCTCTTTCCAGATATGTGATGATTGATGCCCTGAATCCGGCAATTACCTCCGCTACCCAGTGGTTTGAAAGGACGCTGGATGATTCCGCCAATAAACGTTTGTCGATTCCGGAAGGTTTTCTTGCCACCGACGGGATTTTAGACCTGTGCCTGAACGTGGCGGACGGTCTGGTGGTATATCCGAAGGTAATCGAAAAGCGGCTGCTCAGTGAACTTCCCTTTATGGCAACCGAAAATATTATGATGGATGCCGTGAAGGCCGGCGGGAACCGCCAGGAGCTTCATGAAAGAATCAGAGAGCTTTCCATGGAGGCTGGCAGGAATGTGAAAGCGGAGGGAAAAGAGAATAATCTTCTGGAGCTGATTGCACAGGATCCGGCTTTTAATATGAGTCTGGAGGAGCTGAAGAAGACGATGGACCCTGCTAAGTATACGGGTCGTTCGGCGGTTCAGGTAGAGAATTATCTTGCCCGCGTAATTGCCCCCGTTCTGAAAGAAAATCAGGAACTGCTTGGTATGAAAGCAGAAATCAATGTATAGATATAACAGGAGAATAAATAATATATGGGTGGATTTTTTGGCGTAGCATCGAAAAAAGACTGTGTTTTTGATTTGTTTTTCGGTACGGATTATCATTCGCATCTGGGAACAAGACGTGCAGGCATGGCCGTTTACAGTAAACAGAGCGGGTATGACAGGGCGATCCATAACATTGAAAATGCGCCTTTTCGTACGAAATTTGACAAAGATCTGAATGAGATGCAAGGAGAGCTTGGTATCGGCTGTATTTCCGATTATGAGCCGCAGCCTCTGATCGTACGGTCGCATCACGGCACGTATGCGATTATGACGGTGGGAAAGATTAATAATACGGATAAGATCGTAGATGAAATCTTTAAAAAAGGAAATGCGCATTTTCTGGAGATGAGCGGCGGAGATATTAACGCAACGGAGCTTGTCGCTTCGGTTATCAATCAGAAGGAAAATCTGGTGGAAGGAATTCAGTACGCGCAGGAGTTGATCGAAGGTTCCATGACGCTGCTGCTTTTAACGGATAAAGGAATTTATGCTGCCAGGGACAGGCTTGGAAGGACTCCTGTGACAATCGGAAAAAAGGAAGACGCGTACTGCGTATCCTTTGAGAGCTTTGCATATCTGAATCTGGGTTATACGGATGTGAGGGAATTAGGCCCCGGTGAGATCGTCGTGGTAACGCCGGAGCATGTACAGACGCTGGTAAGGCCCGGCAGTAAAATGAAAATCTGTACTTTCTTATGGATTTACTATGGATATCCCTCTTCCTCCTACGAAGGGATCAGCGTAGAGAAAATGCGTTATAACTGTGGAACCCTTCTGGCCAAGCGGGATCATGTGCGGCCTGATAATGTAGCGGGCGTTCCGGATTCCGGCATTGCCCATGCAATCGGTTATTCCAATGAGTCGGGAATTCCTTTTTCCAGGCCCTTTATAAAGTATACGCCGACCTGGCCAAGATCTTTTATGCCTACGATACAGAGCCAGCGCAATCTGATTGCCAAAATGAAGCTGATTCCGGTGCATGATCTGATTCAGAATAAGAGTCTGCTTTTAATCGACGATTCTATTGTGAGAGGCACGCAGCTTCGGGAAACCACAGAATTTTTATACCAGAGCGGCGCAAAGGAGGTTCATATACGGCCTGCCTGTCCGCCTCTGCTCTACGGCTGTAAATATCTGAATTTTTCCAGGTCTTCTTCGGAGATGGATTTGATTACACGCAGGGTGATTAAAGAGATGGAGGGAGAGAATAAATACCCTGATCTGACTGCGTATTCCGATCCGGAAACGGAAGAGTATCAGACTATGGTAAAGCGGATTGGAGAGCAGTTAAATTTTACTTCCCTGCGTTATCACAGGCTGGACGATATGATTGCTTCCGTTGGAATTGATAAAGAGAAGCTTTGCACATACTGTTGGAATGGAAAAGAATAGATGAGAGACGAACATGTATCGGCACACCGGGGCAAAGGAAACCGTTTGGGAAAAGCCTTCCGGTGTGCTTTTCCTTATACGATTCCCATTTTTGATTCCTGCTATGATCGGGATGCTGACAGCGGGGACGGTACGGTTTGTTATATGCTGCTGGTTCAGTTTGTATTTTAATTTTCAGATTTGAATTTTGCTTTTCTATCCATTAATATATTTTTAGCGGTTTTATACTATAATATTTTGCTAAGGGAGAAGACCATGGATATCAAAGAACAAATCAACAAAATTGTGTTGGATAAGGTATCAGGCGTGGCGGATTCAATTAAAAAATTATTTTAAAAGCAGCATATGATATGTAAAAAAGCGTTTGACTTCCTGGTTTGGATGTAAACGCTTTTTCCATAATTATAAATTATGAAATATATAAAAAACATTGATTTTACTTATGACAAATTATCCTGTATAATCAATTATGTTTGGTGCAATGATAGAATTGATATACATAAAGAAAAGCGCCATGTAAAAGACGGACAGGAAAAGGGAGGAATCAGTGATGGTAAAGGCTGTAGTAGGTGCAAACTGGGGAGATGAAGGCAAAGGGAAAATCACGGACATGATGGCAAAAGAGGCCGACATTATCGTGCGTTTTCAGGGCGGTGCGAATGCAGGACATACCATTGTCAATGATTACGGAAAATTTGCGCTTCATACGCTGCCGAGCGGCGTTTTTTACGGACATACAACCAGCATAATCGGAAACGGGGTTGCGCTGAATATTCCGGTGCTGATGGAAGAAATTCGTTCCATAACGGACCGCGGCGTACCGATGCCTAAAATTCTGGTATCCGACCGGGCGCAGATTGTGATGCCCTATCATATATTGTTTGATCAATATGAGGAAGAACGGCTTGCGGGAAAATCCTTTGGCTCGACAAAGTCGGGAATTGCTCCTTTTTATTCTGATAAATATGCAAAAATAGGTTTTCAGGTCAGCGAGCTGTTTGACGAAGAATTGTTAAAGGAAAAAACGGTTCGTGTTGTCGAGACGAAAAATGTGCTTTTGGAGCATCTTTACCATAAGCCGCTGATCGATCCAGAAGAGCTGACCGAGACGCTGCACGGCTACCGTGATATGATTGCGCCTTATGTGTGCGACGTATCCGCCTTTTTGGACCGGGCGGTAAGAGACGGCAAAACCATTCTTTTGGAGGGGCAGCTTGGAACCCTGAAGGATCCTGATCACGGGATTTATCCTATGGTTACCTCTTCTTCCACACTGGCAGCTTTCGGGGCGATCGGAGCGGGGCTTCCTCCCTATGAGATTAAGGAAATCGTAACGGTATGTAAGGCTTATTCTTCGGCAGAGATCGGAAGATCA
>ERZ779637.845-NODE-845-length-16307-cov-15.370847_pt1 | contig 16307 bp, 16 predicted proteins | sample MGYA00514196_ERZ779637 | MGnify/ENA primary metagenome ERZ779637 (study PRJEB29562, sample SAMEA4376700) | mouse gut metagenome | isolation source: Cecum | study: EMG produced TPA metagenomics assembly of the A DSS colitis mouse model was used to assess the...
GCACGCCGCCCCGGGCGTTGCCCATGTGCATGGGCCCGGTGGGGTTGGCGGAGACAAACTCCACCATGATCCGCTGCCCCTTCAGGGCCTCGCTGCGGCCGTAGTCCGCCCCCTCCCGGCTCACCGCCTCCAGCACGGCCCCGTACCAGCCGCTGCCCAGGCGGAAGTTGAGGAACCCCGCCCCGGCAATCTCCGCGCTGGCGAAGTAGGTGCCGGTCAGATCCAGGTGCTCCAGAAGCGCCGACGCGATCTCCCGGGGGCTCCTCTTCATGGCCTTGGCCGCGGCCAGGGCGAAGGTGGTGGTGTAGTCGCCGTTGGCGGGGTCCTTGGGGATCTCCACCCCGGCCCGGACGTTGACGCCTCCGGGGAGCTGCCCCGCCTCCGCGGCGGCCTCGTAGGCGGCCAGCGTCAGCTCCAGCACCTGGTCCTTGGCCTGCTGAATCATATTTGTCATAACGGTTACCTCCCGCTCTCTCGTACACGAATTTTGAATTGATTCTCCCCCGCAACCTGGTGGTCCACGGAGATGTTGAATTTGATCTCCAGAATTCCCCCCCGGCCGTCCAGCCGGTGGGCAAGGCTGGTGGTGAACACGTCCACCTGCATCATGCCCCAGGGGGTCTCATAGAGGGAGCTGTTCCGTTTGCCCCGCTGAAACACCAGCTGGGAGTTGACCATGCCGGTGCGGGCCAGGACCACCGTATCGTCCCGGATGGAGAAGCGGGTGGTGGTGCCCTCCATGCCTGTCAGCTCCGTCTCCTGGTAGGTCAGGGTAATCTCCCCGTCCTCCTCCAGGGTCATGGCGCCCTCGGTCATCAGCTCCGTGACCTCCGGCTCCCCCTGGTCAAACTGCTGTTCGCCCCGGACGAACAGGATCACATTTTTCTCAATCATAATCCCTCAGTATTTGGATATATCAATCTCCTGGACCTGGCCGGCCACGTCCTCCCCCAGGAACAGGGAGGCCAGCCGCTGGAAGTCCGAGGCGCGGTCACTGGTGTAGTAGCTGGCCCCGCCCTGGGGCCGGCAGGCCAGCCCGTCCCGCTGGGAGAGCAGCTCCCGGCAGGCCGCCGCCGCCTCGGCCCCCACGTCCACCAGCTGTACGCCGGGGCCCATGATCTGCCCGATCACATCGGTGAGCAGGGGGTAGTGGGTGCAGCCCAGCACCAGCGTGTCGACGCCCCGCTCCCGCAGGGGGAGCAGGTACTCCGCCGCCACGGTCTCGATGACCCGGTCCCCGGGGCGGCAGCGGCCCTCCTCCACCAGGGGCACAAACAAGGGGCAGGCCAGGCTGTACACCTCCAGTCGCGGGTCCAGCCGGCGGAAGGTGCGCTCGTAGGCCCCGCTGGCCACCGACGCCCGGGTGGCTGCCAGCCCCACCCGGCCCGTCCCGCTCAGGGCGGCGGCCCGCCTGCAGGCCGGGTCCACCACGCCGATGACGGGCAGCCCGCTCTCCGCCTGGAGATCCTCCAGGCAGTTGGTGCTGACGGTGCCGCAGGCGATGACCACGGCCTTCAGGTCAAAGCTGGTGAGAAAGCGCAGATCCTGCCGGGCGTATTTCAGCAGCGTCTCCCGCCCCCGGTTGCCGTAGGGGACACGCGCGGTATCTCCGAAGTATATAATGTTTTCAGAGGGCATGATCCGCCGGAGCTGGCGCACCGCGGTCAGCCCCCCCAGGCCGGAGTCAAAGACGCCGATGGGGCGCTGGTTCAAGGGGCAGTCCTCCTTCTAGCCGGGCGTCCCGGCGAGGCGGAGCCCCTGCGGGACGCCTCCCCCGGGGCCGTACCCGCAGGTTCTTACTATTGTACTATGATTTATCCGGGATAACAAGTAAAAATTTGGGCTTTTTGCCCTGTATTTTCTGTGGAATTTTTCATTCTTTTCTGCTATACTGGGTCTGCTGACTGTGCATGATGCCAATTACGCCGCTGAGGGGAGGGTCCGCCATGGAGCTGCATCTGACGGAAAAACAATACCGCCGCCTGTTGGATCTGGTATACATAGGAAACTGGGTGCTCAATTCCACCCGGGGAGATGATCGCATCCAGGACTACGACAAGGTGGAGAGCCATATCTTCTCCCACTGTCTGGACCACGGCATGGCGGCGCTGGTGGAGCTGTACGACGGGGAGATCATCCCCTCCCGGGCCTTCGCGGAGGGCGGGATCCACGAGGCCATCATGGCCTATGAGGACGTGACCTTTTTCGAGATTCTGGCCGAGGAGCTGGCGCTGCGGGATCTGGACGCGGAGCGGGCCACGGCGGAGAATTATGACGAGGTGATGGACCGCATGGAGCAGTACATGGGCGAATTTGAGGCCCACGGCACGGACCATATCAGCGTGGATCTGGAGTAGGCGGGTCCTTTGGGGAAAAGCGCTGCCGGACGGCGGCCCCGGCGGTTCCTCCAGCATACACTGATTTGCCCGGTTTTATGCCTGCTGGCCATGCGATTGAGCGCCGCCAGAAACCGAAAGGACTTTTGGCGAAAGCGGCGTGGATAAACAGGCTCCACGCTGCCTGCCCGGTCCTGCTCACAAAACAGGTAATGGGTGAATGGGCTGACCGGATCGGCTTCATTTCTTTCTATTCCCCACTGTTTTCAGCGCCCGGCCAAAAGGCCGGGCGCTTCGTATCTGCCGGGATCAAGCCTCGTCCGCCGCCCCGTCCGGGCTCAGGCTGGAGGGCATCTCCACCATGATATCCGCAGTCTGGAAGGGGAGGGACACCGGGTCCGTGAAGGGGTCCAGCACCAGACCGCTGAGACCGCCGGCGGCGTGGGCCATGCGCAGGGCCTGCATGGCCTCCACCGAGACCACGGAGAAGCGCCTGCGGTAGTCGGCCGGGGCCTGTTCGATCTGGGAGAAGATGGGGAACCATACGGTCCCGTCGGCCATCTTCAGCACGTCCGGCCGCATACGGACCGGATCCCGGTTTCTCCAGGTGTCCCCCAGCTTCATAGCCGCCATGCGCCGCTGGTCCGCCTCGCTGAGAATGGCCTGCATGGGCACGTGGACCACCGAGTCCCGCAGACAGCCCAGCAGGGGAAACAGGGTCTCGCTGCCCCGGTCCTTGATGAACCGGGATTTCAGCAGCAGCAGCACCGCGCCGCTCTCCAGTGTTTTGGGATCAACATACGCGTCCATCAAAACCATCCCCCTGCCCCTCAGCTCCGCCGCCCGCCGGGCCGCGTGTATCCCCATTATACACACCGCCCAGGCAAAATGCAACAGCAATTCCCGGCTTTTCCCGGAAAATCCGTCGAAAAATCACGGTTCCCCCGCCGGCCGCCGCCAGGGTCCGGTGTGGTAGAACAGCAGGGAGAGGACCGTGGCCGCGGTCCAGCTGATGGGCCAGGCCAGCCAGATCCCCGTGGCCCCCAGGCCCGTCCGGGACAGGACCAGGGCCAGCGTCACCCGCAGGATCAGATCCGTGAAGGTGGCGGCCATGAACCGGCCCATGCTCCCCGTCCCCCGCAGTACGCCGTCCGCGGTCAGCTTGGCGGACACCACGAAGTAGAAGGGGGAGAGCAGGCGCAGGAAGGTGACCCCTGTGTCCAGGGCGGTCTGGGTGGGCGCGTCGATGAACAGGCACAGCAGCTGCCGTCCGGCCAGGAGGTAGGCCGCCGCCACGGGCAGGCAGACGGCCCACACCAGCCCCAGCCCCGCCCGGAACCCCTGGTCAATCCGCTCCGTCTTCCCCGCGCCCAGATTCTGGGCCGTGAAGTTGGACACGCCGTTGCCCAGGGTGGTGAAGGAGGTGACCACCAGGTTGTTCAGCTTCACGCCGGCGGAGTAGCCCGCCATCACGCCGGTGCCGAAGCCGTTGATGGCCCCTTGGATGACGATGTTGCCCACGGAGATGAAGCTCTGCTGGAGGATGCTGGGCACGGCAATGGCCGCCACACGCCCCAGGGCGGAGGCGGAGAACAGGGGCCGCCGCCCCTCCGCAGGGATCCGGGCCAGACGGCGGAACACCACCGCCAGGGCCAGCAGGCAGCTGACCCCCTGACACAGGAAGGTGGCCCAGGCCACCCCGGCCACGCCCATGTCAAAGGCCGTCACAAACAGGATGTCCACCCCGATGTTGGCTGTGGAGGACAGGGCCAGGAAGAGGAAGGGCGTCCTGGAGTCCCCCAGGGCGGAGAAGATGCCGGTGGCGATGTTGTAGAAAAAGAGGAAGGGCAGTCCCCACAGGTAGATGTCCAGATACAGCCTGGAGGCCTCCATCACCTCCTCCGGCGTCCGGATCAGCTCCAGGAGGGCCCGGCTGCCCAGAAGGCCCCCCGCCATCAGCGCCAGGCACAGGGCTCCGGCGGCGATGAGGGTGGTGGTCACGGCGGTCTTCATCTCCCCGTAGGCCCTGCCGCCGAAGAGCTGGGACACCACCACCGAGCAGCCGATGTTGCAGCCAAAGGCGAAGGCGATGAACAGCAGGGTGATCTCATAGCTGTTGCCCACCGCCGCCAGGGCGCTCTCCCCAATGAATTTTCCCGCCACCAGGCTGTCCGCGATGTTGTAGAGCTGCTGAAAGATGACGCTGCCGAACAGGGGCAGGCAGAACCGGCGCAGCACCGCCCCCGGATTGCCCACCGTCAGATCCCGATTCACGGCGATCCCCTCCTCTCCATGTCTCCGGGCATTATACTCGCTTTGTCCCCCGGTGTAAATGGTCAAAATGCACAAAGCGCGCCCCCGCCAAAGCAGCGGGGGCGCGCCTTGCTTCTCTCGGATAGCGGCACTACAGCGCCGGCCTCAGCAGGACCAGGACCCACCGCTTCCAGACGGGCAGAGCGTTGGCGGTCTCCCGCCCCAGCACCTCCAGCCGCTCCCAGGCGGCGGCTCGCTCCTCCTCGGTGAGGATGTGCTGGCTGAATCGGGCCTTCCGGGCCAGCGTCTCCAGAAGCTCGTCCTCCCCGCAGCCCCAGGCCGTCAGGCGGCGGTAGCGTCCATAGGCCCGGATGACAGAGCGGTTGCGGTCCCCGTCCTCCCGGGACCGCCGCCGGCGGGCCAGGGCCAGCCCGTAGAGCCCCGCCAGGGCCGCCGGAAGGGCCAGGATCTCCAGTGTCCGCCACAGCCAGGTGAGGTCCAGGGGCTCCCGGGGCGCTTCGGCGTCCCCCTGGGGCGGCGCGGCGTCCCCGCTGCCGCCGGGAGTCTCCGCCGGGCTCCGGTCCGGCGGCGGGGTCTCCGGCCGCTGGGTGGTCTGCCGGGGCGGCTGCTGGGGGCTCTGGGCGGTCTGGGGCGGCCGGGCCGCCTCCTGACCGTCCTCCCCCGCTCCGTCCTCCTCCTGCCCGGCAGCGGAGCCGGTCTCGCCGCCGGGGGTCATCTCCACCGGGTACCAGCCGTAGCCGTCCAGGTAGATCTCCGCCCAGGCGTGGGCGTTGCTGTCCAGGACTGCGGCCCTGCCGGAGCTGTCCAGGTGGGCCAGATAGCCGCTGGCGTACCGGGCGGGGATATTCTGCATCCGCAGCAGCAGAACGCCGGTGGTGGCGAAGTGGACGCAGTAGCCCCGGCGCGCGTCCAAAAAGTGCTCCACAAAGTCCTCCCCCGGCGACATGGCCGGGGCGTCCAGGTCATACTCCGCCAGTCCGGACAGATAGTGGGCCGTGGTGAGAGCGGCGGCCACCGCCTCCCGGTAATCCTCCGGCAGGCGCGGGTCCGCCTCCACCGGCATCCGCTCCATGGCCTCCAGCATGGGCCAGAGGAGGGTCTGGATCCCGGCGGGCACGGACAGGTAGTTTGCGTACACATAGGACCGGTAGTCCGCCGCCAGCTCCGAGAGCGGGCCCTCCAGGGGCGCAAAGCCGTCCTCCGGCCCGCCGGGGCGGTAGGAGAGCGTATACTGCTTGCCCACGGAGGCGGGGGGCTCCTGGTCCAGGCGGTAGGGGGTGAAGAGGGTCCCGCCGCCGGTGCGGAGGGAGATGGTCATGGCGGCGGAGGGTACGCCAGGGGCGGTGCTGGCCGGCAGCAGGTCCGGGGAGGCCCCGGCGTAGGGCTCCGCGTCCTCCCAGCTCTCCCCGGTGTAGAACGCCGAGGAGCCGCCGAAGAGGAAGGCGGTCCCCGCCGGGGCCGGATGGTCCGTTTCCACGGTCATGATCTGGCGCTGGGAGTAGGCCCGGGGGCCGGCGTAGCGCAGGTCCACCCGGCCGTTCTCCACGGCCGCGCCGGCCCCGCCGCCGAAGCTGACCACAGGCCGGAGGGCGGGGCGCTCCGTCTGGCCGATATCCAGGATCAGGTCCCCGGCCTGGAGGTCCCAGTCCAGCACGCCGCTGAACCCGCCGGCGGCGGCGCTTACCAGCTTGTCCCGGGCGTTGGTGGCCCAGTCGGGGCGCAGATATCCCTCCCGGGGCAGGGCGGCGGTGAGGAGGGCCAGGAAGACCCCCATGCCGGCCAGACTGGCCAGCTGGGCCCGCCACAGACCGGCGGGGTCCCTTTTGTCAAAGAGGGCGGTGAGCAGCAGGGTCCCCCACCCGGCGGCGCTGAGGAGCAGGGCCGTCCACTCCGGCAGAACGCCCTCCATAATGGGGGGCAGCACCGGCAGGGTCACCACCAGGGCGCACAGATACCAGCACCTGGCCCGGACCACCAGCCACCCCAGCAGCAGGGCCAGCACCCCGGCGGTCAGAATCAGAAGGGGCAGCCCGGCGCGCCGCGTCCCGGCGGAGCGGAGCATGTCCGCCGCCGGCTCCAGCAGCTTCTCCCACAGGGGATCCCGGGCCAGGGTCAGTACGGCCAGGAGCCCCAGGACGGCCCAGCCCCCGTGCCGCCAGGCGTAGAGCCCCACGGCCAGGACGGAGGCCAGGGCGCACACCGCCAGCAGCTCCCCCCGGCTGTACCCATAGGCGTGGGCGGACAGGAAGGCCTCCAGGCCCCCGAACAGCAGGGCCAGCGTCACCAGGGCGTTCCCCAGGTGCAGCAGCAGCCCGTCCAGACGCTTACGTCTCATGGTCCGCCTCCTCCCCGGTGATGTGGATGCGGTGGAGGATCTGGTCCTGGTCCACGGTCAGGGGGCGGTCCAGCACGGAGATCCCCTGGAGGGGCGCGGGGTCCGAGAGGAGCGCGGTGAGGCAGGCGGTCCAGTCCTGGCCGCCGGCCACGTCGCAGCACCGCGCCGCGCCGGTCCCCGGGTGGGCCCAGCGGACCTGGAAGGGCCGGTCCTCCTCCAGCAGGGCCTGAGCATAGCCCGCCAGCCGGTCCAGGGCCCGGTCCAGGGTCTCCCGGGGGCCGAAGTGGTCCAGGGTGAGCACCGGCAGGGGCCGCCGGTCCTCCAGCAGCTCCCGGGTCACCAGCTCATCCCGCTTGGCGGTCATCTTCCAGTGGACGGTGCGCAGGCTGTCCCCCTCCCGGAAGGGGCGCAGCTCGTAGTCCTCCCCGGAGACGGACTTCCCTCGGGGCACGGGGCGGGGCGTCCCCAGCCCCTCGGGCAGACGGAGGGGCCCCGGGCTCTCTGGCCGGGGGACCACCAGCACCTGGGCCGGCGGCGGGGCCTTCAGCGGCAGGGCGAAGAGGCCCAGACAGTCGCACACCCGCAGCCTGTCCACCCGGCACTCCAGGAGCGCACAGTGGCCGGTCTCCCCGGCCCAGGACCGCTCGTCCCGGAGGGCGCGGCCCATGGTGAGGCGGCGGACCTGCTCCCTGCCGCCCATCCGGTCCCGGAAGCGGAGGCGGCAGGCGGCCCGGGCCAGGGGGAGACGGGAGGGGCAGTTCAGGCGCAAATGCCACCTGGCCGGCTCCCCCCGCCCCACCCGGGGGGCGGAGGAGACCAGCTCCGCCCGGCAGCGCACCATGGCGGGCAGGCTCAGCGCCAGTCCCAGCAGGGGCATGCAGGCGGCGGCGAAGAAGAGAAAGTGGAAGAGATAGCCCACGTCGAAGAGCTGGCCCATGAGAGCAGCCAGCAGGACGGCGGCATAGAGCAGTCGGCGGCTCCACATGGCTATCGGATTTTGGGGGGATCTATCCCCCGGAGCACCTGGGCGGCAATGTCCCCGGCGGTCCCCTCCGCCCCGGGGGCCAGGAGCAGGCGGTGGGCGCAGGCCTCCCGCCAGATGCACTGCACGTCCTCGGGCACCACGTAGTCCCGGCTCCGGAGGAAGGCCACGGCCCGGCTCACGGCGGCGATGGACAGGGTGGCCCGGGGGCTGGCCCCCTGGATGAGCTGGGGGTGGCGGCGGGTGGCGCTCACCAGAGAGATGATGTAGCTGAGAATCTCGTCGCTGATATGTACTGCGTCTACGGCCTGACGCATCCGCTCCAGGCCCTCCCGGTTCACCACCCGGTCCACGCCGCCCATAGTCTGTCCGTACTGGCGGCGGCGCAGGAGCTCCAGCTCCTCGGCCGGGGTGGGGTAGCCGATGCGCAGGCGCAGCAGGAACCGGTCCAGCTGGCTGTCCGGCAGGCGCTGGGTGCCGGAGGCCCCCACCGGGTTCTGGGTGGCGATGACCACAAAGGGCTGGGGCACCGGGCGGCTGACCCCGTCCACCGTGACCTGCCCCTCCTCCATGGCCTCCAGGAGGGCGGACTGGGTGCGGCTGGTGGCCCGGTTGAGCTCGTCGGCCAGGAAGAGATTGCACATGACGGCCCCGGGCTGGTAGATCATGGCGCCGGCAGCCTTGTCGTAGAGGGAGAAGCCGGTAACGTCCGAGGGCATTACGTCGGGTGTGAACTGCATCCGGGCAAAGCGGAGGTCCAGGGCCCTGCCGAAGGCCAGGGCCAGGGTGGTCTTGCCCACGCCGGGGATGTCCTCCAGCAGGATGTGGCCCCGGGCCAGAATGGCCGCCAGGACCTTCACCAGCACGTTATCCTTGCCCACGATGGCCTTTTTGACCTCGCTGACCACCTGGGCGGCTGTATTTCGTTCGTTCATGGCGTATCCTTTCTTTAAAAAACAGCTGCGCCGCTTTTTGTGTGAGGCTGGCGCTGCGCCCCGCTCCGGGCAGAGCGCTTTTCTGTGTGCCGGCCAGGGGCGGGCTCACGGACTGTCTGTGACGGCCGGAGGCCCGCGGAGGATCTGCTGTAGATCCCCGTTCCTTTCTGCAAAAAGCGTCTCTTCATTATAAAGGGAAAGCCGGATTACGTCAACCGGTTTGTGCATAATCGAAAAGCGGCGGGGCAGACTATGGAGGAAACATGGCGTCAGGCGTGCGCCTGGCGTCCAAGCTGTTTCCATGGAAACCAGTGAATACGGCAACAAAGGAGGTACCATCCATGTCCCAAGCCAACCGACGCTCCCTGCTGGTGTTCACGGCGCTGACCGCGCTTCTGCTCACCGCCGCCGTGATCCTCTCCCTGACCGGGGAGAAGCGGGTCAGCCCCGCCGGGGCCGCCGCCGCCATCCCCGTGTCCGGGGACTGGGGCCTGTCCTTCCAGAGCGAGGGCCAGCCCCCCGTGGGCAATGCCGCCCAGGAGGAGCTGGCCCAATACGGGGCGTATTATTTGGGGAATTGTGCCGAAAAAGTAATCTATCTGACCTTTGACTGCGGTTACGAGAACGGATACACGGAGCCTATTCTGGACGCGCTGAAGAAGCACAACGCCCCCGCCGCCTTCTTCGTGGTGGGGAACATGGTGGAGACCGCGCCGGATATTATCCGCCGCATGGCCCGGGAGGGCCATATTGTGGGGAACCACACCTACCACCACCCGGACATGTCCAGCATCTCGGACCAGACCGCCTTCCAGCGGGAGCTGGACAGTCTGGCGGAGCTGTACCAGCAGACCACGGGCCAGCCCCTCTCCCGCTTCTACCGCCCGCCCCAGGGGAAGTACAGCCAGGAGAACCTGCGTCAGGCCCAGGCCCTGGGGTACAACACCGTGTTCTGGAGTCTTGCCTATGTGGACTGGTACACGGACAACCAGCCCACGGCGGAGCAGGCCTACAGCAAGCTGCTGCCCCGGATCCACGACGGAGCCATTGTGCTCCTCCACTCCACCTCCCGCACCAACGCGGAGATCCTGGACGAGCTGCTGACCCGCTGGGAGGCCATGGGCTACCGGTTCGCCTCCCTGGAGGAGCTGCCGGGCCTCTAGGCGCTGTCAGAGGGTGTAGTTTTTTGTCAAGATAATACGAAAAGTAGTGCGAACCGCCCTTCTTGTGTGGGGAAGGGCGGTTCGTGTTGTGCCCAGAATCCATCCATGCCGGCACAGGCAGGGCGGCAAATTATCCGTCGAAAAAACAAACCAGATTTGCTGCATAATACATTGGCCGCTAAGGGCCGGGGGAACATTCGGCCAGCTCATTCCGGCTTGTGTCCCTATGCTACCGGTTTATACTGCCGAAGTGCTGACTGTGAACCCTGATGCAGTCTTTGGCCGCGCTGAGGACTGCCAGCAGAAACCGCTTTTCAGCCTCAGTGCAGTCAGACAGCAGCTCTGCCCATTCCGTCTGCCAGAAGCCGCGGCCGCTTGGCTGGCATTCATAGAGCAATTTATCCGCCGTACAATCCAGCGCATCCGCAATATTGACAACCGCTTGCAGACTGGCCTGCTTGATCCCGTTTTCGATGTGGCTGATGTAGGGAACAGAGAGACTGGCGCGTTCCGCCAGCTCCGCCTGGGTCATTTTTCGCGTCTTGCGTATAATGCGTATTCTTTGTCCGATCTGTCGATAATTCAGTACCATTTTCTCACCTCGCTCTCGTCTGAACCAGGCGAAAATTTTATCAGACGATGAGCAATCGTGAAAATATACGGCTAAAACTGAAATTTTTTTCCGTTTCAATAACCACAGGGATACCGGTATCCCTGTGGTTATTTCCATTTGATGAAGAAGTATCCTATACTGAGAAAAATGCCTGGAGGTGACCGGAAAGTGGATGAATACCAGCACGGACAAGAATATATTCAGAGGCAAAAGGCAAAAATCCGCCGGCGATATCAGGGGTGCGCCCCAGAAAAAATACGCGTTATTCCTGTAACCGTATCGCAGCCGGATTTTGATCATGACAGCACACCCAGGCGCGTGGCGGTCTATGCACGCGTCTCCACAGGCGATCCCCGGCAGACCAGCTCTTATGAGCTGCAAAAGAATTACTACGAAAGTCAGGTGCGGAAGCATCCCAACTGGACGCTTGTCTCGATCTACGCCGACGAGGGGCTGAGCGGGACAAGCACACAGAAACGGAAAGAATTCAACCGGATGATTGAGGACTGCAAAGCCGGGAAAATTGACCTGATCCTGACAAAGAGCATTTCTCGCTTTGCACGCAACTATGTGGACTGCGGGCAGATCGTCAGAGAGCTCATGGACTTGAATCCGCCGGTAGGCGTGCGCTTTGAGAGCGAAAATCTCTTTACACTGAAGATGGAGGGCGAGATGCAGCTGATGATGTTTTCCGGCATCGCACAGGAGGAATCACGCATCAAAAGCAACGCCATGAACGCCTCCATTGAAATGCGCTTTGGAAGCGGAATCTTCCTCACGCCGCCGCTTCTTGGGTACGATCGGAACGAGGAGGGAAATCTGGTTGTCAACGAAAGAGAAGCAAAAATTGTCCGGCTGATTTTCTTTTTATATCTCTATGGCTATACCTGCCGGCAAATCGCAGATACGCTCACACGATTAGGCTGCCGGACAAAGAAGGGCTCTGCTGGGTGGTCCGCTGGCAGCGTCCTCCAGGTTTTGCGGAACGAGCGCCACTGTGGAGCGGTCAGGGCGAGAAAAACCTTCACCCCCAATTATCTGAATCACAGGTCCAGGAAAAACCGCGGGGACCGCCTCAGCTATTTCGCGGAAGACCACCACGAGCCGATCATCGCCCCTGAGGACTACTTTGCGGTACAGAAGCTGCTCAGCAACGCAAAATACGGCGGACGGGGTATCCTGCCGGAGCTCCATACCATAGAGGAGGGAATGCTGCGTGGATTTGTCGCGGTAAATCCCCGCTGGGCCGGATTTGGGGCGGCGGACTACCGGGAGGCCTCGCTGCGCATCTCCAGCCCTCCCACAGATAAGGAGCCCGTCAGAATAGAGGCGCAGCCCGGTGATTTTGATCTGCGAGGATTTGAAGTGGTCCGGGCCCAGCTCTTTCAGACCAGCGGTGTGCCAAGCGTTATGCTCTCCGCAAAAGGCATTCAGTTCAACCGCGTGTGTATCCAAAGGCTCAGCGAGGGGCGGTTTGTGGAGCTGCTTGTCCACCCCGGTAAAAAGATGCTGGCCGTTCGGCCCGGGGAAGAAAAAGGGCGTCACAGCCTGCGCTGGGCACGCTTGGACAGGAGCGGCAAATGGATACCCAGAACAGTCAGCGGCGCGGCCTTTATTCCCGCGATCTACCAGCTGTTCGGCTGGAAACCGGAGTTCCGATACTGTATCAAAGGGAACTGCTGCCGTGACGGGGAGGGCTCCGTTCTTCTGTTCCGGTGGGAGGATGCTGAAATATTTATTCCCGACAGGATATTCGGAGAGGCAGGCCATGGTCTGTTCCGCAGCGCCGCTAGGCGGGCTGTGGCCGCGCTTCCTCCCTCATGGGAGGATTCGGCCGGAGACAGCTGGTACGTGCGCTGCCGGTCACAGGAGCCTGCCGCCATGCTCACAGCTCCCGCGAGGCCGCCTGCCGGACACAGTGACCGGGATTTTCGTGATTCCAGTACAGTTGCGGACGGTATTCGGGATCTTATTCCGCAGGTTCGACAGGAGGAATCGGCAGATGGAGGATGAGAGATGCCTGATGTCAGAGGGACGTCCAAGGGGCGTCTCGCCTGAAGCAGGTTCTGAAGTTGTCCGCAGTCAGTTTTTTTCACAAAGTACGGAACCGATTCTTTCTTTTGGCAGACTGAAGCTGTGGGTCAATGGGATATGCCTGAAAAAGCTTCCGGAAGCAGATTATGTACAGATCCTGGTGAACAGCCGCGCAAAGACGCTGGCGCTGCGCCCCAGCCGGGAGGACGTCCGGGACGCTCTCCCGTGGTGCTCCTCGTGCGGCGGAAGGCGAAAGCCCAGGCAGCTGTCGTGTCCCCTGTTCTTTGCAAAAATTTATGCCCTGATGCGGTGGGAGAGCGATTGCCGGTATCGGCTGACTGGACGGCATTTGTGTGAAAATCAGGAGCATCTGCTGGCATTTGACCTGCAATCAGCGGAGGCATTTCTCTACAGCGGAGATGTGACGCGGCGGTATATGCCGCGCTTCCCCGCAGATTGGCGCGATCAGTTTGGTACGCCCGCCGCAGAGCACCGCATGGAGCCGTTGGTCCATGTTTTCCAGGAATATGTCGTTTTTGAGCTGGAGGCTCCTGTGCTCAGGCCGGACGGATCAGACATCCAGGCAGGGAAAGGAGAGAGTGGAATTTGGCAGAGTCCGACGTCAGAAAACTGTACACCCTGAAAATCCGAGAGGACTACCGGCGGCTGGTACAGCCGTCCGGAGAAGATGAAATCAGGCGCGTGGAGGAGCAGATCCGCCGCTTGGGCTGCGGGAAACCCGTCTATGTCTGGAGCAGGTGTTTGCTGGTGGATTATGACAGATATGCCATCTTCCATCAGCTGCAAATCCCCTTTCGCGTCGTTAATTGTTCCGCCAGAAATGGTGAGGAGGTGATCGACTGGATTTGCCGCAATCAACTCCAGCGGACAGATCTCACCGACGCTATGAGACGCTATCTTATTGGGCGGCAATACCTTTCCTTGACGCTTCTTGGCGCCCACTACGCAGCCTCCACGCCATTGTCCACGAGAAACTGTAGGATGCCCAATGCAGCCAAGTATGAATCCACCCCCATTCGAATACGGGAGCGGCTTGGAAGGTTGTACCATATCCGGCAGGAGACCATAAAGCGCTATGCCGCCTATACGCAGGCGATAGATATTGTGCGATCCATTGAGCCGGATCTGGCCGAGGGGCTGCTTTCCGGCCGGCTGTGGCTGACGGTTGACCGTATCATGGAGCTGCCCCATAAGACCCCGGAGGAGCTCCAAAAATTGAACGCCCTTCTTTGCAGCGGAATGGAGATGGCGGACGGCGGCAACCGCCTGGACGAGCTGCTGCCTGCCAGGCGGAGGGCCCCTGTCCCGCCCGCTCCTCCGGCGGTTTCTGTCAAGGATATGCCCAGTTATGACCCGGATGCGGAGGTGGCCAGTCTGACGCTGACGGTCCCCGCCTGGGTCAGCTCCATGCGGCGGGTCAACCAATCCGTTGATTTCAGCGCAGTATCCGCCGGTGCAAGACAGGCCGCTCAGAAAGAGCTTATTCTGCTGAAAAACGAGGTGGAGGCGGTTCTCCATACCATAAAAGAAGAGGGGGATGACCATGGCTGACTACAGCGCTTTTGTTCCTGACGTACATTTTGAGAAGATCCCCATAAAAAATCTGGTATCCAACCAGACCTATCAGCGCAACCTCTCCATTGCCCATATCCAGAAAACCGCCGAACATTTTGACGTACATCAGATCAATCCGGTCAAGGTCAGCCGGCGGGACGGGATCAATTACGTGTTCAATGGACAGCATACCATTGAGATTGTGGCCGCTGTTTCCGGTTCCCGGGATACACCGGTCTGGTGCATGGTGTATGACGGCATGGGTTATACCGAGGAGGCGGACACCTTCGCCAAACAGCAGAAATTCGTGAAGCCGCTGATGCCCTATGAGATATTTATGGCGAATATTGAGGCAGGTAACGACGATCAGATTCTGATTAAGAGCCTGGTGGAGTCCTACCAGCTGCGGATCTCCTCCAGCAAAGGGCCAAGCTGTGTGTGCGCCATTTCCACAATAGAATCCATCTTTCGCCGGTATGGCCTCAACACGCTTGACCGCACGCTCCGGCTCTGCGTCGCCTCCTGGGAAGGGGAACCGGATTCGCTGACCGCTAATATTATCAAAGGAATCGCGCTGCTGATTGCTGCCTTTGGCGACAACCTGCACGACGATCTGTTTCGGGAGAAAGTCGGGAAATTCTCATCGCGGGAAATCAGCCGCAGCGCCCGGGAACGCAAGATGGGCTCTATGGGGTATGCGGAGGTCATGCTGGCCCTCTATAACAAAAAGACCCGCTACCCCCTGCGGTGGTCACAGCTGCATGAGCTGCAATCGCAGCGCACCTGCGCTGCCGGGAACGCCGGAGGGGATAATGCGGATGAGGAGGGGAGCGAATTATTGGGCTTATCTGTTAAGTATTCATAGCTATCGCCCTAAATCCCCTAATTGCAACGGCTTCCGACTGTCCACTCCATCATCTATTCACGATTAACACCGTCAAAAATTGAGCTTTTCAGGGAAAACAAACCCGCCCACACAAACACTATCGCCCGCTCTATACCAAGGACCCATTCGTTGAAGTGCCGGATAAGGTTGCCGCCGTTATGGAGGAATGTCGGCGCTATGAGAACCGGCAGGAAGGCAGGAAAAGCTCCCATCACGTTTATTCCCTGGGGCGTGGGACGGAGTACGGTTTGGAACAGGTCTATAGACAGCCGCTACCGCAGCCGAAAGTTACCTCCTCTCAGATCTTAGCTTTTGGGCCGGGAAACGGGGGCGGGGCATAGAAACATACCGGGCCCCTGTGAACCGCACCCGGAAAGCCTTGAAACAAGCGGGTTTTCAAGCGGCAAGAGCTAACCGTCCAGCCGCCTTTTCCGCATATAGTCGCGCTGGCGTTTCCGCCGCGCATTTTCGGCGCAGGCCGCCGAACAGAACGCCTTTTTCCCCTCCGGCGCAAAGAGCCGCCCGCAGACGGCGCAGGGCCGCAGGTCGGGGGCCGGGCCGTCAGTCAGCGCGGCCTCCAGCGCAGGGTTTAAGGGGAGCACCGCCTCCCGGAAGTAGCGGCAGTAAGCCCCCGTCCAGCACTTCCCCAGCATATAGCACTCACAGTCGAGGGGCAGACAGCCGTATTCCCGGTCATAGTTGGCGCACCATTTCACTACAAGAGAGCGGATAGCCGCCCTTGTCCTTGACGGATGCTACAAGCCCTTTCATTTCCGCATCGTCCCGCACACCGAAAGGATGGTCTTTGAACGGGAACAGCTCCGAAAGTTTGAGATATACGATCTCTTCCTTTTCAGCGCGGGTAGCATCACGGGGCTCGGGCGGCTGTTCCGGCGCAGGCGGGGGAGCGGCGGCCTCTTCCTTTACCGTGGCGGCCTTGGCCCCCTTGCCTTGGGACATTTTGTCTCGAGGTGGGGACGGGGGCTTGTCGGGGGCCGCCTTGTCAGCCTTGGGTGGGCGGCCCTTGCGGGCCCCCGTCCCTCCCGGTTCACCGGGCCCCGCTTTTTCTTCCTTGGGCTTGCGTCCCCGCTTGGCTTTGGGCTTTTCCGGCTCGGGCGCTTTTCCCCGGTGGTCTTGCCCTTTTTGGCGGGCCCCTTATCCTCGGCGGCCTTAT
>ERZ779637.846-NODE-846-length-16305-cov-8.111569_pt1 | contig 16305 bp, 12 predicted proteins | sample MGYA00514196_ERZ779637 | MGnify/ENA primary metagenome ERZ779637 (study PRJEB29562, sample SAMEA4376700) | mouse gut metagenome | isolation source: Cecum | study: EMG produced TPA metagenomics assembly of the A DSS colitis mouse model was used to assess the...
GAGATTATGCAAGAACGCTTGTATTTGAAAATGGCGTTTTATGTGATGAAACTGACAGAATAAAAAATGGCGAATGGCGGAGAGGATTACAGATGGAAGAATATCTGCATAAAACTCTAATTGATGCAGCAACGCCGGATATGACATTTGAAGAATTATATTACTTTATGAATGATTTTATAGTGAAAAAAGGATTTCTTAATTTGGATTTTCTTGGAAATCTTGGACATTCCATTGTAAAAAATAGAAATGACAGGATATATACAGAAAAGGGAAACCATAAAAAATTATCAGATGTTGAACTGTTTACCTTTGAACCGCACATTAGTATTCCTGATTCCAAATATGGATATAAGAGAGAAGATATCTATTATTTTGATAACGGCAAGTTAATAAAATTATAGACCGCATAGATGAAAGGAAATTATACCTCTTTAACCGATATGGTAAGAAAAGGACGCACGGCTCCGGCAGCCTTTTTCCGGTAAAGACTCACACCTTCCTTTATCGTTTCCTCCACTCCGATGTCTTTTAACGCCATCTTATCCGTTTTCAGCGGATTGGCTTCCAAAATCACGAAATCCGCCAGTTTCCCTTCTTCCACTGTCCCTTTCCGGTCTTCCTCATGATAGGCATAAGCAGCATGGACGGTCACACCTTTTAAGGCATCAAAAACGGAGATGCACTGTTCCTCCCCGATTTTAACGCCCTTTCTGGTCACACGGTTCACCGCACACCAAACGGTCTGCATCATATCCGGCTTTAACACCGGACTGTCCTGATGGAAATTATAGTACAGCCCCCTTTCCAGTGCGGACTTTACGGGACTGATTCTTCCTCCCCGTCCGGGTCCCAGGTTTTTCAGGTGTACATCCCCCCAATAATACGTATGGGCGACAAACAGGGAAGGAATCATTCCAAGCTCCGTCATCCGGTCCAACTGATCGTCCCGGACTGTCTGGCAGTGTATCATGACCGGACGCAGATTCTTTCCCGGCTTTCCCAATGCCTCCAGCGCTTTTCCGTAGCAGCGCAGATATTGGTCGGATGCCGCATCGCCGTTACAATGTGCCAATAGCTGGTAATTTCCGGCAATGGCATCCCTTGCCGCCTGCTCCACTTCTCCGTCCGTGTGGGCGGGGTAACCGCATTCCTCCCCGCCTTCATAGGGACGGGTGAGCCATGCCGTCTTTCCCTGGGGCGAACCGTCCAAAACGATTTTCCCTCCCCCGATTTGAAACCGGTGCCAGTAATGCCCTGCCGCTTCGGGATATTCCCGCAGCAACGCCTGTATTTCCCTTCCGTCAGCCAGCACATAAGCCACCACATCCACATGAAGCAGGTTTTGCCGTGCCAACCGGAGGTATTCCTTCACCGTCTCTCCCGATGCCCCGCCGTCCTGCACGGTGGTGACACCGTATTTTAAATAAATGTTTTGGACCTCCTCCATCTGCCTTACCGGGTCCATGTCCAGCCTGGAAAATGCTTTCCCCAGCACGGGCATCACCGCCGGCAGTTCTTCCAAATAACCGTCGGGTTCCCCGCTGCCGTCCCTCCCAATGCGTCCGCCTTTCGGGTCCTTTGTTTTTCGGGAAATGCCTGCCTCCCTTAACAGCGGCGTATTTGCCACCGCCATATGCCCGGAAGTGTGAAACAGACAAATGGGTATGGTATCGGACACCCGGTCCAGTACTTTTGCCGTAGGATGCGCTTCTTCCTTCAGAAAATTGTGGTCATACCCGCACGCCACCACCGCCCCGTTTTCACCGATTCTATTCTTTTTTATATACTGTTCCAATGCCGAAACGATATCCCCAAAGTCCCCGCATCCCGAAAGGTCCGCAAAAGAAGAAAACTGGGAAAACATCGCCATATGGCTGTGCGCATCGATAAAAGACGGCATCAGCGTTTTCCCCTGCAGGTCAATCCGCTTTGCCCCCGCATCCGCCAAACGTTCCGCTTCTTCCCGCGTCCCTACATATGCAATCTTCCCGTCCTTCACCCACACCGCTTCCGGCGCATCGTCTTCCTTTACCATGGTCAGGATATCCCCACCGTAAAATATTTTCTGCATCCCGTTTCCTCCTTATTCCGATACGCCCGTACACCGTCATGCCATCCCTGCATCCAAAACAGGAAGGGAGCCCGCAACCGTCACGTATGCCCTCCCCATATTACTTTAATGTCCCGCTGTGGTTTAACACAAGCGTACTGTACAAAAACAACACATCACAATTTTCAAAATCCACAAACTGTCCCAACTGCTCCGGGTGGATGTAACGGATATCCACCAGCGTAATCTGTGCATAACCGCCGGCAAGCAGCGGGGCGATACTCGATCCGAACGAATCCCGGAACAGGACCAGTTTTTTATCCGTCCGGGCATGGGGATTTTTCACTGTAAGAAGGGAAAGGGAACCCGACAGAAACATCTCATAAGGGTCCCGCCCCGCTGCTTTTTCCATGTCATAGACCGCTATCTCCTTTCCGTTCTGCCAGTCATAGACTTCACAGGCAAGGATGTCTTCCCCCACCACATACTGCAAACGGTCCGGTGCAAGGGGCAACGCCGCCTGCCCATGGTAAACACCGTAAAAATCCTGCTCCAGCGTGCGGATTTCATAATCCTGCACAAGTTCCGTCCCCATTGCCCGTGCCAGCCGGTCCGCCACATCCGAGATCCGCTCCTGCCGCCAATGGGTATCCGTCCGGTAATAATCATCCCGCTCCAGCAAATCAGAAACCGGAATATACTCCGCAAAATCCGCAAGGTCCGCCATCTGCTTCTCAAAATCCGCATAATCCATCGAAAGATGCCCGCTTCCCTCCGCCAAGAAACAATTCTTATCCGGTATCACACACAAATAAACTTTATTTTCATCCGTCAAATATTTCCCGCAGACCAGGCGGAACCGCTCCGCCGCCCGGACCAGGGAATCCCTGTCCATGGGATATTCCATGGCGGCAAGAAACCCGTCCGCCTCATAAATCCCGTTATTGTCCTGCCTGAAAAATACGTTCCGTGCCGCCGCCGCTTTGATTCCACGGAAAGCATCCCGGAAAGGAAAAGTATCTGCCGCATAATCCTCAAAACCGGACATAAACCGCCCGCTCCACACACTCTCCGCCGACAGAACGGGCATGGGCGTAAGCATACGCCGTTCGCTTTCCGAATACCGGTCTTTCGGCAGAAACAGGCAGAACAGGAAACCTCCGGCAAGCAGGAATATAAATACCCCGCACAAAATCCCGTCCTTCTTTCCGGTTCCCTCGCCTTCCTCCGCGCCCCTGTGTTTTTTCCCACCGGCTCCCGTATCCGGTCCGGTATTTTTTTCCCTGTTATCATCCGGATATTCCATCATATGCCAGCCTCCTTAAGCAATGAAATCCTTCCGCCATCCGGTCTGTGTGCACCGTTGGCATACCATTCCTTAAAACCTGAAATAAAGAAACGGGTTAAAGGAACCGTCCACCAAATAAGCCGTCATGACAAGCAGGAATGCCGCAAGTACCCAAGGCTCCGCCAAAGCCAGAATTTTTTCCCCCGCCGGATATGCCGCTATTTTCTTTCCCAAATCACGTACCGCCGGCGTCGCCCCGATTCCTCCGGCAAGCAGGACGGTCCCGAAACTGCGCAGACAGTACACTGCCTGCGCCGAAACGAGGGGAATCCCCCCGCCCCCCACAAGTCCCGCCAAATCAGCATATGCCTGCCCCAAATCCTGTGCATGGAACACCACAAAACCCGCCATGACAAAAAACAGGGTATATGCGCGGGACAAAATCCGGCTCTTTTCCAGCCGTTTCAACAGCCACAGCTTTTCCGCCGTCAGGAGCACCGCGTAAAAAAGCCCCCATAAAACAAAATTCCATGCCGCACCATGCCAAAATCCGGTCAGCATCCATACCGCCAGGATATTCACAAGCTGTCTTCCCCGCCCCCTGCGGTTTCCCCCCAGCGGAATATAAACGTAGTCCCTGAACCATGTCCCCAAAGAAATATGCCACCTCCGCCAAAATTCCGTAATGCTTGCGGAAATATACGGATAGTTAAAATTTTCCAAAAAGCGGAAACCGAATACCCTGCCCAGCCCAATCGCCATATCGCTGTATCCCGAAAAGTCAAAATAAATCTGAAGGGTAAAGGCAGCGGCATACATCCAATGAAACAGGACCGACTTCTCCCCCGATGCCCGGAACACACTGCACAGTTCCCCAAGCTGGTTGGCAAGCAGGATTTTCTTCGCCAGACCAATGACAAAACGGCGTATCCCATATGCCGCCCCCCGGAAAGAGTGCGTCCGCTCCGCCAACTGCCCCGCCAAATCGGAATACCTGACAATGGGTCCTGCCACTAACTGGGGAAACATGACCACATAAGCCGCCAAACGGACCGGATTCCTTTGCGCTTTTTCTCCGCGGTATACATCCACGGTATAACTGATAATCTGAAAAGTATAGAAACTGATGCCCACCGGCAGGGCAAGGCGCAGAAGCGGAAGTGAAAGCCCCGTCACCCGGTTAACATTTCCCAGGAAAAAATCCGCATATTTAAAATACAGCAAAAAAGACAGGCTGACCATGACCGAAACCATGCAGCATATCCTTCCTGCCTTTTCCCCCCTATATGTTTCCAAAAGCAGCCCGAATCCGTATCCCTGCACAACCAAAAATCCCATAAGCAGCACATACTTCGGCTCCCCCCACCCGTAAAATACAAGACTGGCCAAAAGAAGAACCGCATTTTTAAACCTTTGCGGAACCGCAAAATAAAGCGCAAGCGTCACGGGCAGAAAATAATATAAAAACGAAATGCTGGAAAACAGCATAGCTTCCTTCCCCCATCCATCCGCTTACCGGCCGCACAGACTCAGATAACCGGCGCTTCCACCATCACCTGTGCCCCGGTCAGCGTCTCCAGTGCATGGTTTTTAAAAATCTCTATCATCTCTGCAACGCCAAAAGCGGTAATCACATACCTGCCGTCCACATTGATTATGAGAATCGTGTCGGGCTGTCCGCATACCCATTGCCTTGCTAAAAGATTGGATTTCACCGCATCCGCAAACGCATCCATGTCCGTGCCGTCCTTCAGGCGGTAAACGGCGCCGGTAAAGGTATTCGCATTCATCATATGCACCATGGATGCCGCATCCTCAAGACTGGAAAACTGTTCCTGCGGCAGTCCCAGCGTAAAGTCCAGCTCATCCGTCTTGCTGATATCAAATTTTCCCGGCGCATCCATCACCGCATTTGCCTGGTCCCCTCCGTACATGGCAAACAGCTCGTCTTCCCCGTACACCTTGACCACCGTGTTTAACACTTCCAGGGAATCCGCATACTCAGACTCCCCGCTTCCCTGCCCTGTCCCGTTGCCGCCCTGTGTTTTGCCGCAGCCGGCCGAAACAAGGAGCAGGGTTGCCGTCATAAATAATATGGCTCTTTTTTTCATGGTTTTCGTAGTTTTCATAATCCACCTCATTTCTGCGCCGCTTTTACCGCATCCCGTGGTCGCAAAAAACGGCGCGGACACAACCCGATATTTTTATTAAGTTATGAAAGCCTCTGCTACCATCATATATGCGCCGAAGGCTTTGTTCATTTATTATACACAAAACCGGCGGAATTATCAAATTATTCTGTTATCCGCGCATGTTTGGAAGCAACCGTTCAACCTGAAATGTTGCGTAAGGCATATTTTTTTATAAAACCCGAAATATTTTGCGGTCAGAATGGTTACAGTTTCTGACCCGAATGATTTACCATGGTAGGTAAGGGGAAGGATATCCAAAATTACATACAAAGGAGGAACATTTGTCATGGCAAGACACGGGGAAAACATAAGAAGAAGGAAAGACGGACGGTGGGAAGGACGCTATCCGGTGTACAGCGAAGAAAAGGGGAAAAGAATTTACAGGTCTGTTTACGGTAAGACGTACGAAGAAGCAAAGGATAAGCTGGAGGAACAGAAAAAAAACATGAAAAAACAGGGGGAAAAACGGAGGGGGCCTTTCACTCCGGAAGATATTTTACTGGAAGATGCGGCACGGGAATGGCTGGCGGAAATCAAATGCAAACGGAAACCATCCACCTATATTAAGTATGAACTGATTTGGAGGAACCATATCCGGAATGGGTTTTATGGTACATTATTGTCGGAAATTACAGAAATATCCGTAAGGGAAAAGACCTCGCGGGAACTGTCGGACAGCACCTTAAAAAGTATTTATTGTGTGTTAAACCAAATTTTAAAATTTGCGGTCAAACGGTATACCGTAACCATTCCGGCCTTAAAGAAACCGCAGGCGGATTCATGGAACAAACCGGTTAAGGTACTTGCCAAAAACGAGCAGAAAAAGTTGATTTCTGCCCTTTACCGGGAAACGGATATTTACAAGATGGCAATCATGCTTTGTCTGTTTACGGGATTACGGCTTGGAGAACTGTGTGCGTTAAAATGGCTGGATATCGATTTCGTGAACAAAATCCTGATGGTCAATCGCACGGTTCAGCGACTTTATATGGACGGTTATTCAACAAAGACCGTATTAATGGAAACCGAGCCGAAAAGTGAGTATTCCAAAAGGGAGATTCCCCTTTCCGCTACGGTAGTGGATTTCATTTCCAGGTTCCGGGACGGCAGGGAATATGTATTGGGCGGGAATAAGCCTTTGGAACCCCGGACCATGCAAAACCGCTTTAAAAAGATTTTGGAGGAAGCAGGGCTGTCGGACAAGAATTTCCATATTCTGCGGCACACGTTTTCCACCAACTGCATTGAAGGGGGAACGGATGTAAAGAGTTTAAGCGAAATGCTTGGGCATTCCGATGTGCAGATTACCCTGGACCGTTATGTACACCCTTCCATGGATACCAAACGCCGATATATGGACAGCCTTTCGGGATTTTACGGTCAGATTTTTGGTCAGGCAGGTTAAGGAAGTTCTTCTTTGTAAGCCGTAGCCGGGCTGTGGAGTACAATACCGGCAACATACGCACTCAAAACGGCAACCTGCGTTCCGGCATCTTGCATCGGAAAAAGGGTCTTTTAAAATGAAAAGCAGAAAAAACCGAAAGGGGGAAAAGAGGTTTTGCGGATTCAGGTGGAAATCAGGGAAGATGTGCGGAGACGGTGGTTGTGGTCACATTCCGAGAGCGGACGGCGGAAATCGATACGCCATTTTCTCGCTGTGGAAAAGCCATGAACGGAACCACTGACGGAAAAAAGAACAGGCTCCTTATTCCTGCGCCATAGTTGGCACAGAAACAGGGAGCCTTGTTCCCATTCCTTCTTTCAATTCAGTTCTTCCGCATTTATTTCTTCCAGTCTCTCCAATTCCTCCAGCCATATCCTTCCACATGCATCCGAGGGCATCCGAAGGTCCCCTCTCGGGGAAACCGCCACACTTCCCACTTTTGGTCCGTCCGGCAGGCAGGAACGTTTAAACTGCTGTGCAAAGAAACGGCGGTAAAATGTCTTTAGCCACTTTAATACCACATCCCCCGCATACTGCCCTGCAAAAGCCGAACAGGCAACACGGTATATTTTTCCCGGTTCAAAGCCGCAGCGCAGCATGTAATACAGGAAAAAGTCATGAAGTTCATAAGGTCCCACCAGGTCCTCCGTTTTCTGCGCGATAACACCGTCCACGGGCGGCAACAGTTCCGGACTGACCGGCGTGTCCAGCACATCCAAAAGCACGCGCTCCAATTCCCCATGATTACAGGTATCCGCATAAAACTGCACCAAATACCGGACCAGCGTCTTGGGTACCCCCACATTCACCCCGTACATGGACATGTGGTCCCCGTTATAGGTCGCCCAGCCAAGGGCAAGCTCCGACATATCCCCGGTGCCGATTACCAGCGCATTTTCCTTGTTCGCAATATCCATCAATACCTGTGTCCGTTCCCGCGCCTGTCCGTTCTCGTAAGTCACGTCATGATTTTCCATGTCCTGCCCAATATCCGCAAAATGCAGGGACACCGACTCCTTAATGTCCACTTCCCGCAATGTGGTCCCCAGCACCCGCGCCAGTTTACATGCATTGTCGTAAGTACGGTCCGTAGTGCCGAAACAGGGCATTGTCACCGACAGGATATCTTTCCGTTCCAATCCAAGCAGGTCAAAAGCACGCACCGTCACCAACAGCGCCAGCGTGGAGTCCAGTCCCCCCGAAATCCCGATGACTGCCTTCTTACATCCGGTATGCTGATATCTCTTTTTGAGCCCGTATGACTGGATGGACAATATCTCGTCACACCGTTTATCCCTCACCGTCTGCTCACCCGGTACAAAGGGCATGGGGGAAAACGTGCGGGACAGGCTTGTCTGCACCTTTTTTACCGGTACGGCCACCACCCGGTAATCTTCCGTATGCTCCGTCAGGTACGTGGACATTCTCCGCCGTTCATGCAGTAACCGATGGATATCCACATCCGCGTATACCGTTTCATTCCGGAAACGCTTTGCCTGTGCCAAAACCGTCCCGTTTTCCGCAATGATGTTATGTCCGCCAAACACCAAATCCTGCGAAGACTCCCCTTCGCCCGCACTGGCATACACATAACCCGTAATGGTCCTCGCACTGACGGATTTTACCAGCATTTCACGGTATTCATCCTTCCCCACCGTCTCGTCGGATGCCGACAGGTTTACCAAAAGCGTGGCTCCCGCAAGGGCATGGGCGATTCCCGGCGTCTCCGGCATCCACAAATCTTCACAGATTTCACACCCCACCTTCAGCCCTTCGATGGCTTCCACTTCAAACAGCAGCTTGGTCCCAAAAGGTATCCGCTGTTCCACACCGCCGTCCCGCAATATATAATCCACCGGTTTGCCGTTCCCCGGCGTGAAATGCCTGCCTTCATAGAATTCCGCATAAGAAGGGATATTCGCCTTCGGGACGATGCCGAGGATTTTTCCGTCATACAAGACAGCCGCCGTATTGTACAGCTTATTTTCCCGTACCAGGGGTACGCCTACAAAAAACAGCGCATCCTTCCCTTTCGTCCCTGCCGCCACCTGCAGCAGCGCTTCCCTTGCCTTCTCCAAAAGCATTTCCTGTAAAAACAGGTCGTTACAGGTATAACCGGTGATGCACAGTTCCGGAAACACTACGATCTTCGCTCCCTCGGCAGCCGTTTCCTCCATATGCCTGCTTATCTGCGCCGCATTGTATACCGTGTCCGCCACCCGGATTTCCGGGGTTACTGCCGCCACTTTTATAAAGCCGTGCTTCATGACATGATCCTTTCCGAATGTAAATTCTGAATTGTATATTTTGAATTATGCTTTCTGAATGATTTTTCCTGATTATGTTTCCTGTTCCCCACTATTTTGTCTGTCCCTAAGCGTGTGCAACTGCCTGCATTTTCAAACACGCTCCAGCATACGCTCCAAATCCCCGACGGAAAACGTATACTTCCTGTCGCAGAACTGACACCCGACTTCGATTTCCTTACCCTCCGCAATCATTTCCCCGATTTCCTTTTTCCCGATACTGATTATGGCGCGCTCCACCCGTCCCTTGGAGCAGCCGCAGTAATAAGAGGTATCCATGGTATCCGTAATTTCCATCCCCAAACCTTCCAACAGCCGCTCCAGCATCTGTTCCGGCGTATTCCCTTCCTCCAGCACCGCCGTCACCGAAGAAAATGCCGCCAGATTACGCTCCAGGGTCCCAATGACCGCTTCCTCCGCAAAGGGCATAAGCTGCAGGAGAAATCCTCCCGCCCGGCGCACCGTATTATCCTTATTCATCAGCACGCCCAATCCCACAGAAGAAGGCACCTGTTCCGACGTAGCGAAATAATACGTCAAATCCTCCGCAATTTCCCCCGTTTGGAGTACAGTCTGCCCAACATAAGGCTCTTTTAACCCCATATCCTTAATGACCCTTAAAATCCCGCTGCCGACGGCGCCTCCCACATCCAGCTTTCCCTTTTCGTTTGCCGGAAGAACCACTTGCGGACAGAGGGCATACCCTTTTACATGCCCCCGGGCATCCGCCGTCACCGTCATTCCACCCGCCGGTCCGTCCCCTTTGACCTGCAGGGTCAACAAATCATTCTCCCCTTTCAGCATCGCGCCCATCATCGCACCCCCGGTCAGAAGCCTGCCAAGCGCCGCCGTCATAACCGGACTCATGTCATGAATCTGCCTTGCCCGCTCCGCCACGCCCCTGGTGGTTGCCGCAAAAGCACGGATTTGCGCCCCGGCTGCCGTTGCACGCACAATATAATCCCTGTCACCCATTCCCATTTCCGTTTCCCCCGCATCTGCCTTTCTTCCGCATAATCCCTAATTTCCCCGTACCCGTTCCCTCCGTTATTTCCCGCATTCGCGCACTACCATGCAAATCCGCCCGCTTTCTTTGCAGACTTCCCCATGGGTATCCGCATCCACCGCGGCAACGAATGCAAGTCCTGCTTTCCTCACAAACGCCTTCATCTGCTCCAGCGTATAACCCCTTTGGAAATGGGTTTCCGTAAACCGCCGGAACCTGTCCTCCCCCTCCGCGCGGACAAATACCGTAAGGTCATATTCATTGACCTGCGCTTCCTTATCATAGAAGTTTTCCCAAATAAAGCTGCAGTCCTCACGGTTTTCCGCAATCGTTGCATCCCCGATTACCGTCTCGTACTTGTAAACCGTATTAAAGTCAAAAACAAAAATCCCTTTCGGGTAAAGGTAGTTATTCACCAGCCGAAACGTCTCCACAATATCTTCTTCTTCCAAAAGATAATTCAGGGAATCGCAGACGCTGACCATGGCGCCCGCCGTTCCGTACAGTTCCAGTTCCCGCATATCCTGCTGTAAATACAGGATATCCCTGCCGGAACGTTCCCTTTTTTCCAAAGCGATGCTTAACATCTCCTGGGAACTGTCAATGCCAATCATATCATAACCCGCATCTGCCAAAAGCTCCGTCAGCGTTCCGGTTCCGCATCCCAGGTCAACGATTACGTTACGCTCCGCTGCCAATGCATCTTCTGTTCCTATTTCCGTTCCTTTGCCGTGTTCCGCTTCGATTCCGTCAAAAGATGCGGCTCCGTATTGCTCCAAAAGGCTGAGAATATACCCTGCCCATTCCGCGTAGGGCGTATTGTCCATAAACGTATCATACACACTTGCAAAATCCGTATACGCTTCCATCCGGTCATTCTCCCAATTTCAGGGCAGCCACAAACCCGGCCGCCAAAGCCGCTGCGCCAACCAAAACCGAAACCACCGTAATGCTGCCGATTCCTCCCATCAATAAAATCGCCACCGGGGAAGACAGAATCAGACCGATGATTGCCCAGTATGCGTACAGCGGGAACTTCTCAAAAATAATCTCGATTAATTTGGCGATGGCAAAAATCCCTGCCACCACACCGATGCCGAAAGGCGCCAATATTCCCACGCCGCGCAAAATCCCGTCCATGTCAAAAGCCAAAACCGCTTTGATAAACTCCGTAATCGCTTCCAAAATCGGATGGTAATAGCCCATTAACAGAAGCATCATGGAACCGCTGACCCCCGGAATGACCATGGTGGCGGATGCCACAATCCCCACGCCGAACAGCTTCGCCACCGAAAGGACACTGAAACTCAAATCCGCGGCATTTCCTTCCGTTTCCCCCATCATCGCCAAACCTGCCACCAGGACAAAAAAAGCGATACAGACAATCAGATGCCCGATTTTTATGGAATTTCCCTTCACGTTCTTCCACGCCGCCGGAAGACCGCCCAAAATCAAACCGATAAACAGCAGATTTGTCTGGAACGGATATTCCGCAAACAAATACTCGATTCCAAACGGAACCACCACCACCGCAATGCCGATTCCGATGAAAATCGGAAGCAGGAACATCACACTTTTTTTCAGTTCGGAAAACAAATGGGTGATGCTGTGAATCAGCTTGTCATAAATCCCCATAGACACCATCATGGTTCCGCCGCTCACACCGGGAATGACATTTGCCAGTCCGATTACGATTCCTTTTAATATGTTCTTAATCATTTTATAACCCTTTCCTTTCTTATTCCTGTCTTATCCCTGCGGCTTTTCCCAAAGCAGGGATTAAAAAACTCATCCGCCCGCGACAATCTCTTTCAAATTTTTTAACAAAATATCCATCTGTTCCCCGGTTCCCACCGTAATGCGCAGGTAATTCCGTATCCTCGGCTTATCCCAAAAACGGACAAAAATATTCCTTTCTTTTAACTCCACAAAAATTTCCTTCGCCGCCATTTTTTCATGGGAAGCAAAGATGAAATTTGCCCTGGAATCAGGAAACGTAAACCCAAGCTCCGCCAGCTCCTTTTTCACCCTCTCCCTCGTTTGGATTATCTTATTTACCGTATGTTTAAAATATTCCTCATCCCTGACCGCCTCTGCGCCAAGCTCGATAGACGGCATGTTCATCGTATAGGAATTAAAGGAAAATTTTACGTCCTTTAAGTAACCGATTAGTTTTGGGTTCCCCATGGCAAAACCGATGCGCAGTCCCGCCATCGCCCGCGATTTGGAAAAAGTCTGTACCACCAGCAGGTTATCGTATTTCCCGATCAGCTTCCGGCAGCTTTCCCCGCCAAAATCCACGTATGCCTCATCCACGATGACCACGCTGCCCGGATTCGCCGCAATAATTTCCTCCAGCACACCCACTTCCTCAAATACACCGGTAGGCGCATTGGGATTCGGGATAACGATTCCTCCGTTTTCCCCAAAATAATCCTCTTTCACAATGTTGAACTGCCCGTCCAAAGGCTTCCTTTCATAAGGAATCCGGTAAAGCTGCGCCCACACGTCATAAAAAGAATACGTGATATCCGGAAACCATACGGGCTTTCCCGAATGGAAAAAAGTCAAAAACGCCAGCGCCAGCACATCGTCACTGCCCACGCCGATAAATAGCTGCTCCGGCGCAATCCCGTAATACCCGCAAAGGGCATCCGCCAGCTTTCCTGCTTCGGTATCCGGGTACAGGCGCAGTTTCCCGTAGTCAAATTCCTCCGCCAGTTTCCGCACACCGGGCGCCGGCGGATACGGGCATTCGTTGGTATTCAGTTTTATCACGTCCGTGTTTTTCGGCTGTTCCCCCGGTACGTAGGGCTCCACTTTCCGTACATTTTCTTCCCATTTCATCATCGCAATAACCTCAACTCCGTTTTATTTCCATTTACTTTCCGTTCAATCCCTGTTTGAATCTTCTTTCCGTTTTTCCCGGCATGCCCTGACTGGAATTCTCTTCCTGAACAACTACTTACCGCTGTATTATAGTATGAAACGGCGGACGACGCAAGAAAAACAAATATTTATTACAGCGGGGTTATTGATTCCGGCATATCCTATTTTCACCAAATATTTCTGCCCGTGATAAAATACAGTAACCATTCAGCCAAAACTGCCATGTTCACAGGTGAAGGATTCCGCTCCCGGCTTCTGCATCCTCCTCACCTGCAAATATAACAGTTCAGGCTGAATGGTTACAAACTCCACTGCCCGTCATGATAATTCTTTCTGCTGCCCGCTCACTGCAGAAATTCCCCCAACACCTGTAAACAAAGCTGCACATCAATGGGTTTCGCCATATGCGCATTCATACCGCAGTCAAGACATACCTGTACATCATCTGAAAGCGCGTCTGCCGTCATGGCAATAATCGGCAGATTCCTGTCCGCACGTTCCAGCGCCCGGATTCCCCTTGTGGCATCGTAACCGTTCATGACCGGCATACGGATATCCATCAATACTGCGTCATAATATCCTATCTCCGATGCCTGGAATTTCTCGATACAATCCTTGCCGTTGACCGCGCGCTCCAGCACCAGTCCGGCATCTGCCAGTATTTCGCTGGCAATTTCCCAGTTAATATCGATATCTTCCGCCAGTAAAATCCGTTTCCCCTCGAAGTCAACCCCGTGTTCTTCCTTATGTGCGGCAGCCTCCAGCTTTCCTTCCGCATAGGAATTCAGGTGTCCGTACAGCGTTGACCGGAATAACGGCTTTGACATAAAACCGGCAAATCCCGCTTCCCGCACCTCATCTTCCACATCCCGCCAATCATACGCGGAAACAAGGAAAACGGGAATTTCCGCTCCAACCGCCTCGCGGATTCCCTGCAGTAACTGGACACCGTCCATCCCCGGCATTTTCCAGTCAGTCAATACAAAATCAAAGTCCTCATTCCCGGCATGGCATTCCTTCACCATTTCCAATGCCTGTTCCCCGGATACCGCCCACTGCGTATGTACGCCAAGCTCCTTTAAGTTCTCCGCCGCGCTCATACACAACTGTTCGCTGTCATCCACCACAAGGATTTTCCATTCCGGGAGCTTCATCTCCCTGTAATCCACTTCCATTTTCTTTAAATCCAGCGACACATGGAAAGAGCTTCCTTTCCCAAGCTCGCTCTCCACTTTGATGGTTCCTTTCATCAAATCCACAATACATTTCGTAATCGCCATTCCGAGACCGGTCCCGCTAATCTGCTGTACCTGTTCCGTCTCCTCCCTGCTGAACGTCTCAAAAATCTTCTTCTGGAACTCCTGCGACATTCCAATGCCCGTATCCGCCACGCAGAAATTCGTCCTGACATACTCCGCCCCGAGCGGTGACGCCTCCTGGCTGATATGCATGTCAATCCTGCCTTCTTCCGGCGTAAACTTGATTGCATTGGAAAGCAGGTTCAGCAGCACCTGGTTAATACGCACGCTGTCACAATATACGCTCTCTGCGGTTATATTTTGGATATATATGTCAAAATGAAGTTTTTTTGCCTTTACCTGCGGCTGGATAATGTTTACAATATCATCCATCGTATCCTTTAAGGAAAGGGGACTCATGTTCAGGGACATCTTCCCGCTCTCAATCTTGGACATATCCAGCACGTCATTGATTAACCCAAGCAAATGTTTGCTGGACAGCTTTACTTTTTGGAGACATTCCGCCATGCGTGAAGCATCCTGCGCATTCCGCAGCGCTATTTCCGTCATACCGATGATGGCGTTCATCGGGGTCCGGATATCATGGCTCATACTGGAGAGGAATTCACTTTTGGCATTGTTGGCATAATCCGCTTCCTTCTTTGCCTTTGTCAATTCCTCCAACTGTTTCTCCGAAAGCCGGTAATACCATACCAGAATGGACGTCATTAGAACCAAAATCACCGACAGGATAGACGTAACCACAAGTATCCGCGATCGGTCCAGTTTCGTAACGGTTTCGCTAAGCACCCGCTCCGGCATAACCGTAATCAGATACCAGTCCGAAGTCTTTGCCAGCTTGGAACAATAAAGCGCCATTAACTTGCCGTCCATCTTATAAACCGTGGTATAATCTTCCTCCGATGCAATCGCTTCCCTCAGTTCCTCCTTATAGTCCTCCGGCATCTTTCCCCCGTATTCCTCGAATTTATTCTCCACACGGTCAAAATAATTATCCCGGAATGCATCCCCGTTCCGGATGACAAAATCCCCGTTGCCGTTTATGATATGGGAAAGCATCTCATCCTGGTTCTCATAAAGAAAAAGCGCTTCGTTCAACTGTCCCATAGGCACTGCGGCAACCACCGCCATGCTCAATTTACCGCTATGCATCCGGTAAGCGGCACGTACCCCCAAAATAAGGACAACCTCCCCGTTTCCGTCAACCCCCCGGGCAATAATGTTCCCGTCTTCCTGAACGGGAAGCCGGTCTTCCAAAATGGTAATCCGGTCACCATAAACCGTTTCCATTTCCCCATCCTCGGCATAAAGACCCATAAAAGAAAAATTCATAATCTGGGATTCAAACACTTCCCCGCCGTCCAGCCTCCGTTCGGGCAGGGTCTGCGCAATCACGCCCTCAATCTGCTTCAACTGCAGGTCAATAATGGAGCTGAATTTCTGCTGCACCTGATCGTTAATGGCGGACATATAAGTGTTGCTGATGCCGTAAATGGTATCTTCTGTCCTTTGTGTCATATATGCAATCAGAAACAGAAAAAGGAGGACGCAGATCACAATCACACTGGTCAGGCTACTCCAAAAAAAGCGGACAATTTTTTTATCCATTCTTCATCACCTTTTCTTTCAGACTTTTCCCCATACCAAAACCTTTTCCTGAAAACATGGGTTTTTAAAATATTGGTTTTAGAAAATCCATATCCTCCCGTTTTTCCGTACCCGTCTTGGATGAGAAAATTATATCATAATCCGGCAAAGGATTCAACGCTCCTTATCATTTTCAATACACGGACGGCTTATTTATGTTACTGTTCACGGGTCTTTAACAGTTCCAAAATAGGAAAAATGCCTGCAGGCCGCATAAAGCC
>ERZ779637.850-NODE-850-length-16251-cov-15.744999_pt1 | contig 16251 bp, 13 predicted proteins | sample MGYA00514196_ERZ779637 | MGnify/ENA primary metagenome ERZ779637 (study PRJEB29562, sample SAMEA4376700) | mouse gut metagenome | isolation source: Cecum | study: EMG produced TPA metagenomics assembly of the A DSS colitis mouse model was used to assess the...
TCGCGTTGCTCGTCTTAAAGCTTCCCTGCCGCCCGCCCGGGCCAGCCCGGTGGCCTGGGATATGCCTTTCCGTCTCGCTCTTCTCTTCTCCGATTAAGCAGACTCGTAATGCTTCGCATTCCTCGTTCGCGTTGCTCGTCTTAAAGCTTCCCTGCCGCCCGCCCGGGCCAGCCCGGTGGCCGGCAGGGAAGCTTTCTGACTCTGCTTAATCGCGCAAAAAAAGCTGTGGTGAAATTACCACAGCCTGAATTTACATATCTATGTGTCTTGACTCATCCGGTCATATGATTCCCATCCGGCCCGTTGTGTCTGGTGCGTCTCCCTGTCACACACCGATGCCTGCCGGTCTATCATCACAATCTACGTAAACATTCCTTCTTCTCTGTCTGCGGAGGTAATTTCCGTACTGCATAATTCAATTCTGTGCCAACGCCTGCTGACGTTCTAACCTTACTGATGTTCAACATAACGGTTACCTCCTTCCTTAAAATTTGTTGTGTCGTACCGTATTCTTATGTTCGTTTCACGACGTATGCTGTTATCTTAATACAGCATCCAAATCTTGTCAACGTATTTTTTCCGTTTTTTCAGTTTTCTCGTAACAGTTCAGCCATGAAATAATTTGCAGGCTGTGTGTGGGTGCTTGCACACAAAACACTGACTGCGAATTATTTCATGTGCAGAGCGCCCTCAAATGAAATAAAAGATGAGCCGCGAAGCGGCGTCGGATGCGCAGCAGACGCTTTTATGAATGATGAGGGCTGAACTGTTACGTTTTCTCCTTTTGCTCTCCGGACATTCTTTTTTCATAAGAGAGCGAATGCCCGAAAGTTTTCCGGTAAAGATTATAGAAATAATGCCAGTCTGCATAGCCGACCATTTCCGCAATTTCATAAATCTTTCTGTCACTGCCAAGATACAATTCTCTGGCATACTCCATCCTCAGCCTTGTCACATAGTTGACAAAATTCTCTCCCATGCTTTCCTTGAAGATCTTACTGAAATAATTCTTGCTCATGCCGACATGATCCGAGACCATCGAAAGCGAAAGGTCCTTATCCCCCAAATGCGCCCCGATATACTCCACCGCCTTCTGCATTTCCCTTTTCTGCACTTCCTGCACGCCGCGGCCCGGCGCATATTCATGCTTTCCGCTTCTTTTGTCTTTTACCTTCAATACGGCATCCAGAATATCCCGCGGCATCATGGACGGTTTAAACAGATAGTCCTCGGCGCCCAGCCGCATGGCATTGCGCACCAGGTCAAATTCATTGAAACTGCTTAAGACAATGATGCCCGGCCAAAGCCCCTTCCCATGTACCTCCTTAATCAGCTCCAATCCGTCTTTCTGCGGCATCTTGATATCTGTCATCAGAATATCCACTTCATGCACGCACATAAACGCAAGCGCTTCCGCCGCCGAGGACACCCCTCTTACTTCCAGGCCATACTGTCCCCAGTCCACGCTTTCGATCACTGCCTCTCTTGCAAAAGCTTCATCATCCACGATCAGCATCCACATTCTTTTATCCTCATAGATCCGCCGGAACGGTCAGCGTGACACAGGTACCCGCTCCGCTCACGCTGTCTATCTCCAGCCCGCACGTCTCTCCAAAATGAAGCCGCAGTCTCTGGAGAATGTTGTTGAAACCTATGCCTGTCAGTTTGTCCATCCCCTGAAAAGCAAATCCCTTACCGTTATCCCGCACGGTAATTATCAGTCTCTTCTCCTGTCTGATACATTTGATCCACACGATATTTTCCGGCTGTTCTTTATCAAACGCATACATAAACGCATTTTCCACAATCGGCTGCAGCAGCATCTTCAATATCATGCAGCTTTCCGTTTCCGGATCGATATCATATTGTATTTTAATATGACTGTCATAACGCATATTCTGAACATACGCATAGTCGTTGATAAACGAAAATTCTTCCTTCATGGAAACCATATCGTCCGTATCTTTATAACTATACTCCAGAATCCTGGTCAGCGCCACGATGGATTCGGCAATGGGCATCTGCTTTGCCTTGATCGCCTGCCACTTGATGCCGTTTAAGGTATTATACAGAAAATGAGAATTGATCCTGGCATTCAACGCCTGCATCTGCAGCGCCGTCTTTTCGTGTTCCTTCTGGATATTTTCCTGCATCAACCGATCGATCTTTGCCACCATCTGTCCGAAATGCTCTGACAGGCTGGCCAGCTCCTTATTATACGATCCTAAGATCCGTACTTTAAAGTTACCTCTTCCCGCCGCCTTCATACTGTCAATCATGGCCATGATCGGTGTGGTAATGCCTCTGGCTATGCTCACCGAAACTGCAATCGCACAGATGATGTAAAGCGCCAACACCAGGATCCACGTCTTCATGGTCTTATGCAGCTCCTGATTCAACAGCGCATCACTGTTTACCTGCACCAGTTTCCACTTGCTTCCCGCAATATTTCTGACCCTGACCGTATCTCCTCCCGCCTGCTCTCCGTCCTGCCTGTCTGCAAGCTGCGCCAGCTTTCTACCCTGATAGGATGCATCCGCAATGGATCTGCCGACCAGTTCTCGCTCCGGCGCATAGATCAGCCGCATCTTTTCATCGATGATAAAAGAAAAGTCCCGCTCTCCCAATACAGCATTCTTCATAATATGTTCCAGCTGAGAATACCTTACATCCAGCTGTACCAGCCCGATCGTTCCGCTTTTGGTATACTGGTTCAGATACATCACATAACTGATCCGCAGAGGAACATTCCTGGAATGACTGCCATAAGCATATTCCACCTGTCTCGGCGGTATCACCATCTTCTGTCCGGGCTGGTCAATGACCGGTTTTTCCGGAAGTCCTTCCAGAAAGACACTCTTGTTCCACTCACCGTTCGTCGAAAACCCCTGTCCGTCAAAATTCAGAAGATAGATATGATCGACCACTTTGTTGGCCAGCTTGATGTTCAGAAGCTGCGCATTGATATTGCGCGCAAGCAGCAGTCTCTCATAGGCTGTTTTCCCGGAATACCCCTCCAGGTCCTCCTGAAATACCACCAGCCCCAGTACCTGCTCCGACACGGTCTCACATTGCTTGACAAAGTCCTCCAAGTCCCCCGCCACCATGTCTATCGTATGCCTCTGCATATCCTGCACCCTTTCCACATAAAATCCCCTGATATTCCTGTAGAAAAATACAAGCAGAATAAAGCTGGATACCACAGGAACGATCATCACACCGATCATCACCTGCGTTTTGACAGACCACCTTCCGAATTTCCATGCTCCGATCATATCGATACCTCCTGACAGACGGTGACAGGTCAGACAGCATATTTCTCCTGCAGCCGCTCCAACGTTATCCTAATAGGAACCGCCTCCTCCTGAAACTCCTTTTTCACATTTTCACAGATTTTCTCCCAATCAAAGACATCCTGTCCATACCGGTCAGAAGTGGAGATCCTTATCAGTTTTCCCGCCCTGAATTCCAGTATACACTGAAAATACAAGTCCGTCCCCTGCAAAATCCCAATATTGTAGACTCTGTCCGCCCGACTGAATGCCTCCAGGATCCTCCACAGATTCCCCTGACGCTTCCTGCGGGACAGGATCGGTATCCGCATGGCCAGCTCTTCATACATAGACCGCAGATACACGTCAATATCCAGATCATACCTCTCTTCGCCCTGTACCGCCCGGAAAAATCCGTCCAGGGTTTCACGGGTATAGATCCTGATCTCATCTGCATCCGGGAATCTATCCTCCATCGCCTCGGTCTTCCCCTTCTGCGCATACAGTTTTCCCCTGAAAAAAGCACGGTATCCGTCCTCCTCAATTAACACATGCGCCACTTCCCTGGCAGGCTCAAGAATCTCCAGGATCTTACAAAGCCTTCCCCACAAAACCGGCTCCAGATATTCCACCACAAGATTTCTGTCTATCACTTTACCCCTCCGTTCCTGCGTGTTCCTCCAACGCTTTACACTGCGGCCGATACGTCAATGACCTTCCACAGGGACACAGAATAAGGCTCCATATGCGCTATGCATCCATGCTCCCCTGCCATATCCTGACTATTCCAGATTCCCTGAAAACTTCTTTTCCCCCGGAATGTCACCCTGCAGGTAAGCGTCTCCGCAGATATATTTGCCAGCCAGAGCAGCTTCTCGCCACTGTCCCGGCGGGTATGTACCGCACACTCAACCCTTCTATCCGTAACGACGTATTCCGCCGCAGCATTCAGTTCCTCCAGGCTCTGTCCGGTCACGTCTTCAAGCAGCCGGATCTTTCCGCCCTCCCGATACAGAGACTCCAATAAGAGACAGGGTTCCCTTCTTCTGTCTTCCAGAGGCAGGGAGGGTCCCAGGATCAGTTCTCTTTCGCCGCCGCCCCCGGCAAATCCCTGCAGAAGTCTCTGATAAGATTCCGCCATCTGTCTGTAAGAGGCCGCAAACACATAACGATAACCATCCAGCCTGTCCGCGTCAATATAACAGTCTGAAAGGTCATAGTCTATGTGCATGGCATCCAGCGTATCCATGATCTGCATAAGCCAGTTCTCCTCGAAGGTTTCCGGACAGCCGTCCTGTTCCAGCCCTGCGGCATTTTCCTCTGCAAAAAGCTCCGCCGGGAAGTCCGGTCCCTGAATGAAAAGATTGGATGACAACGTATTGGGATCCATCCGCGACGTACATGCCTTCAACCTGCCCATATCGTAATTCTTAAGCAGCAATACTTCCGGTCTGCGCTCATACCTGTAGATTTCGTGCCGTTTCCACGTTTCCAGCATTCCGGAAAAAAGCGAAAAAAAACTTTCCCGGATCCTGCCGTCACAGGTAAGCGGACAGCCTGTCCATCTGTCCCGCTCCGCAAGCATATAGAAATTTACCGCTTTCATCCCATTCATAAAAGCATACAGATATCCGAACTCTTCTTCCCCGGCGCTCAACACCTTCCCTCTGTCAAACCAGGATCCCGATCCAAACTCCGGCACAAAAGGCAGTCTGCTGCTTCCCGCCAGATAACGGATTCTGCGTTTCAGCATCTTCGTATCATGCGGCTCCGGATAAGCGTCGATTCCGGCCACAGAAAGACCCGGAATCCTTTCGATCCGCTGTACGGAAATGGGCGTATAGTTCTGATACGCACAGTTGTGGAAAACAGGAAGTCCAAGATCCATCTTCTCCAGGATACACACCATACGCTCCAGCGCATACAGAATCTGATACTCCTTGTATTCCGCCCAGTCGAAATAGTACTCCATGGAATATTCTGTTTTCCTGTCGTACCCTGCAGGCGGCCGGATCTGCCCGAAATCCGTAAGTTCCTTCCCATAGACAGCCGATATCCTGTCGGCAGAATGATATTTTTCCTGTAGCATATGCCTGTAAAGGGCCACCGAGTCTGCAGAATAATCCATGACATAAGGCCTTTCCCTGAAAAAATAGCAAGTTTCATTATCGGCCTGCACTGCCACGATATTACCGGCAGGATAAGCATGCCGCTTCAGTATAGGCTGCAGAACCCCAAAATACGCTTCCACCTCCCGGTAGAACTTCCGGCTGGCATAAGAAGGCACCGCAAACTGCTTCGTCACATAAGGATAAACCACCGATGTCCCCTGCGGCGTTCTGGCCTGGATCTCCTCGTCCGCCAGAATCCACTCCGGATAACCAAACAGCGTCATCTCCGCATTGATATGCGGACCAGGTCTCACAATGACCCACAACCCTTTCTGTTCACACAGCGTCAGGAATGCTTCCAAATCCTTCTTCGCATCCTTTTCCCCGAAATCATATACCCCCTGCTCCGTCTCGTGTACACTCCATGGAATATAAGTCTCGATCAAATCGAATCCCATCTGTTTACTCTGTTCCAGGATTCTGCCCCAATGCTCTCTCTCTATCCTCCAATAATGGATAGAACCACTATAAAACGGAATCTCCCTGTCGTCTATGATAATTCCGTCTTTACCAAATCTAACCATATCACACCCCGTTCCTTTGTCCTGCTCTCTCTTGATCGTGCTTAGCCAGGACTCCTGATCTTCGTTAACTAACCCTTGACCGCCCCCGCAGTCATACCTGCTATCACCTGTTTCTGAAATAACAGATACATGATCATTACCGGCACGATTGAGATCACAAATCCGGCACACAGCAATCCATACTGCGTCGCATAAGAACCCTTTAACGCGGAGATTGCCAATGCCAGAGTCTTCTTTTGCGGAGAAGAGATCAGCACAAGCCCCATCAACAGATCATTCCAACAATTTAAAAATGCCAGCGTCGCCACCGTGGCGATCCCCGGTTTCGCCACCGGAAGAATGATCCGGAAAAAGATCTGTCCCTTGCCGCACCCGTCGATCGTCGCCGCCTCGTCCAGTTCCTTCGGAATCCCCTTCATAAACCCATTCATGATAAACATGCTGAAAGAAATATTGACTGCCGCATACATGATCACAAGGCTGAACAGATTGTCTGTCAGATGCAGGTTCTTAAAGATCAGGACGGACGGAATCAGCAGCGCATGGATCGGAATCATGATTCCCAGCGAAAAATACGTATCCAAAAGAATGCTTCTCCTTACTCTCGTTAAAATATAACTCCCCATGGCCGTGATAACGATCAGGACGGCCAGCGTTGCAAGACAGACTGCCATACTGTTTATAAAGTTCCTGCCCACATCCGCCCCTTTCCAGGCTTTGGCATAATTCTCAAACATGGGAGGCATCGGCAGCCCAAACGGATCGCCGTAGATACTGCTGTTATCCTTTAGCGAGGACAGCACTACCCATAGAAAAGGATACAGGCAGAGTACTGCCGCCAGCGTTAAAACAATATACTTACACAGCGCCGCCAACCGGCTTTGCCATGATTTCCCGAAAAATTTCATAGCCTCCTCACTCCCTTTCCCTCCATCTGCCTATTCCGTTGATCAATCCCGTAATGGCTAACGACAGGGCAACGATCGTCATCGTGATCGCGCTTCCCGTTCCGAAATCCGAGTTCACAAACGCAGTCTTATACATGTAAACACCCAGATAGGCAGAGCGCACCCCCGGTCCTCCGCCCGTCATGATCCATGAATGCTCGAAGGCCTTCAGGGAGCCGGTAACACATAAGATCACGCATATATTGGTAAAATTGGCGATCTGCGGAAGTACCACATAGAAAAAAGTCCTGATCTTACCGGCCCCGTCAATCTCCGCACTTTCCACCAGTTCCTCCGGCACGGCCTGCAGAGCACCGAGAAAGATCGTCACATACAACCCGATATACTGCCATACCTGCGGCGCCATCACCGCATACAGCAATGTCCTTGTATTAGACAGCCAGTTTGTCTGCAGCCTTCCCAAGCCGATCATCTCCAGAATTCTGTTAAACACACCGATCTCGCTGTTATAAAAAAGAGAAAACATCAGCGCGATCGCCACCGGGGCAATGACCACCGGCAGGAAAAAGATCGTGCGGAATACTTTCGGCCCTTTCGTCTTGATATACAACAGATAAGCCAAAAGCAGCCCTGTCGGAATCTGTATCACCAACGTGATCACCACCAGTTTGATAGTATTTTGGAATGTGATCCAATAATCCGCGTTATGAAACAATTCCCGGTAATTCTTGATGCCGATAAAAACCTTATCCGTAACGCCGTTCCATTTGGTGAGGCTGTACATTGCCGTATTCACCAGCGGCACAAACAGAAATACGGTATACACAATGAAGACCGGCATTAAAAACCCAGCCGCCAGCAGCGTTTCTTTCCTTTTACTGCTCATAGAATGTCCTCCTGCTCTTTAAATTTCCCCTGTTAAAACAGAAAGGGGCTGATGCCCCTTTCTGCACATCCATATCCCGTATCATCATACCGCCATGACCGGAAGAGGATGCTTATTTCTTATTCATTGTTTTTGTCCAGCACCGACTGCACCTTCTGCGCAAATTCTTCCGGTGTGATAGCCTTGATAAACAACTCGTCCAGACTGGAATCCATCATGGTGATAGCATCTGCACTTGGCATCGTCGTATAATGCACCTGCACCAGTTTTTTATCCTTCGCATACTCGATGGTCTTCTGCATGATCAGCTTCTGCTCATCCGCATTGATCTCCACCTTCTTGCACGGAATCATACCGCTCTTCGTCAACTCCTGCGTGAGTTCATCGGAGGCAAGGAAATCACACAATGCCAGGACCGCGTCGTGCTTCGCCGCATCCTCAAAGGACTGTTTGTTGATCACAAAGCCATATACCGTAAAGCCGCTGATCATGGACGCTGAATCCACCGTAGCCCCAGGAAGCTGCGGGATAGGAATAATCTCACTGTTTTCCTGCATTTCATCGGGAATAAACTCAAAATTCCAGGGATACGTATACGTCATCGCCGCCTTCTGGTCTGTGTACAGCTGCAGGCTGCCGGTCCAGCCGCCGTTAGCCATGGTATCTGCCGGAAGCATACCATGATCGATCATATCCACGATCACCTCGGCAACCCTGACCGCATTCTCCGTATGGAAACTGCCGCCTGCGGCCAGCGCTTTGATCTCGTCCGCCGCTCCTTCATACTGATTATACAGTTCACCGAAGAAAAATTCGGAGGGTGCACCGCCATTACTGCCGATTGCCAGCGGAATGATATCATTTGCCCGAAAGACTTCCGATACTTTCACCAATTCTTCGTACGTCTTCGGATATTCCAGATCATACTGCTCAAACAACGCTTTGTTGGCAATGAAGATACCTCTTGTAGATTCCAGCGGAATGCCATAGGCATTGCCATCCCCTGATACATAATACTCAAAAGCTTCATCCTCAAAATCTTCTTTGCTCACTTCCGAGCTGGCTGCAAAATAGTCGTCCACATTGAGCAGCAATCCGGCATCCACCATATCCTTCATCATACCGCCGCCCCAGTAAGTAAACACATCCGGAAGATCCCCCGACGCCGTCTGAGTTTTGATCTTGGTCTTATAATCCTCCGTACTGTAGGTCTGCAGTGTGATATCCAACGTATCTTTGTGCTCTTCCTGGAACTTCTCAAACAACGGGTAGAAGTAATCGTACTTTGCATCTCCCTCTCCCCAGTTGGTAGCCAGCACTACAGATACTTTCCCGCCGGTCGCTCCGTCGCTTTCCGCCTCCGCTGCCGCGTCCTGCTGCTCCTGCCCGGTATCACTCTGAACTGTTTGGTCCTGTTGTGCAGCGGGCTGCTCTGCATCCTGCGTCTTTTCTCCCGCATTGCCGCATCCGGTCAGACCTGCCGCCATCACTGCCGTCATCAATAAAGCCGTCCATTTTTCAGTATTCTTTTTCATATACCCCACACCTTTCTCTGTTTTATCATGAATGCGTGCACGTCATTTACTATATATTACATTGTAGCGGAATCTGTCATTTTTAAAATATCAATATTTTCTCCAAAATGTTATAAAATCTTACGACCAGTCCGTATTTCTCATTCAAGTACGCAATACCAGAGACGTTTTTGTATGGACTTTTTGATCAGTTTCACAAAAAATTTTCACCTGTGCGGTTGCAATCCAATGACCAGTCTGCATGCCATTTATGGCAATGCAGGCAAGGCATTGGATTAGCAACCCACTTCCAAATGAGCAAAATGCGGATGCGCAAGCAGACGCAAAAGCGCGTAAGCGCGGGTTTTGTGAATGTGGAAGTCGGGTTGGATGCTCCTTGGAGCGTCCAACCGCACAGGTGGAAAAATTTTCACCTGTGCGGCTGCCAGGCCAAAAAATAAAGCCGGGAACCTGTATCTTAGATTCCTGGCTCTATAACAGCGCTCTTACCTCTTATTTTCTTATCTTCTCTATCACACATCTATGCGCCTTGCTGTCCTTATCATAATTCACGCCCACAAGCACAATCTCTCCGCTGTAACCTTCCAGCGCCTGCGGATACTGCTTTTCCCTGATCTCCGCCTTTCTAATGTTATCCATAAGCCTCCCATCCCGCTCTTCCTTGCTGCTTTCTGTTAGTGTACATTATACTCTTTCCTGTAACCAATTTCTCCCGCTGCTAATCCCTCCGAAAAAATCTACCGCATGCCAACCCTCTGTAAACCCAACCCCTTTAAATATATATCAGGGAAATGATATCTTACCTGATCTGCCAATCGTCTCTGATATGGCCTGAGTATTCCGATATTAATTAAATTTATGATTTCCTCTTTTGGATTGTTAAACCCTGCCCTTTCCAGCGCCTTACATAATAATTCTTCTTCTACCGGTGAACGTTGTACGGTATCTGTCAGATTATCAAAGAATTTCAAATATTCTTTATATTCTTCTTTCAAATCGTATACTCTGTTTTTTGAGACTAATTCCAGAGAATCTTCAAAACATTTCGGACGAATTATGCTTTTAGATACTGTAGATGGAGAAGTTCTTCTTAATTCCATTTCTTTCGCCGCAGCTTTTGCAAAAATATCCAACATGCTTCTGGGAACAATGATCCCCTGCGTATCCGCAAGCCGATTCCTGAACCAGTTATATGTCGATGCCTTTTTTGCGCCTCCCATCGTAGCGCCTGTCAATGCCGCCAGTAAATTCCGGTTCTCATCTTCTCCGATAATCGGAATACTCCCCAACCCATCATATTCCAATAAAGTACGCGGTGCAATTTCATTAAAAAACTTCTTCACTTCATCCGATCGATTGATCACCCTTTTCCAAACCATCGCAAATAACTGATCATATTCCCATCCCAAAATGACCGAATAGTTTTTCAGCTTTACTTTATCTGCTACTTCAACCTCTCTGTCATAAATATCCTGTCTAAGGAAAATTTTACTGCGAACATTCTGAACTGAACCTTCAAATCTGTACCACATGTCAATAAGAGCGCTGACTAATCGACTTCTCTCTCTTGATGGCACAACTCTATCCAAAGCATCATAGATGATTGTAACCACAGTATTTTTTTCCAGCAGCTTCTGATTTATTCTCTTTAATAACTGGCTAAGATGAAATCCCGTCTCATCTGTCAGCTTTTCGCACTGCTCTATACCAATATTTTTTGTAAATAACCGTCCTACACTGCTTTCCTCTGCCAGACTTTTCAAATCGGAATCACTTTTTATTAAGACATCTACCGCTTCATATAACAAAAAAATACTGACCTGTTCCTCACTCCTCAAGCATCGGAAAATATCCGTAAAATCAGTCTCCTGAGATGTACCAACTATCCATTTAGTATGTTCATATTGCTGTATTCCAACCTTTAAGTATTTTGCAAGCGCTTTTGCATAATCATTATTTTTAAGCGCACTGAACAACGCAGTCTTCCCAACGCCTTTCTGACCCAACACAAGAAATTTTCTCGCATCGAAAATGAATGTATACCCCTTTAATGGATAGAAATTATTACATAAACTCTGCTCAGTGGAAAATTCCTCCTCTGCAGCCGCAGTTTCTAATCCATTCATAATTTCAGAAAATGCATTTACAATATAATCCTGCCTGTTATCCGGAATCTCCGGCTCATCCCGCTCACCTGTTTCTTCTGCCAAAATTTCTTCCAGAGCATTGGCAATCTCTTTATAATTGTTCCTTTTCTCTTCATATGCTCTTCTGAATTGTTCCATATTTACTACAACTTCTAACGTATCATCATAGGAAACTTCCTTCGGATAATGTTCTCCTGATTCATCATCTATGAAGACATCCCCTTCTTTGTATTGCTCATCACACATACTTAAAGCATTGTATGCACCTTCCAGATATATTCTCCTCTCAACCGCTGCCACCTCATCATTTGTCGGAACTTTTGAATTGACAAGAGTAAAAGGTGTTCCATTCCTTTTTAAAATCGGGAGCACCATTTTCATCCCCTCAACATTTTGCCGACTTCCATAAAAAAACAAAACTGCCATATCACAGTATCTGGACAAAGTTATGCCCCCTATCTGATGAAGACCGGATCAAGTATCGATAAAAATATAGTCTGGCTTAATAAACGCATCTATTTTTTGTAACAGGCCGTCAATAGGCGTACTCTTCCCCATATAATTTGGCATATCAAGGTTAAATCTCATCAGACATTTTCGATAAAGCTCAGTGTCATTATCTACTACTTTTCCATAAGCAGGAATCACATATATTTCACCGCCAACCTGATTTACATGGCAATAATCACTGACAGGATACATATATTCATCTATTTGAAGTTCATCTCCGTACACACTACTTTCAATTAAATAGTCCAAAAGACCATATTGTGAAATACTCTCATCCGGAAAGATGCTTGCCACCCCCGGAGCTTCCAGGTCAAAGTCAATCATAACGATCTTTTTACCCCTTTTGGCCATTTCAATTGCAGACATCACCATAGTAGTCGTCCTGCCAACGCCACCCTTATAAGAATAAAAACAGATCAACTTACTATGCAGATTCATTTTCTCATTGTTTATGGCGTTTTCATTCCAGTATACATTCGTCAAATACTTCTCGATTATCCAAATCCTATCCCTGTCTGCAGAGTGCAACTCAACATATGACTCAATTTCCGCTTTCACAAAGCCATTACTTTGGAGGCTCCCGCAATTTCCAAGCCAACATCCAATGCTCTCCACTAACAGACCTTTCATACGTGAGAGTAGTTTTTCATCATCTACATCGACATATACTTGAAGTTTCCCATATACATTTTGAATCACATATGCAACAGCTTTTCTTTCTTCTTTCCATAATTCCTCTATAATCTGTACAGCCATGTTCAAAATTTTGTCATAATGGATCATATTAATTTCCTCCCGCAATTATCCCACTGATAAAACGGAATATCCTTTCACTTTCTTCTATATAATGTTTGCAATACTCCCTCTTCTCCCAGGCCTGACATTCTCCATACCGAAACGCTGGATCCCAGTGAGAATATCCTTCTCGGCCACTGTAAATATAGGGACATATCCGAGCACTGTCCAATCTGTATTGCAGCGGGATTCCATCTGTTATGGCAAGACATTCTTCTAACGCATGATTCAATTCAATGAGTCTATGCTGATGTTGTTTAACATCCCTCCAGGTATAGTTTCCCCATCAGCCTTTCTGCCATAACGACAGAGTAAAAATTTTAAGGCACATTCCAACACATAGCCGCTTAAATAACAGCTATTGTAATACTCCCCTTCCTCAAACAGAAGTTTTGAATCACGATGCATTCTTTCCAATGTTATCAGAAAGTCAGGATCTCTCTTCGCTTCAGGCATTTTAATCAACTCTTTCTTTGGTATATTTCGTATAAATATTTTATCTCTTTTTTGTTAAGAATACCACCCTAAATATCATTTATACCTTTTATAGCTAACAACATGAAAAATTTCGTTTTCGGTTCTGCAAAAGCTCCCGTATATGGCTTTGGCAGGAATCGGAAGCAGAAATTTGTTATGTCGTTTACTATACGGTCATGTAAGCAGGCAAACACATAAAAGTTCCTATGAACATCCGCCCATAGGAACTTTTATCTTACCGCTCGCTGCCTGTTATGCCAGCTTCAGGATCATCCCCAGCACTCTCTTCGCCGCCAGCTGCAGTTCCGCCCTGCTCAGCGCGTAAGGATGGCTCTCATCCGCCAGTGCCTTTAAGATATCCGCCTTGTCGGACGGGATACCCGGCATAGTGATATCGTTGCCTGCCTTCACGTTGCCCGCACAGGATGCACACGGCCACTTCTCTCCCTTTGGTCCCATGCCGCCCGTCACCAGCCAGTCGGTCATCACGACGCCCGCAAAGCCCCACTCGTCACGCAGTGTAAAGGTCTGGATATCCTTTGTGCTGCAGGCATGTTCGCCGTTGATCAGGTTGTAGGAAGTCATGATAAAGTGCGGCTGCGATTTCTTGATACAGATTTCAAAACCTTTCAGGTAGATCTCACGCAGCGCCCGCTCTCCCACGTTACTGTTGGAGAAGTAGCGGTTGGTCTCCTGATTGTTGCAGGCATAGTGCTTGATGGTCGTTGCACAGCCCTCATGTACCTGCACGCCGTTCGTGATATCCGCAGCGATGCAGCCGGAAAGGAACGGATCCTCGGAATAATACTCGAAGTTACGTCCGCACAGCGGAGAACGGTAAATATTCATAGCCGGCGCCAGCCACAGATGGGTGCCGAACATCTCCATCTCAACCCCTACCAGATCGCCTAACTGCTTCGCCAGATCATCATTCCAGGACTGCGCAATGCCCGTGCCGATAGGAATCGCCACACAGTACTGATAATTGGTGGGCGCTGCCAGTTCTTCCTCGCTGGGCTTGGGTGCATTGGCAGCCATGGCCTGCAGTTCCTCCGGCGACATCAATGCCATGAAATCACTGGGCAGACTGGAAGAGGTTGCCTTCGCTTTGCCGTCTACCACCTTGTAGGTAGGCGCCAGACGCAGTCCTGCCGGGCCGTCCGCCATCACCAGTGTGGGCGTGCCAATCTCCTCCAGCTGATGGGTCGTCTCCCCGGCAGCCCCTGCCACCGACGTAGACGCATTGCCGATCACTTCCATCAGGTCTTCCGCATCCTTATAGGCGCCGATGCACAGATATGCCAGCTGTTCGTCGCTTAAGCCGGCCACAAACGCATCCAGCGTCTTCGTCCCGCCTGTCACTTCTTCCCATCTCACCGCCGGGCCTGCCGGAATCTCCGCCGGCGCTTCCTGATAGACAGTCTCCTTCACCGCCAGGTCTGCCGCCTTGATCTCTACCGTCTTCGCATTTTCCTTCTCTTCCGCTTCCCCTTCGTAGGTAATGGGATTGCGCTCCGGCTTCAGATCCTCAAAACCACTGTCACCGCAGATATTCTTCACCTTCTCCACCGCTTTGGTCTCATCCAGAGCCACCGCCCCCGCGATATGGGTATTACGGGAACTGTTACCCACACGGATATAGTAAGTACCCGCCTCCATCACATAGGACGCACACTCTGTACAATAGGATGCCATGGACTGCGTGTCAAAAGCCACCGTCACATCCTGGCTCTCCCCTGGCGCCAGTTCCCTCGTCTTCGCATAACCCGCCAGCTCCTGATAAGGTTTGTCCAGCTTTCCTGCCGGCGCGGAGTAATAAACCTGCACCACTTCCTTACCCGCTGCCGCGCCGGTATTGGTCACCGTCGCCGTAACGGATACCTTCGCCGCATCCGCCGCCAGCTCCTTCGGCTCCACGGTAAATGTGGTGTATCCCATACCATAACCGAAAGGATAAGTGGGCACATAGCCGATGGTATCAAAATAGCGGTATCCTACATAGATGCCTTCTTTATAATATGTATCGTTAGGATCGCCGAAGCCTTCCGTGGACGCATATTCCTCGATCGGCGCCCAAGTCATGGTCAGCTTGCCGGAAGGATAAGACTTACCCAGAAGCACATCCGCCAGCGCGTCTCCCGTAGCGGAACCGAGCTGCCCCAGAAGCAGGATCGTTCCTACTGCCGCCACCGGCTTTAAGTCCACCATGCCGCCTACGTTCAGTACAAGCACAAACTTCTCATACTTCGCATTCAATGCCAGAATATCCCTTACTTCCGTCGCCGTCAGGTTGATATCGCCTGCTGCCGGTTTCCGATCCGCACCTTCACCCGAATTGCGGGCCAGCACATAGACCGCCGTATCTCCCTCGCCGTCAAGCGGCAGCTCATATTCCGGTTCCGGGCAGCTTCTTCCCATGGCAAACATCATCATCTGCGGCCCTGTCACGCCTGCTGCTTCCGCTTCCTTACGGATTCCCCCGAAAAAGGTTTTTCTGGCCTCCGCCACCACCTGATCATAGCCGTCCATCTAGCTGCCGGTAGTAAGTTCAAATCCCGCATTCTTCAAGCCTTCCTCTACGGTCACGAAATGCCGTACATTCACGTCTCCGGAGCCCGTTCCGCCCTTGATGGTCTTCCTGGCGCCGCTGCCGTACAAAGCCAGCTTCCCCGTTCCCTGCAACGGAAGCGTGCCGTCATTCTTAAGAAGCACCATACACTCCGGTGCAAGCCTGCGCGCCGCCGCGGTGTGTTCCTTCTCAAAACCCTGCTCCTCCGGCGATTCGATCCTGATCTTGTTCATTGATGATAACCCTCCTTTTGATGTAATAAAAACAAATACTGCCTGTTTTCCATAGGATAAAAAATATCATATAGCGTCCATGTCATTTTCAAACACACAAACACTATATGATACTATTTTATCTGACAATATGCAGCCATGCAAGCATATTGTCCGATTTCAGATGGGCATACGTTACTTTTCACGGGTGGGAAAATAGGGCATGATTACAGGGGACTCCTGAG
>ERZ779637.853-NODE-853-length-16194-cov-7.870872_pt1 | contig 16194 bp, 10 predicted proteins | sample MGYA00514196_ERZ779637 | MGnify/ENA primary metagenome ERZ779637 (study PRJEB29562, sample SAMEA4376700) | mouse gut metagenome | isolation source: Cecum | study: EMG produced TPA metagenomics assembly of the A DSS colitis mouse model was used to assess the...
TGCTGTTTCTTATTGTGCCCGGCCGTCGGTTTCTGACCGCTTTAGGCGGCGTTGTCTGACGAACAAGGTATTTCACGGAACGGGAAATACCTTGTGAGGAGTTTCGCCGCCGTGGTCAGAAACCGACGGCCGGGCATAATTAGAAACAGCCCGTTTTTGCCATCAGGTTTGAACAGATGCCGGCAGGGGAAGCACAGGGAGGCAGGGAGAAAGCGGGCAGGGGGTTCCTCTCCTGGCTTTTGCGTCCGCCCGCACTTACCCACCCTTAAGAATATTTTATTTTTTCCTAATCATTCCCTAAGAAAAATAAAGAATCTTTCATAAATTCCACACACCATATCCACATTTTATGCATATAATACAGTTAGAGCGTGTTGGGAAAGCCATTCCGGCGCCTGCGGAAAATCCGCACACGCCATCCAAAAGGAGGTGGAAGATAAATGCACAAAGACAATGCGCCAAAGAAAGTATCCATGCTGGACATCATCCCCAAGAACATGGACTGGAACAAATACTCCCGCCTGCATGACTCCTTCCTGGAAGAACTGTCCTATGAAAAACAAAAATTCCGCCATACCGACATTTGGCAGCTAAACTATATTTAAGGAAACGCTGATGAAAGCGTTTCCCGCGTCGGATTCACGCTGTGAAACAGGGACGTGCTTAACGTACGCTCCTGACTCTCACCGCTTCCTTTTCTTCTTCATAAACAGCAGCCCAAAAGACCCTATCCCGCAATTACTGGAAATGGTGGCAGACGCCTTCTGCACCTCAATGTGGTCGAAAAATACGTACTTCTTAACCTCTTTCTTGATTTCCTCCAACTGCTCCAGCGAACATCCCGCATATGTCAGGAACAGAATCCGCGTGTCAATGCTTTTCTTATCCCAAAGCAGATGCCGGATATACCTCCGGTATGCCGTCTGTACGCTTCCCGTCTCCACCCCTCTTAGCCTGATTTTGCTTTGGGACAGATGCAGCACGGGATGCAGGCTCAAATGCTCACAGATATCCCTGACCCTTTTCGATACCTTTCCGCAGCGGTACAGGTTTTCCGGCGACGGGACAATGAAGCTGGTGCTTATTTTATCCTTTAATTTGGCAAGCATTCCGCAGATTTCCTCCACACTTTTTCCTTCCTGCGCCATCTGCGCCGCATGGAGTACCATAATCCCCATACCGCTGGACAGGTGTCCCGAATCCACCACGGTTACGTTGTCAAAGCCTTTCGCAGCCGCAGACGCCGAGCGGTAGCCGTTACCCCCGTGGGAAGCCATGGAGATATGGATGACCTTCTCCGCTTTTTCCAGCGCATCCGCAAAAAATGTTTCGTATTCCTCCGGCGGAGGTGCGGCAGAATGGGCTTCGCTTCCCGCTCTCTGCATATACTTCAGAAGATTGTCCGAGGAAATCTCCAACTGGTCGCTGAAACGTCCCTGCTTCGTATAGACATAATAATACATGACCGTCACCTCAAACTGTTCCAGCCACTTCCCGGGCAGGTCGCAGACACAATCGGCGGTAATGCTCAGCTTCTTCTTTTTTGCACTGAAAAACGTCTGTACACTGCCTTCCGCCTCCCCGTCTTCCTCATACACGCTGTATTCAATTAACTCGTGGGGCAGGAATTTTAAAAGCGTGGCCTCAAACAGGACACCGTTAATGGGTTTTGCCAAATATCCGGCGAAACCTTTCTCCTGGTATATTTCTTCCGCTCCCGTCATCACATTGGCGGTCAGGGCGATGACCGGCACATTCTGGCAATGCCCCTTATCCTGCTTTTTCAGCTCGTGCAGCGTTTCCTCCCCGTCCATGTCCGGCATCATATGATCCATGAAAATCACATGGTAGAACCTGCTGTTTGTCTTTTCCAAACATTCCTTCCCGCTCTTAGCCGTATCAATCTGCACCTTAGTGGAGCGCAGCAGTTTGCACGCCACCATCAGATTCATTTCATTATCGTCCACAATCAGCACTTTCGCTTCGGGAGCTTCAAAACTCTGTTTGTATTTTTCCCGCTCATACAGCTTGCGCTTTACCATGAAATCCATGGTTCCCACAGGCATGGGATTCACCACCTGCTGTTCCACGGTGACAGTGAACGTGGAGCCTTTCGTATAGATGCTGTCCACGGTAATCTTACCGCCCATCATTTCGATGAGCTGTTTGGAAATGGAAAGCCCCAGTCCCGTCCCTTCGATTTTGCGGTTTCTCTCCTGGTCCACCCGCCGGAACGAGGAAAACAGGTCTTCCAGACTTTCTTTCTTAATACCGATTCCGGTATCCGCCACGGTGATTTTCAGTAAAATCCGGTTGGCATCGATACGGTCGCTCTGTGCCGTCAGCGTCACAGAACCCTTCTCCGTATATTTGACCGCATTGGTCAATATATTTGCCAGCACCTGCTTCAGCCGCACTTCGTCCCCGTACAGCATGGAAGGCAGGTGGCGGGAAATGTCAATTTTAAATTCCAGGTTTTTCTCGTGCATCCGTATCCATATAATATTCACAAGGTCGCTGAACAAAGCGCCCGTTTCATACTGGGTCGGCACGATTTCCATTTTCCCGGATTCCATTTTGGACATATCCAAAATATCGTTAATCAACGCCAGCAGCATTTTACTGGCATTCTGTATGTTGACGGCATTTTCCGCGATTTCATCGGAAATATCCTCTCGCAGCGTCATTTCGTTCAGACCGATGATGGTGTTGATGGGAGTACGGATTTCATGGCTCATGTTGGCAAAAAACGCGCTCTTGGACTGGCTGATACTTTCGATTTCCGCCCGCTGTTCTTCCCCCTTTTTCCTTTCCTGCTCATACATCCTTACATAAAATTTGAAAATAATGCCGATGGCTATGCCCACCATCAATACTGCCAGCAGGGAATCTATGTGGGCGGAACCCGTGCTTTCCATGGGAATCACCCAGTCCGGGTGCTTCCAGGAAAGAAAATACGCAGTGCCGAGCACTGCCATTTCAAGAAGCAGGGCGGTATACATCGACGTCCCCGTAAAGAGCAGGAAAATATATACCAGCCCCAGCACGAACCATACCGTTGCACCGCTCCCCATTCCTCCGCTTAAAAAGTACATCAGCGGAAACAGGAAGATGTTAATCAATATATCCATCACCCATACCGCCAGCCCCACCTTCCGGTACCTGCATACCAGCCGGAACGACAGGAAAGACACCGCAGTCATCAGTACAAGCGGAAGCAGGACGATGGGACGCGAACCGATGCAGATTCCCGCAACCACCGCCATTCCCGATACCGCAATGCTGAGTGAAAGGATAATCCGCAACAGCCGTTCCCTGAAGTTGATTGCCCCGCCGTAATATTTGTCCATCCATTTCTTTATCATAACGCATCCCCTCATAAAACTTCCAACATGCTGACGTTCTATTCCCAAACCGCAAAACACATGCCGTCTATTCTTCCCTCGGACTTCCAAGCAGCCGCTTCCTACCTGTCTCCAATTCTTCCTCCGCACCCATAAAATCAAATGCCTGCGTCTTTTCCCTTACCGGCGTCAGAACCGATGACAGGGACTCTCCGCAGTATTGGTAATTTGCCAATTCGTCCAGCACCTCAAATACCCCTTCGCTTTCAAAAGTTTCCAGCCTCCCTGCAAGCCGGTCAAACGCTTCTTCCAGTTTTTCCTTCGTCACCGCGGCAAGGCTGCCCGCCGCTTCCGGCACAGTGCCTGTTCCCTCCGTTTCCGGCACGGCATTTGTATCCTCCGCTTCCGGCGTGCCGTCCGGGAAGACCACCCTGTTTTCCCCGATAACCTTAAGGATTCTTTCGTATTCCAGCAGCGTTTCCATGGTATGGTTCATGATATATTCCTCGTTTTTCGCCCTGCCCGCCGCTTCCAAAATCTTTGCCATATCGGAAAGCCCTGCCGCACCGATTCCCATGGACATGCTCTTTAGGGAATGAACGTCAATGGTATAATTTTTCCAGTCCTTCTGCTCATAATGCTTTTTGATATCCTCTTTTTTTACCAGCCCGCTGGTATAGTAAATCCGCACGATATCGATATAATCCCGCAGCACGCCCCCGCAGTAAACCATCCCAAGATCCACGTCGATGCCTTCCATGTCCAAACCGTCCAGCCGCTTCCCAATCCTTTTCCCATTCTTATATCCGTTTCCGTCCGCTGCCGCCCCGGATGATACGCCTCTTTCGTTATCGTTACCCGCACTTCCGGCGAATGCGCCTTTTCCCATTCCATTTCCTCCATCCGCATCACCTGCGGGTACATTCCTTCCGTCACCGCCGTCTGCTCTTTTGTCTTGTAACGCTGCCCCGGCGCTGCCTGCCGCTTTCCATCCTCCTGCATAAGCCGGTATGCTTCCCGTTCCTTCCAAACCTGTCTGCGCTTCTTCCACTTTCATAATCTTCTGCTCGGGAATATGCCGCCGCAGCACCCTTTCCAGCACGGACAGCTCAATAGGCTTCGCCACAAAATCCGCAAATCCTTCCGCAAGAAACATCTCCCGCGCCCCGCCGATGGCGTTCGCCGTAAGAGCGATAACGGGAACCTCCTGGAAATACTTTCCCGGCTTCTGCCTGATCCGGTGCAGGGTTTCCACACCGTCCATTTCCGGCATCATATGATCCATAAACACAAAATCAAAATCCATGGATTCAATTTTATCCAGGGCTTCCTTCCCGCTTCCCGCCGCAAACACCTTTATCTGGTAGGGACGCAGCAGCCCTTCCACCACGCGCAGGTTCATAACATTGTCATCCACCACCAGGATACTCGCCTGCGGCGCAATAAAGCGCCCGTCCATGCGGCGTCCTCCCTCCATGCTCTGCACCACATGCTCGCCGTTTAAAACCGCCGCGATGGACAGGACCGAAAAAGGTTTGTAAATGTAATACATCCCACTGTCCGGATTTTCCCCGTTTTCCCGCTCCTTTATCAGTACCACGCTCATCTCTTTGGATATTTTTTCAAAATACCCTTTTTCTTCACAGTACTCCTCCCAACTGATAAACACATGGCTGAATTTTTCCTTTTCCAGATACCGTTTTAGTTCCTGCAGGTTTTTGCACGGACGGCAGGCAATCTGCAGTTGCTCCGCGATATGGCGGATGGTAGATGCATAGCCCTCCCGGATTGCCGCAAAATCGTACTTTTCCATGTTAATGTAATAAGCCACGCGGATTTTCTCAGGGCTGCGCAGGGAAATAATCGGTGTCCGGTCCACGACTTTCTGCGGAATGACAAGCTGCATTTCACTCCCCCGCCCCGGCGTGCTTTTTACGGTAATGAAACCGCCCATTTTGCCCACCAGCGCTTCCGTAATGGCAAGTCCGAGCCCGATGCCGCCCTCCTGTCGGTTCCTCTTTGTATCCACCTGGTTAAAGCTGGAGAAAAGTTTCTCGATATTTTTTTCCTCGATGCCGATTCCGGTATCCTTCACCGTCACCGACAGGTTGACGCCGTATGCTTCGTTCCTCGTACTGACCGTAAGGATGACCGCCCCCTCTTTCGTAAACTTAATGGCATTATCCACCACGTTCATGATGGCGCGGCGGATTTTCTGCTCATCCCCCACCATCCCGCAGGGCATGACCGCCCCGCAGTCCACAATCAGTTCCAGCTTCTTCCCTTCCTTACGCGCCAAAGCCATGTTCATGATATCGTTAATGGTGGAAGTAATATTATAAGGCTCCTCCACCAGCGTCATATTCCCTGATTCCAGTTCGGAAAAATCCAAAATATCGCTGACCACGGACAAAAGGTTTCTCCCCGCCGTCTGTATCCCGAACACGTCTTCCCTCACACGGAGCGGAAGCTCCTCGCGCAGGATCATTTCGCTGATGCCGCACACGGTATTAATGGGCGTGCGGATTTCGTGGGACACATTTGCCATAAAATCATCCTTGCTGCGTTCCGTCCTGCGCAGGTCCGAAATCACCTGCCACAGTCTCCGGTTGCTTTCCACCTGTCCCCTGACCAAATAATAGGTCACATATTCCGCCACGTAAACGGACAGAATCTGAAGAACCATCCTCGCCCCTTCCCCGTCCGCCGTAATATGTATGTCATGCAGGATAAACCCATGATAAAAAAGCAGGAACGTCGAAGCCCCCGCCGCCACAGAAACAATATTCGGAATACAATAAATCCCCAACAGGATAACCATGCATACCATTGTGGAAAGGATACTGAAATAGCTGCTAGAATGTATGCCGTAAACCAGCATGTTCATCCATGCCATACCGGAGGTAAGCAGCGCACGGAACCGGTAATCCCTGTACTTTTTCACATAAACGGTTATGCTTAACGCCATTCCGGCAAGAATCATCCACGGCACCCATTTCCCCCATCCCAGCACCGAAGCCATTGCCATCATTCCCAGGGTATATACCACGTAAACCGCCAAAACTACCCGTTCCACTTTCCGCTCATTTTCCCGCTCAAAATCCATTTTCCCACCCCTCATCCGTCCATGCATTTCCTGCCGGCGCCGGAAATGCTTATGCCGGCTTATCCTTACGTCCCTGCCATACCTTCCTATTCGCCCAAACGTTCCCGCAGCACCGGTTCCATTCCGGTGAATACCTCCACGATTACCGGATCAAACTGAGATCCTTTTCCTTCTTCCAAAATGCCCAGCACCTTTTCCATCGGACGGACCGGCTGCTTATAACAGCGCTCCTCATACAGCGCGTCAAATACGTCCGCCACCGCCATAATCCTTGCACAGAGCGGGATTTCCTCCCCTTTTAATCCTGCCGGATAACCCGTGCCGTCCCAGCGCTCATGGTGGTACATGGCGATATCGCTGGCAACCCTGACATACTCCTCATTTTCCACATCCCCGATAATTCCTTTTATGACATCCGTGCTGTAAACGGTATGCTTTTTCATCGTTTCATATTCTTCCGGCGTCAGCTTTCCCGGCTTCTGCAAAATGCTGTCCGGTATCTTTATCTTGCCGATATCATGCAGCGGCGCCGCCTTGCAGGTATTCTGCATATATTCTTCATCCAGGATGTCCGCAAACAGCCCCTTCCCGGACAGTTCCCCTACAATCAGTTCCACGTAACCCTGTGTATTCTTCACATGTTTTCCGGTACTGCCGTCCCTGCTTTCAATCAGGTTCGCCAGCCCCACGATGACGTTCTCCTGTATTTCCCCGATGCGCTTGGAACGTTCCATAAGCTGCTCCGCCTGTTCCTTCACTAACGTTTCCAGGCTGTTGTGGTACTGTTCCAGCTCAAGGGCACGTTTTACCCTGCTTTTCAGGATATCCGGGACAAAAGGCTTACCCACGAAATCAAAAGCGCCCACCTGAAAACATTTGGTTTCCGTCTCCGTACTCTTGTCCGCCGTCAGGAAAATCACCGGAATGGTATTGATGTCCTTCATGGTTTTTAACTGTTCCATGGTTTCAAAACCGTCCATTTCCGGCATGTTAATATCCAGCAGGATAACGTCCGGGCGGTTTTTCCCCAGGTATTTCAGTGCCGCAGGTCCTGAATTAGCCGCGGCAATCCGGTATTCCCCGCCGAGAATCTTTTGGGCAAGCATGAGGTTTGCACTGTCATCATCCACGACTAATATGATTCCTTTCATTGGTTATCCTCCGTGTTTTTGTTACTTCCAGGCATCCGTTCTTCACATAATCCATGTTTTCATCTTATCATAGCCCCATGGATTTATCAAGCAAAGACTCCGCTTTCCGCGTTCCTCCCGTCACCGGTTTTCCATACGGAAAAGAACAAAATAATATCTTTTGTGTGGAAATGTCCTTACAAAAAACAAAGGCAGGAAAAGAGTGCGCCCACTCTTTTCCTGCACCTGTACTTTTCCTGCTACACACGGTGGTTTTTCACATCGTCAAACTCCTTAAGCATCTCCGCCGTGGGCGCCGGTGTTACAAGGCTGACCGCAACAATGGCAAGCAGCCCCAGCACAAAACCGATGGCAAGGGAATACAGCCCGGTCACCGCTCCCAGTGTCTTTCCGCCCGCAAGCGGGATATAGTCCCATACGATTACCGTCAGTACACCCGTGGCAATTCCCGCTACCGCCCCCTGGAAATTCGTCCGTCTCCAATACAGCGACAAAAGCACCGTGGGACCGAATGCCGCGCCGAGTCCCGCCCACGCATTGGAGACCAGCCCCATAATGGAACTGTTCGGGTTCAGGGCGATGAGATAAGCCAAAATCGCGATGATAAACACCGTAATCCTGCTGACCGTCAGTACCGTCTTGTCATCCGCATCCTTTTTCCACACCCCTTTAAAAATATCCTCCGCCATACTGGAAGCGCTGACCAAAAGCTGGGAATCCGCCGTGGACATGATTGCCGCCAGGATACCGCAAAGGAAGATACCGCCGATAACCGGGGCTTTCCAATCCTGCGTAAACAATTTAATAATCATTTCGATAAAAACATTTTCTTCCGCACCGCCGCTTAACACCGTGGGATACAGGTATGCCCTTCCGATAACCCCGATAACCACCGCAAAAGCCAGTGACAGCGCCACCCATCCGATGGCAATCCCTTTTGATTTTTTCAACTCCTTCTCATCCCTGACCGCCATAAAACGTACCAGGATATGGGGCATTCCACAGTAGCCAAGCCCCCATGCGAGCTGGGAAATGATATCCACCGCACGGTACGTCCCCGTCCCGTCATTGGTAAGGCTTAAGAATCCCGCAGCGCCGCCTGCCACACCGCTCAGTTCCAGGGCTCCGGAAACATTCCCGCCCCCCACCAGCATCCATGCCGCAATGGGTACCACCAAAAGGCCGATTAACATTAACGTCCCCTGGATAAAGTCCGTAGCGCACACCGCCAAAAAACCGCCCATAAACGTATAGGTCAGAATCACCAGCACGCCTACCGTAAGGGCAATCCGGTAATCCATGCCGAATACCGAATGAAACAGCTTACCGCCCGCCGCCAGTGCAGATGCCGTGTAAACCAGGAAGAAAATCACAATCGTAACGGAGGAAATTAACAGCAGTACCCTTTTTTTATCATGGAAACGGTTCTCAAAATAAGTGGGCAGAGTCAGCGAGTTGTTGGCACGGATTGTATAGCTCCGCAGCCGTCCCGAAATAAACAGCCAGTTGCATACCGTTCCGCCGAAAAGCCCGATGGCAATCCATGCCTGCCCGGTCCCAAGCGCATATACGCTCCCCGGCAGTCCCATCAGCAGCCATCCGCTCATATCGGAAGCCTGCGCCGAAAGCGCCGCCACCCAGCCGTTTAACTGCCTGCCCCCAAGAAAATAATCCTCGGAGCTGTTGTTTTTCTTCGCATACACCGCACCGACAAAAACCATCATCAGCAGGTATAACACGAACGCTACAATAATCCATCCCAATGAGTCGCTCATCTTATGTCCTCCCTGTATTTTAAGTTTGTATACAATAATACCGTTGCACACAAATCTGATTATACGGTAAGGACACCGTTAAGTCAATACTTTACCAAAGTAATGCGGAAAATTAGTAACGGTTCAGCCTGAAATGTTGTGTTCGTAGATGGGGTGGACGCAAAAACCAGGAACGGGATGCCCTGCCCCGGTTTGACCCTGCCGGCAAGGGAAGCACAGGGCGGCAGGGTCAAACCGGGGCAGGGCATCCCGTTCCTGGCTTTTGCTGGGTATCAAAAAATGTAATACCGCATCATAGCATTTCTTTTACTTTATAGCATTTCTTTTTACTTTACCAAGCACGGAAGTGATTATTTTGCGGGACATGCCATCCCGCTGCCGCCGCCCCGCAAAATAATCACTCCCGTGCGTCCGCCAAAGACTCCGCCTGCAGCCGGTCAAATTCCGCCATGCATTCATCCACCGTAGCGCCGTTTAACAGTTCCCGCACGATTAAACAGGTATTGCCCCACTGTTCCACCTTCATCCCTGCATTGGCGCCGAGGACATAAACATTTTCCTCTATCCGGTCGTTCAGCGGTTTTAATGCCGGAATGCAGTCCACCTCCACATTTTTGGACGGGGAAATCACTTTGTTGGTTTCCGTATATACCCGGAGCGCTTCGTCGGAAAGCACGACTTCCAAAAAGTCCCTGGCATCTTCCGCATGTTCCGCGTGGGCGCCGATGCCGTACCCGGTCAAGGGCATCACCGGCATCTGTCCCCTATCGCTTGGGAAACCGATAACCAGCATTTCAAAATCCGTTTTTCCATACGCAGTCTCCGTATTTGCCGCCCCCCAGTACGCCATGACAATGGGCGTTTTCTGGGCAAGGAAATCTTCCCTTTCCCCTTCGAGCGCCTCGCTCACATAAGCCTTTTCGGCATCAATGTAACCGCAGTCAATCATCTCCTGAAGGAACTCAAAACCCGGACGCATATAGTCGCTGTATTTACTTTCCCCGCTGTTTAGAGCCGCAATTTCCGCTTCCGTGTTTCCCCCGTTGTACAAATCCGCATATGCCTGCGCCAGGACAAAATTCTCCAGCCACCAGCGGTTCGCCCCCACCGGGGTCTCAATCCCGTTTTCCTTAAACACCCGGCAGCATTCCAGGAATTCTTCCGGCGTGTTTGGCAGTTCCAAATTATACCGGTCAAACATGTCTTTGTTGACAAACAAACCGTATGCCACTACTTCCTGCGGGATTGCCACCAGCTTTCCGTCCACCGTATTCGCCGTTTTCACCACGTCACGCAGATTTTGGGCACACTCCAGCCCGGATAAGTCCATCAGTCTCCCTTCTCCGCCCAATACCTGGATAACATCCGGGTTTAAGAGATAAATGTCATCCATATTGTTGCGCGCCCTGTCCAGCGCCACATCGTCATACGTCTTATCCTGATAGTTCTCCGCCGTATAAGTAATATAGCCTACGGTCACACCCAGCTTTTCCTCTGCCATAATCACGGTTTTGTCCATGGCGCTCCTTGCCACATTCTCCGCATCCGGTTCCATTTTTTCCATGGGGCTGTACAGGTTCACAATACGGTTATTTTCTTCCTCCGTTTCCACCAGATTCAGTCCATGTGATCCGCTTCCACATGCCGCCATGGATACAAAAAGCATCAGCGCCAAACATGCCGCCGCTGCTATTCTATTGCTCTTACTTTCCATACCTTTTCCCTTTCCAAATTCTTCCGCAATTCCCCTTCGGTCTTCCTTTCGCTCCATGCTCCTGCCGGCAGGCATGTCACCTGATATACTGCCGGAGCACCTTCTTTAGCAGCTCCACATCCACCGGTTTTGCCAAATGGACATTCATTCCGGCATTTAACGCCTCCTTCTCGTCTTCCGCAAAAGCGTTCGCCGTCATGGCGATAATGGGAATTTTTGCCGCATCCTCCCGATTCAATGCCCGAATCGCCCTCGTTGCGTCGTATCCGTTCATCACCGGCATCTGGACATCCATCAGGATAGCGTCAAATTCACCCTCACCGGCCCGCATAAAACGCTCCAGCGCCAGCCTGCCGTTCTCGGCAATCTCACATTTAGCGCCCTCCATCGACAAAATTTCGGACAAAATTTCCGCATTAATTTCGTTATCCTCCGCAGCAAGGAAGTTCAAACCTTCCAGACTGTTTTCTTCCCCGGTTTCCGCTTCCTGTTTTCCACCGGCTTCCCCTGTCCGCATTTCCGTAATTTTTTCCTTCAGCGCCGATAAGAAAAACGGCTTCATAAGGACACCCGTATATCCCATCCGCAGCGCTTCTTCCATACCGTCCAGGCATTCCATGCCGTCCGCGCCATAAGTTGTTATGAAAAGGATGGGCGCCGGTTCCGGCAGGGCTTCCCGTATCCGTTCCACCGTTCGGATGCCCTCCATATCCGGCACATCCCATTCCACCATCAGCATGTGGTATGCCCTTTGCGTCCCGTTGACTTCCTCCATCTTATGCACGGCTTCTTCCACGCAGGATGCCGTATCCACCGCAATACCCATGCCGTCCATCAGCATCCGTATGTTTCTTTCTTCCCTCACATCCGCATCCACAAACAGGAGACGGGATATCCCGCTTTCCTCCCAAAACTTCTTATCCGCCTGTCCTTCCGGTATGCGGAACTCCAAATCCACCCGGAACAGACTTCCCTTGCCCACCTCGCTGGTCACTTCGATGGTTCCGCCCATCAGCTCTACAATATTTTTCGTAATCGCCATACCAAGCCCGGTACCCTGTACTTTGTTTGTGGTACTGTTTTCCGCCCTCGTAAATGCATCGAAAATGGTTTTTAAATATTCCGGCGTCATTCCGTATCCGTCGTCCTCCACTTCGATGCGGATATGCTCAAACTGGCTGGACCTCTGCTTTAAACCGATGATGCGGAACCATATATTTCCCCCTTCCGGCGTATACTTTACGGCATTGGAAAGCAGATTAATCAGAATCTGGTTAATCCTCGTCTCGTCGCCAATCAGATATTCATGCTTCACATCCGTAACTTCCACATGGAATTCCTGTGACCTGGCGCCCGCCATCGGTCGAATAATCGCATCCACGGAGGAAACAAGGTCGTTTAAGGTAAACTCCTCCACATTCAGCACGACCTTCCCGCTTTCTATCTTGGAAACATCCAAAATATCGTTAATCAGACTGAGCAGGTGCTGCCCGGACGCCATGATTTTTTTCGTGTATTCCCGTACTTTATCCGGGTTCTCCGCATCCTTGGCCAGGAGAGTGGTAAAACCGATTACCGCATTCATCGGCGTACGGATGTCATGGGACATGTTGGAAAGGAAAGTCGTCTTGGAATTGCTTGCCATCTGTGCCGCCTGCAGCGCCTCCGTCAGTTGTTTGTTATGCAGTTCCCGTTCCGCTTCCCGTTCCCTCCGTATTTTTATCTGCTGCCGCTGGTTCAGGTAATACAGCAGGCAGCAAAGGAAAAACGCAATCAGCATGGCTGCCACTACAATAAGGATATTCTGGTTTACCGCCTTTCCCTCCTGCTGGATTGCCTCAATGGGCACATAACCAATCAGGTAAATCGTACCGCCGTTTACCGTCCACATATAGTTCAGGGCGCGCTTTCCCCTGATATCATGATAAAACATGATATTTTTCCCGTTTTTCACGCATTCTTCCACCTCGGCACGCAGCGCTTCCTCCCGGATATCGTTCGCCCGGTAAAAATCCTCCAGGTTCAGGTGTCCCGCGCTCCGCTCCCCCATTCCCTTTGGTTTGAGCACAAACCGCTCCGTTTTTGCATCCATAATGTATAGGAGGGCACGTTTATTGTAAAACCCGTTGGGAAGTGATTTGTCCAGGGAATCATACGTATACTCCACGTAAAGCGTACCGGTGTTTCTGCCTTCTTTTTCCACCGGACATTTGATGGTGTATGCCCATGTCCCCATATAATTCAGGTAAGAATGGGAAATCAACAGCCCATCCACCACTCCGCCCGAAGAAAAATCCAGTCCTTCCTCGGAAAAAACTTCCCCCGTACTGGAAATTCCTTCCGTTTCCCCCGCACGGATAAACGCAATCTTCACCATCGTCTGGTTCTTCCGGTAAGAACGGACATACTCCTCCGGCTCCTCCCGCTCCGCAATTTCCTGTGCCATCAGCTTTTGGAACTCCGCTTCTTTCTTTAAAATTGCTTCTATGGTACACTTTATCAAATCCAGGCTTTCATTCAGGTTTTGGATTGCCGCTGTCGACATTTCCCTTGATATCTTCCATGATACCGACAAAACCACCGCCCCCAAAATACAAAAAACAAGTATCATGGAGAGAAGCAGCGGAAACCCTTTATCCGTTCCGTATTTATTCTGTTTCCTTCTTATCCACTTCATCCACATTCTCCAAACCACTCACTGTTTGCCATTTTACAGATATTTAGGTATAATATTTATATTATACCTTTCCCCTTCTTTCCGTGTCAATAGAACCATAGTCAGGGGGGCGGGGAAACAAGGAACCTAAACAAAACATCATAAAAGGAGAGAAAACCATGTGGACAGCCGCTAATTGGAAAGATTACGAAATCCTTGACACTTCCTCCGGGGAAAAACTGGAACGCTGGGGGGATTACCTCCTCGTACGCCCCGATCCCCAGGTCATATGGAATACACCGAAAAAAAATGCCGGATGGCAAAAAAGAAACGGACACTATCACCGCAGCTCCAAAGGCGGCGGTGAATGGGAATTTTTTAACCTGCCAAACGAATGGGAAATCCGCTACGGGGAACTCACGTTCCGCCTAAAGCCGTTCAGCTTCAAACACACCGGACTGTTTCCCGAACAGGCTGTAAACTGGGAATGGTTTTCCGCTCTGATCCGCCATGCGGGACGGCCCGTAAAAGTCCTGAACCTTTTCGCCTATACGGGCGGTGCTACGCTTGCCGCCGCCAAGGCAGGCGCACAGGTAACCCATGTGGATGCCTCCAAGGGAATGGTCACATGGGCAAAAGAAAACGCCGTCTCCTCCGGTTTGGGGGATGCCCCCATCCGCTGGCTGGTAGACGACTGCGTGAAATTTGTGGAGCGGGAAATCCGCCGGGGAAATACTTATGATGCCATCATCATGGACCCGCCTTCCTACGGACGCGGGCCGAAAGGGGAAATATGGAAGATGGAAGAAAATATCTTTCCCTTTTTGGAACTGACGGCACAAATCCTGTCGGAAAACGCCCTGTTCTGCCTGATCAATTCCTACACCACGGGACTGCAGCCCGCCGTACTCACCTACATGCTCCATACCGCCATCGTCCGCAGGTTCGGCGGCCATGTGACGGCGGATGAAATCGGGCTTCCGGTCAGGGACAGCGGACTCGTCCTTCCCTGCGGCGCATCGGGACGCTGGCAGGGATAAGACAATAAAAAGAGAAACGTAAAAAAACAGCCTTAAAACTTAAAACAGCTCCGCCAGCATAAATCCATAGGATATAAACCAAATAATCCCAAGCACTACCTGAATGGCATTGTAAATCAGGAATGCCTTAAAGAAATTGGATTTGCTTTTCTTTTCCTTATCACTGAATGCCCATACGAACATAAGCACGATATTTACACAGGGAATCAGCATCAGGAGCAGGCTTACCAGCCATTCGCCCATCTTAACCGGCACTTCCATTTCCTGCTCATAGCCGCCCTGGGAAGGATACTGGTACTGCCCCTGTCCATAGGGATTCCCCTGATTCCCGTACCCGTAACCGGGATTCTGTCCCTGCCAGCCGTTCCCGTAATTCGGACTGCCGCCCGGATTCTGGTTTCCGTATCCGTAATCCGGATTTGCGCCCGGCTGGCCGGCATATGTACTGTCTTTCTCCAAACTTACCTTGTTCGCATTGGAAGACCCGTTATCTCCGTTATAATTGTTATAATTGTTGTCCACTTTCTTGCTCCTCCTGTTTTTTATTCCCGCAGGCCATGAGCCAATCAGCCGCACTTGTGCGGATATTTGGCGACTGCCGCGAGGGTCAATACTCTGTTGCCTGCAGCGGGGTTGTTGACTCGAATTTCCGTATTGCTTCCATACCGTTTACCATAACAACTTTGCTATTATATCATATTCCCAATACCCTACGCAAGATTTCCTTATAAAACGGGACCGTCTTTTCCAAAAAATTTCCCGGCGTATACACATAAGGAGGGCGGTTTGGGAACAAAACCGTCATACGGTACCCATAAACCGCAAGCAGGCACAGGCACAAAACAGCCGTACCGGACTTAAGCCCCTTAATCCTTTTCCCAAACCCGTACCGCATCACCGCGCAGTAGACCAAAAAAAGCAGCACAAAGATTGCCATGGGATTCATCCTCCATGACCTCTCCCACTGCCCCGTAAACAAAAACAGGAAAGCGCGCGTCATCCCGCAGCCCGCGCAGGGCAGTCCCGTGAAAAGAACCACGGGGCAAAAGGCATGGAATACCACATGCACCGTTATATAATATACCGCAAAAACCAGTATCCCTGTCCTGTAATCCCGCAAATCCCTGCGAATTCGGACTGCTGCCGCTTTTATTCCCCGATTGTCCCTGTTTCCTTCCGGCATGGTCCGCTCCTTCCCGTCTCCGTATGCATCCGCTCCCATCCAATCTAATATCCCGGCACACCGCCGCAGCACAACCCTCCCCCGCCGCAGCAGAGATTGCAGAACAGGTTTGCAAGGCAGAGCCGGAAGCACATATTCACGCCCCCCGTATAGGGGCTGCCGTAAGCAAACTGGCGCTGCCGGTACTGCATGCCCCCCTTATCAAACCTGTATACCAAAATCAGG
>ERZ779637.854-NODE-854-length-16186-cov-6.111400_pt1 | contig 16186 bp, 17 predicted proteins | sample MGYA00514196_ERZ779637 | MGnify/ENA primary metagenome ERZ779637 (study PRJEB29562, sample SAMEA4376700) | mouse gut metagenome | isolation source: Cecum | study: EMG produced TPA metagenomics assembly of the A DSS colitis mouse model was used to assess the...
TGCAAAATGAGCCAAGCCGAGTTTATCCGGCAAGCCCTTATCAAGTCAAGCATACACTGCCGCATGCTCACATAACAGCCTTCCGTCAATGTCATGATCCTCCCATAAACGCACCACGCATTCCAGGAACTCATCCACCGTAACCCCGTATACGGGAATGAATTCCTCCGCCGCCAGTTTTTTTGACCGGATATCCGCCTGTTCATCCACATAGAGCAGTTCCGCGGATATCCCCTTTTTACTTGCTTCCTTTGCCAGTTCAAAATTCAGGCTGTTTATGTAACTGTTCCTTAAAACGGTATTTAAGGCTTCCTTATATAGACTTTATGAGGCATCTGGTAAAAGATACAGACAGAAAAGTTTTGCTTATCGTTGATAATCTTTACATCACCTTATTCGCCTGAAATAAATCCAGATGAATATTTAAATCACAGCCTGAAACAGAATATACACAGCGGGATTATTCCGCATACCAAAAAACAAATATGGCGGAAAACAGAAAAATTTATGATTGGAATGCAAGAATGCCAGGAAAAAATCGCCATTTTTTTCAAACATAAGAGATTAAAATATATTCAAGAATACGGCTATTAAGAAATTACTATTTTTAATAGCCGAAGTAATATCATATACAACGAATTCCGTTTTATCTGAAAGAAAGTCATTCATTACCAGCTTTTGGTTTTCTGCTGAGCAGCCCCGTTTTTTGTTATCCTCCACAGAAAGACGGATATATAAGCCACATGTACATACAAAGATGGTGCCGGCATAGGCGCTGCCGCTATTCATCCTGATAATTAAATTCAATATACAGTTCATCTTTACCCATTACCCGTATGCTTCGGATAAGCTGCATGACTGCCCGGCGGTCAATATCCTCCATAGTAGAAAATTTCATAAAATGGTTGATCCAACGGTTTCGTTCGCTTCGTTTTTCCAATGCATCTGTAAGTTTATCGTTCCATTCAGCGATTTCTTTTTGGAACAGTACAATATCTGCATTGCATTTTCGCTTATAAACAAGGTATTTCGCGGAACGGGAAATACCTTGTGAAGAGTTTCGCCGCCGCGGTCAGAAACCGGCGGCTGGACACAATTAAAATAGACCATTTTTGCCATCAGGTTTGAACAGATGCCGGCAGGGGAAACACAGGGCGACAGAGACAACCCGGGCAGGGGGGAGGTGCTCCCGGCTTTTGGCGTCCTCCTGCGCATACAATACCCCGGACCGGATGATACCAATAACTTTTACAAATACTTCCTTAACGTCCTACGTACTGCCCCCACCCCCGCATTCAGTTCCGTGAAATAACCGCACACCTTATCAGCCATGCCGGCATCATACAGGTTCACGCCAAAGATTCCGGCATCTTCCAAAATCGGCCTTAAGAACGCTTCCGTTTCCGTCTCCGTACTGCCCGGTTCCAGCTTTGCCATTTGCGGACACAGCGTCCCAAGCAGCGGATCGGGACTTAACGTAAACCTGTTTCCGGCATCGTCCACTGCCGTCAGGTAGCGCAGCCAGCCTGCGAAGACAAGCGGAATGAGCTGCAGTTCATCCACTTTCCGGTTTTCATCCGCCTGATAGGCTTTGATTGTTTCCCCAAAACGGACAGCCAGCTTCTGTGATGTGTCCGTGGCAATCCTTTGCGGGGTATCCGGCATGAACGGATTGGGAAGGCGCACCTTTAACACGGTACCGATAAATTCCTCCGGATTTAAAATGCCCGGATGGACGACCACCGGCAGCCCCTCCTGATACCCTACTTTTTCCACCATCTTTACCAGTTCCCTATCCTGCATTTCGTCCGAAATCTTCCGGTAGCCAAGCAGACACCCGAAAACGGCAAGGCAGGTGTGCAGCGGATTTAAGCAGGTACATACTTTCATTTTCTCCACCTTATCTACCGTTTCCCTGTCCGTGAACATCACTCCACCTTCTTCCAGCCTTGGGCGTCCGTTTGGAAAATCATCCTCAATCACCAGATATTCGGTCTCCTCCGCATTCACAAACGGCGCCACATAGGTATTTTTTGAAGTGACCACCGGGTCCAGTTCTTCCACACCGTCTTCCAGCAGAAGTTTCCCTACCGCTTCATCCGGCCTCGGCGTAATTTTATCAATCATGCTCCACGGAAACGAAACTTTCCAGGAATCAATATATCTTAAAAACCCTGCATCCGCTTTCTTATTTTTCACCCATTTTTTTGCAAATGCCGCCACCGCCGCGTACAGTTTATCCCCGTTATGGGAACAATTGTCGGTACTGACCATGGCAAGCGGTTTTTCTCCCGCACAATATCTGGCATACAGCAGCGAGGATACCTTCCCCATATAGCTTACCGGTTTTTCCGGTCCTGCCGCAAAATCCGCCGCCACGTCCGGCAGCGGTTCCCCCGTTGCGCCGGTCAGGCTGTAACCTTTTTCCGTGATGGTAAACGTCGCCATCTGAAGGGAATCCCTGGCAAAAATTTCTTTTAACCGCGCAAATGCCGATTTATCCGCGGAATCCAACGGCAGGGCTTCCCCGACGCTTCCCACCACTTTTTTGCCGATGGTTCCGTCTGCCTTTAAGGTCACGGCAATGCCGAGATTGTCATGGTGCGCATACATCTTTTCGGTAATTTCATAATCAAATCCTTCCGCCACGAGGATTCCCCGCTCCAGCACTCCGGCATCCAGCAGGTTCTGTGCGATAACCGCATGGAATGCACGGAATAAATTACCGGCGCCGAAATGAACCCAAAAAGGATTTTCCCTTGTGGCCTTAGCCACCTGCGCCACGTCGTACCGGGGCAGGGAATACCCCTTTTCTTCCCACTCCTTCCGGTTCCCTTCACCGGAAATACCGTGTAAATTTATTTTCACTTCTTCTGCCTCCTTATTCTTTCATCCGATTTTACCGAATTTTTTACCGGTTTTCCTTTTGGTAATTTTCCTTTGATAATTCTCCTTTAACCATTTTCTTTTGCAGACTTTTCAATGGCTTCCCACAGACCGTTCAGGTATGCCGCTCCCAGCGCACGGTCGTACAGCCCGTATCCGGGCATTGCCGTCTCGTCCCAAATCATGCGCCCGTGGTCCGGACGGATTGGTCCTTCAAAACCGGTCTCATACAGTGCCTTCATAATCGCGTACATATCAAAATCCCCGTCACCGGACAGATGCGCCGCTTCCTCAAAATCCGTAGGCGAGTTAAATTTCAGGTTGCGCACATGGGCAAAATGGATTCTTCCTTTTAGGGAACGGATCATATCCGGTAAATCATTATCCCTGTTGGTTCCGTAAGAGCCGGAGCAAAATGTCACACCGTTATGCGGATTGTCAACCATGTGCATCATACGCAGGATATTCTCTTTATTGATTATGATTCGCGGCAGTCCAAACACGCTCCAGGCAGGATCGTCCGGGTGAATCGCCATATGAATGTCATACCGGTCACAAACCGGCATAATCTTTTCCAAAAAATACTTTAAGTTCGCAAACAGTTTTTCGTCATCCACATCCCGGTACAGGGCAAACAGTTCTTTCACCCGTTCCATCCGCTCCGGTTCCCAGCCGGGCATGACGCTTCCGTTGGAATCCCCCGCAATGGATGCAAACATTTTCTCCGGTTCCAGCGCATCCACCGCTTCCTGCGTATAGGCAAGCACCGTGGAACCGTCCGCACGCTTTCTCGCAAGTTCCGTCCTGGTCCAGTCAAAGACCGGCATAAAATTATAACAGACCAAACGGATTCCTTCTTTTCCAAGGTTCTCCAGCGTTTTTATGTAATGGTCAATATACATATCCCGCTCCGGCAGCCCGGCTTTGATTGCGTCATGCACGTTCACGCTCTCTATCCCGGAGACATGCAGCCCGGCGGCTTCCACTTCCCCAATCATGCCGCGTATCCTTTCACGGCTCCAGACTTCCCCCGGCTTTGTGTCGTAAAGCGTGGTAATCACGCCTGTCACGCCCGGTATCTGCCGGATTTGGTTTAAAGTTACCGTATCAAAATCTGTCCCATACCACCTTAATGTCATTTCCATAGCCTAACCTCCTGTTTTTGGTGTATCCTCAGCTGCCGGCTCAGGCGCCGCTGTTTTCATTTTACCCTAAGTATTTTCAGCCTTCCAGCTTCGCTTCCATCAATGCGAACAATTCCTCATCCCGCAGATGGTTTTCCATGTTCATAATCAGCATGACCCGCCGGTCCTTTTCCGCATACAGATATTCCCTCTGCCACCGGTAATAATGCGGTCCGTCGCCCAGCGCCCGCAGGTAAGCCATCAATCCCTGCAGCACCCATGCCGTCTGCTTGATATCCGTCAGGCATTCGTTCCCGTAAAAGCCCTGCCACTTTCCGTGTTCCCGTTCACGCAGGGCGCTGTCCGCTTTTAAATACTCCTTCCGCGCCTTTCCCGCCCGGTAAAATGCACCCTGGTAATTTCCTTCCAAACCATCCAGCAGACTCCCGCATGTTCGTCTTCCTCTTTTCCATAAGCCGCTGCGTACAGGGGATATTCCTTCAAACGCTCCGCAATCTGTCCGGCTTCCTCCAAACCATAGTATTTTTCCACATACCCTTTTCTGTGCCGCTCTAAGTCAATATCACCGTCCCGCCATAACTGCGCGATAAAATCCAGATAATAAACATGCGGTTTGACATTGGAACAATTGATGAGCCAAAAATCATCACCGCCCCTATCCAACACCTGTTCAAGCTCCTTTTTTACAAATTCCGGGGCGTTTTGCAGCATGGTAATATGGTTTGCCGCCTGTAAATCATAAAAGGACACATGGTAATAAATGCCGTTTGCTTCCTCTTTCTTTTCGGGAAGCGCGCAAATCCTTGGATTCCTGTTGCCCTGCCGTCTGCTGACCATCTTTCCGTAGCCGTTATCCGCCCATATTTTCATCACGTCATCCGGCAGATGCAGACAGCCCTTTTGATACAAATCCATGACTTCCCCGTAAAGGTTGGTACAGCATACGGCATCCGCATCCATCCCTTTTACATAATCATACTGCTTTTTAATCAGTGCGCCCATTAATTTCCCGCGTTCTTCGTCCGATTGGTATCTTGCATCGTCCGCCCAAAACGGCTTATCCCCCTGTCCGCGGAACCCCAAATTCCATATAACTTTTTCGTTCTTTTGCCTCTCCAGTGCATCCCTCCACAATCCGTGGAATTTTTCGGGATATTCATCATAAGAGGGAATCAGGTCCGGATATACCCTGGCAAACATGTCCGCACCCAGCGGCTCCGCATGATGGTGGGTAATAAACAGTCCCATCCCGGAAGCCAAAGCCGCATATTTCCTGGCATTCCTATCCGTGCCCGGAATCACCATGTTTCCGCCGCACCTTAACAACGCCTCAAATACCATTTCCCAGGGCTTGTCTTTCTCCCTGTCCACCATCCATGTATGGAGCAGGACTTCGTCATTGACAAACCATCCCCTGTATTTGACCCGGAACGGTTTGGAGCGGAATTGGTACCCGTCGGGAATCCGCACTTCTTCCCTGTGCTGCGGTTCCTGGTCATTCCAAAACCAAAAAGCAGGAACACCTAAAAATGTCCTGCTGATTTCATAGATTCCATAAATAAATCCAAGTTCGTCCGACGCCTGTATCACCAAAGCGCCTTCCCTTACCCCAATCCAAAAGCATTCCTTCTCCGTTTTCCCATTTTCCAGCCGGACCTGGCACCCCGGCTGCTGCGTCCTGCAAAATGCCTTTCGGATATCCCTGTGCAAGTTTTTGGCGGCATCCCTGACTGCCGCAGTCTGCGCTCCGGTTACCTGCGTGTTTGCGTTCAATATGATTTTGTTTCCAATATCTGTTCCTGTTCCGGCATCTGTTCCTGTTTCGGTTTTCCTTTCCATGGCAACCTCCCGCTACCCTGTCTTAAAACGTATCCATAACTATCATATAAAACTGCCGGATAATTTACAAGGAGGAAAAATAACATAAGCGAAATAGACACGAAAAACCGAAACATTTATTTTACAAACAGAGAAACCTGCCTGATGTCCACACACATGCTGAATGGACTCTGAAAGCAGGTTTTCCGTCAAACACACTCTATTCTTAATATCTCTTAATCTTCTTGGACGGTGTTTTCTCAAACTCCGTCTCCCTCACTTTTAACCCGTAAATCTTCTTATAAGCAGGCGCCCCCTGGTTATACCGGTCGATAATCTCCTGCAGGGCAGCCCGGATATCGCCAACTTTCTTCTTTTTGGCATAATCGTAATCGGGGAAAATCTCTGCTTCGATGATACCTTCGTTCTCCCGCACAAGGACTTCCTGAACCAGGCGTTGTTCCCCAATCTTATTTTCCAGTTCTTCCGGGGATACGTTCTCCCCGTTTTTCGTAATGATCAGGTTCTTCTTCCTTCCGGTCAGATAAACAAACCCGTCCGCGTCGGCATATCCCAAATCGCCGGTTTTTAACCAGCCGTCTTCCAGCGTCATGGCGGTTTCTTCCGGCATTTTATAATATCCCATCATGACACTGCTGCCACGCACCCAAAGTTCCTCGTCCACGGTTTTCGCTTCACAGTTGGGGAGAAGCTGTCCCACGGAATCCTTGCGGATATTCCAGCTCAGATTCGTACTGATGACCGGCGCGCACTCCGTCATCCCGTATCCCTGCTGGATTGTAATGCCGTAACGGGCGAACATATCGATGTACGCCGGATTTAAATATGCCCCGCCGCTGCATATCGTATGAAACTGCTTGCCGAATACTTTTGCCTTCACCACTGCTGCCGGAAGCCATGCGCTCTCCTCCAGCTTCTTCGCCATCGTCTCAATCATTAACGGCACCATCAGAATCATGTTTGGCTGAAACAGTTTAATGTTCTTCGCCACCCGCAGCAGGGAATCGTTGATACAGATGATACTTCCCAAAGAAATTCCTTTCAGAATATCCATGCTCAGGCAGTACGCATGGTGGATGGGCAGTACGGACATAATTACCGTCCGTTCGGGAATCTTCATGTCCAGACAGGTGGCATTTTCCGCCATGTTGCGCTGGGTCAGCATAACGCCCTTGCTCTTTCCCGTGGTGCCGGACGTAAACATAATCGTACAAAGCGCGTCCGCATCGGGAACAAAATCAAATGCCCCCCTGTTCTCCTCCACAAGCTGCCACAGGGACAGCGCCGCATCGTCACCGGCTTCCTTCTGCATGGAAATCAGGTGTTTTAATTTCGGACACCTGTCCTTTACGATTTCCATTACATCCCTGCGGATTTCATCCGCAACCAGCACCGTTACATCCGCCCGGTCGAGCAGCTCGCACACTTCCTCTGCCGGAAGCGCCGCATCCAGCGGAACCGCCACGCTCCCGCTGTTTACCGTTCCAAAATAAGCCACCAGCCAGCTATAAGATGTAGCGCCAATCACGGCAATATGGCTGCCTTTTTCACCAAGCGCTTCCAGCACACGGGAAAAGCTCTCGCTGTCTTCCTTTAACTGGTTATAGGTTTTCGCTTCCACCGTATCTTTTTTTACTTTATAACGGATAGCATCTTCCGCCCCGTAACGCTGCTGCGTATGTACCAGAATTTCACGAATTGTACTGCAAACCATATTCTCCCTCATTTCTGCACAGGATTACTGTGCGGACAGTTTTTCCAAATATTCCACGGCTTCCCCAACGGTACGGATTTGTGCCGCTTCCTGCTCCTCCACTTCCACGTCAAACCGGTCTTCCAGTTCACCGAGCATACTCATAAAATCAAAAGAAGTAAATCCCAAATCCTCCATAAACCGGGACTCTGGCTTTACGGCTTCCGGTTCCACTTCCACATAATTACAAATGACTTCCACAAGTTCTCCAAACATAACGCTTCTCCTTTTCCCTGTCATATTCCTTATTCCGACCGCATCCCTGCCGCAGACATATTCCCCTGTCCGCAGGCTAAATCAGTTTGATGATTTCCCCGATGGACAAATCCGGATTTTCCGCTCCCTTAAACATAATCTTGCAAAGATAGTAATACATATATTCCAACTGTTCCTTTGACACTGCCTTTACCTGATGCTCGAAATTAAAGTCCAGTCCGTTGTCGTCCGGCCGGTGCATCACCGTCAGGTACATCGCCTGTGTAGTTGCCCCGTTGGGATACCACTTTGTCTTATATTTAATGCCGCCCAGCTTATCCAAACCCTTTTCCCGCAATGTTAACGGCTGGTAGGTCAATGACATGGGCTCGTAAGTCTGTCCGTTCTGGTTTTTGTATAATTTGCCCCGGTAAGCAAAATAGGACACCGGATTATAGTTGGCATGGCGGAACATTTCGTTCTGTTTATCCCGGATTTCGTACACGCCCTCCAAAAAGGTCTTCTCCTCCGCCATCACCGTACGGAACGGAAAAGAATGGATTCTCGTCCCGCCCGATTTCTTTTCCATCAATGTTGCCCTTCTTGCAATCGCCGTATTAATCGAAACATCCCCGTTTCCGTTCATTTTCTGGAAATAGGTGCGCAGCCCCATGAGCAGAAGGCATACCAAAGACACATGGTATTTTTCACAGAAATCCATCAGCCGCCTTGTCGGCTCCTCCTCCAAATGGAAAATATCCAAAGCGGAATCCACACAATCCGTCGCATTGACCGCCGCACGCTGCTGCGGGTTCCCCGTCTTCTTCTTTTCTTCCTCCAGTTTCCCCGGACCGTCGATTCCGTTGTAAATGGGTTCGGAACTTTCGATTAATTTTTGGAAAAACTCCGCATCCCTGTCCTTTGCCTTGCACCCCGCCTCATAGGCAAGGTCTTTTTTCACCTGCTCCAAATAGGAAGCCATGTCCTTCGGGTAAGGGACATCTTCAAACAGGGTATTACAGTACAACTCGATAATATCCTTCATGAAACAGATTAACGACTGGGCATCCATGGTCAGATGGTCCACCAAAAGGTAAATGCCGTTGTAGCCGTCCGGCGTACGAATCATGACGATGCGGTTCATCGGGGAGTCTTCCAGTTGGAACGGCACTTCCGTCCATCCGCGCATCACGCTTTCCGCTTCTTCCATGGTCTTTCCGCTAAAATCCACAAATTCAATATCCCGTTCTTCCTTATCCACCACATACTGGTAGCATTCCCCTTCTTTATCCAGGGCAAAGCGCAGCCGCATGGACTCACAGCGTTCATAGGCTTTGTAAATGCACTGTTTCAATACCTCCCAGTCCAGCTCCGTTTCGATGGTAAGGCTGGTTCCCACATTGACCACCTGTTTCTTCGGACATGCCTTTTGGTAAAAAAAGTGGAATTTCTGCGCCACGGTCAACGGATATACCTGGTATCCTTTTCTTGTCTTCATCATTTTATGATTCCTCCCACAAAATCGTCCAAAGCCTTTTCATAGGCTTCGGTATCCTTGTAATAGCTTTCCGCGTGTCCCGCACCTTCTACGATTAACTGTTTCGCATCCTTACAGTTTTCATGGATTTCCCGGCACATGCCGCAGGGTACGAAACCGTCCGCGTCCCCGTGGATTAACAGTACCGGCACCTGTATGTTCGCCGCTTCCCGCTTCGCGTTGCATTCGTCCAGTCCGTACCCCGCCTTCTTCCGGTTCACCGCATCCGCAATCTGAATCATCGGAAATGCCGGAAGGTGGTACATGGAATGGAGGACATGGGTAAACACTTCTTTCGGGGATGTAAAACCGCAGTCGGAAACAATTCCCTTCACCTGTCCCGGCAGCTCCAGCCCGCCGGTCATCAGGACGGTGGTGCCTCCCATGGAGGTCCCGTGAAGGAGAAGCTGTATATCTTCCCCGCATTCCTCTATCATCCATTGAATCCATACCCGTGCGTCATAACGGTCCAAACAGCCAAAACCGATGTATTCCCCTTCACTTTCCCCATGTGCCCGCGCATCAACCAACAGCATCCGGTACCCGTTCCTTAAATAATAACCGGATAGTCCTATGTAATCGCTCATCCCCTGGCTGGTATAACCGTGGAAACAAATCACCGCCTTGTCGGTTTCCCCGTTGGGAAAATAGGTGGCATGGAGTTTCAGACCGTCTTCCGAACGGACATACACGTCTTCATGGGGCTGTGCCAGCATAAACTCCTTCCTTTCCCCTATAAACGGCCGGTACTGGTCCCAGTCCGTCCCCGACATCTTTACGGTACGTTCCACCTTTGCCTTATTGCGCTTCATCGTCCGGCGGTAAAAATACGCCGCTCCCCCTGCTTCCGCTACCGTCAGCAGCCCCAGGGCAAACGCTGCTCCCTTCATGAACTTACCCATGGTTTCTCCCTTCTTTTATTTCCTGTTTCAGATTTTCTGATACCTCAGATTCATATGCTTTGTGTGCCTGCTTTTTTCTTCTTCATTTCTTCTTTTTTATTTCTTCTTTCTTTTTGCTTTTCTTCTTTTCCACCAGTTCCTTGAATTTTAACGCCTTATCAATATTCCCTTCCACGCGCAGCTTTTGGAGCGTTACGGCAAGGATTGGGTCCAGCTTGCCGTCCGCAATCTTCATCAGCGTATCCGCTTCGCAAATAAAAATTGCATCCCTGTCAAAATATTCATAAGGTTCCACAAAAAGTTCCCCGTTCTTCACTTCCACATAAAAAATGCCTTCCGCCTCCCCGATGATATTAAACTGGTACGCAAGATGCTCCGTAACGTCACTGACATCCGCCCCCATGAACTGACCTTTTATCATCGAAAAAAATTCCGCATACTTCATAACCAATTATCCTCCTGTTTTTCCCACGCCTTTGGCCTGATTCCTGCCGGCATATACAGGCTTTCCTTTTCCCCGCATATGCCGCCGGTTTATGTTTCGACCGCCGGTCGATTTCCTTTTAATTAAAAGTACCATTTTTTCGACCAGCGGTCAATAGTATTTCCCATAAATTTTCCTTTTTCTTTTTCCGCATTTCCATAACATTTCCCATTGTTATCCCGCCTTCGGTTGTGGTATACTATAACACAACTATCCGGAAATTCCGGACCACCCCGGCAAACACGGGACAGGAAGGCGGTACTTATGTCGAACCAGTTAAAATACGAGAAAATTTTGGATGCACTTCAGGAACTGCTGGTCAACAAGAAATTACAGACGATTTCCGTCAGCGAAATTGCACAGGCTGCGGGCATGGGAAAAGGCAGCATCTACTATTATTTTCCTTCCAAGGACGCCATTTTCGAGGCGCTCATCCAGCGCAATTACCAAAAACCCCTGGAAACGGCAAAAAACCTTGCCGCCCAGACCGACATATCCCCATTTACCCGCATGGCGATGATTTTCCAGGCGTGTACCTTTTCCTCCTCGGAATTTTTAAAACAGGGGGATACGGTTCCTGCGGACATCAGGGAAAAGTCCTTCCTCCACCAAAAATATATGAGCCACTTGATTTCCGAACTGAAACCGGAACTGACGGAAATCATCCGGCAGGGCATCGAAAGCAACGACATCCGTTTCGATTACCCCGCCGCTTTGGCAGAAATCGTCTTAATCGTCCTCACCGTGAAACTGGACAATACCCTTGTCCCGTCTTCCGGGGAAGAAATTGAGGAAACCCTGCAGGGGCTGATTTCCCTTTTGGAAAAAGGCACGGGAACCCCGCCGGGGGCGCTAAATTACCTGACTATATAATAGGAAAAATAAAATGAATCTTGAACTTACAGAATTAACGAATGAATACAGGGAACAGCTATTTGAAATGCTGACCGCATGAAAAAATGACATTATAGTAAATTACACGGATATTTCTCCATGGAACATATGGGCAAATGACAGACAAAAAGGTTCCGCAAAATCAATCCTTCACAACGGCTTCCCCCCAAAGCAGGTTTCCGTCTATCACCCCGCCTGCTTTGAGGGGCCCGGGTCAGATTCCTTTAATCTCCCTGATTTTATCCTCCAGGGCATCCACACCGTTCTTCGCGTTGGTTATCGCGGTACACTGTTCCGCAAACGCATTATCTTCCGCATCCTTAAACTGCTCGTAATAACGCCGTCCGATTTCCAGGTAATTCTTCCTGATCACTTCCTCGCAGGCAGCAATTTGATTCCTGATACCGGCAATCTCCGCCATATCTTTTGCCTTACCGCTTACTTCCCTTCCCTTCGCCGTAATGGTTTCTCCCACTTTTTCAAAAAAATCCATCGCTGCATCCCTTCCTTTCTGTTATATCTATATGCTGCCTTCCTTATAATGTTTGCCTTCCTGTGCATATCCGGCGGCATTGCGGCGGTTATCCTCCGCTTCCTGTTCCGTCACCTGGCGCACAATCCTGCACGGGCAGCCAATTACCAAAGAGCGGTCCGGCACCAGCATATTCTGCGGCACCAGCGCCCCGGCGCCCACAATGCATTCCTTCCCAATCCTTGCCCCGTTTAATATGATGGCGCCCATCCCCACAAGCGCATAATCTCCGATGGAGCACCCATGAATAATGGCGCCGTGTCCGATGGTCACACCGTTCCCAATGGAAACCGGAAATCCCTGATCCACATGCACCACCGCATTATCCTGGATATTGCTGCCTTCGCCAATGGTAATCTTCTCCCGGTCCGCCCTTACCGTGGCATGAAACCATATGCTGCTGTCCGCTCCCGTTTTCACGTCCCCAAGGACTACCGCGCCTTCCGCAATATAAGTACTTTCATGAATTTCCATCTTACCGTCCGCCTTTTCCAAACCTTCCGTTCCACTTTAGTTTACCACACCAAAACCCCAAAGTCAATTTCATGGAAACACAGAAATGCCTTAATGGAAAGCGGCGGTTACCTGTCACGGAGTGAACGGTAACCCCTATCCCTGTGGGCCGGCTGAATGGTCCTTTTCAGGGTTTCTGCATTATGATGCAGATTCTCTGCATTTACCTCTATCCATGCACGTCCTGTCTCAAATGCTGCTTTTCTCATTTTCCTGCTTTTCTCCTATTATGCGTACTGGCTGCGAAACAACTGTGCATCCGTCCGGAATATCCGTGCTTACTACTGCACCTGCACCTACCTTTACATTACTGCCGATTTTTACTCCCCCAATAATGACTGCACCTGCACCAATCAAACAATTATCCCCTATGACTGGAGCTTTCTTATTCACTTCGCCAATCGTTACATTCTGATATATCCGGCAGTTTTCCCCAATCTTGGCATATCTTGAAATAAAAATCCCATGCAGTCCATGCGGAAGTGTCAGGCTGCCTTTTATTACCGTATCCGGACCGATATATCCCCCATGCCGGTGTGCACACCGGCTCATCATAAATGTGAGGATATCATGCAGGAACCCTTCGCCCGTCTTTTTCTGCATTTTGTACAACCGCCAAAAATGGCGCAGATTATTTCCTCTTGAATAATCAATAATTCTTCTCCTGATACTAATAATTCTCTCCTTCTCATTACAAATAGAAACCTAACAGCCTGTCCAGCATTTCCGGGAAAGACTCCCGACAGCTCGATTTCGTCAACCTTTCCGACAGTCAGTTCTTCTATACCAAGTACGGCGTTTCATCCGGCCCGATAACAACCCGGTGAATTGTTTTGGCAGCGAGCTTCAGGTTGCAAACCCCGTTTATCTGGTATTGCATATTAAATCCGCTGTTTTCATTTATTATACCAATAACAGGGGTGCGGTTTATTTGTTTACACACAAAGTATTCTTCCGATTTTCTACGGAATTTCTTACGATTTACCTACGATACCGGTAATGTGACTTTAAATTCAACCATCTCGTTTTCACTTCTTGCCATGATTGTTCCATTATGAAGCTCAATGATCTGCTTTGCTATGGCAAGACCCAGACCTGCTCCGCCGCTGCTTGTACTTCTGGAAGAATCAAGTCTGTAGAACTGTTCAAATATTCGTTCGAGTTTTTCCTCCGAAATGGAATCGCCGCGATTTGTAAATGTAATCTCTACGACTTCGCCCTGTCCGGCAACTGCAATGTCTATATCAGTGTCCTCAAAACTGTAGATAACCGCATTTTTCAGGATATTGTCAAATACACGCTGAATCTTATTCGCATCACACCTTATTATAATATCCTCTGGAACCATAAGGTTACAGTTCAGGTTCTTCTCATGGAGCATTGGCTGAAATTCATATAGAAGCATTTCAAGCAGGCGCACCAGGCTGATTCTGCTGTATTGCAGCGTTATATTCGACAAGCTGAACTTTGCTATTTCAAAAAACTCATTAATCAGGTCTTCAAGGCGCTCTGCCTTATCCAATGAAACAGAAAGATATTTTTCCCTCAGTTCCTCAGATATCTGCTTTTCATCACGCAGCAGATTCAGATAGCCTATGACGGAAGCAAGGGGAGTTTTTAAATCATGCGCCAGGTACATCACCATATCATTTTTCCGCTGCTCTGTCAGCTTCATATCGAGTTTCTGTTTTTCAAGGGTATGCTTTACTGTATTTATCTTCTTTTCTGTAGCAGACAGTTCTGGTGGCAGGGATACCTCCCCTATGCTTTCCCTTCCTATATCATCAATCCCATGATTAATCTCCATAAAATATTTTACAAACCAGTTTAAATAGATACGGAATGTGATAAAAAACACCAGCGCCATCCCAATAACAAATACCAGTTCTACATGGTTTCGGAATGTCCATTGATACAAAGTCCTTGCCGCATCATAATCCAGTCCAAAAATCTTTTGGTTTGCTGCCACAATCCAATCCGCAAACCTGCCTTTTAAAACAAGGGAATACAGCAGGAAAATACAGCCGACTGCAATAGTAACCATCAATATTGTACGGGAAAAAATCTTTGCCTTAAACTGCCTGAAATCATCTGTTTTTCTCAATGCTCTATTTTTCAATGGTATATCCAACTCCCCACACATTTACTATAAATTTCGGTTTCTTTGCCGATTCGTTCATCTTTTCCCGCAAACGTCCTATATGAGCCATGACCGTATTGTTATTATTCAAGAATTTTTCACCCCATACCGCCTCGAATAATTCCTCTGACGGAACTACCATGCCCTGGTGTTCACATAGATACCATAGAATCCTAAACTCAATAGGCGTAAGCTGCAATTCTTTTCCATACAGATAACACTTATGGGTATCCCTGTTAATTATCAATCCCCGGATGTCGTATTCGCTGGTTTCAGCAGTTTTTTTCCCGGCAAGATTATTATATCGCATATACCGCCTCAACTGCGTTTTCACTCTGGCTGCTACTTCTAATGGATTAAACGGCTTTGTTATATAATCATCAGCCCCTATCGTCAGCCCCAATATCTTATCCCCATCCTCTGTTTTCGCTGTAAGAATTATTATGGGATAATAAAACTTTTCCCTGATTTTCCGGCAAATATGGAAACCATCTATGTCAGGCAGCATCACGTCTATAATGGCTAAATCAAGCTCTGTTTCTTCGATACATTTCAAAGCATCCATTCCATTGTAAAACTTATATACCGTATAGCCATCGTTTCTCAGATAGACCTCAATCAAATCTGCTATTTCCTTTTCATCATCGACTATTAAAATATTTTCATTCATATCAACACCTGCATTTCTATAATCATAATTCGCTACTCCCTACATTGAACAGATACGCCCATCGTTTTTTACTATATCATTCAAAGTCTGCAAAAGCAATCTCGGTTTGCCAGTTCCTTCTTTTGTCAGTAAAAGCGCCTCGGTGTTTGACATCCGCGGGTGAGGTACTGCCGACAGACGGTCAGCCTCGGATATAATTACTCAAACAAAAAGTAACCGCATCCTTTGGCCGAGGGCGGTTACTTTTTCTGTGTGATTTATGTAAGCTATCAAAATTGATACAATCGTTTTGAATTCATCTGTAATTTGTTCATTTCAATTTCTATGAGTAAATCACGCAAAAATGATTGCCTGTTTTACTCATTTCATTTCAAGTCCCAAAAAGTACAATATTACTATCAAACGCAAAGGAGTATTTCATATGTCTGCATTATTGGAAGCAAAAGAAGTAACAAAAATTTATGCCAAGGCACAGCACCCAAGCCTTAACAAAGTATCATTCAGTGTATCGAAAAGTGAATTTATTGCTATCATGGGCGCTTCGGGTTCCGGGAAGACTACACTGCTTAACGTCCTTTCCACTATTGATACCCCCACAGGCGGCAGTATCACAATAGACGGCGTCAACATTAAAAACCTGACCGATTCAGGCGCGGCGGATTTCCGCAGGGATAAGCTGGGATTTATTTTTCAGGA
>ERZ779637.855-NODE-855-length-16173-cov-4.467055_pt1 | contig 16173 bp, 24 predicted proteins | sample MGYA00514196_ERZ779637 | MGnify/ENA primary metagenome ERZ779637 (study PRJEB29562, sample SAMEA4376700) | mouse gut metagenome | isolation source: Cecum | study: EMG produced TPA metagenomics assembly of the A DSS colitis mouse model was used to assess the...
TGGCTATTCTATACTTCATTTTACCTTTAGCTTTCTGTTCCTTAAATCTTTGTCTAGACTTTAATCCTTCGATATCAAGGTCTTCTACCCCTATGAACTCTGGCTTGGTTCTCATCAGATTCATTGTAAAATTATGGTAGTAAGTTATCTTGATATTATGGATACGTCTACTGATTAGATTTAATTCCTTCCTTAACTTCTCACTATTCCTAGTATGTAATACCTTTCCATTGGGTAATTTATTCATTTCTAACTTCCTAGAGTACTGTCGTTGTAACCTCTTGTATTTCTTTACTAGTCTGTTAAGTTCTGACAGACATTTGTTAGAATTCTCTTCTCTGTGTTTATTGGATAGAACTGCTAAATCCTTGACTCCTAAGTCTATCCCTAAACCATCTGTCGTGTCACATTCCAAAGTACACTTAAAACTACCCCTGATTCTAAAAATAAATACCAGTACTTACCGTCGAATGCTACTCTTGGGTTACAATAACCTTCTATATGATAATCATCTTGAGTACATTTGATATAACCTATCTTTGTTATAAATACACTCTTAAAATCATTACTAAACTTTAAATTATCTATCCTTTGATAAAATGTTTACTCTTAAACCTAGGATAACCAAACCCTGAGTTCCATGCTCGTGTATAAGCATTCATTAAATCCTTTGCTACTCTATCAGCACATGCATGTGGTAACTCTTGTAGCCAACTATAATTATCTAAATATTTTATATACTTATAGTATTCAAATTAGTGCCAATATCCTCCTCACGATATGCTCTCTTAGACTCTTCTAATAATATATTATATAAACTTCTTGAATGGTTTGCAAACTTATATAAAAGTTTAGTCTGGGTCTTGTTTGGCTTTAATCTAATCTTATATCCTATAGCATCTAACATTTTATCACCTCCTTATTAGCATAAAAATGAAATTATTTTCACTGAATCTACACTTTTCTAACTACTGCTAACTACCCAATCTATAGAACATTACAAACTCCAATCAACTACTTCCAACAAACCCTTTGAACGGAACCTGATATCATTAACAATATCCTTTAAAACTAATTTATACAATAAATAACCATCAAACATCTTGGATAATGCAAATATATCATGACATTTAACCAGTCTTATCATATAATCTAACATTTCAACAGGAATACTTACGCCAGTCATTACTGACTCCCTTCCATTATAACTCCACTTAATATCCCTGAATAAGCCCTTTATATCTATTATAAAAGCAGAATCATGACTAAAACCTGTATTACTATCAATTACATCTGATATATAAATTTCTATCATAATTATATGCGAATCAAGAAACTGATGTTTAAGTCTATAATCCTCGTCTATATAAGATACATAACAATATATCGCTATATCTGCATTAAGATTACATCCAAGACTTACTTCATACTCAAACATCTTAATTCTATTCCATGTTTCATCATACAAGCCTAGTCTGCTGCCACATATAAGCTTAAATTTATCATAATCATATGTGTAAAACCTATCAGTGAAAATTACCCCTGATTCAATCAATTCCTTATGACTTACCAATTCACATGAACTATCAGAAGAATCATATATAAAATCAAAATCTTTATCAATACTACCCAATCTATAATACATTATATATACCACCCTTCGATTTTGACAAGCTTATTACCATTAACATTTGCACTAAGATTCACAAAACTTAACTTATGTATTAACCAATTTGCGTATATCCTTGACATACCATACAAATCATGATTCCTTGCAAGCTTTAATGTATAAAAGTACATCTCTATTGGAATACTTATACCTACCCCTGTCATTGTTACATCAAAACAATCAAATACTAAATTATAAAATGGACTATCCGCAGTAATATACCTCTCACTTAAATAGGCTAAATCACTGTCCCGAGTCATTCCCATTACTTTTATTTCCATAACTATAACACAATTATTTATAAACTGCGGTAAAATTTTACGCTTCTTATCATACAGATACTCATTAACCATACCTTCTACTGGCACTATCTGAAGTGATAATTCAACATAAATATTGCTTTCTGTATCAGGCTTAACCACATATGTTACAAGCTTTACCTCACTCCATTTACTTGTATCAATACTATACAATACACGCAGTTTATTTGCATCAAATGGTGTATATTTTATACTCCTAAAATCTACCCCTAATTCTACTAACTCATTATGATTTATCAACTCACACGAATTATCTGATGTATCAAATATAAAATCATAGCCTGTAATAGTTTGCCCCAATCTATAATACATATTCATTCTCCAAATATCAAGTTATAACCTCTACTCTCATATAATTCATATCCAAAAATTCTCATCAAAATTATATTGCTTTGCAAGTCTTAGCGTATAAACAACTATTTCTGGTGATAAATTACCCCTAACAACATTTAATCATCAGTATCCTATATAAATTCGAAACCTGTGATAGGTGAACCAATCTTATAAAGCATAATTTAACCGCTTTTACTCCATCTTATTTCTGTTGCAACCACTTCATCAAACTCGCTAATCAGATTAATTTTACTCTCAAAAAAGCCATCAAAACTATCCATTAAACCTTTAAAATCTTCCCTTGAAAAACAATCCATACAGTACCAAAACATCTGCGTTGGTATCTGTACACTTATACACTTTCTTGCAACCGTAAATATACTTTTATGACTAACGTCCTGCCTTGCATCTATTCTATCATTAAAATGATAATAACCACTTGTATAAAGCCTTACATAACACTTCCTACCATTAATACCAACCTGTAACTTCAGCATAAATAATGAACCATCACCTCCACGCCAACTACATAAAGCATGCTCATAAAAAGTATCCATTATCAATTTAAAACCTAACAGCCGCACCTTTGTCACTATACAGGATTTATTTTCAATTACAGGAAAATCAACAGCATCAATATAGCCTGAAATCCTTACTGAACCATCTTCATCATCAAACACAAACAAGTAATGTTCATCACCAAAGCCATCTATCCTATACCTTGCCATAACTTATACCTACTACTTTCCTACCTTTTTTTTCCTTCATTATAATCATAATCCCCATTATGAAAACCATAAAGCAAAACTCACATATTCCAATCTACCACTGTGATTTCGGTACTCCCAAAATCTACTATAATCTTGTCTATATCACTACCAAAGAAATTATTAAAACATCTCATTAAACCATTAAAATCCTGCTTTGTACGTAAATTCAAAATGTATAACACCATCTCCAAGGGAATGTACATTTTGAGTATATCTCCCAAGCTGACAACTTTTAACTTGGTTCTTCCAAATTTATTTAAAACACATATTTTATTCCCAGTAAGCACATTCAACGAAATCCTGCTACAATCCTTGCCTGCCACTACATGTATGTACATCTTAAACTCGGTATCTGGAAAGCTCCACTTACATATATCCAATTCAAGATACCGTATATTATATCCTTCATATTCCCTGAAACCAAGCATCTCAAGTCTACCATAAATACTATCCTTATATGTGACTCTTTTCCAATCTATAGTCCCAGCTATCTCTACCCCTAACTTTCTTAGTTTCTCCAATTCTACCAATTCTACACTCTTATCTGTATCATCATATATGAAGTCATAATTACCTGCACCAGAATTAAAACTATAAAACATTTATATACCCTCATAAACTTATATCCGCATTGCTACAATCAAACAACTCATAATCATTACAAAAACTCGCTACCAGAATATCCTTATTTAATAATGCACCACATATCTCTATCATTCTACTATAATCCCTTCTACGCATAAGGTCTATCAACTGTGTAGCCATATAAAATGGAATTATAAGTCCAGTGAGATCAGCATTATCACCAGTTTTAATAAACCTTATCTTAGTGTAAACATCTGTCAAATTATCCCTATTTGTCCAAGTAACACTCTCGAAATCAATTTCAAAATCAGCGTCCTCAGTTATCTGTAAAAAAGGACAAACTCCAAGTACAGCAACGACCTTTGAATCATAACCATAATTTCTGCACAATTTAGAAAATATATCTCTATCATCATAATGCAAACTGTTTGAATCTGTAAAAATCAAACGCCAATCCAAGGTTAAATCTAAAATACCATATGGGACAATCACACCACTAATAGTAATACCCGGGAGAAATATATTCGTGTCATCACTAATATTATACAACAATTTTAATTTTGTAAAACTAGGTGAATGATTTAATACTTCTAAACCTGTAACTTCATTCTTTAATACTATCTTACATAAATTAGCTTCACTGTCAAACACAAAATAAAAATCAAACCACTCACCAACAATATACTGCATAAATCTACCCCTTTAATACCATTGATGCTCTCGAAACATCAATGTCAAACCTAGCACTTATGATGGCGTCTGCTATCATACCTATATCAAACAAGTTACTACATATCCTTCTTAATTTCAAAAAATCTTTGGCTGATATCAATCTTAATAACTGCTCCAACATTTGTGTTGGAATCATAATTCCACTATAGGTATCAACCATTCCAGAGTTATTATCTAACACATCTATATTATGCCATACCTGATTAATACCAGACCTGTCCAAAATATGCTTCTCATTAAAGACATAAACACGCTGTACAGAATTTGATACATTTAAACACAATAACATTGCCCTATTCACATCATATCCATAATATCTGCTCAATTGATGCACATAAGCACTGTATGATCTATCATCAAAATCATTAGAATCCACAAATACTAAACTCAAAGTTAAATTCATTTGATAACAAGCATTTGATATAATTAAATCATTTATAACAATCCTTAATAAAAACTCATTTTTATAAGGTTTTAAACCATAAAGCATACACAACTTTGTATAATTTACTGGATTCTTTAAAACCTGAACATCTACCCCTAAAGCTTTCACATCACGTTCAGCTACCAATTCACAAGAATTATCCGATGTATCATATACAAAACCATACTTTCTTGTAAGTTTCTTATCAAACCATACACCAACTATATAATACATACTACCGTCAACCCTACTTTCTTGTAAGTTTCTTATCAATACATACTACCTAAACCTTATAAAACATCTCATATCACCTATAATATCGCCTGCAAATCATCACTAAAGATACATTTCAACTATGTGCCCTCATATTGTATACTACTGATAACTTTATTATATCTTGTACATGACTATAATCCTGTTTCTTATCCTATTTCACCCTATCATCTCACATGAATTATCAAATGAATCAAATATACCAACATGAAACATCCCAATCCACACTATCTACCCTATCAACATAAAAAATACTTACAGACTCAATTTTTAAATCCTTACTAAATACCCCACCAAAAGATTTCATAATTCCATAAAAGTCCTTATTCCTTGCAAGCTCCATTACATATCTAAACATTACAAACGGAACTTGTATACCCCACATAGTACCTAGTGCATCTTCATATCCATATCTAGATAAATAAGACTTATTACTAATACTTAAATCTATATCCTCATCGCCAAAAATACTTTTATGATCTATAATTTGTAAAACACACAAAACTACATAGTCATCTACCCCTCCACTCAAACTATCTAACTTTGTATCGTATATATCAATACAATTCGGTGGTATAAACCTGAAATCCAAAGAACAAGTTATAGAATAACAGCAATCTGTATCCTTTATTATCAATTTATAATAACAAATATGTTTCTCATATCCCACCCATACACCATCTTCGAGATTATACATTAATCTTACCTTATTTATACTTATACATGGCTGCTTCATTGCGCTAATTTTCATATCTAATAAATTCAGACGCGTATTCTTAATCAACTCACATGAATTATCCTCTGTATCATAAATAAAACTTCTTGATTTGTACCTACCAACCTTATAAAACATTTTCACTACCCCTTAAGCTGTACTTATGACCCTTATTACTGCGTGTACGTACTTCCAAATTACTACTCAACAAAAAATCATAAACTTCAAAAAATTCATGTATATCTCCTGAACTTAACAACCTTAATGTAGTTCCAATCATATAAAAAGGAATCACTATACCAAATTCCTGCAATGTAAGTACCGTATATCCACTCCTTATATCATAAATATGCTTCTGTAACGCTGATGATTCAACTATCTCACTGTTCCATACATCTTTTATTCCAGTATCTAAATTCCTTAATTCTAAAATCTTCAAACCCAAAATAAAAACATAATCCTTTAAATACCCATACATGCATGACACTGAATTAATAAACTGACTCATATAAGAATACTTAAAATTACTTAAAGGAAGTATTGTAACTGCTGCCATAAATTTAACATTATATGTCAAAGACAAATCACTATTATACATTACAAGATTATAATAAAACTCCTTTGAACTAAATATATCATAAACACGACCAAAATTATACATCATTATAACCTTATAAATGTCTGGTGTATTAAACATCATTATACTTACATCTTTCTTGAATCTTTTCTTTCGTACCATCCTACACAAATCAATATCTGTATCATAAATAAAATAATAATCCGAACATTCACCAACTTTATAAATCATATTAACCACCTAGTTACAATAAATAATTTCTTCATATCCATCATATATAAAAACTTCACTATCCATCATTCCATCTTATATTGCTTATCCTATCATCATTTATAAAATCTACATAACTGCAAGCCTGATTACCAAACAAATTACAGAAAATACCCATCAATTCATCAAAATCCTTCCTGCTCCATATGTCAAGCACATACAATAACATTCTTGCTGGAATCATTAACAACATTTTATTGCCACTTACAGTGATATCCGCAATTCTGTATATACTAAAGCGCGAGCAAGTACCCGTTATGTATACCTGAACATAACATACACCACCTGCCGTCACACTCAAATCAAACTGAAAATCAAGACTACCCATATGATAACTACATAAGGTCTTATATGCAAGAACTGAACCTACCCCTTCAAAACCTAACACAAATAATTCCCCAGTACACAAATTCAAATCACCAATTAACTCGGATGCATCACAATGCTCACAATACCTTACAGAATTATCATAATCATCATATATGAAAGACCAATACCTGAACTCTATTGCTGGTTCCTCAATTTTATATTTCACGACCATTCCTCAAAAACTAACTCATGAGCTCTTGGTAACTTAAATATCTTATTTAACCTGTCACCAAGAAGATTGTCAAAACATGACATTACACCATCAAAGTCTTTACATAATTTCATATTCAATAAATACATAACCATATCAGTTGGAACCTTTATTTTCAAATATGACGTGCTATTAACCTTCTTTGTCCACATACACATTGTATGACGTGAAAAATAAACTTCTGACTCTGGTCTACAAACTAACTTCTTTAAATCATTGTCTGTACTAAACATCACATGCAAGGTACAAGTACCAGTAGTCAATATACTAATCCGTAAATATACCCTAAAATCCCCAATCCTATATCTGCAAAATTCCATCTTATAACATGTCCCAACATTCCTAAACCCAAGCATTCTCATCTTGGTGATATTTGTATCCGTGAAACGCCGCATTCTATTACACTTAATCCGTAAAACCTTTAATTTTGGGTATAAGACATACTCTACGCTTCCATCACTATCATCATATACAAAAACATAATCACAGCCAGTTTCCTCATCATACAGCCAATACATAAATCATCACCTCCAATACGCAACTTCGATCCACCTTACTTCATCTACCCCTTTTACAAGCTTTCCAATATTCAACCCGAACAGACCATCAAATGCGTCCATGAAAGCAGAAAAATCACGAACTGAACGTATATTTAATAAATACGACATCATGTAAACTGGAATATCCATGTAAATGCCAGTAAATGTATACTCCCCACCACACCAGTCATAACTGGACTTTGGAAGTACAATACAATTATCAACCAAATGAAGATATGCTAATTTTCCAGACCTCTCATAAAACTTAAAAGAAATTTCCGAATCAAAAAAACCTAGATAATAATAAATGTATACCTCCACGTACCAGTCGTCAGTCCAATAATCACAATAATGCAACTCTAGTGTCTCATAGCACTCACTAAAACCACAAAGCTTTAACTTTGACACATTCATCTCTCCATAAAAGATATTCAAGGATGGGTAATCTACTCCATCTTTAACTGGTCTATATAGCACACTTTTATCTGTATCATCATATATAAATGTATAACTGCAAGCTTCATTGCCACAAAAATCTATCCTGTATATCATACCCGTCTACCAATATAACAAATTTACACTACAATCATTCCTGAACATGGGTGTTAAAAGACCTATCCTCTTACCCATTAAATCACCAAAACTCCGCATAAACCCATTAAAATCCTTTGAAGCACGTAAATGCATTAAATATGGCAACATCAAAACTGGAACACTAAACTTTATATTGGAAAATGACTTAGAATCCATTATAAATTCATTTGGTATAAACTCAGATGTATTGGCATACATCTCTAATGTAATTCTTCTACACCAAAAATCCTCAAAAACAAAATGAACCTCACCCACATTTACATTTCTTCTGATATGCAACTCAACCAAAATCCATACATCATCTATCATGTATCTGCAATAATTAAAATAACTGTCATAACCTGACTTCTTAAAACCAGTCATCATCAGCTTTGCATAGGGTAGAGTATTATCATACATACTCCTTACCTTATAATCTACCCCTAATTCTACCAAATCATTAAAATCAACATACTCAACACTTTTATCCGTATCATCATAAACAAATACATAACTGCACTCAGATCTGCCCTTTAATACCCAAAACATTTAACTCCACCTCTCAAAACAACATGGATTAACATCACCTAAACTTGCCTGTCCAGAATAAATTTCCAAATGCACGCATCACACCTTCAAAATCATTTTTACTTCTTAAATTAAGCAGATACTTTATCACTATCATCATAAACAAAAACATAACCACATACACAGTTATCACTCATTCTATAAAACATTTAACACCAACTTTCAAACTGATATAATTCGTCCTCATCTACCCCCTATAACCCCCTTGATAAACTCCACACTTCCATCTGCATCGTCATATACAAACCTGTAAAGTATACCATTATTCCTGTTCATGAACCAAAACATAATCAACACCACGAAAACAATTCAACATTATCAACTAAGGAAAAATCACCTACAAACTTCCCAAAATCCCAGCCAATTAAATTATCAAAACTCTGCATTATACTATCAAAATCATGTCTTGAATACAAATCTAACAAATAGGATACCATCAACTTTGGAATAAATATAAACACATTATCCACCATTACTCCAAAAATATTAAATCGTTGTCTGAAAATATAACTACTACCTATTTGCACAAAACATATATAATCAATAGAAAGACAGAACCTAAAAATTGTATTGTTAATAACATAATCAAAAAGATACTTACGCAATACACGATTTTCAGTCTTAAACCCAAGCATCTTTAACTTATTCAAGTCTAAATCTACCCCCTCGTTAAAACCTATATCATACATTAAATTTGGAACTAATGCTAAATTATTCTTCAACACAAGCTCAACACTTTTATCAGATGAATCATATACAAAACTATAATTACGCCAAAAATTACTCGACTCCACAACAGAACACATACCTAAATTATAAAACATAAATACCACCTTCGTATACATACTCATCAAGCATTAAGATAGGAATATTTAGCAAAAGCCAAACTGTAAGTACCACATACACTGAACTAAACTTATACTTTATGTTTAATATACAAATCTTATAACCTAATATATTCTTTTTAATACCTAATGCTGTAAAAACATAAATCCTTTCTCAATGAGTGTACAGTACCCCTAAAACCAAGCAACTTGTTCTTATCAAGATATCTAAGTATAATCACATAACTCAACGCTTTTATCATATACATCTTCCAGAAGCTTCATAATACTTAAAATATCTCTCTTGTATCGCACCCTGCTTCCTGAAATATCATACCACTCTCAATCCTTAAACACAGTGCACTAAATATTCCTTCTATGTTTCCATTCTCTCTCAACTGCATTATGTATAAAAACATATCTACTGGTAAAACTACCCCTCTTAACTCCCTAATGTACGGCTTCATATAATAATATGACGTTCTTATTAAATGAAGCTCCCACAAATTTGCCCAAGGTCTTACTGTTAATTTTTCCGTGCCTATATTAAACAATATCATATAGTCTTCATTGTAACCATATAAATTGCATAAATACTTGTATCTCCGAATTGTCGACTCCAAACTAAATTCATCTGTACGTGCAATAATAATACTACATGTAAAGTTAACAGAGTTTTTATAAGTAAATAACGGTAATTCTAATACATTACCAAGAGTTTCAAATGGATAAAGCATTCTCAATTTTGACAAAGAAAACTGTGGTCGAATTTCCCTACCTATATGCATACCAAATATAGAATTTTCACTCACAAGCTCACAAGACTTATCATCTCTATCATATACAAAAACTTTATATCCAAATTCACCGACTCTGCTAAACCTGTAGGACGTCTCCATAATTTAAAACTCCTTTATCAATTTTATAATTTAGACTAAAATCATTGTAATTTAAAAAGTCCTGAAATTACACTAACAGTAAACTTCAGGACTTAAAATCCTCCCATCCAAGATTATAAAAATTAAAAGTAGAACCTATAGATTCTGCATTTGGATAATAGCTTTCTTTTATGAATTTATAAATACTGGAGTAAAATAACGCACCATTCTCCATATTGAATACCCTCATAAGCCATAAAACCATGACTGGTGGTACTGGTAACAACCAGCCTAACTGAAGATATGATGTATCTTCAGTTTTAAACACACCAGTATATAAGCCATCATGCCTTACGACCTTATCAATATGAATACAGGTATAATAATCCAAATTATCCAAAAAATCACACTTATCCACAATTATATAATCCTTCTTAATAATACACAATCTAATCGTGAAAGCAACTTCATATTCCCGTTTTGGCTTACTTGCTGTATAACTTAATGATTCTAGTGAATAATTAATGTATATTCCTCTATTAATATTCTTAACTCCAAGCAATGTAAGTAACTTATATAAAGGAATATCTACCAACTTAGACACATAATCTACCCCTAGTAACATACTCTTTTTTACCAACTCACAAGAGCCATCATCTGTATCATATATAAAGACACTATCAAGATACTCTCCAACATTATAAAACAAAAATATCACCTGCATTTCCACTCTTGACTTATCCAGTCTGTATATAAACATCTGGGTTTTTTAAACCCCTCACTTTCACAACTATGGATGTAAAAATTCTCAATGCTGCCAAAATTTAATGCCTGTCTCAATTTCTCAAAGCTACAACTATTTGCCAAACTCATAATATATGGAATCATTACTGGCGGCAATAACATTATATTCCCCACACTCATAACAGACCAGTTATTATAATACTCCAAAAACATAAACTCAGGTATTTTCAGCCTGTCATTTCCTTTCAAATACAGAAAACAAAAATAATCACCTGAACAACCAAAAGTCCTGTACAACCAGCCAAAATGTTCCCTATAATATCTCCTACATCTATCACCACAAAATATAATCACTTCTAAAACATATGTTAAATCAGATATATCATATCTAAATATACACAATGGAAAAAATGCATAACATGAAAAATCATGAAGCCCACAAAGCATTTTAAACTTTGAAAAACTTATACCGAAATCTGTACTACTTTTATAATCTACCCCTGATTTTTCTAAATCATTATGTAAAACTATCTCACATGAACTATCGTGTGTATCATATATAAAAGCAAATGCACTCCAAAAACCAACCAAACAATACATTATTCAAATACCCACTCAAAATTAGTCATCTCAACATGATGTATTCCATATGAATTGTAACTCGAAAATGACTTCTCAAACAAAAAATCTGACAAAGCACTATGTAACTTATCATAATTTCTCTCATTACATATACTAAATAAATAACCAAGCATTAAAGGTGGTATTAATAAGGCATTTTCTAATGTTTTTACTCCAAAATTGGTCTGAAAGATTATCCTATCGAAACCACTCCACATTATATTAAAAATACCTGTATTAATCACATCTACAAATACAAAAACATCAGTAAAATAACCATACTCTGCATAACACCTTTCTAATCTACCCCTACTTTCATCAAAAACTTCCGAAGCCTTTAAAAGCACAATACGCAGGCTGGACTCTGATGTCTTGTTACCAAATCTATATAAACATCGACAAATTGGAAAACTTAATATATTCTTAAACTGCGAAAGATTATTAACTGCCATAAACTTATTCAATGATATATTATTGTCCTTTTTTCTCTTAAAATCTATACCACTTTTAATCAAATCCATGAAAGAAATAATCTCACATGAAGAATCCTTTGTATCTAAAATAAAATCTATCCCACTCCACTCTCCAATAACATAATACACTCTAACACCACCTAAAAAGCCTTAAAATCATTAACCCAATCTATATCAGTAAATGAATACTGTAAATCAGTAACAGGTAATTTTGCACGCTTCGCTGCCTTGTCAAAACCAATCTCACAAACTGCACTCCTAAGTAAATCAAAATCCTTATGTTCCCTGATACTCAGCAACCAAGGTACCTGATATGTTGGTATATGTAACAGTCTATCATATAAATAAAGCCGTTCTGAATTCCGTTTTGAAGCAACAATGACACTATTTAAACCGCGTACACCCTCTACATCTATCTGCAAGAAACAATATACCGAGTCTGCGTACCCCTGATTCCTTACTACATTTGAAATAACATTTTCATCAAGAATATCGTGCCTGAAGAAAAACAAACTAATCAATGCATCTTTCTTTGTATATAAATCCTTGGAGATGTGGAACTTTATATTGTACTTCACCAAATATGTGTACATAAAAGATTCAAAACTTGGCAAATTTGAAGTCATTAATAACTTATTAAACAACAACCTTTCACCTTTTACAAACTTTATACCACTCTCACGCATTTTAATAAAATCCTTTTCCTCAACGCATTCACAGGAATTATCCCGTGCATCAAAAATCCATACATACCCATCCCAATAACCTACTACATAAAACATAATATTAACTCTCCTTCCAGCCTGTCTTCCAAAAACTATTTAAATTCAGATATTCCTTATTGTACTTACCTATAAAACTATCAACTGCCCTACAAATTAAATCTGCATTTCGCAAACTTTTTAGCTTTAGTAAATAAATCGCCATTATCGGGGGTATTAATAAACAACATGATATCTCTACATTAAAACGGTCACTTAAAGTAACATACAAACAATCGTAAACATCATCTGATGGTATGGAATCCGTGGATAAAACAACCAAATAAGACAAATCACAGCACCAGTCTTGATACAATCTCATGTACTCTGGCTTCCCAGCCCTGTCCATCACATACTCACTTCGTACAAAATATAAGTCCAAACTAAAACTATGGGTAAAAAATAAAGTTGTATAAACATAACATTTGATAGCGGGCAGACCAACCAACATACACATCTTATATAATGGTATTGATGGCATTATCTTATATGCTAAATCTACCCCTGATAAAGACTTTCTTAATACCAACTCACAAGAACCATCATTCGAATCATAAACATACACATATACTCCACCCAGTAAGCTGCCTATAATATAAAACATTAAACTTCCCACCAATCTCTATCACTAAACTTTGCATAATATAAAAATCATTATATGTAATATTCCTATCGAATAAAATACCATCACTGGTGGTATAAACAATACTTCATAATCAGATTGTAAAAAGGCATTTAAAAAACCTTACTTCTCGGATAAAAATTACGAAATAACAAAATAATCTGATGTGCAATGTCACTTCTCGTACAATTCATTATATGCTCTATACTCACTGCAACACTTAGCATCTATCAAAACAAGATTCATTTCAAAACTCCAACGATTACACTACATAATTTACTCCTGTCTATGTGACAATCATTGCCTGTGAGCAAATCTACCCCATAGCTTCCTTATGGGATACCGGACTACACGAACTATCTTCTGAATCATACAACATATCAATCCAAACTCCAACACAAATTACTGTAACTAAAGTCTTTTAAACCACAATTCCAATAACTTAAACCACATAAGGCTTCCAACAACAAATTAATATTTCCAGAACTCCTTAAATCGACCAAATAAGGAACTGCAACTGGCGGCACGAGTATTGCACCCTTCATATCATAAACTGGATTATCGACTCTCCCAAATGTGCTAAATGCAAGTGCCTTGAACCTGTTCACACAACCATTAGTGCTCTCAACGTCAACAAAACAAAAATAATCCGACTGTATACCCCAGCTCTGCTGTATACCAGAAAACACATCACACTCAGATATATTTTTCGCATATACAATATAAATATTTATTTCTATAAAATTCGTATATGCCAGACAAAGACAAGCACAATGCTTAAAACTGCCACACCTGAGCATCATAACCAGCTTATTAATATTACAACCACCATATCCAACTGGAACACTAAACCCAGCTAAACTATTCCTTTGAACTAATTTATATGTATCTAAAGTATTATCATAAATCCATACAAAATTATTGAAACCACCAAGACAATAAACCAACCCAACTACCCCCATTTTAATATGGATACCAGACTAACTCATCTGACTCATCGGATTTATCAATTACAGCATCGTCACCAAAAAGCACATCAATGCAAGCTCTTTTTAATCTCTCCTGCCTGTCATATAAACTCTTATTTCCAAACAGATGCATCAAATAAAAGAACATATGTGGTGGTATTACAAAACCATCACCTAGATGTACATGACTACAATTTAAAAGTCTAAATATACCTTTCTTCCCAAAAAACGCATTTGTTGTAAGAAAAATAAAATAATCTACCCCGTACCCTGCCTCATCATACATATTACGACAATAAGTATAAAAACCATCACCATTATACATAAACTTAGATTTTACTATAGCAAATGAAAGCCTTGAAAAAGAACTGCCATAAGATACACCAGAAACAATACACTCTGTATACCGTTCAAACCTGTCTATGCAAAACATACTTAAAATTTTTAACAAATTGACAGGACTATTCATGGGTCTTAAATCTACCCCAACAAGATTTTCCTTTCTTACCATCTCGCATGAATTATCCAAGGTATCGTATACAAATTTATAATTATTGAAACTACCAACGTCATAATACATTAATAAATCTTCCACCTGCCTTCTCAATTCTATAAAAGTTTATAAAAATTATCAATAACTTATGATAAACTCTATAAAATTAAAAATTCCTATCGCAATAGTAACATTTGGCTAAAAGCTACTCAGTTACTTTCTCAAGGCTTAAATTCCGTCCGACAGTGACGTACTTAAACTATCCTAAGAAAGTGCCAAATCTCTTAGATTATATGATGCATTTAAATCCCTATTGCAGACATAACCGCAATTCGTGCACCTATAAGTTCTTACCCATAAAGGCACAGATTTTTTCACAAAACCACACTGGTTACATCTTTTAGTGCTTGGGAAGAACCTATTTGCTACTATCACATGTATACCACCATAAAATTCTGCCTTATAACTAAGACACTGCCTAAAAAATACCACAAACAATCCTGAATACTTTTAGCCATAAACTTATTTTTCATAAGACCTTTAATATTCAAATCTTCAATGACAATCTTCAATGGCTTGGTTTTCACTATCTCCATTGTCACCTGATGAATATAGGTCTTTCTAATATTACTTAATTTTCTGTCAATCAATCTAACCTTCTTTTCAAGCTTTTCAATATTGTTTGTTTTAATATACTTATTTCCCTGTTTATTCTTTATATAAGCCCGTGAGATACTTCTCTGTAACCTTCTCTTCCTTGACTCCAATCTCCTGACATTCTTATCCTTATTGATATTTCTGTACTCTACCCCTGATGAACATGTTGCCAACTTCTCAATAC
>ERZ779637.861-NODE-861-length-16110-cov-15.563438_pt1 | contig 16110 bp, 16 predicted proteins | sample MGYA00514196_ERZ779637 | MGnify/ENA primary metagenome ERZ779637 (study PRJEB29562, sample SAMEA4376700) | mouse gut metagenome | isolation source: Cecum | study: EMG produced TPA metagenomics assembly of the A DSS colitis mouse model was used to assess the...
AGCTTTTATCTATTTCGCACTTATTGTTGATGCCCTTATGTGAACACCACCTAGGCAATGGGCATGAAAGCAGAAAAAAGAAATGCCTGTCCCCGGAGGTCTGGGCGGATCTGGAGCCCGGAGACCGAGTGAAGCTGTTCTTCGATGACAAAAACCGTTAACACCTCCACTACCAACAATTACAATGCAGACATGGCAGAAATCAAACATTACGAGGCAGGAGCCCGCGCAAGCCGGGTGACCGAGTACAAGGACATGCTGTTTTTCACTGGCCACGTGGCGGCCGGCAAGCAGCCCACCATTGAGGAGCAGACCCAGGCGCTTCTCCAGCGGCTGGAGGGCCTTCTGGAGGACTACGGCTCGGATAAGAATCACATTCTCTCCGCGTCTATCTACCTGCGGAATATGGAGGACGCTGACGGGATGAACAGCGTCTGGGACAAGTGGATCGACGAGGGCTGCGCCCCGGCCAGACTTTGCGTTCAGGCCCAGATCGCGGAGGGATATCTGCTGGAGATTGCCCTGATCGCCGCCAAAAAATAAGCAGAAAAGCCCTGGAAATTGCGCGTATCATAGAGTAAGTGTTGTGTGCTGTCAATCACGGCCGCCGCGGAGCTGTCATCTCCCGGCGGCCGTTTTTTGCTGTCGTTGACAGGATAAACTGTGGCAGCCGCTGGAGGGGCGCGTATCTGAAAGGCGGCGCGCAGAGCGGTCAGGATGATTATGCGTGAAAAACTACAGATTTGCCCGGCGCAAACTATTGAGAAATAGGACTCGCTATGGTAAAATATAAAATTACTGCAATCGCCGCTCCCAACCCAGGGAACGCGGCGTGTACGTGGAAAAATACGGTGCGCGGAGGCGGCCGACACCCATGCGCGCCAACTCCAGCACAATCAGGAGGAATACAAACATGAAGCTCGGCATCGTGGGACTGCCCAACGTGGGCAAATCAACCCTTTTCAACGCCATCACCAACGCCGGCGCGGAGAGCGCCAACTACCCCTTCTGCACCATTGACCCCAACGTGGGCATGGTGGCCGTGCCCGACGCCCGGCTGGACCGGCTCTCGGAGATGTACCACCCCAAGAAGACCACCCCGGCGGTGATCGAGTTCGTGGACATCGCCGGACTGGTGAAGGGCGCGTCCCGGGGGGAGGGCCTGGGCAACAAGTTCCTCTCCAACATCCGGGAGACCCACGCCATCGTCCACGTGGTCCGCTGCTTTGACGACGAGAACGTCATCCACGTGGAGGGGACCACGGACCCCCTCCGGGATATCGACATCATCGACCTGGAGCTCATCATGGCGGACGTGGAGATGGTGGAGCGGCGCATCGAGAAGGCCCAGAAGGCCGCCAAGGGGGACAAGAAGTTCCTGCGGGAGGCGGAGGTATTCCAGGGCCTGCTCACCTGGCTCAACGACGGCAACGCCGCCCGCGCCTACGACTGCGACGACGATGCCCGGGCCCTCATCGCCACCAGCGACCTGCTCACCCTCAAGCCTGTCATCTACGCCGCCAACCTAGACGAGGCCGGGTTCTCCGACTGCGAAAGCGTCCCCTACTACCGGCTGGTGGAGGAGCGGGCCCAGAGCCAGGGGGCCCAGGTCATCCCCGTGTGCGCCAAGCTGGAGGCGGAGATCGCGGAGCTGCCCGGGGAGGAGAAGGCCCTGTTCCTGGAGGATCTGGGCGTGGCCGAGAGCGGCCTGGACCGGCTCATCCGGGCCAGCTATACCCTCCTGGGCCTCATCTCCTACCTCACCAGCGGGGAGGACGAGTGCCGGGCCTGGACCATCACCCGGGGCACCAAGGCCCCCCAGGCCGCCGGCAAGATCCACACCGACTTTGAGCGGGGCTTCATCCGGGCCGAGGTCATCGCCTACGACGATCTCATGGCCGCCGGATCCATGGCCGCCGCCCGGGAGAAGGGCCTCATCCGCTCCGAGGGCAAGGAGTACGTGGTGAAGGACGGGGACATCATCCTCTTCCGCTTCAACGTGTAATGGGCCGCCGGTTTGACGTTCTGGACGGGTGGCGCACCCTGGCCATCGCGCTGATGACGGTCTACCATTTCCTCTACGATCTGGCCCTGTTCGGCGTCATCAGCTGGCAGCAGCTCTTCTCCCCGGCCCTGAACGTGATGCAGAAGGTCACCTGCGGCAGCTTCATCCTCCTGGCCGGAGCCTCGGCCCGGTTCTCCCGCAGCAACCTGCGCCGGGGCATCATCGTGCTGGCGGCGGGGATCGCGGTGGAGCTGGGGGCCCTGGTAGGGGGACAGATCATCCATTTCGGCATCCTGCACTTCATGGGCGTGTCCATGGTGCTCTACCACTTTCTGGGGAAATCCCTGCAAAAATGCCCGCCCGCCATCCTGCTGGCGGCCAGCGCCGTCCTCTACGGCCTCACCGCCTGGTGGACCTCCGTGACCACGGTGTCCGTGGGCTGGCTCTATCCCCTGGGCCTCCTGTCCCCGGGGTTCCACAGCGCGGACTACTTTCCTCTGCTGCCCTGGTTCTTCCTCTTTCTGGCGGGGACCGTGCTGGGAGGCTGGTGCCTGGACCACCGGGACAACCGGCTCCTCACCCTGTCCCTGCCCGGCTTCCTCACCTGGCCGGGGCGGCACAGCCTGCTTATCTATGTGCTCCACCAGCCGGTGCTGTTCGGTGTGAGCTATCTTATCTGGGGGTGACGCTGACATGCGCAGCAAATGCAACAGCTCTTTGATCTACCTGGAGAACAGCCGGGGGGAATACCTGATGCTCCACCGGGTAAAGAAGAAAAACGACATTAACCACGACAAATGGATCGGCGTGGGCGGCGGCTTCGAGCACGGGGAGAGCCCCGAGGAGTGCGCCCTCCGGGAGACCCGGGAGGAGACGGGACTGACCCTGACCGACTGCCGCTTCCGGGGAATCGTCACCTTTGACTGCGAGGGCCAGGAGACCCTGTACATGCACCTGTTCACCGCCTCCGGCTGGACCGGGGAGCTGACGGACTGCGACGAGGGGGAGCTGGAGTGGGTGCCCAAGGAGAAGGTCTATGACCTGCCCATCTGGGAGGGGGACAAGATCTTCTTCCGCCTGCTGGAGCAGGAGCGGCCCTTCTTCTCTTTGAAATTGAGCTACGACAGGGGGGACGTGCTCCGCCGGGCCGTGCTGGACGGAGAGGAGCTTGCCCTATGAGGGAAAAGCTGCTGGTGTCCGCCTGCCTGCTGGGGGAGAACTGCCGGTACAGCGGCGGGAACAACTACTGCCCCGCGGCGGCAGCTCTGGGGGAGCGCTACGAGCTGATTCCCGTGTGCCCGGAGGTTCTGGGGGGCCTGCCCACCCCCCGGGCGCCCTCGGAGCGGGCCGGGGAGCGGGTGACGGCCCGGGACGGGACCGACGTGACGGCGGCCTTCCGCCTGGGGGCGGAGCGGGTCCTGGAGACGGCCCTTGCCCAGGGGATCACCCGGGCGGTGCTCAAGGAGCGGAGCCCCTCCTGCGGCAGCGGGCAGATCTATGACGGCACCTTCACCGGCAGGGTGATCCCCGGCCAGGGCGTGACGGCGGAGCTGCTCTCGGACCGGGGCGTGGCCGTGTACGGCGAGAGCCGGATCCACGAGCTCTTATAATAATAGTATAGATGAAAGGGGAGAGGCGGAATGAAAAGCGCGCTGCTGCGCCTGCGGGAGTACAGGGACTCCATCAGCCCCACAGAGCGGACCATAGCCGACTATCTGCTGGACCACCCGGAGAGCGCCATGGAGTGCGGGGTCCACGAGCTGGCGGAGCGGACCTTCTCCTCCGCCTCCACGATCATCCGCATGTGCCGGCGGATCGGCTTTGACGGCTATAAGGACTTCCGCAGGGCGGTCACCTACGAGGCGGCCCTGCGCCGGCACAACGAGGAGGAGCGGAAGGAGATTACCTTCTCCGACAGCATGGAGGAGATCATTGAGAAGATCACGGAGAAGAACATCGTCTCCCTGGAGGACACCCGGAACCTGCTGGACCCCAAGAGCCTGGAGCGGTGCGTGGAGATCATCTGCCGCAGCCGGAACGTGCTGCTGTTCGGGCTGGGGGCTTCCCTGCTGGCGGCCCGGGACCTGTACCTGAAGTTTCTGCGGCTGAACAAGGCCTGCGTCATCAACGAGGACTGGCACGCCCAGCTGCTCACGGCCCGCAACGCCACCGGCGAGGACGTGGGGCTGGTGTTCTCCTACTCCGGGGAGACGGAGGAGGTGCTCACGTGTATGCAGGCCCTCAAGGAGAACCGCACGCCGGTCATCGCCATCACCCGATTCAGCGCCTCCCCGGTGGCGGAGCTGGCGGACCACAACATCTACATAGCGGCCAACGAGTCCATCTTCCGGTCCGGGGCCATGTCCTCCCGCCTGTCCCAGCTCAACGTGGTGGACATCCTCTACACCGCCTTCGCCAACAGGGACTATGAGGCGAGCCTGTCCCAGCTGTCCCGGACCCACATCTATAAGAGCAACGGCCGCCGCCAGCCCGGGGAGTAGAGGCGGACCGCGGACGGATTTTTCATAATTTGGCGAAATAACGAATATGAATGCGTATTATGGAGGGTTTAAGACCATGAAACAGCAGAAAAAAGTTTCCATTCATTTGTTGGCGGCCGCGCTGGCTGTGTGCCTCCTCCTGCCTCTTGTGGGGTGCGGCGGACGGGAGCCGGAGCCTGCCACGGAGGTGGAGCGGCTGAGCAAGCTATGCAGGGTGTGGGGGTATGTGAAGTACACCCACCCGGCGTTCCTGCTGGGACAAAAGGACTGGGACGAGGAGCTGCTGGCGCTGATTCCCCAAGTGAGGGAGAAGGAAACCCATGAGGAGGTCAACGCCCTGCTCCACGAGTGGTTCACGGGTCTGGGAGAGATTGACTACGGAAACTGTGAGCCAGCGGCGTTTTGGGCCGAGGCGGCGGAGGAGGATAAGGTTGTCATTGCCGACACCTCCTGGACCACCGATGCGGGCTATCTGGGGGAGGAGCTGGCCGGAGACCTGGGAAAGCTGGGGGAAGTCCCCCATATAAAAGTGTCAACTGCCCCGGTTCAATATATAACCGTCAATTTGTTGTCTGAGGTGACCGGCCCCATATTCCGCGAAAACGATCTGAAAGATATGGATCACAGCGATGTACGTTTCCGTCTGCTGGGCCTGTTTCGCCTGTGGAATGCAGTGGAATACTATTTCCCCTACCACAATCTCCTGGAAAAGGACTGGGTATCGACTTTAGACGAGTTCATTCCCCGGATGCTGGCCGGGGGAGAGGGGCTGCCTGACGGCTTTACGCCCGGTATGCTGGCCCTGATGGGCGGAGAGGATCTCCAGAGCTATGCCGCCGCCATTACCGCGCTTCTTGTGAGGATGAATGATTTCCATGTAGGCTTTGGCATTCTGGGCACGACATACGCCCCCGTCCCTGTAATGGAGGCGGAGGGAAAGCTGGTGGTCTCCGGCACGGCAGAGGGGTGTCCCCTGCTGCCTGGGGATGTGATCCTGGAGGTAAACGGGCGTGATGTCTACGCGTTTGCGGAAACACTTAAGGAGTACTTGCCCTATTCCAGGGATGAGGTATATCTGAGCCGGAACAGGGTCCATATTCTCTCGCTGGCTGGGGACGGCAAAGCCCAGCTTGAGGTGTCCGTCCTGCGGGAGGGGAGGGAGGAGACATTTCCCTGTACCTGGGTAAGCGCGGAGGAAGCGCCGTCTGTCACCTATGCGCAGCCCCAGGAGGTTTACGAAATTCTGGAGGGAAATATCGGGCTGGTGAATCCCGCTCTTCTTTCAACGGCGAATCAGTACGGCGTGATGGAGGAGCTTCGGGACACCGATGGGCTGGTGATTGATCTGCGGCAGTATCCCAATCTTTTCCCCAAAACCTTCCCCGCCTATTTTGTTCCGGAGAGCACGCCGGCCTTTATTCATCTGAAGCCCTCCCAGGCGGTGCCGGGCGCCTATATCAAGACGGTCAGCAATGTGGGCTGTCTGCCGGAGGACAGGGAGCGGGGCGTCTACTATTACGACAAGCCGGTGGTGGTCCTGATGGACGAGTTCAGCCAGAGCGGCAGCGAGTGGATGGCCTGGGCCATCGGCAAGGGGGAACATGTGGTCCTTATGGGCGGAAATACCTCGGGCGCACTGGACGGCGTGACAGAGCTGAGCATTCCCGGCTATTTCGCGTACCAGTTCACCGCGATTGGCGCTTACACGGACGACGGCGGACAGATTCAGCGCACCGGCCTCACCCCGGATATCCCCGTCTCCCGCACCATCCAGGGCGTCACGGAGGGCCGGGACGAGCTGATGGAGGCGGCCGTAGAATATATCCAAAATCAAAGCATAAAATAAACCGGAATACGTATTAGGAGGCGCATATGGCCTTTGTTTCTCACAACCACAACGGCGTGGTCTACCACGCCTCCACCCTGCTGGAGGGGGTGGCCCACGGCTTCTCCACCCGCCTGGGGGGCGTCAGCCGGGGGGTCTTCGCCTCCCTCAATTTCCGCGCCAGCGGCCCGAACCCGGACGACCGGGAGAGCGTGCAGGAGAACTACCGCCGGTTCTGCACCGCGGTGGGCGCTGACCCGGCGGGGCTGGTGCTGTCCAAGCAGGTCCACCAGGACACGGTCCGCCATGTCACCGCCGCTGACCGGGGCAAGGGCTTCTCCGTCCCCTCGGACTACACCGCCGACGCTCTGGTGACAGACGAGCCGGGGCTGGGGCTGATGGTGTTCTCGGCGGACTGCATCATCCTGCTGCTCCACGACCCGGTCACCGCATCCATCGGCGCAGTCCACGCCGGCTGGCGGGGCACGGCCCTGGACCTTCCGGCCAAGACCGTGGCGGAGATGGGGCGGCTGTTCGGCGCACGGCCGGAGAACATCCGCGCGGCCATCGGCGCGGGCATCGGGCCCTGCTGCTTTGAGACCCACGACGACGTGCCCGAGGCCCTGCGGGCCGCCTTTGGCCCGGGGGCGGAGGCGTACATCGCCCCCAGGGGGGAGAAGTGGACCGTGGACCTGAAGGCCGTCAACGCCTGGAGGCTGCGGGAGGCGGGGGTGGACCCCGCCCGCATAGACCTGTGCTCCGTCTGCACCGCCTGCCGCACGGACCTCTACTGGAGCCACCGGGTCACCGGGGACCGGCGGGGGGTCCAGGGGGCCCTCATCTGCCTGCCCCGGGCGGGAGGCGGACAGTGAGGCGGCAGAGGACGGGGGCGCTGCTGCTGGCCGCCCTTCTGATCCTCTCCGCCTGCGCGGTGAGCGGGGAGCCGGAGCCGGAACCGGAGTGGGAGAGCTACCAGCAGGGCCTTCTGGAGGTCCAGGAGCCGGAACCGGAGCCGGAGGAGCCGGCCCTGCCCGGGGCCTTCACCCTGGCCTGGCAGCAGGACCAGACCCTGGACCCCATCACCTGCGGCGAGGGCATCCAGGAGGACGCGGCCTCCCTCCTCTTTGAGTCCCTGTTCCGCCTGGACCGGACCTTTACGGCCCAGCCCCTCCTCTGCCGGGGGTACAGCTGGGACGAGGCGGGGCTGGTGTGCACCCTGGACCTCCGGGAGGACGTGACGTTCCAGGACGGGAGTCCCCTCACCGCCCGGGACGTGTCGGACACCCTCCGCCGGGCCGCGGCCTCGGAGCGGTACGGCTACCGGCTGCGGGGCGTGGCCTCCGTGGCCCCCAACCGGGCCGGGCAGGTGGTGATTACCCTCACGGAGCCCAACCGGGGCCTGCCGGAGCTGCTGGACATCCCGGTGGTCAAGAGCGGCACGGAGCAGGAGCGGGTCCCCGTGGGTACGGGGCCCTACCGCCTGGTGTCGGAGAACGGGGAGCACGTCCTCCGGGCGGACCCGGACTGGTGGCAGGGCAAAACCCTGCCCGTGGAGGCCATCCCCCTGGTCCAGGCCAAGGACCGGGACACGGCGCTGTACCTCTTCTCCACCCACCGGGTGGAGCTGCTGACCGTGGACCCCACCGACGATCTCTCCTCTGTCACCGGACAGGCCCAGAGCGCCAACCGGCCCACGGCCATCCTCCAGTTCATCGGCTTCAACGCGGCCGAGGGGCGGCTGTTCTCCAGCCCGGCGGCCCGTGCCGCCTTCAGCCGGGGCATCCCCCGGGAGCGGATGGCGGACGCCCAGCTGGCCCATCTGGCCCTGCCCGCCCAGTTCCCCTTCTCCCCCCTCTCGCCCCTGTACCCCAAGGACCTGGAGCGGGCCTACAGCAAGGAGGACGCCCAGGCCGGCCTCCGTCTGGCGGGGCAGGACACCGGAGAGACCCGGGAGCTCACGCTGCTGGTGAACGAGGAGGACAGCTTCCGGGTGACCAGCGCCCGGTTCATCGCCCAGAGCCTCTCCCTGCTGGACTGGCAGATCACGGTCCAGGTCCTGCCCTGGGAGGAGTACATGGCCGCCCTGGAGGCGGGGGCGTTTGACCTCTACTTCGGCGAGGTGCGCCTCACCGCGGACTGGGATCTGCGGGATCTGGCGGGCGCCGGCGGGGCCCTGAACTACGGGGGCTTTACAGACCCGGCCCTGGACGAGGCCATGGCGGCCTTCGCCGCCGCCGGGGACCGCCCCGCCGCCGCCCGGCGGCTGGCCGGCCTCCTCCAGAGCGCCGCGCCCATTGCGCCGGTCTGCTTCAAAAACTACACCGTGCTGACCCACCCGGGGGTGGCGGAGGGGCTGGACCCCGCGCCGTCGAACACCTTCCAGGGCCTGGAGAGCTGGCGGATCCGGCTGAGCGGATGACCGCCCGGCCCGGCGGGGCCGGGATCCCCGGCGAAAATCAGGATTTTCCAGGGAAAATTGCAAAAATTCGGTTGCATGTTCCCCGCCGGATGTGGTAAGGTAAGATATACACATCAACAGAAAAGAGGGACGACAGTGGCAAAAGGATACCAGAGCTACCGGGGGCGGCGGTCCGCAGGCACGAGGCTGCTCATCGCGGCGCTTGTCATCATCCTGGTGGGGGCCTGCTGCTTCCTGCTGGCGCAGGAATATATCGCCTATACGGACGACGGGGGGATGTATCTGGATCTTCCTTTTGGCCGCATCGACCTCCCGACTCCCCCTCCGGCCGCCGAGCCGCCGGAGGATGAGCCGCCGGCGGACGGGACGGAGGACGGTCCGGCCCTGCCGGACGCGCCCGCGGTGGATCTGGTGGTGGAGCCCGCGCCGGAGCCCGACGCCCCCCCGGAGCCGGAGGAGGAGCCCTACGGGGAGCGCCGTCTGGCGGCCCTGGAGGTCCTGCCGGCGGACGATGCGGCATTGTCCGCCCAGCTCTCCGCCGCCGGGGCCAACGGCTTCCTCTACCAGGTGCGGGACAACACCGGCGCGGTGCGCTACGCCTCCGCCGCGGCCTTGAGCAAGGCCGTGGTCCAGGACGGGCCCGGCATGGACCTGGTGAAGGCCCTGTGCGCCGGGGAGGGGCTGGCCGTGGCGCAGTTCAACTGCCTCCACGACAGCTTTTTCGCCTGGGAGAACATGAAGGAGGCCGCCGTGTGCCAGCGCAACGGCTTTGTCTGGTACGACAACCACAGCTACCACTGGCTGGACCCGGAGAAGGCCCTGGCCAGGAGCTACGTCATCAGTCTGGCCGTGGAGTGCGCCCAGATGGGCTTTGACGAGCTGGTGCTGGAGGAGCTGGCCTACCCCTCCTCCGGGCGGACCGGGAAGATCGACTACTCCGGCAACGCCATGACCAGGAGCGAGGCCCTGGTCCTCCTGCTGGGACAGATGCGGGAGGCCCTGGCGCCCTACGGCACCCGGCTGAGCCTGCTGGTGTCGGAGAAGCTGCTGCTCTCCGGCAGCGACGAGGCCACGGGGGAGGATCTGACGGCCCTGCTGCCCATGGTGGACGCGGTGTACGTGGACACCGCTGACCCCGCCGCCGCCAAGGCCCGGCTGACGGAGCTTGCCGGGGAGAACGCCCCGGCCCTGGTGGTCATGGGAGCGGACGGGATCCGCACCGCCTTAAATTCGTGATTTTATGCCCTGCGCCGGGCCCTGGGGAACGCTCCCCGGGGCCCGGTTTCTCCTGCCGTCAACCGATTTGTTGGTGAAGGTGGACATATCCGACAAATCACTTGCCCCCCTTTTTTACATTCTGCATAATTTTGCCGAATCACGGAAAAGTTAGCAAAATCTCTGGCATTGCCGGGGCGGTTGTGCTATACTATTCAGTACCTGACTTATCGCCAAAGGCTGGAGACGAGAGAGGTTCTGAACCCTGGCGGCGAGAGGCGGGGGAGCAATTTATCCAAAACTGATTCGGTAGAAAAGGGGTGAGAAAGTGTCACTGGAAGCCATAACCAAGATCCGTGCGGTGGAGGAGGACATGGAGCGCTCCAAAGCCGACGCCAAGGCACAGGCGCAAAAGCTGATCGCGGACGCGGACCGGGAGGGCCGCTCCCTGCTCCAGCAGGGGAGGGAGAAGGCGTCGGCCGCTGCCGCCGCCGCCATGAAAAAGGCGGAGGAGGAGGCGGCCGGGCTGCGGGACAAGATCCTGGCCCAGTCCGCCAAGGACTGCGAGAAGCTCAAATCTGACGCCCGCGCGCGCATGGACAAAGCGGCGCAGGCGATCATAGGAAGGGTGGTAGAGAGGTAATGTCCATTGTCAAGATGAAACGGATCCGGCTCATCGCCCTGGCCAAGGACAAGGACGCGCTGCTGTCGAGTCTGCTTCATGTGGGCTGCGTGGAGCTCAAGGAGCCCGCGGAGCTTCTGGCCGACGAGGCATACGCCTCTCTGCTGCACCGGGAGAGCTCCGCCGCGGCCCAGGCCAAGGCCCAGCTCACCGAGCTCCAGCACGCGCTGGACGTGCTGGCCCAGTACGCGCCCCAGAAGGGCGGCCTGTTCACGCCCCGGGCGCTGATGAGCGCCAAGGATCTGCTGGACGGTCAGGCCCGCGGCAGGGCGCTGGAGAAGGCCGGGGAGATCAACGGCCACGCCCGCGCCATCGGGGCCCTCAACGCCCGGGAGGCCCGGGCCCGGGCCGACATCCAGGCCCTGGAGCCCTGGTCCGCCTACGACGCGCCCCTGGAGACCAAGGGGACCGGACTGGTGGAGGTGCTGCTGGGCACGGTGCCCAATACGGCGGACTTCCAGGCCCTGGCGGGGGCGGTGGACGAGGCCGCCAAGGCCGCCGATGTGCGGGAGCTGGGGGCGGACAGGGAGCTGCGGTATCTGGAGGTCCTGGTCCACCGGGACTGCCGGCAGCAGGCTCTGGACGCCCTGCGGGGCTTCGGCTTCAGCTTTGCCCAGCTCCGGGATCTCACCGGCACGGTCCGGGAGAACATCGCCGGACTGGAGCAGGAGCTGCGGTCCATCGCCGCGGAGCGGGAGCGGGAGACCGCCGCCCTGGCCGCCATGGGCGGCGCCCGGGACGAGCTGAAAACCGGCCTGGACCGGGTGGAGCAGGTGCTGGCCACGGAGAGCGCCCGGGAGCGGCTGCTGGCCGGCGGTTCCATCGTGTATCTGGACGGCTGGGCCTCCGTGCCGGAGATTCCGGCCCTGGAGAAGGCGCTGAGCAGGTTCGACTGCGCCTATGAGCTGTCCGAGCCCACGGAGGAGGAGTACCCGGAGGTGCCGGTGCAGCTGCGCAACGGCAAGCTGGTGCGCCCCATGAACATGGTCACGGACATGTACTCCCTGCCCGCCTACGGCTCCGTGGATCCCAACCCGCTGATGGCCCCCTTCTTCATCCTGTTCTACGGCATGATGATGGCGGACATGGGCTACGGCCTCATCATGATGATCCTCTCCGCAGTCATCCTGATTAAGGCGAAGCCCAACGGGGCCACCATGCGCTACATGATTCCCCTGATGGGGCTGTGCGGTATCAGCACGTTTATCTGGGGATTCCTCACCGGCGGCTTCTTCGGCGATCTGATCCCCCAGATGCGGGGCATCCTCACCGGCGTGGATCCGGAGAGCGTTCCCCTGTGGTCCCTGTTCTCCCCGCTGGACGACGCGCTGATGGTCCTGATGGGCTCCCTGGTGCTGGGCGTCATCCAGATTTTCACCGGCATGGGCGTGAGCATGTACAAGCAGATCAAGCGGGGCGAGACCATGGCGGCCCTTTGCAACGAGGGCGCGTGGTTCCTGGTCTTTATCCTGGCCGGCGGCGGCATTGCCCTGAACATGGTCACGCAGGGCCTCATTGCCGCGCTGGTGGTGCTGGTGCTCACCCAGGGCTACGGCAAGAAGGGCATCGGGATCGTCACCGGCATCCTCGGCTCCCTCTACAACGGCATTACCGGTTATTTCAGCGACATCATGTCCTACTCCCGTCTGATGGCCCTGATGCTGGCGGGCGCGGTGGTGGCCCAGGTGTTCAACAAGCTGGGCGCGATTACCGGCAATGTGGTCACGTTCTTTATCATCGCCATGATCGGCAACGCTCTGAACTTTGCGCTGAACATCCTGGGCTGCTTTGTCCACGATATGCGCCTGCAGTGCCTGGAGTTCTTCGGCCGGTTCTATGAGGACGGCGGCAAGCCCTTCCGTCCCTTGAATATCAACACCAAATACGTAGACATTCAGAAGTAATTTAAGGAGGAAATTATCATGAGTTTTCTGGAATCTTTTGGCGGCCTGGCGCTGGCTCTGCTGGGCTCCGGTCTGGCTGTCGGTCTGAGCTGCGTGGGCTCCGCAAAGGGCACCGGCATCGCCGGTGAGGCCGGTACCGGCCTTCTGTGCGAGGACCCCAGCAAGTCCGGTAAGGTCATGGTCCTTCAGCTGCTCCCCGGTACCCAGGGCCTGTACGGCATGGTGGTCTGGTTCTTCGCCCTCATCCGCATGAACTTCATGGGCAACGCCGCCGCCGTGGCCGGCACCATGACCGTCCAGCAGGGTCTGGCCTTCTTCGCCGCCTGCATGCCCATGGCCATCGGCGGCCTGCTCTCCGCCATCGCCCAGGGCCGCGTGGCCGCCGGTTCCATCAACATCCTGGCCAAGAAGCCTGACGACTGGTCCAAGGGCCTGATTCTCTGCGGTATCGTGGAGTTCTACGCCATTCTGTCCCTGCTGGCCTCCATGCTGATGCTGCTCCAGCTCTAATCTATCCCATAGAAAAGGGGATTCGATATGAACGGAATCGAAAAAATCACCGCCCGCATCGAGACCGACACCAAAGCCGAGGTTGAGGAGCTCCTCCAGGAGGCCCGGAAGAAGGCGGAGGCCCTGCGCGCCGACTATCAGTCCAAGGCGGACGCGGAGGCCAAGGCCGCCGCTCAGTCCGGCCAGGAGGCCGCCAAGCGTCAGGCCGAGCGCCTGGAGAGCGCGGCCCAGATGGAGGCGAAAAAGCAGATGCTCGCCGCCAAGCAGGCCTGCCTGGACGAGGCCTTCGCCCAGGCCCAGAAGAAGCTGTGCGCCCTGCCCGACGAGGAGTACGCGGACCTGCTGGCCCGCATCGCCGTAAAGGCGGCCAGGACCGGCCGGGAGGAGATCGTGCTCAGCGCCAGGGACCACAAGAAGGTGGGCTCCCTGGTGGTGAGCAAGGCCAACGCCCTGCTGGCCGCCGCCGCGGCCCCCGAGGCGGCGGGCAAGGCGGCCAAGAGCGGCGGCAAGGCCGGGGAGATCCTCTCCAAGGTGGTCACCGGCGCCTCCGCCCTGCTCCAGGGCACCGCCATGCTGACCCTCTCCGGGGAGACCCGTGAGATGGCCGGCGGTCTGATCCTGCGGGACGGTCAGGTGGAGGTCAACTGCGCCTTTGAGACCCAGCTGCGGGTGCTGCGGGAGGAGATGACGGCGGAGATCGCCGCTATCCTGTTCCCGTAAGCGCACCGGAGACGGATTCCTTTTCCCTGGAAGAAAAGGAATCAAAAAGAGTATTTCCTTATTCCTGAAAAAAGACACCCACGTCCACGGAATTGTCAAATAAAGCTATCCAGCGATTATCATCAAGAAAGGAGGATGGCTTTGGCAAAGAAAGTGAAAGACACCGACTATCTGTTCATCTCCACCTACCTGCACAGCCGGGAGCGGGATCTCCTCACCGCCGCCCGCATGGAGCGCATGATCGAGGCGCCCACGGCGGAGGAGGCGGCCAAGGTGCTCACGGAGATCGGCTACGGCGAGTTCAATCCCTCCAGCGAGAGGGAGCTGAGCGCCGTGCTGGCCTCTGAGCAGGAGAAGCTGTTTGAGGACCTGTACCGCTTTGTACCCGACAAGGCGGTGGTGGATGTGTTCAAGGTCAAATACGACTATCACAACCTGAAGACCCTGCTGAAGGCCCGGGCCATGGGCGTTGACGGCGGCCGGCTGCTGCTGGACGCGGGAAGAGTGAGCGCCCAGGAGATGAACCGGGCTGTGACGGAGGGCGACTACAACGCTCTGCCGGAGCTGCTGCGCGCCGCCGCCGAGGAGGCGGGGGAGGTTCTGGCCTCCACCGGCGATCCCCAGCTGAGCGACTTTGTGCTGGACCGGGCCTACTACGCGGAGATGCTCTCCGCCGCCCGCGCCACGGGCAGCGGCTTCCTGGTGGAGTACGTCCAGGGGACCATTGACGCGGCCAACCTGCGCTCCGCCGTGCGCACCCTGCGCATGAAGAAGGGCGCGGACCTGCTGAAAAAGGTCCTGGTGGAGGGCGGCGCGATCCGGCCGGAGAGCGTCCAGGCGGCGGCCCTGGCCGGAAACCTGGAGGAGCTCTACCGCCCCACCCCCCTGCGTACTGCGGCGGAGCTGGGCACAGCGGCCGCCCAGGGCGGCAGTCTCACCGCCTTTGAGAAGGCCTGCGACGACGCGGTGACGGCGGTGGCCGCCCGCGCCAAGAGCGTGCCCTTCGGCGTGGAGGCGGTCATCAGCTACGTGGCGGCCAAGGAGATCGAGTTTACGGCGGTGCGCGTCATCATGTCCAGCCGTCTGGCGGGCATCGAGGGGGACACCATCCGGGAAAGGCTGCGTGAGGCTTATGTATAAGATTGCGGTTTTGGGCGACCGGGACAGCGTGATGGGCTTCAAGGCCCTGGGCCTGGAGACCTTCTTCGCCGAGGACGCCGAGCAGGCCCGCCACACCCTCCACCGGCTGGCAAAGCCCGCCGGCGGCGCCCAGTCGGACTACGCCATCATCTATATCACCGAGCAGCTGGCCGAGCTCCTCAGCGCCGATATCGACCGGTATAAGACCTCCGTCACCCCGGCGGTCATCCTCATCCCCGGCAAGACCGGGTCCCTGGGCCTGGGGGCCCGGGCCCTGCAAAACGCCGTGGAGCGGGCCGTCGGCGCGGATATCGGGTAAAGCGTTTTTGTATTCATTCTTTTCCGGAAGAGAATACCGGCCCTCTGGCACCAGCCGGACAGGCGGCGTAAGAACGGCCGGCAGCAAAAGAGAACACTTCTAAAGTTCTTTTTGATTCTTTTTCTTTCAAGAAAAAGAATGAATACTTCGGCCCTCAGATTTTGTAAAGGAAGGCAGTGAAGCAATGAGTCAAGGAAAAATCATCAAGGTCTCCGGCCCGCTGGTGGTGGCCGACGGCCTGGCTGACGCCAACATGGCGGACGTGGTCCGCGTAGGCGAGCAGCGGCTGATCGGCGAGATCCTGAATATGACCGGCGACCGGGCCTCCATCCAGGTCTACGAGGAGACGTCCGGCCTGGGACCCGGCGCGGTGGTGGAGAGCACCGGCGCGCCCCTGAGCGTGGAGCTGGGGCCCGGTATCATTGAGAACATCTACGACGGCATCCAGCGCCCTCTGGAGGAGATCGTCAAGCAGACCGGCTCCAACAATCTGGCCCGCGGCGTGGAGGTCTCCCCCCTCAACCGGGAGAAGAAGTGGGCCTACACCCCCGAGGCCAAGGTGGGTGACCGCGTGGTGGGCGGCGACGTGCTGGGCACCGTGCCGGAGACCGAGGTGGTCCTCCACAAGATCATGGTCCCCAACGGCGTGTCCGGCACCCTGTCCTGGACCATCAAGTCCGGCAGCTACACTGTGGACGAGGTGATCGCCAAGGTCAAGACCGACAAGGGCGACACCGTGGAGCTCACCATGACCCAGAAGTGGCCCGTCCGCGTGGGCCGTCCCTACAAGCAGAAGTACAACCCGGTGGCCCCCCTCCAGTCCGGCCAGCGGATCATCGACACCATGTTCCCCATCGCCAAGGGCGGCAC
>ERZ779637.862-NODE-862-length-16089-cov-16.149682_pt1 | contig 16089 bp, 10 predicted proteins | sample MGYA00514196_ERZ779637 | MGnify/ENA primary metagenome ERZ779637 (study PRJEB29562, sample SAMEA4376700) | mouse gut metagenome | isolation source: Cecum | study: EMG produced TPA metagenomics assembly of the A DSS colitis mouse model was used to assess the...
TCCAGTCCGGCCAGCGGATCATCGACACCATGTTCCCCATCGCCAAGGGCGGCACGGCCGCCGTGCCCGGCCCCTTCGGCTCCGGCAAGACCGTGGTGCAGCACCAGCTGGCCAAGTGGTCCGACGTGGATATCGTTATCTACGTGGGCTGCGGCGAGCGGGGCAACGAGATGACCGACGTTCTCCGGGAGTTCCCGGAGCTCCAGGACCCCCGCACCGGCGAGTCTCTGATGAAGCGGACCGTCCTGATCGCCAACACCTCCGACATGCCCGTGGCCGCCCGTGAGGCCAGCGTGTACACCGGCATCACCATTGCCGAGTACTTCCGCGACATGGGCTACGCCGTGGCCGTCATCGCCGACTCCACCTCCCGCTGGGCCGAGGCCCTGCGCGAGATGTCCGGCCGTCTGGAGGAGATGCCCGGCGAGGAGGGCTACCCCGCCTACCTGGCCTCCCGTCTGGCCCAGTTCTATGAGCGGGCCGGCGTGGTGCAGTGCATGGGCAGCGAGGACCGCACCGGGTCCCTGACCGCCGTGGGCGCCGTGTCGCCTCCGGGCGGCGACCTCTCCGAGCCCGTCAGCCAGGGCACCATGCGCATCGTGAAGGTGTTCTGGTCCCTGGACGCCTCCCTGGCCTACCGCCGCCACTTCCCCGCCATCAACTGGCTGAACTCCTACTCCCTGTATCTGGACACCATGAAGCCCTGGTTTGACGAGCACTACGGCCCCGGCTTCATGGAGAACCGGAACAAGGCCATGAGCATCCTCCAGGAGGAGAACGAGCTCAACGAGATCGTGCAGCTGGTGGGTAAGGACTCCCTGAGCCCCAACGATCAGCTCACCCTGGAGACCGCCAAGATGGTCCGCGAGGACTTCCTCCAGCAGAACGCCTTTATGGACGTGGACAGCTACTCCAGCCACGACCGTCAGATGCGGATGCTCTCCATGATCCTGGACTTCGACAAGCTGGCCCGGGACGCCGTCGCCAAGGGCGCTCCCCTGGCTCCCATGCTGGACATTCCGGCCAAGGAGAAGATCGGCCGCGCCAAGTTTGTGGACGCGGACAAGTATGTGGAGGAGTACGCCGCCATTGCCCAGGAGATGGAGCAGGAAATTGCCCAGATCGTAGAGAAAGCGGGTGCTGAGTTATGATGAAGGAATACCGTACCATACACGAGATCTCCGGCCCGCTGATGGTGGTGGAGAAGGTTGACGGCGTCACCTACGACGAGCTGGCGGAGATCGAGCTCTCCAACGGCAGCACCCGCCGCTGCAAGGTCCTGGAGGTCAACGGCGACAAGGCCGTGGTGCAGCTGTTCGAGTCCTCCGCGGGCATCAACCTGCGGGACTCCAAGATCCGCTTCCTGGGCCACCCCCTGGAGCTGGCGGTCTCCGGCGATATGCTGGGCCGCGTGTTCAACGGCATGGGCCAGCCCATCGACGGCGGCCCCGCCATCCTGCCCGAGAAGAGCCTGGACATCAACGGCCAGCCCATCAATCCGGCGGCCCGGGACTACCCCAACGAGTTCATCCAGACCGGCGTCAGCTCCATTGACGGCCTGAACACCCTGGTTCGCGGCCAGAAGCTGCCCATCTTCTCCGGCAACGGCCTGCCCCACGCCCAGCTGGCGGCCCAGATCGCCCGCCAGGCCAAGGTGCTGGGGGACTCCGCCTCCAACTTCGCCGTGGTCTTCGCGGCCATCGGCATCACCTTCGAGGAGTCGGAGTACTTTGTCAACGAGTTCAAGCGCACCGGAGCCATCGACCGGACGGTGCTGTTCACCAACCTGGCCAACGACCCGGCGGTTGAGCGTATCGCCACCCCCCGCATGGCCCTGACGGCGGCGGAGTATCTGGCCTTTGAGAAGGGGATGCACGTGCTGGTCATCCTCACGGATATCACCAACTACGCCGAGGCCCTCCGCGAGGTGTCCGCGGCCAAGAAGGAGGTCCCCGGACGCCGCGGCTACCCCGGCTACCTCTACACCGATCTGGCCCAGATGTACGAGCGCGCCGGCCGCCAGCTGGGCAAGCCCGGATCCATCACCATGATCCCCATCCTGACCATGCCGGAGAACGACAAGACCCACCCCATCCCCGACCTGACCGGGTATATCACCGAGGGCCAGATCATCCTGTCCCAGGAGCTGTTCCGCAAGGGCGTCAATCCCCCGGTGGATGTTCTGCCCAGCCTGAGCCGTCTGAAGGACAAGGGCGTGGGCGTGGGCAAGACCCGGGAGGACCACGCCTCCACCATGAACCAGCTGTTCGCCGCCTACGCCTCCGGCAAGGAGGCCAAGGAGCTGATGACCATCCTGGGCGAGTCCGCCCTGAGCCCCACGGACCTGCTGTACGCCAAGTTTGCCGACGAGTTTGAGAAGCGCTATGTCTCCCAGGGCTACGAGACCAACCGCAGCGTCATCGAGACCCTGGATCTGGGCTGGGAGCTGCTGAGCATCCTGCCCAAGAGCGAGCTCAAGCGCATCAAGCAGGACATGATCGACAAGTACCTGCCCAAGAAGGAGTCCTAGACGGCGTACTGATGTGTCATAATCAGTTAAGAAAGAGGTGAACAGATGGCCTCAGCAACGATTAACCCTACCAGAATGGAGCTCAACCGGCTGAAGGGCCGGCTGAAGACCGCCACCCGGGGCCACAAGCTCCTCAAGGATAAGCGGGACGAGCTGATGAAGCAGTTCCTGGAGATCGTGCGGCGCAACCGGGAGCTGCGCGCCAAGGTGGAGCGGGGCCTGGAGCAGGCCAACGCCGCCTTCACCGTGGCCTCGGCCCTCATGAGCCCGGAGATGCTGGAGCAGGCCCTGCTGTACCCCAAGCAGAGTGTGGAGCTGGATATGCGCTTCAAAAACGTGATGAGCGTGAATGTGCCGGTCTACGACTTCCACACCAAGAACGAGGACCCGGCGGAGATCTATCCCTACGGCTTCGCCCAGACCTCCGGGGAGCTGGACGCGGCCCTGGAGGCCCTGGCCAACGTGTTCAACGACATGCTGCAGCTGGCGGAGGTGGAGAAGACCATGCAGCTGCTGGCGGAGGACATTGAGAAGACCCGGCGGCGCGTCAACGCCCTGGAGTACGTCATGATCCCCGACTTCCAGCAGAAGATCCGGTATATCTCCATGAAGCTGGAGGAGAACGAGCGCGGCAACATCACCCGCCTGATGAAGGTCAAGGACATGGTGCTGCAGGAGGCCCACGAGTTCCAGCAGCCCGCGTCGTAAGAGACGGGGATACGCGCATTCTTTTCTGGAAGGAAACAGAATCCATCAGAGCTTTTTAAGCCGCCGCCTTTTCGTAAGGCGGTGGCTTAAGCTTTTTAGGCGCTGCGCAGAAAAAAGACCGGCCCGCATATGCGGGCCGGTCTGGGTCAGATGGGGTTACTCTCTTTAGGCGGCCTTGGGCGCGTCCTTGCTGTCAGCCTCAGTGGGCTCGGTGCTGTCAGCCTCGGTGGGCTCGGTGTCAGCCTCACCCTCAGTGGGCTCGGGGTCAGCTGCGTCCTCACCCCCGGCGGGCTCGGGGTCAGCAGCGTCCTCGCCCTCGGCGGGAGCCTCAGCGGCGGGGGCCTCGGGGGCCTCAGCCAGGATCTTGCACAGCTGGGCGCGGGTCAGCTCGCCGTTGGGATTGAAGGTGCCGTCGGGGTTGCCGCCGATGACGCCCAGCTCGGCCAGAGCCAGCACATAGCCGTCATCGGTGTCGGGGAAGGTGGACTCCTTCTCGGAGGCCTCGATCTTCAGCGCCTTGGCCAGGAGCTGGCACATCTCCACGCGGGTGATGTTGGCATTCTGCTCCACATCGCCGTCAATGAGGCCCTCGCTCTTGGCCAGAGCGATGTAGCCGCTGGCCCAGGTGCCGCCCTCCACGGGAGCGGCGTCCTCGTAGCCGGCATAGGCCAGGACCATCTTCAGGGCAGCGCCCCAGTTGACGCTGTCGCCGGGCTTGAAGGTGCCGTCGGGATAGCCGGTGACGATGCCGTCGTTCACCATGGCGGTGACAAAGGCATAGTGCCAGTTGGCCTCGGTCACGTCGGAGAAGGTGACAGCGGCGGCGGGCTCGTCGGGCTTGGCGTCGGGCTCAGCAGGCTCCTCGGGCTCGGCGGGCTCAGCGGCCTCGGTCACAACAGTGATGCGGCCGGCGGGCTCGGCGTACTTGTCAGCGGGGACAGTGCCCTCCAGAACCTCGGTGATGTAGGCCATCAGGGCCTCGTCCATGGGCGTGCCGGTGTCAACCACGGTGGCCACGGAGAAGGCGTAGTAGGTGTCGCCGCCGGCGGCAGTGAAGTCGTTGGTCACAACAACGTAGGTGGCCTCGGGATCAAAGTCCTGGCCGTTAACGCTGTCAATGGTCACGCGGTTGATGCTCTTGGGAGCGTAGTAGGTGGAGCCGGGATAGAGGTCGCCCTGGTCATAGGTCTTGGTGGTGTCGATGGTGAAGGAAATGCCGGCAACCTGGGGGAAACCGCCCACAGCGTCGGGGGTGGTGTAGGTGGACGCCTCCAGGGCCTCCAGCAGGGCCTCGCCCTTAATGGTGATGTAGGCAACGGTGTTGCCGAAGGGCAGGACGGTGTTGACGTCGTTCTTGCTGATGTCGCCGATCGCAATGGGGGCGCGGATGCCGCCGCCGTTGGTCAGGGCCACAACGTTCTCCTTGGCAACGCCCATGTCCTCGCCGTCCTTGGTGGCGTACCAGAGGATAGCGTCGGTAATCAGGTCACCCAGGTTGGTCTCCTCGGTGCGGTTGCCGGGGGCCTTATCGCCGTTGAGCAGAACCTCGCTGGCGGCAAAGGCAGCGCCATACTCCCTTTCAATCTCGGCGCGGATGGCGGCGGCGCGGGCGGTGATCTCGCTGTCCTCGGCCGCTGCAATCACTTCGGAGGAGATGTTGTCAGTGGTGATCTCGCCGTCCTTGATCATAACCACGCCGATGTTGGCCAGCTTGGTGCCGGTGGAGGTGACGACAGTGCCGCCCACCGTGCGGTTCTCGTTGGTCTTCTCCGCGATCTGGTCCAGGGTGGAGTGGGAGTGGCCGTCAATGAACACGTCAATGCCGGTGACCTTCTCCAGCAGATCAATGGAGCGGTTGGCGGCAGCGGCGGTCTCATCGTCAATGCCCAGGTGGCCCAGGCAGATGATGTAGTCGCACCCGGCCTTGGTCAGCTCGTCAACCTGCGCCTGGGCCACAGCGTACATATCCTCGCTGGCGGCGAACTCCACGCCAACCGTCTTGCCGGGGTGGCTCTTGGTCTTGGCCTCGGGGGTGTCCAGACCGAACACGCCCAGCTTGACGCCGTCCTCGGTCTCAAAGACGACGTTGTCACCAAAGGCCAGCTCGCCGTTATAGGTGATGTTGGCGGCCAGGATGGGGAACTGAGCGGCCCCGGCCAGCTTGGTCAGGTTCTCATAGCCGTAGTCGAACTCGTGGTTGCCGGGGGCGGCCGCGTCGTAGCCGGCCATGTTCATCAGCTCAATGGCAACAGCGCCCTGGGAGGCGCTCACAGAGGTCTCGCCCTGGCTGAAGTCGCCGGCGTCCATCACCAGAACATACGCGCCGGCCTCCTCGTACAGGGCCTCCAGCGCGGCCACCTTGGCGTAGCCCTCGATGGCGCCGTGGACGTCGTTGGTGTGGAGAATGACGATCGCGCCGTCAGCCTCCGCAGGTACCTCAAACGCGGCGGCAGGAGCGCCGTCCGCGTCGCCGCTCGTGTCCTCGTCCGCCATGGCGCTGACGGTCATGCCAAGGGCCATAACCATCGCCAGCAGAAGAGAGAGCAGCTTGTTCCACTTTCTCATATCGGGTTTCCTCCTAAAATAAATTTGAGCGGACAGCCGCCTCCGGGCGGCTGTCCGCCCGGAGAACAGAGGGGCACCCCTCTGTCCGCTCGGTTCTGTCACTGATTATACCTTATGTTTCGCCGTTTGGCTAGTCTTGTTTCCCCTTGTTTTGCAAAAAAACTGAAAAAATTTTTTCCTTTTTCCGGGGCTCGGCGGTTTTGCCTCCGGGCCCTACTGGATTATCGTGAAAAAACATGGTATACTGGACAAAACAGCCAGAGGTAAACCAATCCCTCTGAAATTTTTTCAAAAGAAAAGAACAACCACTCAAAAACAGCAAGGAGGCGGACGATTATGAAAACACTGCTTCGAGGCGGCAGCGTGGTCTCCGGCCGGGGCACGGCGCGGCTGGACGTGCTGCTGGAGGGGGAGCGGATTGCCGCCGTGGGCGAAAACCTCCCCGCCGGGGACGCCCAGACGGTGGACTGCGCCGGGCGGCTGCTCTTTCCCGGGTTCATCGACGCGCACACCCACTTTGACCTGGAGGTGGCGGGCACCATCACCGCCGACGACTTCGCCTCCGGCAGCCGGGCCGCCCTCCGGGGCGGCACCACCACGGTCATCGACTTCGCCGCGCCGGACAAGGGGGAGTCCCTTGCCTCCGGTCTGGCCCGGTGGCGGCGGAAGGCGGAGGGGAGGTGCGCCTGTGACTACGGCTTCCATATGACCATCGACGACTGGAACGAGGACGTCTCCCGGGAGGTGGGGGAGATGATGGACCAGGGCCTCACCTCCTTCAAAATGTACATGACCTACCCGGCCATGATGCTGCCGGAGGGGGACATGTTCCGCGCCCTTGTGCGGCTGCGGGAGGCGGGGGGGCTGGTGGGCGTCCACTGTGAGAACCACGGCGTGATCCAGGCGCTGACGGCCCAGGCCCGGGCGGAGGGCCGGCTCTCCCCGGCCTCCCATCCCCGCACCCGTCCGGCGGAGCTGGAGGCGGAGGCGGTGGGGAGCCTGCTGCGGCTGGCCCAGGTGGCGGACGTACCGGTGGTGATCGTCCACCTGACAAGCCGGGCCGCCCTGGAGGAGGTCCGGGCCGCCCGGAAACGGGGCCAGCGGGTTTACGCGGAGACCTGCCCCCAGTATCTTCTGCTGGAGGCGGGGCGCTATGACCACCCGGCGTACGCCGAGGCGGCCAAGTACGTCTGCGCGCCCCCCCTGCGGCGGCAGGAGGACCAGGAGGCCCTGTGGGCGGCCCTCCGGGACGGGGAGATCGACACCGTGGCCACGGACCACTGCTCCTTCACCACGGCCCAGAAGCGGGCCGGGCAGTACGACTTCACCAAAATCCCCGGGGGCCTGCCCGGGGTGGAGCACCGGGGACTGCTGCTGTATTCCGCCGGCGTGGCGGCGGGACGGATCACGGCGGCGGACATGTGCCGGGTCCTCTGCGAGAACCCCGCCCGGCTCTACGGCTGCTGGCCCCGGAAGGGGACCATTGCCCCGGGCGGCGATGGGGACATTGTGGTCATTGATCCAACGGCGGAGGGGATGATCCGGGCCGCGGACCAGCTCCAGCGGGCGGACTACACCCCCTACGAGGGGATGGCGGTCCGAGGGGCTGTGGAGCGGGTGTACCTCCGGGGCCGTCTGGCGGCGGAGAGGGGAGCCGTGTACCCCGGCGAGGGCGCGTTCCTGGCCAGAGGCCGGAGCGAAGATTACAGAAGGTAGAAATTTACGAAAATAGTACTCAGAGAGGAGCGCTCATGGAGGAAAGAGAACTGCTGAAGCTGCTGCGTGAGGTGCAGGCCGGGACGGCCGCGCCGGAGGAGGCGGCCCGGCTTCTGAGCCGGTCCACCTTTGAGGACCTGGGCTACGCCAAGGTGGACCACCACCGGGCCAGCCGCCAGGGGGCGGCGGAGGTCATCTTCGGCCAGGGCAAGGAGCCGGAACAGATCGAGGGCATCGTCCGCTCCATGGCGGAGCGGGGGGCGGGGAACATCCTCATCACCCGCCTGAGCGGGGAGAAGGAGGAGAAGCTCCGGGGCCGGTTCCCCTACCGCTACAGCGCGGAGGCCCGGCTGGCGGTGGCCAACCCGGTGGAGATCCCCCTGACGGGCTCCGTGGCCGTGGTCAGCGCCGGCACCAGCGATTTGGCCGTGTGCGAGGAGGCGGCCCTCACCGCCGAGGCCCTGGGCAGCCGGGTCCACCGGGTCTACGACGCGGGGGTGGCCGGGCTCCACCGGCTCCTGGCCCACCTGGAGGTGCTGGAGGGGGCCCGGTGCATCGTGGCCGTGGCCGGAATGGAGGGGGCCCTGCCCAGCGTGGTGGGGGGACTGGTGAGCTGCCCGGTGATCGCCGTGCCCACCAGCGTGGGCTACGGGGCCAACCTGGGCGGGCTGGCCGCCCTGCTGGCCATGCTCAACTCCTGCGCCAGCGGGGTGAGCGTGGTGAACATTGACAACGGCTTCGGCGGAGGCTTCCTGGCCCACCGGATCAACCAGATGAAAGGGATTGACCAATGAAGACACTGTATTTGGAGTGCGCCATGGGCGCGGCCGGGGATATGCTCATGGGGGCTCTCTATGAGCTGTGCCCGGACAGGGAGGGCTTTCTCCGGGACATGAACCGTCTCCTCCCCGGCGTGGCCGTGACGGCGGAGACCGTCACCCGCCAAGGCATCGCCGCCACCCATATGCGGGTGGCGGTCCACGGCCGGGAGGAGGGACATCACCACCACGATCACGATCATGAGCATCACCACCATCACCACCGCTCCCTGGGGGATATCCGGGAGATGATCGGCGGCTTTGACCTGCCCCAGGCGGTGCGGGACCGGGCTATGGAGGTCTACGGGTGCATCGCTCAGGCGGAGTCGGCGGCCCACGGCGTGGCGGTGGGGGAGGTCCACTTCCACGAGGTGGGGGCCCTGGACGCGGTGATGGACGTGACGGGGGTGTGCTATCTGATGCACCTGCTGGCCCCGGAGGCGGTGTGGGCCTCCCCGGTGACTGTGGGCAGCGGCACGGTGCGCACCGCCCACGGCCTGCTGCCGGTGCCCGCCCCGGCCACGGCCCGGCTCCTGGAGGGGGCGCCGGTGGTGAGCGGAGACATTGCCGCCGAGCTGTGTACCCCCACCGGGGCGGCCCTGCTGCGCACCTTTGCCGGCGGCTTCGGCCCCATGCCGGAGGGGGTGGTCCGGGGCTGCGGCTACGGCTGCGGGACCAAGGACTTCCCCCGGGCCAACTGCCTGCGGGCCTTTTGGCTGGACACGGCGGAGACCGGGGCGGGGCCCAACGACACGGTGACAGAGCTGAAGGCCAACATTGACGACATGACCGGCGAGGAACTGGGGCAGGCCATGGAGGCCCTGCTGGAGGCGGGGGCCCTGGACGTGTCCTATGTGCCCCTCCAGATGAAGAAGCACCGGCCCGGGGCGCTGCTCCTGTGCCTATGCCGCCCGGCGGAGGCCCACCGGCTGGCCCGGGAGATCCTGCGCCTGACCAGCACCTTCGGCGTGCGGCGGACAGACTGCCCGCGGTACGCCCTGGCGGTGACCAGGGACGAGGTGGAGACCCCCCTGGGGACGGTGGCCCGGAAGACCGGGACCGGCTGGGGCATCGTCAAGAGCAAGCCGGAGTATGCGGATCTGGCGGCTATTGCCCGGGAAAAGGGGGTCTCTCTGGCGGAGGTCCGGCGGGCCTATGAGGGGGCGCGGTAGCGGCCGGGGGAGGGAGCATTTGTGAAAGGCAGATCCGTGAGCGAATCGTCTCCGCGCTGGAGGAGGTTCCGCTGATGGGAACCCTCAGCCAGACCGGCGGCCTGAGCATGGTCTCCGACGGTCACAGATACCGGTTCAGGATGCAGAAGCTGTACCAGCCCCGAGAAAACAAAAATCTTTTGCAAAATAGCATTGAGCCCCGGCCCGGTTAGGTGTATAATGGGATTACTTGGGGCAGGGCCCGGCCCTGCGCACAATACTGAACAGAAAAACGGAGGAAGCAAACCATGTTTACCGGTCTTTTGAAGAATCTGAAGGAGAACCGCCGCACCATCGTCTTCACCGAGGGACCCGACGCCCGCATTCTGGAGGCCGCCGCCCGGCTGCTGAAGGAGGATCTGATGGACGTGATCCTGGTGGGCAATGTGGAGGAGGTCAAGGCCGCGGCGGAGAAGAACGGCTTCGACGTCGCCAGGGCGGAGATCATTGACCCCGCCGCCTACGCCGGCATGGACGAGATGGTGGCCAAGATGGTGGAGCTGCGCAAGGGCAAGATGAGCGAGGACGAGTGCCGCGCCGCCCTCCAGAAGGGCAACTACTTCGGCACCATGCTGGTGAAGCTGGGCAAGGCCGACGCCCTGCTGGGCGGCGCCACCTACTCCACCGCCGACACCGTCCGTCCGGCCCTCCAGCTCATCAAGACCAAGCCCGGCGCGCACCTGGTCTCCTCCTGCTTCATCATGAAGCGGGACACCGGGGACGAGGCCCTGCGGATGCTGTGCATGGGCGACTGCGCCATCAACATCTCCTATGAGGACAGCGTGGACAAGGAGGGCAACGTCACCGTGTCCGCCGCGCAGAAGCTGGCGGAGGTGGCCGTGGAGTCCGCCCGCACCGCCCAGTTCTTCGGCATTGCGCCCAAGGTTGCCATGCTCAGCTTCTCCACCAAGGGCTCCGGCAAGGGCGCGACGGTTCCCCTGTCCGCCGCCGCCACCAAGGCGGCCCAGGAGCTGGCCCCGGAGTTCGCCATTGACGGCGAGATGCAGTTCGACGCCGCCGTGTCCCCCACGGTGGGCCAGCTGAAGTTCCCGGGCAGCAAGGTGGCCGGCTACGCCAACACCTTCGTATTCCCCAACATCGAGGCGGGCAACATCGGCTACAAGATCGCCCAGCGCCTGGGCGGCTACGAGGCCTACGGCCCCATCCTCCAGGGCCTCAACGCCCCCATCAACGACCTCTCCCGGGGCTGCAACGCCGAGGAGGTCTACAAGATGGCCATCATCACCGCAGGCATGAAGTAAGGCAGTCATTCTTTTTCTTTGTGGACAAAGAAAAAGAATCAAAAAGAAAAACTTTACAGGCAATAGAAGGGCTGCCGGCAATCTATCATCAGATTGCCGGCAGCCCTGTTTGCCACTTCTAAAAGTTCTTTTTTGATTCTTTTTTCTTTCAAGAAAAAAGAATGAACACAGCGTCTTACAGCCGATTCACCACCGGAATCACCATGGGGCTGCGCTTGGTGTGCTTGAAGAGGTAGCCGCTCACCGCGCTCTTGACGGCGGAGCGCAGCTCCCCGGTCTCCCGGGTCTTCTTGCCGATGGCCGCCATGGCCGCCGTGCTGGCAACCTCCTTCAGCGCCCGCATCAGCTCCTCCGACTCCTTGACGTAGATGAAGCCCCGGGTGATGATCTCCGGCTCGCTGAGGAGCTGGCCGTGCTGGAGGTTCAGTATGACCACCACCATGCCGTCCTCGGCCAGGATCTTCCGGTCCCGCAGCACCACCGCGCCTACGTCGCCTACGCCGCTGCCGTCCACCAGCACGGAGCCGGAGGGGGCCGGGTTGTCAGCGATCTTGATGGTCTTGGTGGTCAGCTCGATGACGCTGCCGATCTCCGGCAGCACGATGTTCTTCCGGTCCATGCCCATCTCCATGGCCAGATTCACGTGGCGGCGAAGCATCTTCTGCTCCCCGTGGAGGGGGATGAAGAACCGGGGCTTGGTCAGGGCGTGGATGATCTTCAGCTCCTCCTGGCAGGCGTGGCCGGAGACGTGGAGGGGATCGGACTTGTCGTAAATCACGTCCACCCCCTTGCGGAAGAGCTCGTTGATGACCCGGCCAATGGTCTTCTCGTTGCCCGGAATGGCGCTGGCGGAGATGATGACCCGGTCCCCGGGGCCCACGTCGATCTGACGGTGCTGGGAGAAGGCCATGCGGTACAGGGCGCTCATCTCCTCCCCCTGGCTGCCCGTGGTCACCAGCACCTGCTTGTCCAGGGGCAGGCTCTTGACCTTGTTGAGGTCCGCCACCGTGTTCTTGGGCAGCTTCATGTAGCCCAGCTCCGTTGCCACCCGCATGATGTTCTCCATGCTCCGGCCGGACACCGCCACCTTCCGTCCGCAGGCCGCCGCCGCGTCGATGACCTGCTGGATGCGGTGGACATTGGAGGCGAAGGTGGTGACGATGATGCGCTGCTTGCAGCCGGTGAAGAGCCGGTCAAAGGTCTTGCCCACGATCCGCTCGCTCATGGTGTACCCCGGCCGCTCCACGTTGGTGGAGTCCGCCAGCAGGGCCAGCACCCCCTCCCGGCCCAGCTCCCCGAAGCGGCCCAGGTCAATGACCTCGCCGTCAATGGGGGTGGAGTCGATCTTGAAGTCCCCGGTGTGGACGAGGACGCCCATGCTGGTGTGGATGGCGAAGGCCACGGAGTCGGCGATGGAGTGGTTGACGTGGATGAACTCCACGTAGAACTTGCCCACCCGGATCATCTCCCCGGCCTCCACGGTGATGAGCTTGGTCTGCTTGAGAAGGCCGTGCTCCTCCAGCTTCAGCTTGATGAGCCCCGCCGTGAGCCGGGTGCAGTATACGGGCATGTTCACCTGGCGCAGGATGTAGGGGATGGCCCCGATATGGTCCTCATGTCCGTGGGTGATAAACAGTCCCCGGATACGGCCCCTGTTCTTGACGAGATATGTGGCGTCGGGGATGACCAGATCAATGCCGTACATGTCCCCATCCGGGAAGCCCATGCCGCAGTCCACCACGATGATCTCTCCGCCGTGCTCGTAGACGGTCATATTCTTGCCGACCTCGTTGAGGCCGCCAAGAGGGATGATTTTCATTTTTTCTGCCAAGATTTTGCACTCCTTTTTGATAAATCAGTCGAATTTCAGGGGTGAAAAGCGCAACACGAACAGACGGGAAGGGCCTTCCTCAGTCCACACCTCCCATCGTGGGACTGCCGGAGAGCCGCTGCCCGTTTTGCATGGCTTTTCCCCGCGGCGCGGCCCGTGAGCCCGCCGCAATCTATATATTACAGGCCCGCCCGCAGCGGCCTGCAAATACCCAGTTCAAGGCCCGCCGCCCCGGAGGGCGGCCGCCTTCCTGCCGGAAAGCAGGGGGAGCGCCGGAGGGCGGTCCCCACTTATTCATGCTATAGTATACCACAGCTTTTTCAAAAAGTATACATAAATTTTTCCTGCCCGGCCGGGAAATGGGCCCGCGGGGCGGAGCGCGGCGAAATTTCCTGGGAAATCTGGCAGAATCCCCTTGCAAAGTGGAAATTTCCCTTCTATAATGGGGGAGTAAATCCTTGAGAGCCTGTATTCACAGCCGTTGGAGCGCCTTGACGGCTCTTTTGCCGCCGCTCCTCGTTCAAGCGTCCCGCCATCCGCCGGGACGCCCGCAAAAATTCGCCCCGATTGACGGCAAACGCCTCCGCCAATCCTGCGTCCGCCGGCTGTGAAGACAGGCTCTGATTTTCCGGGGGGAGGGTCAGGCCTCTCCCGGCATTACAAATGAAAGCAGGAGGAATGCGTTCAAGTGAACAAGAAGTTTGTGTATCTGTTTTCCGAGGGCAATGGGTCCATGCGGGAGCTGCTGGGCGGCAAGGGGGCCAATCTGGCGGAGATGACCATCCTGGGCATGCCAGTGCCCCGGGGCTTCACCATCACCACCGAGGCCTGCACCCAGTACTACCAGGACGGGCGCACCATCAACGCCGAGATCCAGGACGAGATCATGTCCTATATGTCCCAGCTGGAGGATATGACCGGCAAGAAGTTCGGGGACATGAACAACCCCCTGCTGGTCTCCGTCCGCTCCGGCGCCCGGGCCTCCATGCCCGGCATGATGGACACCATCCTCAACCTGGGCCTCAACGACGAGGTGGTGGAGGCCTTTGCCAAGAAGACCAAGAATCCCCGCTTCGCCTACGACTCCTACCGCCGGTTTATTCAGATGTACTCCGACGTGGTCATGGAGGTGGGCAAGAAGTACTTTGAAGAGCTCATCGACGAGATGAAGGCCAAGCGCAACGTGAAGCTGGATACCGAGCTGACCGCCAAGGACCTCAAGGAGCTGGCGGAGATGTTCAAGAACGAGTACCGGGAGAAGATCGGCGAGGAGTTCCCCCAGGACGCCCGTGAGCAGCTCATGGGCGCGGTGCGGGCCGTGTTCCGCTCCTGGGACAACCCCCGGGCCATCTACTACCGCCGCATGAACGACATCCCCTCCTCCTGGGGCACGGCCGTCAACGTTCAGGAGATGGTCTTCGGCAACATGGGCGACACCTCCGGCACCGGCGTGGCCTTCACCCGCAACCCCGCCACCGGCGAGAAGAAGCTGTTCGGCGAGTTCCTCATGAACGCCCAGGGCGAGGACGTGGTGGCCGGTGTGCGCACCCCCCAGACCATCGACCAGCTGGCCGAGGTCATGCCCGAGGCCTATAAGCAGTTCGTGGAGATTTCCAGCAAGCTGGAGTACCACTACCGGGACATGCAGGACATGGAGTTCACCATTGAGAACAAGAAGCTGTTCATGCTCCAGACCCGCAACGGCAAGCGCACCGCCGCCGCCGCCCTGAAGATCGCCTGCGATCTGGTGGACGAGGGCATGATTACCGAGGAAGAGGCCGTGGCCATGATCGACCCCAAGAGCCTGGACAGCCTCCTCCACCCCACCTTCCCCAAGGAGGAGCTGGACCGGGTGGCCCCCATCGGCCAGGGCCTGGCCGCCTCCCCCGGCGCCGCCGCAGGACAGGTGGTGTTCACCGCTGACGACGTGGTGGAGTGGGTGGACAAGGGCCACAAGGTGATCCTGGTCCGCCTGGAGACCAGTCCCGAGGACATCGAGGGCATGCACTTTGCCCGGGGCATCCTCACCGTCCGGGGCGGCATGACCAGCCACGCCGCCGTGGTGGCCAGAGGCATGGGCACCTGCTGCGTCTCCGGCTGCGGCGAGATCGTCATGGACGAGGTCAACAAGTGCTTCACTCTGGGCGGCAAGACCTACAAGGAGGGCGACTGGATCAGCCTGGACGGCTCCACCGGCAACATCTACGGCGAGCGTCTCCACACCGCCGAGGCCAAGATCTCCGGCGAGTTTGAGCGGATTATGAACTGGGCGGACAAGTTCCGCGCCCTGGAGGTCCGCACCAACGCCGACACCCCCAAGGACGCCCGGCAGGCCAAGAACTTCGGCGCAGAGGGCATCGGCCTGTGCCGCACGGAGCACATGTTCTTTGATCCCGAGCGCATTGCCGCCATCCGGGAGATGATCGTGTCCGAGACCGTGGAGCAGCGCGAGCGGGCCCTGGCCAAGCTGGAGCCCATGCAGCAGAAGGACTTTGAGGAGATCTACGAGGCCATGATGGGCAGGCCTGTCACCATCCGCCTGCTGGATCCGCCCCTCCACGAGTTCCTGCCCACCGATGAGGCCGATATCAAGGCCCTGTCCAAGGAGATGGGCATCACCGAGGAGCACCTGCGCAATACCATCGACAGCCTCCACGAGTTCAACCCCATGATGGGCCACCGGGGCTGCCGCCTGGATATCACCTACCCTGAGATCGCCAAGATGCAGACTGCCGCCATCATCAAGGCCGCTCTGGCGGTCCGCTCCCGCCGTCCGGCGTGGCGCATTGTGCCGGAGATCATGGTTCCCCTGGTTGGCGAGGCCAAGGAGCTGGCGTATGTGAAGAAGACCATTGACAAGGTGGCCCGGAAGCTTATCCGCGACGCGGACAGCGACATGACCTACAAGGTGGGCACCATGATTGAGATCCCCCGCGCCGCCCTCACCGCCGATGACATCGCCCAGGAGGCGGAGTTCTTCTCCTTCGGCACCAACGATCTGACCCAGATGACCTTCGGCTTCAGCCGCGACGACGCGGGCAAGTTCCTGGCCAGCTACTACGACAGGAAGATCTACGAGGCCGATCCCTTCTCCCGTTTGGACCAGGTGGGCGTGGGCCGTCTGGTGAAGATGGCCTGCGAGCTGGGCCGCCAGACCCGCCCGGACATCAAGCTGGGCATCTGCGGCGAGCAGGGCGGAGACCCCTCCACGGTGGACTTCTGCCACAACGTGGGTCTCACCTATGTTTCCTGCTCCCCCTTCCGGGTGCCCATCGCCCGGCTGGCCGCCGCTCAGGCCGCCATCAAGAACCCCAGGTAAGAGACAAATGTGTGTCGTAGGGCAATGTGATTTAGCCTGTGTAGGGCACTAACACTTAACCTACGCCATAGAAAAAAGTGAACCGGTCCAGATTGTGCGGACAGCACAAAAAAGGGACCACAGGTAGGA
>ERZ779637.864-NODE-864-length-16027-cov-14.802404_pt1 | contig 16027 bp, 21 predicted proteins | sample MGYA00514196_ERZ779637 | MGnify/ENA primary metagenome ERZ779637 (study PRJEB29562, sample SAMEA4376700) | mouse gut metagenome | isolation source: Cecum | study: EMG produced TPA metagenomics assembly of the A DSS colitis mouse model was used to assess the...
GGATCTTTCCTCCTTTTTTGATGCGGGGCAAATGAGAACTTTTTCGGGCCAAAAGCGGCGGTTTTTCCGTCAGATCCGGCCAGTGTCAATCCCCTTACCCCAATTTAATTTTGTAAACCGTCAGATGTGCACCCATTTGTCCGCACCGGAGCACATACCGTGGCTAGCCGGTCCCGTATCTGTTCCGGGGAGAACAGCCGGGTGGGCGGTCTGTTGGTTTACAGTTAGGAGTTTACCATGGGGGCTCTCATTTGTCAATGGGACCTCGGGGTTTGTAACAGAAGCGTAACATTGGGTGCGTATACATTTATATAATAGTGGGCACAGGGGGGCGGGTTGCACAGCGGGCGGAAACCGCTGGCGAAAAAAGGCCTGCTGTTTGGGCGTGTTGACAATTTTCAAACACGCCCCATACCAACAGAAAGAAAAAGTGAGCCGTCTGCTAGACCCAGACGGCTCACGGTTGATTGAGGCGCAGCCTCGATCAAAACTGTGTACCTGATGGAAGTGGCAGCCGTCTTAAAGGGGCTCCACATTTTTTATTATACGCCGATTTTTCCGTTTGTCAAGCGCATTTTCCCCTGCCCCCCTCTACACCGCCAGCTCGAATCCATGCCAGGTATATTCCCGCTCGTGGATAATGGCCCAGGTGTACCCGAAGGCCTCGCACTCGGCCCAGGTGAGGTAGCGGAAATAGAACTCCACGTCCAGGTGGCAGGGGATGATATCCAGGATAATGTCCCGGATCTGCTCAAACCCCTCCGGGATGCCGGCCACCTCCGGGAAGACGATCCGGATGTACCCGAACTGTTCCTTCTCCTGGGCCACGGCCTTGATGCCGCAGCCGGAGATGGTGTTATTGATGTCCGTCAGAGTAAAGCAGTCCCCGCCGATGCGCAGCAGGGCGGCCAGGGCCTGCCGCCGCAGGGGGACGGAGTAGTGGACCGGGGTGCGGGCGAAGAGGGCCTCCATCCGGTCCAGCCCCTCGCCCTCGGCGGTGGACAGAGCGCTCTCCCGCTCCACGTAGTCCATCCGCTGGCTGACGCCGTCGAAGCCGCTGCCCAGGGCCTCCAGCTCGCTGTTGCTCAGGCTGCCCGGGGACAGATCATAGATCCCCAGCGGCCGCAGAAAATCCCGCAGGAAGTCGCTGTAACCTCTCATTTTCCGCTCCATTCTGTGATGGTCACGCTTCCCAGGCAGGGCAGGACGGTGGGGCTGGCGGCCAGATCGGCGGCGGGGCTGGTGAAGCGGTAGTTCTGGATGCTCTCCTGGCTGTAGAGCAGATTACCCAGGAACGCCAGGGTCACCTCCCTGCCCAGCATAGCGCCGGTGAAGACGGACCGCAGGGCGGCGTCCGCGTCGGCCCGTGCCTTCTCAAAGGTGGCGGAGCCTGCCCGCTGTATGGCCACGTTGATGTTGATGGGCAGCGGCCTGGGGGCCAGCACCCGCAGGTCCACGGAGATCTCCCGTTTCTCCTGCAAGTAGTCGTTGAGCTCCCGGAGCAGGTCCTGATCCGGTATGCCCGCGTCGGTGGCCACGTACAGGTCCACGGACCCCACGCCTCTGGGGCAGCGCACGGCCAGGGCTGCGGCCACGCCGGTGCGGGACAGGGCGGTCTGCTCGTAGTAGGCGGCGTTCGCGCCGTTGGGCAGGCGGAGATAGCTGTCCAGCAGTCTCCGGCGCAGGGAGCTGTCGTCCTCCTCGTCGTCGCCGCCGCTGAACGCCTCCGGATTGGTGCATGCCTTGATGCCCACGGGCATGGCGGCCATGATGGTCACGGACCCGGCGGCCACGTTGCCCTGCTTTCCCGGCTCCAGGGCCATGGCGGGGGCGTCCGCGTACAGCGCGCCGGAGGGGAGCACCACGTCCTCCGTGGTGGAAAACCGGACCCCCTCCCCTGTCATGCACACCGTGCCCGCGCCGATGGTCAGATCGCCGCCCACCGCTCTGGACACGCCGAAGCGCAGGACTCCCTCTGCGCAGGTGGCGACGCTGCGCCGGATTCCCCGCAGCTGGGCGTGGCGGTCCAGGTACTCCCCGGCGGCGGTCTGGGGGAAGCTCTGGTCCAGCAGCCACTGGGCCTGGAGGTAGAGCCCCTGGATCTGGGCGGCGGCGGCGTAGAGCCGGGCCGCCAGATCACAGGACTTGCTGGGCACGTACCCGCTGGCCTCTCCGAAGACGGCCAGCATCTCCTCATAGATTTTGTCCAATGCTTTTTCCATGGTATTCCTCCCTCGTCACACCGTCACGGCCATGTTCAGCGCCTCGCCCCGGTAGTCCAGCAGCACCGTCAGGCGGACCCGCCCCCCGGCCTCCGGGGCAAGGGATACCTCCGTCACCGTCACATCCTCTTCCGCCAGGGCCTCGGCCACGTACTGGGCGGCGGCGGACTGCCGGCGGGCGGTGGGCTCTCTGGACAGCAGATACAAACGGCTGCCCAGCTCCGGCAGGGGCGGAAACTGTCCCCGCCGGGCGGTCAGGCGGAACAGCACCCGCTCCAGCAGCGCGTCCGTGCCCTTGCAGCGCTCCACGCCGCCCAGGCCGTCGGAAACGTAGTCGCCGTTGCTGATTTTTGTCTCCATGTGGACCTCCTGTTCTCGTCCTCCCGGCCGCTTAGCACCGGCAGGGGCGGTAGGGCTCGCCGTTGACGGTCAGCTGCCCGTTGATGGCCACGCTGCCCGTCAGGGTTGTGTTCCCCGTCATGGTCACATCGCCCCGGACCCGCAGGTCCCCCTCCAGGGAGACGGGCCCCTTGATGTCGATGGATCCGTCCCCCCGCAGGTAGATGGACGCGCCGCCGGTGGAGTAGAGGAACAGCTCCCCCGGGGCCATGTCCTTTGGGGCAAATCCCGCCGTCTCCGCGGCCACCACGCACTGCTCCTGGCAGCCCACACCGCCCTTGACCACCAGCACGGTGTCCCCGGCCAGAGGCTGCCAGACCAGGCCGCCGGGAGCGAAGATCTCCAGCTCCCGCTGCTCCCCCCGGGTCATGACGGAGGCGTTTTTCCCGCCGATGGTGGTCATGCCCATGTCGGCGGCGGTTCCCTCTCTCTCTGCGGCCTGCCGCAGGGAGAACGCTCTTGATACCCACATCTCACTCACCTCACACTCAATACCAGATTGGTCCGTTCGCCCTCTCCGTCCAGGCGGCACCGCGCCCGCACCACCTCATAGGTTCCGGCCAGCTGGAGGCGGGGGAGCTGGAGCTCCGCCCGGTCCCCCGGGAAGGCGGCGAAGGGGAAGGGCAGCTCCGCCTCGATCTCCAGCTGCTCCAGGGCGGACTGGGCGATCTGGTACTCCCCCGTGTACCGTCTTGCGTCGGCGCTGCTTCTGGGCATGTACAGCACATGCCGCCGCCGGCCGCCTCTCTGGGAAAAGGGCTCGTTGACCACCGGGTGGTCAATGCCCTGGATCTTGTCCTGAATGAGCACCTCCGAGAGGACGCCGTAGCGCTCCTCCCGCTTGCGCAGGCTCAGAATAGGCGCGCTGCCGTCCAGGCGCAGGGTCTGTCCGCTGCCCCACAGCCGCCCGGCCACCAGCACGCCCTCCCGGGTGAAGTAGGGATCAAAGCCGCCGAACCGGTTGGTGAACCCCTGGAGGGCCTTCCACTGGCTGGAGCCGGAGGCCACGGCGTAGGCGGAGCCGGTTACGTCCTGGTCCACCCTTGTCTCAATGCCATAGGGGGAGACGTGGTTGCTGATGATCTCCCGCAGCAGCCCCCGCTCATAGCTCAGGGCCTCCGACTCGTTGTCCACCAGCAGCGCGGCCATCCCCCGGCCCTCCACGGTCAGCAGCAGCCCCTGCCGGTCCAGGGCGGTCTCGTAGGCGTCCACCACGCCCCGCAGCATGACCCTGCCCTCCTGGAGGGCGGTGAAGCGGACCGCCCTGGGCAGCACGGCGGCCATGTCCGGGTCATAGGGGCATGTGGCGGTGAGGCTGTCGCAGGGGACGGCCCCGGTGAACTCCATGTCCCACCGCAGCAGAGTGGGCAGCTGGCAGGTCTCCCCGTCGTATGTCTCCAGGCGCAGGATCATCATGGCAGCTTCACCTGCTCTCCCACCCGGACCAGATTGGGGTTTTTGATGCTTGGATTGACCTGGAGCAGCTCCTCCAGCCCTACGCCGTACCGCTGGGCGATACCCCAGAGGGTGTCCCCTCCGGCCACGGTGCAGGTTCTCTCCGCCAGGGCCTCCTGCTTCTCCTCCTTGCCGCCCTCCAGGGCGGTGAGCTGGCTGGTGTAGCCGTCGAACCTCTCCTGGAATTCGAAGCTGTAGCGGACATAGTCCGGCAGGGGCTCCTGCTCCAGCTTCAGGGCGGTGAAATAGGCGTTGGCGATCTGCCACTGGGGATGGATAAGCAGTCCCGGCCCGGTGCCGTAAAAGACCGTAGCCAGGCGCTTGAACTCTTCGTAGGCGTCCCTCCCGGCGAACTCCCCCCGGCCCCGCATCACCCGGCGGCCCAGGCCCAGATCCTGCATGTAGTACCGCCCGAAGGGCACCTTGTGGACCGCCACCTGCCGCTCATAGGTGATGGAGTAGGTGGCGGGGTTGTGGGGCCAGATGTAGTCCTTGTAGCGCATGGGCGTCAGCCGCACCTGTCCTCACCTCCCTCAGTACAGTGGAAATCCGTTGTCATACCGCCGGCCGTCCCGGCGGAAGGCTTGGGACACCGCCTCCGCGGTCAGGGGGGCGGGGCCCGCTGCGGCCAGCTCCTCGGTCACGCCGCTCCACCGGCTCTCAGCGGCCGCCGGTCCTGTTGCCATCTGGAAGCCGGCCCCCGGGGGCTCCTCCGGACCGGCGGTCTCCCTGGCGGACGCGGCGGGCGGGTCCGCCGGACGCTCCTCCGCCCTGGCCCATACGGCCTCGGCCTCCGGGATGGCGCTCTCCGGATCTCCCTCCGCCCTGGGCGGGTCCTCCACCGGGGTGTCCGCCCAGGCCCGGACGGCGGGGATGTCCCCCGTGTCCTCCCGGCTGTCGGGCCGGCTCTCCGCATCTGGGCCTTCCCCCTCCGGCCTCTCCTCCCGGCGGCCGTCCCTGTCCCCTTCCTCCCCGGCGGAGGGGATTTCTTTTCCGGCCGTATCCGGGTCCGGAACCTGGTCCCGGACCTGCCGGGCGGCGCTGGCGGGCCCCTTGGCCCCGGGGCCCGCCTCCGTCCGGACGCTTTTGGCCGCCGGGGCCTCCTGCATGGTCAGGAACCGCTCCTCGTCAAAGGCGGCGTTCTCCATGGCCTCCGCCCCGGCACGGGGCCCGCCCCGGAGCTCCGCCGCCAGCTGCCGCAGCTGCCGGACCATGTCGGTGAACCCCTGCAGCGCCTGGGCGGGGAGCTGCACGCTCACCTGGATGACCTTTTCCTCCTCCATCAGGCGCTGACCTCAATCCTGCTGGCGGCCACCACGGTCACCTTCTCCGCCACCATGGAGCCCACCTTGCCCTCCTCCTGAATGGCGCTCCACTGGCAGCCGCTGTAGATGACCTTCCGGTCCGGCTTGCAGATGACCAGGGAGAAGTCGGCCAGGGAGAAGAAGTCGATGCCGTCGCTGATGGCGTCGTCGGTGGCGTAGAGCCGGGTCAGCTCCAGCACATACTTGTTCTGGCCGTTGATGGTGGCCACGGGCTCGCTCTCGCCGAAGGCCTCCACCACCTGGCTGGTCTTGGTTGCCTTGGCGGTGTAGCTCTGGACCACGGCCACCTTCCGTCCGTCCAGCTCCAGATAGATGTCGCAGCTGGTTGGGAATCCCGTCACTTCCATAACTTACCTCCTCAGATTGTGATGTGGGCGGTGAGATAGATCTGGTTGAGCCCGTGGGCCACGGCGAAGCTGAACTCCACCAGGCACACGGTGGGGTCCTCGTCGTACACGGACACGGTCACATCGCCGTAGCTGTCGATGATCTCGCTTCGCAGCTTGCTCTCCAGCTCCACGATGACCTGGGAGCGGATGGCGCCCCGGGTCTGGCCGGTATTCTTGGTCTTGCTGAACCGGTTGCGCAGGCTCTGGCGGATGGAGGGGATCACGTCGTCCACAATGAGGATGGTGGTCAGCTCCCGCCAGGTGGTGTCCGGCGCGCCGCCGGTGCTGGTGCGGGTGGTGATGCCCCGGACCGGGGATACCACGCCCCCCACCGCCTCCAGGGGCGTCACGCCCCCCTGGACCAGCCTGTCAATCTCGTTGTCGCCGTACTGCTCCGCCGCGCCCCCCAGGCCGGCCAGGGACGTGCCGTTGAGGGGCACCGCCGGGTCTCTGGTGACCGCCAGGGCGGCGGCCACGGCGGCGGCGGCGAACATGCCGGGCAGGACCTGTCCGCCGCTGTCCAGGACGTTGGGGCCCACCAGGACCATGCGCTCGCTGTTGAGTGCCTTGGCCCGCTCCGTCAGCGCGCTCACATCCGCCCCGTCCATGCCCACCACGGCGATCCGCTCCCGCCGTGCGGCGCTGGCGGCCTCCACGCTGCTGCGCAGAGCCTGGTGCGCCGCCAGATCCCCGCTGTCGCAAACGATCACCTGCACGTCCTCCACCGCCTGCAAGGCGGCGAAGGCGGCGGCGTAGTCCTCGCCCTCCACCCGGACCGCCACGACAGTGGACGCGCCGCCCAGAAACAGCAGCCGCAGCATGGCGGCCATGCCGGGGGCGCTCTTGGCGTCCTCCCCGAAGGCGCTGATGCCCGCCTCGCAGCTGGTGAGGGTCACGGGTGCGTTGGCGGTGCCGCCGGTGCTTTTGGCGGCCACGCCGATGGTGCGGATAGCCCTGCCGCCCCACACCACGGCGGACGCGTCATAGGAGGAGTAGACCCCCGGGCGCTCATGAATGATGCTCTTCATCCCTTTGTCACAACACCTTTCAGTATAAAGTCAGAAATCAGCGCGCCGTCCTCCTCCGCCAGGGCGGTGAAGAAGGCGCTGCACGATAGGCTGCCCCGCCGCAGGAACATGGCGGTGTCCTCATCCCAGCCGGTCTCCTCCCACTTCAGCTCCGTGGGCCGCAGGCCGGAGGGGAGGGAGCCCAGCATCACCCGGTGGAGCGTCTCCAGGGCGCTGTCGCACCCCGCCGCCCCCAGGCCGGGGGGGCTGTAGATGTCCAGGGACAGGGTCAGCTCCAGCCGCATCCCGTAGATCTCCCGGCAGGCCAGCGTATCCGGGTCCACCTGCTCCCCCAGGTAGCCGCCCATAGCGCCGCCCCGGCTCTCGCCCATGCGCAGGCCCACCGCCACCACGGGCTCCTCGTAGGACCGGGCCCACCCGGGGGCGTAGGCCGCCCGGGCGGCCGTCCCGGCCTGCTCCAGCGCCTTGGCGATTGCCGCCTTGACCTGTTCCAATCCGCTCACTCCGCCGCCTCCTTCTCCGGCCGCAGGACGGCCCACTGGTAGAACGTCTTGTCCCGCCAGCCCACGGCCCGGGCCTCCTGGACCACCAGGCGCAGCCCTCCCCAGGCCACCCGGTCCCCGGGGGCCAGCTCCTGGTCCCTGGGCCCCAGGTACCGCCACCGCTGGACGCTCACCGCCCCCAGCGGGGTGGCCGTGAGGGGCAGGGCCTCCCGCCGTTTGAGGTCCGGCTGGAGGAAGGCCCGGGTCTCCCGGGGCTCCTGTCCCCGGCGCTTGAGGGTCACGGTCTGCCCGTACTGTCCCATCATCCGCTCCAGCCGCCGCCTCATCCCCGGACCCCCGCGAAGGCGAAGCCGTCGTCCTCCCAGTAGGGGGCCATAAGGAGGGCGCACTGGCGGCGCAGGACGGCGGCGGCCTCGCACGCGCCGCCTCCGGGCCCCAGGCGCAGGGACACGTCCCCGGCCTGCATCTGCTCCACGTCCCCGCCGCCCCGGCAGGTCAGCATCCCCGCCGCCGCCAGCATGGCCGCGGCGCAGCAGAATGCGTCGCCGCAGTCCCCGGCAGTGCAGCCCTCCCGCAGCCGCTGGGCCGTCTGGGCCTCGGCGGCGGTACACAGGGCCTCCAGCAGCGGGATCTCCTCCTCCCCTGCCTGGGCAATGACGGAGGCCAGACGGAAAACCTTTTCGTGTATCATCCCGCCGCCTCCGCTCAGACCTTCAGCACCTTTCCGGCGTCGGCGTAGAGCTTGGCAAAGCCGGAGATGCTGGTAATGGCGGCCCGCTCCACCTGCCGGTCAATGAGCTTGTCGTACTCCACGGCCACGCCGCCCGCGCTGACCATCTCCAGGGCGTAGCTGCGGTCCAGGCCGATGAGCATGCCTGCGGGCATGGCGCTGGTGCGCAGCAGCGTAGCGCCCAGGGGGGAGGAGAGCACGCCGGTGCCCTGGAAGTTGAGGCCCGTCAGGGGGTTCTGAAATTCGCTCATCTTCAGCATGTCCAGCATCACCGCGTTGGGGGCCAGGATGGTGTTCATGCTGTAGGGATCGAACTGGCTCCAGAAGTCCAGCAGGGCCTCGTAGGTCAGCCGGCCGCCGGCGCCGCCGATGGGCTCCCTGCCCACCTCGAAGATCCTGGCGGGGTTGTCGTTGCCGTCGCCGTCCATAATGACCCTGATGGCGTCCTCCAGGTGCATTCTGGCGATGTGGGAGCCGATCTGCCGCAGGGTGATGGAGAACAGGTCCAGCCGCTGGAATCGGATGGCCTCATAGGAGGCCACCAGCATCCGTCCCCGCTTGTGGAGCCTGACCAGATTGCTCTGGGTCCGCACGGTGGTCTGGGGCAGCTGGGCCCCCTCCTCCACCCGTCTGAGGCTCTTCTCCTCCTCGCTGGGCACGGAGGCGATGGAGCGGTAGTCCATGCCGTCGAACTGGGTGGTGGTGGCGGTGATGGCGGGGAGCACGTTGTCCTCCTCCATGCCCTGGCGCACCGCCCGGGACACGAACTCCGGGAACAGCACCGCCGACTCCGTGGTGCGGAAGAACTTCTCCACCGCGTCGGAGCGGCTGCCCTTCACGTGGATGTCGAACCGCTTGAGCTGGCGCTGGAACGCGTCCAGGCCCTCCAGGGGGGTGCCCCGGTAGTTCTCGCTGGGATCGGCTGCCTCCAGCACCTGGGTGAAGCTCCTGCCAGCCTCCCCGTACATACCCTTTTCCAGCCGCAGATTGTCGTAAGTATACGCCATACTCTCTCTTCCTCCCTTAAAGCAGAATGGTGACGGTTTTGGCGGCGGCGTCCGCGTCCACCACCAGGCAGGCTCTCCCGGCGCTCTCTCCGGCGGCGCGGACGCCGCCCTCTCCGTTGGCGCACAGGCTGGCCGTGCCCGGCTCCGGCATATCGCCGCTGTACCCCACGGTGACGAAGCCCCCCACCTGCACCGTGCAGGCGTCCTCCTTGCAGCACAGCGCCACGCCGCAGAAGGGGTCCCCGTCGCCGCAGGCCCCGGCCTCGGCCCGGCCGGCCATTCTGACCACATGGCCCTCCGTCACTCCGCTGCCCAGGAAGGTGGCGCACACCTGCCCGATGCCCTCAAAAGAAACGCTCATGATATGATCCTCCTTATCAAAATATCCGATCTTCAGATCAGGAACGCGCCGTCCTCCTCGGCCCTGGCCGCACCGGGCCGGGCGTGCAGCTGTGTCGCCAGGGGATGCTTCCCGTCCAGCCGCTGGCGGAACACCCTGGTCAGCTCCAGCAGCTCGTCCTCCTCCATCCTGTCCACGCTCTTGGCGAACAGCTGCAAATTGAGGCTCTCCTCCGCCAGTCCGGCCAGCCGCTTCAGCTCCCCCCGGAGGGCGCGCATGTAGGACCTGCCCATCTCCGCCTCCCGCTCCAGCTCCGCCAGCTCCTCCAGGCACTCCGGCCGCCCCGCGGCCAGCCGCTTGAGGGCTCCGGGCTCCTGGCGGAAGGATTTGATGACCCCGGCCTTCCGCTGGGCGGGCACGGCCACGAAGCTCCACTCATAGGCGTCCGTGGGGTCCTGGAGGGTGAAGAAGCACAGCTTCCCGTCGTACGCCCGGCCCCCCTGGTGGCCGCAGCGCTCCTCCCCGCAGATGGAGCACACCCGCCGGGCCACGCTGCATCCCACGCTGACCTCCTTTTTGATCCCCGCCTCGATCTCATCAATCAGCTCCCGGTTCTTCTCGCTGCGGAGCATGTAGGCCCAGCCCTTGAGGTACAGGCACGCGTCCCCGGCGGCGGTCCGGCCCTCCTCCCGGCAGAGCTCTGTCTTGTAGAGTCTGGCGGTCTGGCCCTGGGCGGACCAGTGGTGGTCAAAGATGCCGCTCTTTCCCGCGAAGAGCTCCCGGAGTCCCTCCAGGGCCTTCTGGTCAAACCGCTCCCAGTCCCTGTCGATCTCGTTGTCGCAGAGCCGGAGGGAGAAGGTGTACACCTGCTCCGCCGTCAGCTCCTCCCGGGCCAGGCGGTTGATGAGGACCATGTCCTCCCTGTCCGGGCTGTGCCGGGCCACGCCGCCCGGCTCCTTTCTGATGTCCATAAAGCGCCTTCCTTTCACTCAGCGGATTTCGCCGGGGCGGCCGCGCCCTGTCCGGCCATTCGCTCCAGCCCGTCGTTCTCCAGGGCCAGCTTTCTGGTCTGCTCCCGGTACCACCCGGCCTTGGCCTCCTCCAGCAGATCCTGCAAATTGATGTCGTCCCACACCACCTGGCAGGGACAGCCGTACCCGTGCATCCGCAGCCACAGCCTGCACACCCGCTCCACCGCCGGGGTGATGGCCCGGCGTATGGCGGTCATCTCGGTGGTCAGCAGATCGGACTGCTGGGCGCTCATCCGCTCGGTGCTGGACCAGTTAAGGCCCAGCATGAAGGGCGGGATGCCGGTCTTGCTCACCAGCTGCTCCAGGATCTGCCGGATGGGCACGGAGCTGTCCAGGATCTGGTTGTCCGCGCCGATGACCTTGATCTCCACGTCTCCCACGGCCACGAAGTCCCGCACGCTGCCGCTTCTGGTGCTCTCCATGGCCCGGCTCCACTCGCTGGCCAGCTGCCGGCTTCTCTCCTGGGCCATGCCCCGCTCCCACTCTCCGCTGCCGGGCTTGTAGACCACGGCAAAGCGCACGTTGCCCATTCTCTCCCAGTTGACGCCGATGGCATAGTAGATCTTGCTCAGGAGCTCTGTGAGGAAGGGCATGGACCGCAGCAGGGACACGCCGTAGGGGGCGTAGGTCTCCGGGTTAAAGGGGGTAAAGAGCAGCAGGTCCTGACGGGGGAGGGGCGCGAAGCGGCCGCTCTGATCCATGGCGCACAGGGCGAAGTCCAGGGGCCCCTCCCCCTCCCGGATCTGTACGTCCTCCACCCGTCCGCACAGCAGCGCGGCGATCTCCCGCCCGTCGGCGCTGAGCACCATCTCCCCCACGCCCTGGCCGAACATCAGCATGGAGTCCAGGTACTGGTCCAGGAAGGCGTTCACGCCCCGCTGTCCCCTTCCCACGTCCACCTGCTCTAAAAACTGCTTGAGCTCCTTGTCTGCGGCGGGGTCCTGGCACTGGGCCGTCACGCCGCCGCACAGCCGGATGATCTTGTAGATGCACGCGTCCACCAGGGGCACGGCCTCCCGGATAGCCCGGTACAGCCTGGCCTCGCCCTGCCGCAGGGGCACGTAGCTGTCCAGCGCGCCGAAGGGGTGCGCGTCAGACCGTCTGATCTGGGCCGTGGCCGCCGCCCCGGTATCTGGTAATTTTTTCCGATGAAAGATGTTCATCCCTCAACTCCTCTCCTGTCATCCCCGCCGCCTGTCCACGGAGCAGAACACCCCCTCCCGCTCCCCGGACCCCGCCACGCTGACGGCAAAATAGCGCATGTCGTCCATGGCGTGATCGTTTTCCTTGCGGGGTGCGTCCCGTCCCGGGCTATCCTCGCTCCAGCGGTACAGGGCCATCTCCCGCAGACAGTCCCCGCAGCCCTCGCAGATCACGATGCGCCCTCTTTTGAGCAGATCGGCGGTGATGCGGATGCCGCAGAGCACGTCGTTGTTGGCCTTGACGACCCTGTACCCGGCCTGGCGCAGGGCGGTGATAAAGCTGGCGGCGGAGGGGTCCGCCACCACGTACCGGATGCTGTGCCCGCCGGCCAGCCGGCCCAGCGCCGATACATACTCCTGATCCGTCAGCTGCACGCCGGTGGTTCTGGACGCGTAGTAGTACTCGTCCACCCGGTACCAGACGCCCTCCCGGCTTCCCCAGAGGCCGAAGGAGCAGGGATTGGCGGTGCCGTAGTCCACGGAGATGACGTACTCGTCCAGCTCCCCCTCCGGCGCGGGTCTTGCGTCCCTGGCCGGATCGAAGAAATCGTAGATCAGCCCCTTGGCGGCGGTCCACTCCCCCAGGATGAAACGCCTGTAGAACGCGCCGCTGTAGCTGGAGCGGTACCTCTGCCGGATTCGCTGGCTGAGGGCGGGGTTGTCCTCCATGGTGAAATGGAGGTACAGGGCGTTTCTCTCAGCGCATTTGAGAATCCACTCCTGGTAGAACCAGTGCTGGGGCCCCTCGGGGTTGCAGTTGAACCACAGCCTGGACCCGGACACGCTGCACCGGGCGATGGCCTGCTCCACGAAGGAGCGGGGCATGAGGGCCGCCTCGTCCAGCAGCACGCCGGCCAGGGTCACGCCCTGGATGAACGCGGCGCTGCCCTCGTCCTTGCCTCCCATGAGGTAGAAGCGGTTTTCCCTGCCGCCCCTCCGGATCACCAGCAGGTTCTCCGTCCGCTTTTCCCGGCATTGGAACCCCAGATCCCGGAGCACGGGCGAGAGCTCCTGTAAGAGGTTTCTGCGCAGGCTCACCACGCTTTTCCCGCAGAAGGCGAACTGCTGCCCCTGGAAGCAGGCCATGGCCCAGCAGACGAAGCTCAACCCCATGCACAGGGTTTTTCCGCTGCGCACGGCCCCGTCGCAGATAATGGCGTCATAGCGCCGGTCCGCGGACCGGGGGCCCCACCAGCACATGACCCGCCTCTGCTTGGGGGAGAATCGTTTGATTTTCACCCCCCGTCCGCCTCCAGGGCCGCCAGCAGCGCGCCCATACCGTCCTCGCCGCCGCTCAGGCACTCCAGCAGCAGGGAGACCGCCTTTACGCGGTCCGCGAATTTGACCTCCACGCCGCCGGTGCTGCTCATCTTGAACTCGCTCACGCCCCACAGGTCCAGCCCCGGCACATGCTGCTCCCTGGGCTCCAGCGCCAGCGCCACCGCGTCGTTGGGCTTGGACAGCGCGATCCTGGCCAGTGCCTCCAGGATGCTGTCCCGATCCAGCTCCATTGTATCCTCCTCCCTTCACCCCAGGCGGGAACGGGGGCAAAGTTGACGGGAGAATAGAACCTCCGTATAAAAAACACGGAGTCTCTCCCCGCCAATTTCCCTGTTGACATCTCCCTCAAATACCGATATAATGCAGAGAATGGTAAAATAGTTACCGTGGGTTACTGCACCCTTTTTATGAGGAAATCAACATCCTGTTTGGAGATGGAAAGGATACTGCCGTTATGAAACAAGAATTTAAGATGAGCCGGACCCGCTTTGACGAGCTGGAGAAGGAGCTCAACTTCCTGAAGACCACCCGCAGCGACGAGGTGGCCGAGATGATTAAGGTGGCCCGAGGCTTTGGCGATCTGAGTGAGAACAGCGAGTACGATGAGGCGAAGAACGAGCAGGGCAAGCTCTATTCCCGCATCAGCGAGCTGGAGAATATCCTTCTCCACGCGGTCATTCTGGAGGAGGGGGATATGCCCACCGGCCAGGTGACCATCGGCTCCACGGTCACGGTCACAGCCACCCAGGGGGGCGTCAGCCGGAGCTTCAAGATTGTGGGCAGCCAGGAGGCGGACGCGATGCACGGCATCATCAGCGAGGACTCCCCCTTCGGCAAGGCGCTCATGGGCCGCAAGGAGGGGGATACGGTGGTGGTCAACGCGCCCGCCGGGGACCTGGAGTACCGCGTGGACAAGATTGAGCGCTGAGTGCGCTTTGATACAGAAGAGGAGATAAAAAGCCATGGCTGAAAAGAACAGCGTACCGGAGCAGCAGGATATCAGCGAGATCCTCCGGGTCCGCCGGGAGAAGCTGTCCGCCCTCCAGAGCGAGGGGCGGGATCCCTTTCAGGAGACAAAATTCACGGTGAGCCACCACACCCAGGAGATCAAGGATCAATTTGACGCCCTGGAGGGGACGGAGGTGACCATCGCCGGCCGGCTGATGAGCAAGCGGGGCATGGGCAAGGTGAGCTTCTGTGATCTGCAGGACAAGGCCGGCCGGATCCAGCTCTACGCCCGGAAGGACGAGATGGACGAGGAGGAGTACAACCGCTTCAAGAAATTCGATATTGGGGATATTGTGGGCGTAAAGGGCGAGGTGTTCCGTACCCAGCGCGGGGAGATGAGCGTGCGCGGCAGAGCCATCACCCTGTTGAGCAAGTCCCTGCTGCCCCTGCCGGAGAAGTTCCACGGCCTGACGGACAAGGAGACCCGCTACCGCCAGCGGTACGTGGATCTGATTGTCAACCCGGAGGTGCGCCGGAATTTCGAGGTCCGCAGCGCCTTTGTCAAGTACCTGCGCCAGTTCCTGGATAACCGCGGATACATGGAGGTGGAGACGCCGGTGCTGAACACCATCAGCGGCGGAGCCACCGCCCGGCCCTTCATCACCCACCACAACACCCTGGATATTGACATGTACATGCGCATCGCCACAGAGCTGCCTCTCAAGCGGCTGATCGTGGGCGGTATGGAGCGGGTCTATGAGGTGGGCCGCATTTTCCGCAACGAGGGCATGGACACCCGGCACAACCCGGAGTTCACCACCGTGGAGCTCTACGAGGCCTATGCGGACTTCAACGACATGATGGATCTGTTTGAGGCTCTGCTCAGCGGCGCGGCAAAGGAGATCTGCGGCGGCTACCAGCTCCAGTGGCAGGGGGAGGAGATTGATCTGACCCCCGGCTGGCCCCGGCTGACCATGGCGGAGGCAGTCAAGCAGCACTTGGGTGTAGATTTCATGTCCATCACAGACGACAATGAGGCCGTGGCCGCCGCCAAGGGCGCTGGGGTGGATATGGACGGCGTGGAGCCCACCTGGGGCCACGCTCTCTACGAGTGCTTTGACCAGAAGGTGGAGAGACAGCTGATCCAGCCCACCTTTATCACCATGCACCCGGTAGACGTGTCCCCCCTGGCCAAGCGCTCCCCCAGGGATCCCCGGGTAACGGAGCGGTTTGAGCTCTTCATCTGCCGCAGCGAGATGGGCAACGCCTTCTCGGAGCTCAACGACCCCATCGACCAGCGCCAGCGCTTCCAGAAGGAGGTGGAGGCCCGTGCCAAGGGCGACGACGAGGCTGGCATGATGGACGAGGATTTCCTCACCGCCCTGGAGTACGGCATGCCCCCCACCGGCGGCCTGGGCATCGGCATCGACCGATGCGTCATGCTGCTGACGGGAAGCGACTCCATCCGCGATGTCATCCTCTTCCCCACGATGAAGCCGTTAGATTAATGAAACCGTTGCGGCGCAAGGGTTTTAGTGGTGCTTGGTTGATTTGAAATGCCCATTTGCCCAGAATTTGCCCATTTCAGAGAGAACTTTTCATAAACCTATAGAGGCTTAATGAGGCGGAAGGAAGCCCGAGGCAATCGCCTCAAGGTTTCCTCCCGCTTCTTTTTGTTGGCTACCAGCCTTATCCATTGGCCTCAGTTTTGGCTGAGAAGTCTCCCACTGCTTTTGCAGCTTCTCCGCCAAATTGTCAAACTCGCTCTTTTTCATGTCCTGCGTGATGTGCGTATAGATGTTCATGGTGGTATCAAAATCGGCATGACCAAGGATCTCCTGGATGACCTTGATATTGACGCCATTCTCAAACAGGCGGGTCGTGAAGGTGTGCCCTTATGGCATAATAAGGACAAATCGGAAAACCCTTGTGGTGCAAGGAGTTGGCGGTTTGTCCTTACTATTCTTGACAAAGGCATAATAATAAAACAACTGAAAATACAGGGCCAACCTATACAAAAACGCCGCCATTGGAGACAATGGACGGCGTTTTTGCGTGGCGGCTGAGGGAGGAGGGATAAAAAATCCGCAGGTCAAACCGGAAAGGTTTGGCCTTTTTTAAGGAAGCACTGATTAAAGCAGGAAAAGGCGAGGTAAGCAGTCAAAAG
>ERZ779637.865-NODE-865-length-15997-cov-7.994543_pt1 | contig 15997 bp, 13 predicted proteins | sample MGYA00514196_ERZ779637 | MGnify/ENA primary metagenome ERZ779637 (study PRJEB29562, sample SAMEA4376700) | mouse gut metagenome | isolation source: Cecum | study: EMG produced TPA metagenomics assembly of the A DSS colitis mouse model was used to assess the...
AACCAGACGGTAGACAGCGTACAGCTCAACGAAGCATGTTCCTCCGGATGCGGTTCCTTCATCGAGACTTTTGCCAAATCCTTAAATTACGGCGTGGAAGACTTTGCCAAAGCCGCACTTTTTGCCGAGCATCCGATCGACCTTGGAACACGGTGTACCGTGTTCATGAATTCCAAGGTGAAGCAGGCACAGAAAGAAGGGGCATCCGTCTCGGATATCTCTGCCGGGCTTGCCTACTCGGTGATCAAGAACGCGCTTTTCAAAGTCATTAAAGTATCCGATGCCTCGGAACTCGGTAAAAACATTGTTGTACAAGGCGGTACCTTCTACAACGACGCTGTGCTCCGCAGCTTTGAAAAGATTGCCGACTGCCAGGCGATCCGTCCTGATATCGCCGGTATTATGGGTGCCTTTGGCTCCGCGCTGATCGCCAGGGAACGTTATAAGGAAGGCACATGCACTTCCATGCTGACTATCGAACAGATCATGAACCTGCAGTTTGAGACCAGCATGGCGAAATGTAAAGGCTGCACCAATAACTGCCGTCTCACCATCAATAAATTTACCGGAGGACGCCAATATATCTCCGGCAACCGCTGTGAGCGCGGTATCGGCAAAGCCCGCACCGAAAACGGTATGCCGAATCTCTACGACTATAAGCTGAAACGGCTCTTTTCCTATGAACCGCTGGCTCCCGACCAGGCCAAACGAGGCACGGTCGGCATTCCGCGCGTTCTGAATATGTATGAAAATTACCCGTTCTGGTTCACCTTCTTCACGAAGCTGGGCTTTCGTGTCGTACTCTCTCCCAGTTCTAACCGTAAGATCTATGAACTGGGTATAGAGTCCATTCCCAGTGAATCGGAATGTTATCCCGCAAAACTGGCGCATGGACATGTGGCCTGGCTGATCAGTCAGAAAGTAGACTTTATCTTCTATCCGGCCCTTTTCTACGAGCGTGACGAGTTTCACGAGGCCAATAACCATTATAATTGCCCGATCGTTACTTCCTACTCGGAGAACATCAAGAATAATATAGAACAGATCGGACGCGGCGACGTCCTGTTCCGCAATCCTTTCATGTCCTTTTGCAATCTGCAGACAGTTACCTCCGCGCTCACCAGAGAATTCCAGGAGCTCCCTGTCACTGCAGTAATAGACGCTGCTCAGGATGCATGGATTGAACTTGCGCAGGCCAGAGAGGATATGCGCAGAAAAGGCGAAGAAGTTTTGCGCTTTATGAAAGAAAACCATAAACGCGGCATCGTACTGGCCGGCAGACCCTATCATATCGACCCGGAGATCAACCACGGTATTCCGGAACTGATCAATTCCTACGGCCTTGCGGTACTGACCGAAGATTCGGTCTCCCATCTGGCCAAACCGGAACGCCCACTAATCGTATCCGACCAGTGGATGTACCATTCCAGACTATATGCCGCTGCCAGCTATGTTAAGACGAGAGACGATCTTGACCTGATTCAGCTCAACTCCTTTGGCTGCGGACTGGACGCCGTCACTACGGATCAGGTTAACGATATTTTATCCGGCTCCGACAAGATCTATACCTGCCTGAAGATCGACGAGGTGAACAATCTGGGCGCCGCCAGGATCCGTATCCGTTCCCTGCTCTCTGCCATCAAAGTCAGAGAACAGAAAAACAAACAGCGCACGGTCCATTCCAGCGCGATCACGAAAGTGCCATTTACCGAGGAGATGAGAAAGGATTACACGATCCTCTGTCCCCAGATGTCTCCCATACATTTCGAACTCCTTCAAACGGGTTTTGAAGCCTGCGGCTATCATTTTGAGGTGCTCGATAACGCTAACAGGCATGCCGTAGACACTGGATTAAAATACGTAAATAATGACGCCTGTTATCCTTCTCTTATCGTTGTGGGACAGATCATGGATGCTCTGTTATCAGGAAAATACGACCTGAACAAGACCGCCGTGATCATGACACAGACAGGCGGCGGCTGCCGTGCCACCAACTATATTGGATTTATCAGGCGTGCCCTGGAAAAAGCCGGCATGCCCCAGATTCCTGTTATATCCTTAAATCTGGCCGGCATCGAAAGCAATCCAGGTTTCCATCTGAACGCTGAACTACTCATGCGTGCTGCTTACAGTGCCCTATTCGGAGATATCTTTATGCGCTGTGTCTATCGTATGCGCCCTTATGAGAAAGAGCCGGGGGCTGTAGACAGGCTTCACCGGAAATGGGTAGCTAAATGCCGCCGCTTCGTATCCGGAAAGCATATGAATTACCTTACATTCCGTAAAATGTGCCGACAGATCATACAGGATTTTGATGCCGTTCCTATTTATGAAGACATGGTCAAGCCCAAAGTCGGCATCGTGGGAGAGATTCTGGTCAAATTCTCCCCTGCCGCCAACAACCATCTGGTGGAATTGCTGGAAAGTGAGGGCGCCGAGGCCGTAGTTCCCGACCTGCTGGATTTCATGCTCTACTGCTTCTACAACCAGATCTATAAAGCAGACTATCTGGGAACTTCCAAAAAGGCAGCGCTTTTTTCCAGAGTAGGCATCTGGGGACTTGAGAAAATGCGAAGTTCGGCTGCCAAGGCTTTTGAAAAGAGCAGACACTTTACACCGCCGGTAAGTATCTATCAACTCGTGGAATATGCAAACCCAATCGTCAGCATCGGTAACCAGACCGGTGAAGGATGGTTCCTGACCGGAGAAATGATCGAATTGATCCAAAGCGGGGTCAACAATATCGTCTGCGCACAGCCCTTCGGCTGCCTGCCCAACCATGTTGTAGGCAAAGGCGTGATCAAGGAACTGCGCCGTCGTTATCCACTCTCCAATATCGTGGCGATAGACTATGACCCGGGCGCCAGCGAAGTCAATCAGCTCAACCGGATCAAGCTGATGTTGTCCACCGCCCAGAAGAATTTAAAAAAGAAAGATAACAAGTCCAGACAGAACAGAAAGGAACAGCGGTAAACCATTACCGATGGCCAGGTCATGGTGTCATAAGCCCGGACCTGGCTGTTTTCCTTTATAGGATTGATTGGCGCTTTATGCGCCGTTTTGCTGCAAGCAGATGTCTATAGATACGGTAAATATACAAAAAATATCCTCAAAACAGCCGATCGTCTAAATCCGCATTCTGAGGATATCCTGTTATTTATACCCATGTCCCATACCACATTTGTATTGAAGCAAAGGTCGCCACATATATATGAGAAGATGGTATCTTACATCTGTTTCCTGACTATCAGATACTCATTATCCAATCGATAAAAGGAACAGTCGAAATTACCACCCCTCAGAAAGCGCCCCATATCATCTTCGTCCAGATCCACCATACAGATATAGCATTCGTAATCTTCATCATATTGATAGTTACTGCAAGTATCACAATTACTCATATGTTATCTACGCTTCTTTCTAATAAAAAGTCTTATCTACCTTGCGGTTAATAAACCGAATCTTCCCCCTGATCTCATCTGCAAGCCCTTCGATCGCCTCTTCGGCGATCTCTTTCTGCAGCTGATTCACACAGAATATACAAGTACCGAATTTATCATTAGAAAAAAGCTTAGGCTTCTCCCACTTTACAAAATAAGAGACTCTGTGTTTGAGCAGTAACTTCTCTATCTTCTCCTTCGTAGAAAGATCAGTTACCTGACACCACTCCAGTTCATTATGTACTTTCACTTTCTGATATGCAGTCTCCATGATCGTCCTCCGTATCTTTACCGGCAAAAACCGTAATTCATATCTATTATAGCCTATTTTGTAAAATTGTGCAATTATTGCATGAAGGCTTTTTTTATGCTATATTTACTTTAGTTATTGTGAACAGCTTTAGAGTTATAAGTCAATATCATGACATTGGCTGTGAATGTAAGATACGGATATCTTAATATAAAAATGTGAAAAAAGAAAATGTGAGGATTAACAATATGCCTATCAAAATAGCTGATTCTTTACCGGCAACAACCACTCTCGAGCGGGAAAATATTTTCGTTATGACGGAATACCGCGCCATGCATCAAGATATCCGTCCCTTAGACGTGCTGATCCTCAATCTGATGCCAACAAAGATCGTGACGGAGACGCAGCTTCTCCGCAAACTCTCCAATACTCCCCTTCAAGTCAACGTAGAATTCCTACAGACGGCCAGTTACGTACCGCAGCATACCGATTCCAATCATCTGGAATCCTTCTACACTACGTTTGACCAGATTAAAGACCGCAAATATGATGGCATGATCATTACCGGCGCTCCGCTGGATTATATAAGATTTGAGGATGTCACCTACTGGGATGAGTTGTGCACTATTATGGCCTGGGGTAAGAAGCATGTCCACTGCACGCTCCATCTGTGCTGGGGCGCTTTTGCAGGCCTCTATTACTTCTATGGCCTGGACCGTTACGACTTGGATACCAAACTGTCCGGCGTCTATTCCCACAAGATTCTTAAGAGAAATTCCCCTCTTTTCCGGGGATTTGATGATATCTTCTATGCGCCTCAATCCCGCGCCATGGGTATCACAGCCGAGAAGATAGCCTCTGTTCCCAATCTGGAATTGATGGCCATATCCGACGAAGCAGGCGTCACCATCGTCAAGACGACCGACAGCCGCCATTTCTTCGTTACCTGCCACCCGGAATACGATGCAGATACGCTGGCGCAGGAATATTTCAGAGACCTGAATAAGGGAATGAATCCTTCTATTCCGGCCAACTATTTCCCGGATGATAACCCGGAGAACCCGCCGATCGTCAATTGGCGCTCCACCGGGCAGTTGCTGTATTCCAACTGGCTCAATTATTACGTGTACCAGACGACGCCGTATGACATCCGGACGATTGAGTAAAGGTGCCGGAAACGCGCTGTTTTCAAGGGTTTGCAAAGCATCACATCCTGTCCGGGATGTGGTGCTCTTTTACATTATTTCCTGTTTTTGCACATATTATGATGGGAAAATGGGGTACAAAATGGGGTACAGGGCAAAAAGGAATGGGGTACCGTCCTGTCAGAATACCCTCTTTTCTTAAATCAACTCATACTGCCTGCCAGCAGCATCCAAAAACATCTTTGCAAAGCCAACATCCGGTAAGTGCTTTGCTTCCCTGCTCACAGGAATCCTGCAGGATTTATGGATTCATGCATATCTCATTCTTATAATCCAGAAGATACTCCTGCGCCTCCTGTAAGGATATTCCCAATTTAACCTGCAATTGGTCCAGGATCTCATTTTCAGAAAGACCAAGATCCAGGCCAAGCTCGATGATACCTTCCGCTTTTCCTTTTTTCAAGCCTTTTTCCATTCCTTTTTCCCTTCTTTCAGGTATGTGCCAGCCTGATCTCGGCCTCTATGAATGGTTCTATCTGATTCGGATACCGCTTCATATTTTCTACTGCATGCCGGTCGCTCATAAACATACATGCCATGCAGCTGCATCGTCCCGGATATTCATAGCAGAAATGCGGTTCCAGATGCAGCTTCTTTCCCCATTCAAACATCCTGCCTTTCTCATAGTCAAGACACGGCCTGTACCAGTGGCAGGTAAAATCCCCCAGAAGTTCCCTGCTTACACGTATCCATTTATCTGTTACCCCGGTCTTAAGATATGCAGTACACCACCTGTTCTTCATATCCGGCCACTTGAACCGTTCTTCAAGGAGCAGGCCCAGGAATCCTTTCGGATGCTGTAGCAGTACGGACCTGACGCCGATAAACTCCGCTGTCTTATAAAACATCCTGATATTTTCCGGATACTCAAACCCGGTATCACAGTACAGCAGAAATATCTTCTCTTTTGGAAACTCCTGCAGAGCCCAGTACAATGCGCCGGTACTGTCAATCCCGTTACTGTAGCTTACAATCACACTAGTATAATCTGTCTGCACTCCTTCTTCAACAATCTTGTTTGTCTTTGCCATAATTAGATAGAGGCCACTGTCTTTCCTATCAGACAGCGGCCTGGCCTCCTTTCCATAAAGTACATTTACATCCATCCCATTCCTACAAGTACACCTTAAAAAGCAGCAAACCACTTTCTGATCTGCTGCTTTCTATTTCCTTCCTCTATATCGCATAGGATAGCCACTATAAATATTTCTCTGCTTCTTCATCAGAAAAAGCATACTTCTTTTTTAATATTTCTTTAATCCTATCATCATCCGCGCCTAAATCACGGAAGCCTTCCACTGCACGCAAAATAGCCTCCCGCATAGTTTCCTGCCTGGTTTCCTGTCTGGTTTCCTCTTTGATTTTCATAATCTCCGGCTCCATAATCTCTAACAATGCCTGGCACATATTTTTATCTCCTCTCAATTCTTCCACCATCTTCCGGTTTGCCCTGATGCTTACTTCCAAAACAGAATCTGCCAACTCTCTGTCAAGTTTCTGCGTTAACCTGTCAATCCTTTCAAGAAGCATTTCCATATCCTGCTTCTCCATTCCTTCTGACAGTGCTGTCAGCCATGTATGTGCTTCCTTGTCAAGTTCCTTTGTAACAATAATCTGTGTCGGGAACAAAACCGCGTCCAATACATAATATATCCCATGATAAGGGTTTGATATCCTAATCTTATGCTTTTCAAAATATCTAAACAATCCATCTGGTCTGTTCTGTCTGACAATGGATACTGTTATATCATCCGCCGTCCGTTTGTCTACACTTTCCCCATAGGATTTATACAGACTGGCATACGCTCCTGACTTATAAAAAGTATCAATATTCAGTTCATCTTTCGGAGATTTATACTCCATAATATTATGGCCGCGGAACAGCTTTCCTATTTCATTAACAATCTGTACATTTCCGTCCTTTTTGATTACCAAAAGGTCTATTTCCAACGGTTTCGTATTCAGATTATATTCCTTTTCATAGATCAGATCAGTTCTATTTTCACGTAATTCTAAATTCATCGCCGAAACAAATCCAGGATGCCATTGTATTTTATATCACTCATTTGTAATCCTTCCTACACTAATAATCATAGCAAATCCTTATAATTTTACAACCATAGCATCATTTTTCTTTTCTGCCTGTGCCTTTTGAAACTCTTCCAATTTTTTATATTTGTGCCCATGTCGCCCTCGACACAAATGTTTCATGAAAAGTGGGTGCAAGCACGGGATACACACATACACATATGCATGCAAGCTGCATAGGCTGCATGGCGCGTATATGCTCAGAAATCTTTCTACAAATAGAAATTTAGATGGGGTAAAAATGGGGTACTCACTCCTGTCATAAGGTACAGATAATGAAAAACCGCCTTTTCACCGGAACTATAATTCCTTCAGTAAAGGCGGTTAACGTTACTTATTACGTGTACCAGACGACGCCGTATGACATCCGGAGTATAGAGTAAAGATGCAAGAAACGGCCTGTTTTCAAAAGTTTGCGAAGTACCGTGCCTGGGATGGGCGTTTTTTACACTAGCGTGCTGACCGCATTATATCTGGCAAAATTCCGCAGAATAAATTTTCATCAGCAAGGCGGAGAAGAGAAGAGAGGCGATGCGGTGGCATCGTTGACCGCCGACAACGCAGTCTGATGGAGATTTAGGAAAGTCAATCCATATCCTCTTCAAGGCAGCTAATCAACGGTTTGATAATTTAGCGAAAGTCATATAATCGGCATATTGCTTCAATACGTCATCCGTCTTTCCATGCATCCTGACTTCTCCATCATGCAGCCATAATACCTGATCGCAGAGTTCTTGCAGAGTAGAAATACTGTGTGAGACAATGATGACCGTCCGTTTCTTATCAGTGATCAGTTCCTTCATTTTGTTAAGACTCTTTTGCTTGAACTGTTCATCTCCCACGCTCAACACTTCATCCACCAACATGATATCTGTTTCCAGCATCGCCGTAATGGAAAATGCCAACTTGGAATACATGCCGCTGGAATAGGTTCTCACCGGCCTGTCGATAAAATCCCCTATCTCTGCAAAGTCAATAATGTCCTTTGACTTCGCCGCAATCTCCTGCTCCGAAAAGCCCAGTAACATTCCAGAAAGAATGATGTTTTCCCGTCCCGAGAGCAGATCCTTAAACCCTACCCCCAGAGACATAAGCGATACGGAATGTCCTTTGAGATCAATTGTCCCGGAATTCGGGGAAAAAACTCCAGCAATCGACTTAAGAAGTGTAGATTTCCCGCTGCCATTTTTGCCAATGACCCCTAGAATATCTCCTTCCTGTACGGAAAAAGACACATGCTTCACAGCCTCAAACACCTCATTCCTCTTCTTTTTATGTAGAAAAGTTTTGCGGATGGATGTGTGATTCATAATGCTGTAATGAATACACACATCCTCCAATTCGATGGCATTTTTCTTTTTTTCCATCCCTACTCACTTCCGTTCGTATCGTTCAGACACAAGCAAACAATACCTCGGCATTCTCTCCTTATCTATATTACCTTCACATAAGAATTCTCATTACGGTAGATCGTAAAAACCCCAATCCCAATCAACAGAACAGATATTACGCCCCATAAAAGTAACAGGTTCCAGTCAAGTACTCCTTCGTATAGCACCACCTTTCTCATCTCTGCTATCAAAAAAGCAACCGGATTGCCTCTCTCCAGCAGTGGGCCGAAAGGAGCCGGTATCCGCTTTGCAATGTCATAAAATGTGCCCGTCAGGTACATCATCATCGTCAGCAAAATTCCTGTAATATAAGACAGATCATTCACATATACCCCATAATGCATCAGTATACTCCCCACACCAAAAGTGAACAGAAAAAGTACCAGCAGGATCGGCAGCAAACCCAGCACGCTGCCGGTTATCCTGACACGGAATATCACAAGCATAACCGCGATCACCGCAAAAGACACCAGCATCTTAAAAGCATTTACCATAAGCTTTGAGACCAGAAGAATGTATTTGGGCAGATATATTCTTGTAACCACTCCCCTGTTAGCACGTACCATTTCCACACTGCTCGTAACCCCTCTGGTAAAGAAACTCCACATAGTAATCCCAATAAAAATAAAAATCGGAAAATATAATTCCGCCGCATCAAAAACAACCCCGAACATAACCGTATAGATCAACATCATGCAGACCGGCTCAATGAGCCACCAGAGCCAGTCCAAAAATGAGTTGGTCACCTCTGCCTTCAGATCCGCCTTTGCGGAGCGGACAGCATACGGAAAATATTTTCTCATATCATGGAAAAATCTGACAAAATAACGTTTTACTTCCGGCGCGGTAATGCCTTTGTTCAGAAACCAGCATGATACCCATGTCGCGACCACCCCCAATCCAGTACTGAATACAATATATTTGATTCGATAAGACAAGGTCGTGGTAAAGGGATTCCATTTTAGCATGTCGATGCCACGGTATGACGATACAGCAAACGTAACGACATTCAAGGCAATAAAATATATTACCAAAGTCCAAATATTTTTTTTATTCTTGATCGAATCCCTCCGCAGTCTGGAATGAAGTTTCCAGGCGGTTAATGGCGCTATGAAAAACATTGTTATGCTGATGAAAAACATTGCCGACTCCTTTTTCCTGTCCCTTATCTTTTCTTTCGCGTACCTGCATCATCTTATCATTCTTTGACAAAATTCCCATGAAAAGAAAGGTGCGGGTAACATGACACACATGCAGGCAAACTGCGTGTCACGTGTTTACTCTGCGAACCGTTTCTTCATCTCTTCCAACTCCCGAAAAAGCATATTATACTTTTTATACAGTTCGTCATACATGGTGAATTTCTTCCTCTGTTCCCTGTCTTTAATAATATCCGCCGCCGTATATATCCTTTCTGAGCGCTTATCCAGTGCGTTTTTCAACCATGCGGCAGAAAAAACTCTATGCTGTTTCAGTTTTTCGTCCACCGCTTCCCAATCGACAGGCTTCTTTATTAATTCGACGGCCCTCTTCAGATCAACGGGCGTATCCTCCAGCAGACGTTCTTCCAATCCTACGATCTTCAGCAGACTCTTAAATCTTTCACTGGCAACATTGCGATAACTGTTTGCCCTGTAAACAATGAGAAATGGCTTATGAAAGATCAGGCTGAAACAAAGCCCATGATAACTGTCTCCAAAATAAAATGCGGTATGTTTCATATAGAAAAGCCATTCCTCCACTGACAGGACAGGCATGATCCTGTTGCCATACATATTTCTCATATTGTCATACTCCCACGGATTCACGCAGATCTGCACAGAAGCCTGACAATGTTCACCGATCATTTCTATCAGCCGTAAATTTTCTTCCGCAAAGTCGTTTCGAAGAATATAGGCAAATGCGAATGGATCCTTAGGTTCGGCTTTCATATGCCGTATCGTTTCTTCATATATCTGTACGGGGCATAGAAATACGGGATCCAGTACATTTACGATATCGTTCCTTCCTGTCTTCTGTTTTGCCTTCTCTGCAGCTTCCTTCTCCCGTATCGAAATGGCATCGAACTGTTTTAAATAGTGAACTGACAGCTGCTCGTATGAATCCGGTCCCTCCACACCACTGCCAAAGGATGCGGCATATGCTATCTTTTTATGCCCGCACTCTACCCAGTCCAAGAAAAAAAACATATCACTTTCCCTGCCGCAGATCTCATAATTCCATATCACATCTGAACCCACAAGAAAATCTCTGCAGTTATCATTTGCCAGACAATAGGCATATTCATGTGGATATGGCAAAAAAACATTACAGTGTTTCCAGATAAACTTCTGTCCAATGGTATTTAAATCGTTAAAATGCTCATCCCACAAAGCATTCGGCTTGGGAAGCATCACCACGTCGTATCCCAGACTGCGCACCACCTGATACAGCGCATAATAAGTAAGAACTGAACCATAATTGATCCCATACCACAAGCCTGCTATACCGATATCATACTTGTGCGCCAACGCATAATCCGCCAATTCATTAAAGGACTTAATATCCATACTGGAAAAGAAATGCTTTCTTCCGGAATGGCTTGCAAATGGAGATACAACTGTCTTATTAATATAAGTAATCGCCTCTAAAGATACCCTCTGCAATAGTTTCATCTGCGGCGCAAGCATATGCAAAATTTCCCCGGCTTTTCTGTTATTCACAAGAACCGCCGAAGTTCCCAGCCTGTCATCCCAGGTTGGGTCTGTTCTCTCCACACCCCAAAAATCCCCTGCAGTAAAATCTCCCTGCCTCGGCAATCTTGAAAAAGCGCACTGCCCACAAGACGGACGCATGATCATACATGGTAAAAACGCCTGGTAAAATTTATCCTCCTGATGATCTCTATGTATTTCCTTCCCATCCTTGAAGTAACAGTTTATTGCTGATGACCATCCATAAACAGTTTTATCCCTGAACTCAAATCGTTCAAGCATTCCCAGATCATAATTTTCTTCCAGATATTTCCTAAATACTTTGTAGGACGGAGCACCATGGCACAAAATATCTATTGTGATAAGCTTCTCTTTTTTACATTTTTCCAGCACACTGTACAACCCGGCTATCTGACATGGCAATCCGGTAAACAGTACCCATTTTCCCTCTTCTAGTTTTCTTTTCACCAATTGATAAGATCGTTCTACACTGCCTTGTAAATATTTAGAACCCTTTATTTTATACAATTCTGCCTCGTTCTCAATTTCGATATGGTGTACATTCCAGTCTTCATCCCACGCCGCCCCGTATACGCTGCCCCCTTTCCCTAAGACCCACCGTGCCACAACGGGTACGAAGCCTCCACTTGAACTCGTTCTCCGCTCCTCATCCTGAGCCATCATCGCATAGCATTCCGGCCGATCCACATTGCTATATTCCGGATGCAGTACCGGGCAGTGTCTTTCACATAAACCACAGTTGATACACTTCTCTTCCTGCACGTTTGGGTATGCAAATCCCTCCCGATCCGTCTGCATTGTTATGGCATTTATGGGGCATACATTCATGCATGCGCCACAGCCTGTGCATAATTTATTTTCTTCCGCAAGTACCTTTGATATATTTCTCATGACAATATCCCCGCATTTTTGTTAAATACCCATCCTGCACTGCTTTTGCCGTAATCTGTACGATTCTTATTTATCTGGATAATGTTCCTTCACATTGCTCGCCCCAGATATATAGTCCATGGATACATTGTAAAATCTTGCCAGAATCAACAGGCTTTTCACCGGAATTCTCGTCTTTCCATTCTCGTAATCGGCATACGTGCGCTGTCCAATTTCGAGCATATCCGCCACTTCCTGTTGAACCATGGCGTTTTCCCGTCTAAGTTCCCGTATTCTTTCATTATATCGCACGGCATACTTCTCCTTTTCTTAATCCATATAAAACTCTCCATTATCCCCGGTTTTGTCTAAACTCCGCTTCTGAAAACCTCAAACAAAGCTTTCTGATGCAGCGCTTCATCAAATTCTTCCGGCGTGCCAAACGAAATATGCAAATCTGTCTTAAATGTGTCAATACACATATTTTTCTTCACCATTTCATTATAAACACCACTCACAAAATACTCGCTGTAATTGCAGTTACCCAAATATGTATTTGCAGAATCTAAGAAAGACGCCTTATCTTTAAAATAATACGCCCCGCATATAGCTTCATCACTTGCCGCTTCCTTTTCAACAGTCCCGCATACCCTTCCATCTTTGTCAAACTTTACAAAACTATACCTGGGATCATTCGACGTAAAGGTCAATAATGCACCCGCAATCTTTTCCCTGCATCCTTCGTTTACAAATTTCTTAAATTCTTCACACAAAAAAGCATGGTCACAATCGTTAAATAAAATTGGTTCCCCATCCAAAATATTCCTTATTCCCTCAATGCAGGTCAGCACTGCTCCATTCAGCACTTTTGGGATTACTCTGATATGGCTTTTCGGATAGTATTCCAGAATCCGCTTATCAATTCCATACTTTGCCACATGCTCTTTCAACACAACAAAAGTAATGCTCCCAATCTCCACATCATGTACGACTGACTGTACTGCCCAATAAAAAAAGGGCGCACCATGTATTCTGATCAAAGGTTTTGGAATAGAAAATCCATGATTTCCAAATCTTGTTCCTCCTCCCGCCATTGGCATGATCAAATTCAATTTCATACGATTTCCTCCTGATTTTCCGAAAGATTCCTGAGCAGTTCGCATTCCTTTTCAATCACTTTCTGTAATCCTTCCTTCATCCCAACACGCGGCTGCCATCCATAAATCTCTTTTGCATAAGTATTATCGCAAAGTGAATACTTATTTACTTCATGCTCAAGAATTTCATCTTTTATCGGATACGCTCCATTTGACAACTCCGGATAGCTTTTCCAATAGTGAGCTGTATCTGCATATTCTGCATTTATATGTTTATCCATTATTTCTTTTGCCAATTCATACATCTCATTGACTGAGTAATTACAATTGGAGGAAACGTTCACACAATCGAATCCCTTGTGATTCTGCACTTTAACAGCTAACTCTATCAGGTCATCGACATATATATAGTCTCTCCTCTGTCTGCCGTCAGAATGAAATACCGGTGTTCTTCCGTAATATAATTCCCGGATCATATATCCTACAAATGGCGGCTGCTTTCTTAGACAATCTATATGCGGTCCATACACATTAGAAAAACGAAGACAAGTAATATTCATCCCATAAGTCCTGCTGTATGATTCACAAAACCTTTCCGCTGCGTATTTTGTATTTGGATAAATTAAAGTTGGAAGCTTAAACCCGTTCTCTTTTGTCGGAAACGCCGCTTCATTCTCATATATTGCGTTTGTACTTGCCAAAATGAATTTTTTAATTCCATATCTTCGCGCATTCTCAAGCAAATTAACTGTCCCGATCACATTCACATCTATTGCTTCCTGAGGATCTGTCTGGCAATCCGGCAGCGGCGCAATCCCGGCAATATTATAGATAAAATCAACATCTTTGTTCTTCAATATTTTCGCTATTCCCTCACGATCACGTATATCCATCCGAATTACTTCTTCCACAAAGCTGTGATCATCAAATAATAAATTATCCTCCCTTCCATAAGAAAAATTATCGATAAGAATCAACTGTTCTCCACTCTTCCATAATCTGTACGCTAACTGTGAGCCTATAAATCCTGCCGCACCGGTGATTAAGATTTTCATCCCCCTACCCCTCCTTATTTACAAAAATACATTCCGCTCTGTAATCTTCAATTATCTTAGACCGCATATCCGACTCCATATACCCCGCTGGATTTCTGACATACATCACCAACATCTTAAGCAATGCCGCTGAAAACTTTATTAACTTATTATTGGAAACCTGATCTTCTTCCCGCCACGTAATCGGTATAAACTTAATCTTCTGCTGATAATGGCAATATGCCAATATCATACAATCATTAAAATATAATGTATCCGGGAATTTTTCATAATACCGCGTCACAAGCGATGCTGTTTTATACATATTTAAACCAGATCCCAAATCATAAATTCTACGTCTGACAATCACGGAAAAAATCCAGTTAAACACATAATTTCCCCATATTCTCATCGCAGAATATCCCTTTAGTTCTGCTCCATTCATAAAGCGTGCACCCAGACAGCAGTCATATCCCCTGTATTTTTTTCTTTTAAGCACAGGTAAAAAATCTGAAATACTGCCCTGATCATCCCCATGCAGACATATACAGTAGTCAAATCCATTCTCAATCGCATAACGGAAAGCTACCTTATGGGATCCACCCAGACCGTAATTTTCCTGATTTCTTAATACACTTACCTTAAATGGAAAATCCATATCCTTTATCTTTCTAATTGCTGCAGTTTCTCCGCCATCGGTGCTTCGGTTATTGATAATAATGGTTTCATCTATGTAATTCCCGATTTCTCCGCCAAGTTGTTCCAATACCCTTACAATCTGTTTCTCGCAATTATATACAGGTATAAAAACTAATATTTTATCTTTCATTATGCAAACCCCCTTACTACAAAAACCGTCGCACCAGATTTCTCCGCTGCTTCTATGCCTGCTGCCGAGTCCTCAAAGATAACCGCATTTCTCTCCGGAATTCTAAAAAAATGCATCGCTTTCAAAAATCCCTCTGGATCGGGTTTCTTTTTAAAGACATCTTCCCCGGATATAATTAAATCAAACTCTTTCTCTTTCCCAAAATAGTTAAGAAGCTCTTTACAATTTCTGCCTGAAGCAGTCGTCACAAGCGCAGTATGATATGTATCCTTTAACGTTTTGATTATATCAAATAACCGCTCATTACTGATTGCTTCACACAGAAAATTGTTATAATATTCTTTCTTTAACCTGTGCACCTCTTCAATCTCTGTATCGGCACACATGATTTGAGGTAAAAATTCTTTGTAGTATTTTCCGTTACATTCCGCGGAAAAATATTCATAATCCAACTCTATTCCAAATCTTTCCAGCGCCTTACTATAGGCAAAATAATTTACGCGCCTTGTGTCAAACAAGGTACCATCCAGATCAAAAATTGCTAATCTGTCTTTTATACTGACCACCCCCAAATCTGCACTCTACATCACTCATCACCATCAACATTCCTGCATAAAAAAGCAGCGCCCGCTTACCATTCTTCTCGATCTTATACGGGATAAGCCGTAACCAATGTATAATTTCATGGTAATATATACTTCTGACCGTTTCTCTTGAAAATTTTTCCATCAGATAAGAATCCAGCATATTGGATAAATATGTATATATTTCTGATTTAGTAAAAATAAAATTTATTCTGTTTTGGGAAACCTCAACATTTTTGGCTGCCATTAAAAACTCATATCCGCCGTGTAACGACTGTAATAATTTTGCATAGTCCAAATTAGGTGAATCATGGATATTTCCCGTATTGGGATCAATCATATAGAAATCATCCTCTTTATCAGAATCACGAATACATATAATATTTTCTATTGTCAAATCTCCATGTATTTCCGAATAATTGTCATCTTTAAAAATCTCAAACAAATGTTTCTTTTCCAGTCCGGAAAGATACCCTGGAAGATTTTTGAATTTTC
>ERZ779637.868-NODE-868-length-15957-cov-6.521570_pt1 | contig 15957 bp, 16 predicted proteins | sample MGYA00514196_ERZ779637 | MGnify/ENA primary metagenome ERZ779637 (study PRJEB29562, sample SAMEA4376700) | mouse gut metagenome | isolation source: Cecum | study: EMG produced TPA metagenomics assembly of the A DSS colitis mouse model was used to assess the...
GGACGGTTCTGTGCTCCTCCCTGTCTGGGCTGACCGTTTGCCGGACGATTTTGCGTTCCTCCCTGTCTGACCTGGCTGTTTGCCGGACGGTTCTGTGAACCGGACGGACGCGGCCTGGCCGCCGGACGCTCCTTCTGAACCGGCTTCACGGTTCTCGGCTCATGGTTCTGCGGCCTTCTAAGATCGTATTCATCTTCATCATCTTCATCAAAATCTTCATAATACATATCGCGAATCTTAAATAACAGCAGCGTTACAGTCAATGCAAGAAACACTACAACAACAGCAAGGATAATAATAATAATCTTATCTCTTTTCAACCGGGCTTCTGCATTTTCAACCGCTTCTCCGTTTGCATCCGCTGCTTCCAGTATTTCACTTAATTTATTTTTCTTATTGTCAATATTATTATAAAGATACCAATCATTAATTCCGGCATCATCCGGCTCATAAACAAGCTGATAATCAGCGTTAACAGGAGGCTCTTCCACCGGTTCCTCAACCGGCGTTTCCACCGGTTCTTCCGGCGCTTCCTCGGGAGCCGTATCGTCAATCACAACGACTTCTTCCGTAAGCTGTACAAAGTCAGCCCGGATAAAACCGGAAACCTCACTGCCGTCTGCAATAAAAGACGCCCTGTACCAAACTTTTCCGTCGTCTCCGTTTGCCTGGCCATTAACGGTAATGGCCGTAGACTGACGCACTTTTGTCACAATACCGGCATTTGCAGACGCTTCCGCACGAACCCGCACATTATCATTCGTAACCGACGCGCTCTGACTTTGAATCGGAGTAACGGCCGTGTTCACTCCCACTGCCAAATCCTTATTAACTTCACTTCCGGAAGTTCCGCCGTTATTCGTCAAATCCGGCGCCGTTGGCGTAGTATCGGACTGCGTATCGGTCGATGTAGTAGGTGTGATTGTAGCCGTCCCGGAAGAACCCTCTTTCTGAATCAGATCCCCCCTGACATAGCCAAGTGTATTCGCATCCACAAACACTTTATACCAGACGGCTCCGTCCGCCCCGGTTTCTTCATTATTAATGGTAACCGTATCGCCTTTCAAAATACTTGCAATGGCATTACTGTTGGCATTGGCTTCCTTCCGGATTACCGCCGAATCTCCAACTACCGTTCCCTGCGTCTGAATGTACGCTCTGGCAGTAAACGGTCTTCCCAGACATATGGCCATAACCGCTGTAAGCAGCAAAAGCCTCCACACCGGACGGTTTTTGTTTCTTCCTATGTACCTCATTTTATACCTCCTGAAATCAACGCTTATCGCGGTTAAAGCGTCTCTCTCCTTCCGCTTCTTCATTACCCAGGCCATGTCCCTTCAAATCTTTATTACGCAGCTTGCGCTGCTGTTCTTCCAGATTTCTGTGGTATTCAATCTCACATGTCGGACAGAACCTCCCTAAACGGATCTGTTTGCCGCATTTCTCACAGACTAAATAAGATCTTGAATCATCTGCAATCTCCAGTCGTGCATCCCGCAAAAGCATCCGGATCGTCTTTTGCTTAACCCCTGTTGACGCTTCTACATCGGCAGCCGTCGCTCCTTTGTTTTTCTCCAGATAACACCGTACTTTCCCATAATCATCATATTCCAAAGCGTTACAATTTTCACAGCGGTACTCACCCACTCCCTTAAAAATCATAACACCCCCACATTTACTGCAAACTACCGGTGTATGGTATTGATTCAATCCCAACAATTGGTTGGCAAGATTCATTCTCTTTTCTTCGTCCATACTGATCATCTCCAAACATATTACAAATCCCTTTAATATCTCACCGGAAAGTGAATCATATCACTTCTTTGCATCTATTGTGCATCGTCAATCGCCTTTCCGATATCACTTCGCATATATTTATTATTAAATTGAATCCACTCCGTTGCCGTATAAGCATTTTTTCTTGCCTGTCGTAAATCGGCTCCCAGGGCGGTAACGCCAAGTACCCGTCCTCCGTTTGTTACGATCCCCTCTTCCGTCCGCTTTGTACCGGCATGAAAACAATAATAGCCTTCTTTCCCTTCAAACTGCTCAAGTCCCCGGATCAAACAGCCCTTTTCGTAGGATACCGGATATCCTTCGGAAGCAAGAACCACACATACCGCAGCGTTGTCTTCAAACTGCAGATCAATTTGATCCAAAGTCCCGTCAATACAGGCTTCCATTACTTCCAATATATCATTCTTCATTCTGGGAAGGACCACCTGCGCTTCCGGATCTCCGAACCTTGCATTATACTCCAGAACCTTCGGCCCTTCTTCCGTCAGCATCAGTCCGAAAAAGATAATGCCTTTAAAGGGCCTTCCCTCAGCTGCCATAGCGTCCACCGTCTTCTGGTAAATATGCTCCTTACAGAACGCATCCACCTCAGGCGTGTAAAAAGGACTGGGGGAAAAGGTGCCCATTCCACCGGTATTTAAACCCTGATCGCCGTCTTTTGCACGCTTATGATCCTGAGCCGACGTCATGGTTTTAATTGTCTTTCCGTCCACAAAAGAAAGTACGGATACCTCGCGGCCCTGCATAAATTCTTCTATTACCATCCGGGTTCCCGCCGCCCCGAACTGTTTATCCAACATAATACTTTTAACGCCCGCTCTCGCTTCCTCCAGCGTATTGCAGATCAGTACGCCTTTGCCAAGAGCCAGTCCGTCGGCTTTCAGTACAATGGGAAACTTTACCGTATCCAGATAAGCAAGAGCCTCCTTTGCCGAATCAAAATTTTCATAGGCAGCCGTAGGAATCCTGTATTTTTTCATCAAGTCTTTGGAAAAAGCTTTGCTGCCCTCCAGAATCGCTGCATTTTTCCTGGGACCGAAGGTACGTATCCCGGCGGCTTCCATCTCGTCCACCAGACCGCCCACCAGAGGATCGTCCATTCCTACTATTACGAGATCAATCTCATTCTCTCTGGCAAACGCAACCAGTTTATCAAATTCCATCGCTCCGATGGGAACACATTCGGCAATCTGCCCGATTCCGGCATTCCCGGGCGCACAGTAAATTTTATCCGCTCCGGCGCTTTTTTTCACACTCACGGCAATGGCATGCTCTCTGCCGCCGCCTCCTACGATCATAACTTTCATTCTGCCTGTCTCCTTTTTCCGCCATATGCAATCCGACCGTCAGCAATGCCGTGTACCGCTTCGGGAAGCAGAATCCACTCTGCCTGCTCCATAACACGGCGCTGCAGAATTTCCGGTGTATCGCCTTCTTCTACCGGCACCGCTTTCTGACTGATAATTCTTCCGGTATCCATTCCCTCATCCACAAAATGAACGGTAGCTCCCGTTACCTTTACGCCCCTCTTCAAAACGGCTTCATGTACCTTCAGGCCATAATACCCCACGCCGCAAAAGGACGGAATCAGGGATGGATGGATATTGATAATTCTATCCGCAAATTCCCTTACCATCTGTTCCGGTATCGCCACCAAAAAACCGGCAAGCACTATCAGATCCGGATTCCAGCTTATCATCTGCCGTAAAAACGCTTCGTTAAACAGTTCTCTGCTTTCATAATCCTTTGGGGAGATGCAGCAGGAACTGATTCCGTGCCGGCCGGCTCGCTCCAACGCCCTGGCGTTCCTGTTATTGCTGATTACTCCTTTGATCCGGACATTTGCAACACGCCCGGCTTCCACGGCATCAATTAAAGCCTGCAGGTTGGTTCCTCCGCCGGATACGCATACCACAATCTCTAACATATGGTTACTCCCTTTTCTCCTGCCCCGCAGTTTCCTACAAGATAAGGCGTATCGCCCGCCGCCCGTACTGCTTCCATGGTTTTTTCCGCATCTTCGGGCGCTACTGCCAGAACCATTCCAAGGCCCATGTTATATGTATTGTACATCATCTCATCCGCAATATTGCCTGTTTTCTGTAATAATTTGAAAACAGCCGGCACTTCATAGCTGTCCTTTTTCACGTTTGCACATACGCCGTCCGGAAGCATACGGGGAATATTCTCATAAAAACCTCCGCCCGTAATATGGCTGCATCCCTTTATCCGGACTCCCGCTTCTTTTACCGCTTTCAATGCCTTCACATAAATTTTGGTGGGAACTAACAGCGCTTCTCCAAGAGTCGTCCCCAGCTCCTCATAATAGGTGTCAAGACTTTCCTTCGTCATAGCAAATACTTTACGCACCAACGAAAAACCGTTGCTGTGCACACCGGAAGATGCAATTCCGATCAACACATCACCCGGTTTTATGTTCTCTCCTGTAATTAAATCTTTCTCATCGGCCACGGCAACCGCAAAACCTGCCAGATCATATTCTTCCTCCGGCATCAGTCCGGGATGCTCCGCCGTCTCTCCGCCAATCAATGCGGCGCCCGCCTGCCTGCAGCCTTCCGCAACGCCTTTTACAATGGATGCGATCTTTTCGGGAAAATTCTTGCCACACGCTATATAATCCAGGAAAAATAACGGTTCCCCGCCGGCGCATGCCACGTCGTTGACGCACATTGCCACACAGTCGATTCCGATCGTATCGTGTTTGTCCATTAAAAACGCCAGCTTCAGCTTGGTGCCTACGCCGTCGGTTCCCGACAGTAAAACGGGATGTTCCATATTCTTAACGGCACTTAGCGAAAAAGCTCCCGAAAATCCTCCAATGCCTCCGATCACTTCCGGACGCATGGTTTCCTTCACATACTTTTTCATTAATTCTACGGACTTGTATCCTGCTTCAATATCAACGCCTGCATTTTTGTAATCCATTATTTTTCTCCTTATAACAGCCGGTTAACGGCTCCTTATTTTTCCATGTATTTTCTATATCCGGTCTCCTGGAGCTTGGCGTCTTTCTTCTCCACGCTTTCCTTGAGTCCGGCGCTGTACGCTTTTAATCTGCCGAGCAGTTCGCCGTCGGAAACAGCCAGAATCTTCGCCGCCAGAAGTCCCGCGTTGGCGCCTCCGTTAATGGCGACGGTCGCAACCGGAATCCCGGAAGGCATCTGCACGATGGAATACAGGGAGTCCCTTCCTCCCAGTGAAGTCGTATGCATGGGAATCCCGATCACCGGCATGGGAAAAATTGCGGCGCACATGCCCGGAAGATGGGCCGCCATACCCGCGCCTGCGATAATCACCTTGAAGCCTTTCTCCTCCGCCGTCTTTGCGTACTCAAAGAAAACGTCCGGTTCTCTGTGTGCGGAAATAATCTTCATCTCATAGGAAATTCCCAGTTCTTCCAGGATATCCGCGGCCTTGGCCATAACCGGAAGATCGGAATCGCTTCCCATAACAATACCTACTTTCGCCATCTTAATCCCTCCATTCCATATTCTCTTACTAGTTTACTAAATTTTTGTTTTTACTGCAATGCTTAATTTACAATTCTTCTAACGGACCGTTTAAGACCTCCAGTCCCTTCAGTACAAATCTTCCCTCCGCAAGCAGGGGAATCCGGCTCCCGTCCCTGCAGACTGCCGTCAGTTCGCCCAGTTCGTCATAGGGAATCGTAATGTCCGTGTGGCAGTTGAAGTACGCTTTGCCGGCATCGACCTTTCGAAGTAATGATATTTCATTGTCCCTTGCCACAATTTCTTTCCCGTCCGGATTATATACAGGCACCTCCTCCGCATGAGAATAGCAGGTATCCCCCAGTGCAAAGTGGGGACCGGTTTTTTCCGCAATTAATATAGGAAGTTTATCCTCAATGCCGAAACGCCTTGCCATCACATAAGCCGCAGTATTCGTACCGATGGCAAATTCTCCGAGCGGCAGGGCTTCATGGTGGTACAGGACATGTTCTCTGACATAACGCGTCCCTTCTTCGGCACTGTCAAAATTACCACAGGTATACGTCTGTGTCATGCCGTCCCTGAGCTCAACCTCCAGATCTCTGTATTCCAACTCGTTTAAAAAGACTCTTTTTACATGAAGGATTCCGTTTGTTCCTTTCAGCCTGGGCGAAGTAAAAACTTCTCCCACAGGAATATTCACATCCGCAACGCAGTTTTCAAAATTCGTCTCTTTCTCCGGCTCCGACAATTCATGAAGGGCTATCCGCAGATCGGTGCGGTTTCCGTTCATTCCTTTGATATCCACAAACTCCGCTTTGTTTAACGCGTCGATCAGCGTCTGCTGCAGGCCCTGGTATAAGGTATAATCCAGCGTATTGATTTTTAACGTTTCATTAAAAATGGCTTCAAACTGTTCTCCCACAGCCGGAGCCGGAAAAGCAATAATCGTAAAACTCCGCTCTTCGCCTTTGATATACCGGTTCACCAGTTCTCCCGACGCAGTTTTATATTCCGCCTGAAGTTTCTGCTGTTTTTCATTCAGACGGCAGTTCTCCTTTTTTACAACGGGTGCGAAGGGCTTTTCTCCAAACACTTCGATTACCGCCGGACCGCCGTATACGGCCGCCTGTTCTTTATATTTTTCGTAAGAAGTTTTTAATGCGTCAAGCCGCCTGTTAACATATGCCTTATCCAGATATATGGCCGCGTCCTCGCTGTGGTCATATTCAAACTGTCTGTTGCAGGAATGTCCGTAAAATCCGCTTTTGTTCAGACTTTTACCGTTCAACGCGCTTGCGGCGCTGCGAAACAGAATTGTTTTCAGTCCCAGCTTTTCAAAATTTATGGCTGCCTGTCTGACCAAACGTTCAAAGCCTGCCTGATAATAAACCGCAGCCGTTTTCTTTTTGCCCAGATCTTTTCCCGTTACCTCAAACCCGATTCTGTACCCTTCCGTAAACGTATCCGCTATCCGTCTGATTTCCTCCTCCGGCAGTCCGTTCAGATAAGCTGCCAGACGCTCTTCCTCTTCCGTTACATATTCGCCGTAGCGGTACAGATAGCGAAGATCGCACAGATCGCTTTCCCGTACCAGAGAGTCCGCAACACCGCTTATCACGCCGAGCTGCTCCCCTATTCTTTGCTCGCACGCCGCGTCCTGATAATCGCTGACAAACCAGTAAAGAATATCGCGGACCGCTTCCTTCTTCGGAAGTCCGCGCTCCTCCTCCCAGGAATAGCAAAAAGCATTATATATCTCCACAAACAATTCCATGCGTATAGTCAGACCAAAAAGGTCTCTTTCGAACACACAGGGAATCGCCGCAAACATTTCACAGGCAAGAAAGGATAAAAGCTGCCCGTACGTCTCTCCCAGACTTTTAACCGCAAAGGCAGGATTCAGAAAGCTCTCCTCATAAGTATCCGCCAAAGCAGGCGCATAAAGGGCGTGATTGCGCTCCCGAAGCTCCTGAAGGGAAGCCCTTCCATAGGCTTCGCTTCCCACGAAATCCCATTCCTCCACAAGCTTCAGTAAAAAGCCTGCGGTTTTATGAAAAAAACCATGAAACGCGCCAATTAAATTTTTTTCCCATATAACGGCTTCAATCCGTTCCTTTACAAGCAGGTACCGCTCTGTTAAGAATTCCATCGTTTCTTTATTCACTTCCGCCATAGTCTCCCTTCCGTCAATATCCCAAATTAGCTCCCGCGTACAAAATTATGCTGATTCCTGCCAGAGACGCCGTATTCAGCAGAATTCCCATTACGGGAAAAAACAGATAGCGTTCTTTTTCCATTACGGTCAGTATCCCCAAAACCAGGCCGGTCAGCGAAAATACCGTAATTAAGAGTCCTGTCATGCCCGTAGATCCATAGCCTGCTCCCTGTGTGCTATAGCTTAAATATATTACGGCAGCAAGGGAAAGCAGACTGATACAGCCTAAAATAGTGGCCATAACCGCCCGTTTGGGATGCTTTCTGTTTGTAAACATATAACCCGATTTTTTTATCATTTTAAAACCTGTGCCTTCCTATAACTTCCGAATGGGCATCCCCTGACGGGAACGCCCATTCTGCTTAAAACATAATTTTAGACTTTCCGGCAAGCAGCTTGCCTCCGGCAATAATCAGGAGGACCCCGCTGACAATCCCTACAACGATTGCCACAACGCCAAGCGCAATATTAAGCGCTCCGGAACCACTCATCGTCTTGTACACTTTTTCTTCCATACTGACCTCCATTCTTTCAGCGAGCGGTCTCACCGCTTCCAGTCTTCTGCTCCGTATTGTTCATAATACGCATCAATTGCCGCCTTGACCGTATCGTCGATCAGTATTTTGCCACGATACGGCTTATTATATAAGTACTCCGTAACTTCCGCCATATTTACAATGGCGTGGGCTTCAAACCCATATTTTTCACGGATCTCCGTTAAAGCGCTCTGCCCGCTCTCCCTTCCTTTTTCCATACGGTTTAAGGAAACAACCAGGCCCTTAATGCAGACATCCGCCTGTGCCGTCAAAATCGGGAAAGTTTCTTCTATGGACTTGCCGGAGGTTGTAACGTCTTCGATTATTACAACGCGGTCGCCGTCCTTTAATTTACTTCCCAGTAAAATCCCCGTGTCTCCGTGATCTTTCTCTTCTTTCCTGTTCGAACAGTACCGGATCTCTTTACCGTAAAGCTCGCTGTAAGCGATTGCGGCCGTCACGCTTAAGGGAATCCCCTTGTAAGCCGGCCCAAACAATACGTCGAAATCATCCCCGAACTTTTCATGAATCGCTTTCGCGTAATATTCGCCGAGTTTTTTAAGCTGGGAACCTGTAACGTATGCTCCCGCATTCATAAAAAACGGTGATTTCCTGCCGCTTTTTAAGGTAAACTCTCCAAATTTTAATACGTCGCTGTCTACCATGAATTCGATAAATTCCTGTTTGTACCGTTCCATATTACCCATACCTCCGCGTTATTCTTTTTTATTTTATCATATTAACCACATTTTTTCAATTAAGGAAATTTTTCGTTTACCAATTATCTGATCAGCTGCCTGTTACCCTCTCATTTTCTCATAAAACAGTTAAATACAAATTCATTATTCCAATACTTTTTCATAAAAAACTTTGGTAAATCCTGATATCTCTCTTCATAATGCGGATCAATCCCTTTCCTAAACCGGAAAAACTGCTCTTTCTTTTCAATGTCATGAATATCCCGTATACCTATGGATTGATTCGCCTTATGATACATTGCTTCCAGGACTTTTTCCGCATATTGGTAATTGTCAAAATAAGAAAATACGCTGTTTGATAAGATAGCATCTTACGGGATGTCCCAGGCGGAATTTGCCGCTTCCTCACAAATAAGCTCTACGGGGCTTGTTAAAACTCTGCGTGCAATATCGATCAAATGCGCCGAGTAATCTATTCCTCCAACATGATATCCGTCATTCTGAAATAAATAAAGACCGGCGCCACTTCCACAGCCCACTTCAAACACACTGGAAATCTGATTAGACTTAGTTCGAGGACTAAACTCCAATTCGTTTTTAATCTGTATATATTGATCATAAAACTGGTCATATTCCGGAATACTGCCGACAGCATCCCAGCCGTTAATCCGTTTGAGTTCCATAAAAATTTCTCTGGAGCTTCCGCTGCTTAAAATTGCTTTATTTTCGGTCCTGTTCTCCCATACCTCATGCCATTTGTTCTTCTGCCCGTTTTCCTGTTCTTGATTTTAATATAGGCCATCTACTTTTGTAAATATTTACTTCAATAACCTAATATAATTTACAGGTTTAAAAATCACGCAGCCATATCTTACCCATAAGAAAACTCCCACTTTGCAGTGGAAGTCTCAAAAAGTTTCTCATATGTACAGAACGGTTATCATTACAAAAAGTCAGGAATAGTCAGTATTAACTGTTTTTCCTGTCGAAATAATCTTTTACCGCCGCCTTAACAGCCTCTTCCGCCAGTACGGAACAGTGCAGCTTATTCGTGGGTAAACCGTCCAGGGCCCGTGTAACCGCCTGATTTGTAAGTTTTAACACTTCGGCAAGCGGCTTACCCATAATCATTTCCGTCGCCATGGAACTGGACGCAATTGCGGATCCGCATCCGAAAGTTTCAAACTTAACATCCGTCACAATGTCGTTATCAATTTTTAAATATATTTTCATAATATCGCCGCACCTGCTGTTACCGGCTTCACCAACGCCGTCGGCATTTTCAATCGTTCCCACATTCCGCGGATTGCGAAAATGATCCATTACTTTTTCACTGTATAATGCCACGCCTTTACCTCCTTCTTCCCATTCAGAGCAAAAACTCTTTTTTGCCTCTTTGTTTATCCTGCCACAGCGGGGACATATTTCTAAGCCTTTTGACAATCTGAGGCACCGTTTCCAGAATCCGCCCCACTTCCTCCTCCGTATTATCCGCTCCCAAAGACAGTCTGAGAGAACCGTGAGCCACTTCGTGGGGCCTGCCAATGGCAAGCAGAACATGACTGGGATCAAGAGAACCGGAAGTGCAGGCCGAGCCGGAGGACGCGCAAATTCCCAAATCGTCCAGCAGCAAGAGAAGGCTTTCTCCTTCAATTCCTTCAAAACAAAAGTTTACATTGCCGGGCAGGCGACATTCTGCATCTCCGTTCAATGCGGAATGTGGGATTTCTGACAACCCATCAATCAGCATTTTGCGCAATTTTAATAACTTATCGGTGTTTTTCCGACGATTGGCGCACGCTTCTTCCAAGGCTGCCGCCATGCCCATAACAGCCGGAACATTTTCGGTTCCGGCTCTTTTGCCGCGTTCCTGCGCTCCGCCTTCAATCAAATTCGTCAAAGGAACGCCTGTCCTGGCATATAGAATTCCAATTCCTTTCGGGCCATAAAACTTATGGGCCGAAAGAGACAGTAAATCTATGTTCTGAGAACGTACATCAAGCGGCAGATATCCCGCCGCCTGCACGGCGTCCGTATGAAACGGTACGTTTTTCTTACGGCACACGGCCCCGATTTCTGCAACCGGCATAACGGTTCCAATTTCGTTATTGGCATACATGACCGTTACCAGACAGGTACCCTCACGAATTGCTTCTTCTACCTGTTCGGCATAAATCAGACCGTTTTCATGAACGTCCAGCAGTTCCACTTCAAAACCTTCCCGCTCCAGTTTTCTTAAAGTATGCAGCACGGCATGATGTTCAAAAGCCGTAGAAACAATATGTTTTCTGCCTTCCCTTTTTCCTTTTCCGGCAGCAGACAGAATTGCCTGGTTATCGGCCTCGCTTCCACCGGAAGTAAAATAGATTTCCCCGGCTTTTGCATGCAGACAGGCGGCAATACGTTCTCTGGCAGACCAAAGAGCTTCGGCCGCCTTCTGCCCGGTTCCATACAGGCTGGAAGGATTTCCCCATACTTCCTCCATATAATACAGCATTTCACGCACGGCTGTCCCGCTCATTTTGGTTGTTGCCGCATGATCCGCATAAATCATGGTAAAATTTCCTCTTCTTTCTATATTATTCCGCAAACATCGGCGTAGACAAATACCTGTCTCCCGTATCCGGAAGCAGCACGACAATGGTCTTTCCCTCATTTTCAGGTCTCTTCGCAATTTCAACCGCCGCAAACACCGCAGCGCCGGAAGAAATCCCTACAAGAACGCCCTCTTTTCTTCCGATTTGCCTGCCCATGGCAAACGCATCCGCATCGGAAACGGGAAATATTTCATCATAAATTTCCGTATTCAAAATTTCCGGAACAAACCCGGCGCCGATACCCTGAATCTTATGCGCGCCGGCCGTGCCGGTTGATAATACGGCGGAGGATGCAGGCTCCACGGCAATGATCCGAACGGCGGGATTTTTTTCTTTCAGGTACTTTCCCGTGCCGGTAATCGTGCCGCCGGTTCCGACACCTGCCACAAAAATGTCAACCTGCCCGTCCGTATCCGCATAGATCTCCGGGCCGGTATGTTCATAATGCGCTTTGGGATTGGCCGGATTCACAAACTGTCCGGGGATAAAGCTGTTCGGAATTTCCCGTGCCAGCTCTTCCGCTTTGGCTATGGCTCCTTTCATGCCTTTGCTTCCTTCTGTCAGAACAAGTTCCGCGCCATAAGCTTTCATCAGCTGACGCCGTTCTACAGACATGGTTTCCGGCATGACAATCATGATTCGATATCCTCTCGCCGCTGCTACCGCTGCCAGTCCAATCCCCGTATTGCCGGAGGTCGGTTCAATAATAACGGAATTTTCTTTTAATATCCCTTGATTCTTTGCATCATCAAGCATCGCTTTTGCGACGCGGTCTTTCACGGAACCCGCCGGGTTCAGATACTCCAGTTTGGCCAGAATCCTGGCTTTCAGATTCCATTCATTTTCTATTTGTGTCAGCTCCAAAAGAGGCGTTTTTCCGATTAGTTGATCGGCAGAGGTAAAAATACTTGACATGGTGAGAAAGACTCCTTTCTGTTGGGAGGCATTATAACAATATCTGTCCTGAATGTTATAAAGTTTCAATTTCTAGACATATAATAATTCTAATAACCTACTTTGTCAATAGGAATATAGGTAATTTTACAAAACAGTTGCATTACCTTTTTACCCTGTATTATAATAGGTTTTATAAAAAGGCATAAACTTTTGAACTTTGGATTGTTATCGGAATTAGGAGGCGGCATGATTTCGACAAAAGGCCGGTATGCTCTGCGGGTGATGATTGATCTTGCAGCGCAGGGGAGAGAAAATTATATTCCTTTGGATGAAATTGCAAACAGACAGGGGATTTCCAAAAAATATCTTGAAATTATTTTAAAGACTCTTGTCGCGCAAAAGCTTTTGAAGGGACTGCGCGGAAAAGGTGGCGGATATAAGCTTACGCGGAAACCGGAAGCGTATACCGTCGGGGAAATTCTTGAAATAACGGAGGGAACGCTGGCAGTCGTCGCATGCCTGCAGACGGACGCGGAACCGTGTACGCGGAAGGAACATTGCCCTACGCTTCCCATGTGGGAACGGTTCGATCAAATGGTCCGCCATTTCTTTTTTAATATTACGCTGGCAGACCTTGTTATGGAAAAGCAAAGCTTATAGAAACAGCCACAGCATGTACTTTCTTTGTATATGCCGTGGCTTTATTTTTAACTTCTTGCCGCTCCGTCAACCGATAGTATAACACCTGTTACATAACTTGCAAGATCGCTTGCCAGGTACAGGAACGCATTGGCAACGTCTTCCGGTTCTCCCACTCTTCCCAGGGGAATGGTGGCGATCAGAGGTTTAATCACCTCATCCGGCAGAGCTGCAACCATATCGGTTCTGGTTACGCCTGGCGCTACGGCGTTGACGCGGATATTGTCTCTGCCCAGTTCTCTCGCCAGAGATTTGGTCAGACCGTTTACGGCAAATTTCGATGCGGGATAGCCAACGCCTGCCGGCTGGCCGTAAATGCTTACCATGGAACTGGTATTTAAAATCACCCCGCCGCCCTGTTCTTTCATAATTTTGGCAGCCGCCTGGGCGCAATTGAAAACGGCGTTTACATTCAGATTCATAATTTTGGCAAAATCATCGGGATTGTAATCATACAATCCGTCCCTGGCGGAAATCCCCGCATTATTCACCAGAATATCCAGACTGCCAAAGGTCTCTTTTACCGTCCCCACTGCCTTTTGCACTTCCTCCGGGTTTCCAAGATCCGGGCACAGGCCGATTACTTTGTAATCCGGATTCTCCTCTTTTAACTTTGCCAGGGCTTTATCTACCGTCTCCTGTCTGGAACCGCATAAAGCGACGGAAGCTCCGTTTTCCAGATACACCTTTACAATTGCGTAACCGATTCCTCTGGTGCCGCCGGTCACCATGGCGGTCTTTCCTTTTAATAACTCCATCGTATAAATACCTCCTTAATATTGATGATTTTAATGACGAACTGAAAAATAATTCATCAAAATCTCCTTGATATGATTATATCTCCTGGCGTAAGAATTTTCCACCCGAATAATTTGTAAATTATGGGCTTTGCAGATCTCATTCTTTTTCCGGTCCCTGTTTTTTACAACTTCCTCTTCAAAATGTTCCTTACCGTCCAATTCAATAGCCAGTACGGGGATTTCCCGCCCTTCCTGTCTCTCATACACCACAAAATCAAAACGGCCGGAGTAAAACAAATCGCTGTAACTGATATTATCTGCAAAAACCTGTGAAATAGCCACTTCTTTATGAATTACATACCGACTTTGCGACAGCCATATGTTTTCCAGCGCGTGGTTCAGATTTTTTAAAAAAGCCTCTTCCGTGGCGGTGCTGAAGGGCTTCACCCCCAAAGCCCTGGAATTCACCTGCTTTTGCGTTACCTTCGATTCCCCGTTTTTCTTCACGTATTCCACCAGTTCAAACAGGTCGTCCCCGCCTTCTTTGCTGTGCAGACGGGCCAGATTCCGGGAATCGGAAAGCACGATCAGCTTCTCCTTTGCCCTCGAAGTGGCTACGTTAATCAATTCTTTATTATTTTTCAGCCATTCATACGTTCCCATCTGTGTCTGATCCGTAAGGGCAGTGGAAAACAGCACCACGTCTTTTTCATCTCCCTGAAAGGAATGTACCGTTCCGCAGGCCACATTTTCCAGTTCTTCTTTCTTCAGCGCCGTTTCGATCATTTTCTTCTGGTTTACAAAGGGCGTAATAACACCGATCCGTTTATCCTTATGAAGCTTTGCAAATTGAACGATTTCTTCAACCTCCCGGGGCGCGGTATTTTTCACTTCGCTTCCGCCGTTTTTTACATCTATGTATACCAGCGGATGCTCTTCTTCGCTTTTTGAGTGAATACGAAGCTTGGAGTTATAGTATTTCTGATTATTAAAACCGATAATCTTCGGATGGCACCGGTAGTGATTATGCAGAAGTACTTCGTCGCTCACCGCATCGCAGGAAAGAAACGTTTTATAAATAGAATTTTTCCGGTAATCATATTCATCCGCCACATTATATCTTTTCCGAAGTTTCTGGTTCACCAGCTCATCCAGCAGGATCACAGGATTTAACTGCTGCGGGTCGCCTACCAGCATCAGATTTTCGCCGCGTATAATGGGTACTAAAGATACCGCCGTATTGCACTGGCTGGCCTCGTCTATAATCACCATATCAAACATGGGTTTCGGTTCTCCCAGCTTATGGGCGGAAATGCAGGTGGTAATGATAACCGGAAATATTTTCTGCAGCTTTTTAATGTTCCCCGCATCGCTCAGATACCGGTTAAAGTCCGAAAGCTGTTCTTCCCCTTCTTCTTCATATAATATGGATTTCAGTTCTTTATACTTGGGGTCGTCGAGTTTTTTAATATAACGGGCCGAGGTATAAAAAAGATATTTATACAGTTCTTCCAGATCATCGTCCAAAAGCGCCATGGCTTCCCGGTCGGAAATTTCTCCGGATTCCCTGATCCTCTCCTCAACACGGCTTAACTGCCTTCCCTTCAAATACATTTGAAAGGGAAGCATTTCCAGGGACGCCTTCAACCGTTCCTGATAGTCCGTTAACCGAACCAAAATTTCTTTGCGTTCTTTAAGGTCCAGCACTTCTTCATATCTTTTCAAAAGGCCGGAAAGCTTTTTTGCCCGTTCCGCCCGGTCGCCTTTTCTCTTATCCAGAGTCGATTCATATACCGTGAGATCTTTTGTTCTTTCATGCAGGGCCTTCATGTAAGCAATAGCTTCTTTTACCTTTTGGGCATTTCCAAGGCGGAGGGCCGGAAAAGGGATTACATTTCCCCGGTATTCCAAACCGGCAAGTTTTTCAAAAACACCGTTAATCGGATGATTGTTATAAGACGCAAACAACACGGTTTTCTCATTAAAAAAGGCAGTTACGATCGTATTGATTATGGTATTCGTCTTGCCGGTTCCCGGCGGTCCGTAAAAAATAATAGAGCTGAGCTTATCTGCCTGAATGGCGCGGTAAAGCAGTTTGTCCTTTCCGATAATGTGCTGCTGCCCCACCACCTCATCCAACGTCAAAGGTCTCAGCCTCGCTGCCAGAGGGGACTCCTTCTCCATATTCGTATTTCTCATGTATTCAAACAAATCCATACCGGCTATGTACGCTTTCAAATTTTTTTCAATATATTATATCATGAATCAGAGATTCATGATCAGCATTCGCCGTTCGTCGAACATG